>Ga0111538_10004222_pt1 | contig 20007 bp, 18 predicted proteins | sample SoiMethybrSBSTD1_FD_79669 | JGI IMG/M metagenome (GOLD analysis project Ga0111538, IMG submission 79669) | Bulk soil microbial communities from a Populus tree surrounding site in Tennessee, USA - Soil MetaG P. TD hybrid SBSTD1 (version 2)... | ecosystem: Environmental > Terrestrial > Soil >...
AGGAGATCGTCGCGTTCATCGACGAGCGCGGCGGCGTCGTGGGAGCCCCGCACCTGAAGTCCGAGCACTACCCCGTGTTCGACTGCGCGATCGGCGAGCGCGCGATCCACTACATGGGGCACGTGAAGATGATGGGTGCGGTTCAGCCGTTCATCTCGGGCGCGATCTCGAAGACGGTGAACCTGCCCGAGCAGACGACGATCGACGAGATCGCGCAGCTGCTCGTCGAGTCGTGGCAGCTCGGCGTGAAGGCGATCGCGATCTACCGCGACAACTGCAAGGTCGCGCAGCCGCTCTCGGGCTCGGGCTCGGGCTCGGACAAGGCAGCGGCATTGCTGCCGGTCGGTGCGACCGGCGCCGTGGCCCATCCCAAGCGGCGTCGCCTGCCGGACGATCGCACCGAGGTCGGCCGCAAGTTCAAGGTCGGCGACTACGAGGGCTATATCCACGTCGGCCTGTTCGAGGACGGGACGCCGGGCGACATCTTCGTGGACATCGCGAAGGAGGGCACGACCCTCGCCGGGCTCATGAACTCGTTCATGATCTCGGTCTCGCTCGGGCTCCAGTACGGCGTGCCGCTCGAGGTGTACGTCTCGAAGTTCAGCCACATGCGCTTCGAGCCGAGCGGGATGACGAACGACGCGGACATCCGCGTCGCGAAGTCGATCGTCGACTACATCTTCCGCTGGATGGGCAAGAAGTTCCTCTCGGCCGACCAGCAGGAGGAGGCCGGGATCCTGACGCCCGAGGTCAAGGCGCGGCTCGCGGCGGCCTACTCGGAGAACCCCGGCGCAGGCATGGCGGCCGCGGCGGTCGAGTCGGCCCCTCCGGGCCAGACGGCGCTCTTCAACCAGTGGGAGGACGCCGTCGAGTGCGCCCGCTGCGGAGGCCGCATGGTCAGGACGGGATCGTGCTACACGTGCCGCGACTGCGGCACCAACACCGGCTGCAGCTGAGCCGCGGCGACATCGCGGGGCCAACTGGAGAGGGCCGCGGAGACGCGGCCCTCTTCCTGGTTCTCGCCAACGGACTCGTCACCGAGCGATAGCACGCTCGCTGCACCTGCGGTCGGCGCCAAGCCGCGCGTAATCGGCCGAGGTCCCGTCAGCGTGTTCAGCTGAAGCAGGAACAGGTCGTGCGCGAGCGTTCTGCTCCCGACGTCGTCCCTTGCCGCCGGTGCCGCGAGTCCAGCGTCCAGCGCTGCTTGCCCGTAGCTGCCGCCCTACGTGCCAGTCAGGCGTCGAAGTGCTCCGAGAACGGCGCCGGGCGCCTCGACCCACGTGAAGTGCCCGGCACCCTCGACCACCTCGACCCAGGCGCCCGGGATCCGATCGGCCGCGTCCGTCGACGCGGCGAGCGGCATCGGGCTCCGCGAGCCGTGGACGAAGCCGACGGGGATGCGAATCCCCGGCAGCCCGGCCTCGAGCGCCGGAAGCTCCGCGAAGATCGAGGGCACCATCTCGGCCGAGCGCTCCGTCGCGATTCGGAGCGCGGGCATCGGCGGCGCGAGCTTCGGATCGGCGAAGTAGGCCGGCCAGACGAGGCGCATCCCCGCGAGGGCCAGCGCGTCGTCGGCCTCGCCGGCCGAGCTGAGCTCGTCGATCTCGCTCGCTCGCTCGCGCACCGACTCCGGCGTCCGGCGGAAGATCTCCTCGTCGAACTCCGGCCAGCGTCCGTCCCCGATGGCGCCGAGCGGGTCGACGGCGAGCACGCCGAGGAGCCGCTCCGGCATGGCTTCCGCGACGTGGAGGGCAAGGTGCCCGCCCCACGAGTGGCCGACGACGTATGCCCGCTGCCAGCCGAGCGCGTCGAGGACGCGACGGGCATCCGCGACATCCGCCGCCACCGAATAGGGCCCTTCCGCCGCGGACGGGTCGAGCCCTCGCTGCTGGTACCACGCGACGTCGTTCTCCTGCGCGAGCTCGTCCGCGAGCTCACGCAGGTAGCCGAAGCCGAGGCCCGGCCCGCCGTGGAGCAGGAGCACCGGCGGCCCGTTGCCGGCGCGACGACCCGCGAGCAGCGGCCCCTCGTCGTGCGTCGTGAAGTCGGTCCACAACGGGGGCGACTACCCCCTCCGCACGCCGGTCACGACGATGTACCGCCGCTCCATGCTGATCCCGTCGCCGTCGCGGTGCTTCTCGAAGACCGCGGTCATCGTCTCGTCCAGCTCGCGCCGGCGCTCCTCGTCGAGCGAGTTCCAGAGCACGTGTGACGGGCCGTAGCTCGACCGGAAGAGCTCCCACATCTCCGCGGGCTCCTCGTGCTCGTGGCGCGTGTCGAGCTCCTCGAACGACAGCTCGAACGCGTCGCCGAGCATCTGCTCGGCATACGCCTCCTCGCCCCACTGGAACGGTGACCCCGCGCCCGCGAGCGGTGGCGGCATGAACTGCGACATCCCGGCGAAGATGTCGCCGACGCCGCTGTCCCGGCGCCACGCGGTAATGCCCATGCGACCGCCGGGCCTGCAGACGCGGCCGAGCTCGGCGGCGACGCGCGCATGGTCGGGTGCGAAGATCACGCCGACAGACGACGAGACGACGTCGCACGACGCATCCGGGTAGGGGAGCGCCTGACAGTCGGCGACCTCGAGCGTCAGGTCGAGCCCGAGCTCGCGTGCCTGGCGCTGCGCCGTCTCGATGAGCGCAGGGGAGAGATCCGACCCCGTCACGATCGCCCCCGCACGGGCCGCGTGGAACGCGACGTCGCCGGTGCCGCAGCCGAGATCGAGCCAGTGCTCGCCCTCCTGTGGCCGGAGGCGCTCGACCAGGGCGGCGTGCATCTCCGTGATGACCTCCGCGATCCGCTCGAACGGCGCCGAGCTCCACACCTGCGAGTGCCTCGTCGTCAGCTCCTCGAATGCCACGGCCTGAGCCCTCCCTTTCCCGGTTTCAAGAGCCGCGAGTATTCCACCGGCCCGGATCGGGTTGCTACGGCAAGGACAGTGCCCGCTCGAGCGCGACCCTGTCGTACGGCCCGCCGTGCGTGGCGAGCACGTGCTCGACCGGCTTCTCGAGCAACGGGCGCAGCCCTGCGACGACCTGCTCCAGCGTCACATTCGGACCGAGCCACCGGGCATCGATTCCCAGCCCGTGACCGAAGTCGACGAGGGTGTCGCCCACGGGTGGGCGGCTTCGAAACGCCGCACGGGCGCGCCGGCGTATCCCTCTTGGGCCGCTACACCGTGCTCAGGAAGCCGAGCACACGGTCGGCGAGCAGCCCGGCCGCTGCGGCATCGTGCTCCGCGAAGTAGTGCTCGGAGCCGGGATAGACGAACAGCTCGGCACCCGGGACCGTGGCGGCGAGGCCACGGGCGATCCCGACGTCCTCGTCGCCGTCGAGGATGTGGAGCTGCAGCGCGACGCCCTCCGGCCAGGTCGCCGGCCAGTTGTCGCCCCACCGGCCGAGAGGAAGTGCCGAGTAGCACAGCACCGCGCCACGCGCGCCGGGCCGCGTCTGGGCGAGCGACTGCGCCGACAGGACGCCGAGCGAGAAGCCGGCATAGACGACCGCGCTCGGGAGGGAGTCGACGGCCTCACGGGCCCGATCGACCATCGCCGCCGGCCCCCCGAGCTCCTCGGAGAAGGCCATCCCCTCCTCGATCTCGGTGAAGGTGCGACCGGCGAAGAGGTCCGGCGCGTGCACGGTGTGCCCCGCATCACCGAGCGCGGTGGCGAAGCCCTGGACGGCGTCCGTGAGCCCCAGCGCGTGGTGGAAGACAACGACCTCGGCCATCGGCGGGGAAGCGTACGCACCCTCGCGGCAAGCGGCTAGGTTGGCGGCGTGTCGACCACCGGCACCCGCCTCTGGCACCCCTTCGCCGCGATGGGGAAAGTGGACGGGCACGAGCTCGTGATCGCCCGCGGGGACGGGGCCCGCGTCTGGGACGTCGACGGCAACGAGTACATCGACGCGACGGCCGGCCTCTGGTTCGCCAACGTCGGGCACGGCCGCGTCGAGATCGCCGACGCGGTCGGGGCGCAGCTACGGACACTCGCCGCGCACCACGTCTTCGGCGACCACGCCAACGAGCCGGCACTCGAGCTCGCCGACCGTGTCGCCGGGCTCGCGCCCGTCGAGGACCCGGCGGTGTTCTTCGGAAGCGGTGGCGGCGAGGCCGTCGACACGGCCGCAAAGATCGTTCGCCGCTACTGGGCCCTGCAGGGCCAACCCGAGCGGACCGTGATCGTCTCGCGCAGATTCGCGTACCACGGGACGAACGCGTACGGGACGTCGCTCTCGGGCATCCCCGCGGTGCGCGACGGCTACGGGAAGCTCGTCGAGGACGTCGCGGAGGTCGCCCACGACGATCCCGCCGCTCTCGAAAACGTCCTCGACGACCTCGGCCCGCGCGCGGCCGCGTTCGTCGGCGAGCCGATGATCGGCGCCGGCGGCGTCATCCCGCCGGTGGACGGGTACTGGCCCGAGGTCGAGCGGATCTGCCGTGAACGCGGCGTGCTGATCGTCGCGGACGAGGTGATCTCCGGCTTCGGCCGGCTCGGCCGCTGGTTCGGGTGCGAGCGCTACGGCTTCACGCCCGACCTGATGACCTGCGCGAAGGGGATCAGCTCGGGCTACGTCCCGCTGTCCGCGGTGGTCGTGAGCGGACGCGTGCGTGCGCCGTTCTGGCGCGAGGACGCCGCGCCGTTCATCCACGGGGGCACGTACGCGGCGCACCCGGGCGCGTGCGTCGCGGCGCTCGTGAACCTCGACATCCTCGAACGCGAGCGGCTCGTCGAGCGTGTCGCGGCGCTCGAGCCCGTGCTCGCCGCCGCGCTCGAGCCGCTCCGCAGCCTTCCCGGCGTCGCCGACGTCCGGACCGCGGGCCTCGCGGGAGGCGTCGAGCTCGATGCCGATCTGCTCGCAGCGCATCCTTCCGCGGGCGCGGCGATCGTCCTCGCGGCGCGGCGGCGTGGAGTGCTCACGCGGCTCCTGCGCGGCGTCGCGCTGCAGATCTCGCCGCCGTTCGTCGTCACCGAAGACGAGCTCGGGGCGATTGCTGCGGCGATCGAGGCAGCGCTCGGCGCGGTCGTGTCGAGCCTCGAAGCGAACGTGTAGGGTCGCCCGGCGTGATCCGCATCCTCGTCATTGCCGCTGTCGTCCTCTTCCTCGTGCTCTGGGTGCGCGCGGTCATCGACGTCTGGGGGAAGAGGCGCGATCTCAGCGTCGGCGCCAAGTCGGCCTGGACGATCGTCATGCTGATCCTCCCGTTCATCGGGCTGCTGCTCTACACGATGCTGCGCCCCGCCGACAGCCAGATCGCCCAGCGCGCGCGGCACTAGCCGCGCCGGCCGGCCCGCGGCCGAGGACGCGACACGTCCGCCGTGTCGTCGACGAGCGTCCGCAGCATCCCGTCGACGCCGCCCCGGGCGTGCGCAGCGCGTTGGCGTCCCGCGCCCCCTCCCTGCTCCAGGATCCGTGCGACCGCGTCCAGCGCATCGGCATCGCCGGATGCGCGCGCGACGGGACGAAGCCGATCGAGCGTGCGCAGCGCGACGTGCCGGAGCGGCTGCAACCGGCCTTCCTCGAGGATCGTCGCCTCGATGCCGTCCCGCGCGGCGCGAAACGCGGACCAGTTCAGGAGCTCGCTCGGGTCGCGAGGCGCCTCGGGCACGTCCTGGGCCTCGACAGCGAGCGACCGCACGAGCGCCGCGAGTGCGGCGCTGCTCTCGAGGGACGTTTGCACGTCCATCTCGCGCACCTCGACCGTGCCGTACGCCGGGTGGAGCCGGAGATCCCACCAGAGGAACGTCGGCTCGGGGACGCCGGCGACGTCGAGCATCGCTGCGACCCGCGCCTCGGCGCCGGCGAGATCCTGGAGCGCCTCCGGGATGCCGCGACCCGGATAGGCGCGGACGAGCGCGTAGCGCGCGCTCGCGAGACCCGAGTCGACGCCGAACCACCAAGGGCTGTTCGCGCTCAGGCCGAGCAGGAGCGGAACCTGGCGTCGGAGCGCGTTGAAGGCGCGCACGGCGCTCTCGCCGTCGGGCATGCCGACGTGGACGTGGAGCGCCGACTCCGGCGTACGGCGGAGGATCCCGCGCATCTCGCCCGCCACGCGCTCGTATCGCGCGGTCGGCACGAGCACGGCGTCGCCGGATCGCCCGGTGGGATGAAGGCCGGTCGCCATGAGCGTCGCGCCCGCGTCGCGTGCGAGGCGCCGGAGCTCGGCGAGCGCGACAGCCGCGTCCGACGCCGACTCCGACGGCGGGCTGCGGAGCTCTATCTGGGCGGCGTACGCCTCGTTGCCCGCGTCCTCCTGATCGGCGTGCATCGCCTCGAGGACGTCGCCGGCGACGGGCGAGAGCTGGAGCGTCGCGCGGTCGACGAGGAGAAGCTCCTCCTCCATCCCGACCGTGAACTCCGAGCCGAACGCGAAGGCGCTCATCGCTGCTCCAGCGCCGTCGCGGCGGCGACTCTCCCGAGCACGAGCGCCGCCGCGAGCCCGCTCGCGTACCCGCCCGTCGCGATGCCGCCGACGTCGCAGCCCGCCGCGTAGACGCCGTCCGCGGCGCGACCCGAGCGATCGACCCGGATCCCACCCAACGTCGTCGTGATGCCCGCGACGACATCGACCTCCACCCCGTCGTCCGCCCGGTGCACGGGCGCCCCCACCCGCTCCGCCGCGTCGACCATCTCGCCGACGGTTCGCTCGCGCACGCGCGTCGTGAGCGTGTCGCTGGAGACCCGGAAGCGCGCCCGTGCCTCGGGCTGCCGCGCCATCCATTGCACGACGTCGATCTCCGACCAGGTGCGCGGCACGTAGTGCTCGCCGGCGGCGTTCTCGACCGTCGCATGGTGGGCGTAGAGCTGGGCGAGCTCGACGAACTGGCCCTCGTCGACGTGGGCCGGCGGCGCGGGCATGGCGCGGCCGTAGAACTCGTCCATCCCCGCCGTCTCGACGGCACCGGCCTCGAGCGCGAGACGGAGACCGTCGCCGGTGCTCCACGGTGTCGCGCGCAGCAGCAGCCCGTCCGCCTCGGGCGTGATGTGCCGTTGCACCAGCTCACGGTCCGCCTGGAAGCCGCCCGTCGCGAGGACGACGGGCGTGTCGTCCGGCAGCGCCCGGAGCGGCTCGCGTAGCTGGAGCCTCCGCACACGGGGTGCGAGCGCCTGCACGAGCGAGCGGACGGCGAAGCGCACCCCGGTCGTCGCGGGGTTGCCCGTCGAGCGCCCGACGACACGCGCGCCGAGCCGCTCGAGCCAGCCGATGTCGTCGTCCAGCCGGTCGTGGACGAGCCGCTGGAGCTCGGCGCTTCCGCCCGGGCACTCCTCGCGGAACCGCTCGAAGTCGCGATAGCGCCAGACGACACCACTCGAAAGCCGCATGGACCCGCCCGCGACGTCGCCCTTCTCGAGCACGAGGACGTCGGCGCCGCGCTCCGTCGCCTCGACAGCAGCGACGAGCCCCGCCATCCCGGCCCCCGCTACGACGAGGTCCGTCACGGTCAGACGAGGGAGAAGCCCGGCTTGTGCTCGACGTACTCGAGCTTGATCCGGTCGGGACCCCACACGAACACGGCACGGGTGTTCTCGGCGTCGACCACCTTGTCGATCTCGAGGCCTCGCGTGCGCGCCTCCTCCTCGACCTCGTCTGCCTGGTCGACGAGAAATGCCAGGTGGTTCAGGAGCGGTCGCTCCGGCTCCGGGCCTCCACCCCCACGGAGCATGACGCGCTTGTCCGCGACGCGCAGGTCGTCGCCGGCTCGCTCCAGCCCCATCGACTCCAGCTCACCTGCGGCGGCGCCCGGGTCGCGGACGCGCAGGACGACGGAGTCGAGGTCGGCGATCCCGGTCTCGTCGGCCTGGACGAGGCCCAACGGGAGACCCGACGGCGCCTCGAGCGTCGGCATCCCGCGGTCGTCGCTCACGTCGAGGCCGACTGCCTCGAGCCGCTCGCGCGCGTCGCCGACGTCGGGAACGCGAAGCACCACGCGCTCGAGCGAGCCGCGCTCCCGTACGCCGTCTGCGTCGAAGAGCGTCAGCTTGCCGCGGCGGGCGTCGCCCCCGACGAGCGTGAAGTCGTCGGTCCGCTCGATCTCGTGCATGCCGCAGCAGCCGACCAGGACGTCCGCGAGGGCGTGGCGGTCAGGCGTCCAGACGGCGACGTGGTCGAGCGTCTTCGCGTGCACGAGAACGGTGTACCCGCCTCGCGCGGTCATGGAACGCCCCGGTTTCGCGGTCGTCACACTGGCCGGACGTGCTCTCCGACCTCGACAACGCCACGGTCGCGGCCGAGCTCGAGGCATTTGCCGCGCTCCTCGACCTCGCCGACTCGACGCCGTACGCCTCTCGGGCGTACCGCCGCGCGGCGGCGACGATCCGCGACACGAAGGCGCCGATCATGGAGCTCGTCCGCACGGGTCGAGACCGCGATCTGCGCGGGATCGGACCGGGGATCTCGGCGCGTCTCCGCGAGCTCGCGGAGAACGGAACGATCGCGGAGCTCGAGGACCTCCGGAGTCGGGCGCGACCGGAGCTGGTGGGCCTCGGCCGCCTTCTCGGCGTCTCGCCGAAACGGATGCTCGAGATCGCCGCCGCGCTCGGCGTCGAGACTCCCGAGGACTTCCGCCGGGTCGCGCACGAGGGGGCGCTGCAACGTGTGCCGGGAATCGGCCCCGCGACCGAACAGCGGATCCTCGCGCGCATCGAAGCGGAGCCGGACAGGCCGCGGAAGGGCCTGACGCTGCCCACGGCGCGCGACCTGGTCGGCGGGATCGCGGAGGCGCTCGGCGGCGCGATCGCGGGCGATCCACGGCGGTGGGCCGACCTCTCGTTCGACCTGTCGGTCGTCGTGCCGACGACCGACCCGGGCGCCGTCCTCGACGCGTTCGCCCGCCTGCCGCAGATCGTGACGGTCGTCGAGCAAGCGGAGCGCTCCGCGCTCGGCGTGACCGTCGAGGGCGTGCCCGTCGCGCTGTCCCTCCCGGAGCCCGGCGGCTTCGGCACCGAGCTCGTCCGGGCGACAGGAGCCCAGGCCTACGTCGACGCGCTCGGGCCGCTCCCCGAGGCGGCGGACGAGGAGGCGGTGTACGACGCGCTCGGGATCCCGTGGTGCCCGCCGGAGCTGCGCGAAGAGCCCTTCCGCGGCGCGCCGCCACGGCTCGTCGACGTCGACGACGTGCGCGGAGACCTCCACTGTCACACGACCTGGTCGGACGGCAGGGGGACCGTCCTCGAGATGGCGACCGCGGCACGCGCGCGCGGCTACGAGTACCTCGCGATCTGCGACCACACCCCGAGCGTCCGCGTCGTCCCGGGGCTCGACGCCGACGCGCTTCGACGGCAGGCGCCCGAGATCGCCGACGCGAACGAGCGGCTCGCGCCGTTCCGTGTGCTGCGCGGCGCCGAGGTCGACATCCTCCGCGGCGGCGGGCTCGACCTGCCGGACGACGTCCTCGCAGAGCTCGACTGGGTGCAGCTGAGCCTCCACGCCGGGCAACGCGAGCCGCGGCGCGAGCTGACGCGGAAGGTGACCGAAGCGATGCGCCACCCGGCCGTGCGTTGCCTGAGCCATCCGAAGGGGCGGATCCTCAACCATCGGCCGCCGAACGCCCTCGACCTCGGGCACGTGGTCGAGGTCGCCCTCGAGCACGGCGTCGCCCTCGAGGTGAACGGCCTGCCCGACCGGCTCGACCTCGCCGGCCCCGACGTCCGTCTCGCGGTCGAGGCCGGCGTCCCGATCATCGTCTCGACCGATGCGCACTCGGTCGCCGGGCTCGGGCACATGCGCCTGGCGGTCGCGACGGCGAGGCGCGGCTGGGCGACGGCGGCGGACGTGCTCAACACGCGTCCGCTGGAGGACGTCCTCAGCCGGCGGCGATGAGGGCGAGCAGCTCGTCGCGCGCCGGGCCGACCCGGGGGCGCGCCGCACCGTCCCCCGCAAGCTCGAGCGCACGGGCGACGAGGGCCTCGTCCTTCGCCAGCGCATCGGGCGGATCGAGGGCATTGACCCGCCGCGCGACGGCGCGGAACAGCCCGGGATCGCCCATCGCCGCGGGGTAGGCGGTCAGGCGGAGGAAGAGCGCCATGCTGTCCGTCGGGTCGCGAATGTCGATCGGCTCGCCCTTCCACATCCGGATCCGGTCGCGGTCCTCCTCGGACACCGCGTCGAACCGCGCGGCGGCGTCGGCGCCCACCGTCTTCTCGAACCGGAGCGACAGCGCGCGCGGGTCGTCCTCCTGCGCCGCCGCATCCGCGAGCGCGAAGCCGTGCCTGAGCGAGAGCGCCGCCCCGAGGGCGAAGGTCGGGTTCGTGTGACAGAGGGCGTCGCCGACGGGCTGGACGCCGACCGCGACGGGGTCTCCGTCGACGACGAGCGACCGATGCACGTTGTGGAGGCTCCCCATCGGCAGCACGGGCGTGATCGGCTCGGCGCAGTCGGGGTCGATCCACGGGACGAGCGGCTGGATCGCGAGCGCGGTCGTCATGTGCGCCGCCTCCGTCTTCAGGACGCGCAGCTCGCGCTCCCACGGCGGGATCATCAGCACGAGCGCGAACGTCCGGTTGTCGCCGAGGAACACGACGAACACGAGGTAGCCGATCTCGCCGCGCGGGCCACGGAGGAGCGACGGGAGCGATGGCAGCTCGACCCCGGGTCGGAGTCGGAAGTGACGGCTGTAGTAGAGGAGCCCGCACTCGGCGCGTCGCTCGGTGAGAGGACGGGCGCCGAGCTCGCCGAGCCACGAGCCGAGCTGCGACGTTCGCCCGAGCGCGTCCACCACGAGGTCCGCCTCCACCGCGCGCCCGTCGGTCGTTCGCGCGCCGGTGACCCGGACCGTCCCGTTGCCGCGCTCCTGTGCGCCGACGAGCCCTGCGATCCGCGTGCCGCTCTCGACGGTCACGTTCGGCTCGGCCGCGGCGGCGGCACGGAGCACGCTCTCGAACACCGGCCTTCTGATGCAGATCGAGACCAGCTCGTCGTCGCCGGGCTCGGGGTCGCCGGGAACCAGCTCGTACTGCCGGTTCTCGAACGCCCCGGCCGTGACGACACGGTTCAGGACGTCGGGTGCCTCGTCGATCAGGGTCCGGCGACCGAGCCCGAGGAAGTTGTGCGGCTGGCGGAAATGAGCGACGCCTTCCCGCTCCCACCCGTCGAAGACCACGTCCGGGGCGCCGTCGTCCCCTGCCGCCGGATCGCGCTCGAGCACGCACACGCGGCGCCCGCGCCGCGCGAAGCCGATCGCGGCGGACAACCCTGCCAGCCCGCCGCCGAGAACCGCGACGTCGGCTCGGATCGTCCTCCCGGACACCCGGCCAATGATGCGCCTCCATTCCCGTCTCGTCCAGATGATCGATGACACGTTCTCGTGCGGCCCGATGCGCGGTCTGGCGCGTCTGGGCCGCTTAAGAGCGGCCAGCCCGCGCCCCGGAGTCGACGATCTCGTGTCATCGATCGTCTAGCCTCCGGCCGTGGCCGACCTCGCCGAGCTCTTCGAGCGGAACCGCGAGTGGGCCGCGGCCGTCGTTGCCGAGGACCCGGACTTCTTCACGGCCCTCGCGGAGCGGCAGATGCCCGAGTACGTGTGGATCGGCTGCTCGGACAGCCGCGTGCCCGCGAACCAGATCGTCGGGCTCGCACCCGGGGACGTGTTCGTCCATCGGAACGTCGCGAACGTCGTCGTGCACACCGATCTCAATTGCCTCTCGGTGCTCCAGTACGCGGTCGACGTCCTGCGGGTCGCGCACGTGATCGTGTGCGGGCACTACGGCTGCGGCGGCGTCGCCGCGGCGCTGCACGGGTCCCGGCACGGGCTGATCGACAACTGGCTTCGCCACGTGATGGACGTCGCGGAGAAGCACGAGGCCGAGCTCGCGTCGCTCGACGAAGAGCGGCGGCTCGACCGCCTCTGCGAGCTGAACGTCGTCGAGCAGGTCGTCAACGTCTGCCAGACGACGATCGTCGAGGACGCGTGGGCGCGGGGCCAGACGCTGACCGTGCACGGGGTCGTGTACGGGCTCGAGGACGGCCTCCTGCGCGACCTCGGCGTGAGCACATCCCGACCAGGAGGTTCCGATGGGACATGAGCGCGCGGTGGTCGTCCGGCCCGGCGAAGGGCACAAGGTCGGCAACGTCGAGTTCTTCGCGCGGACGGTCGACACGCCGCGGTTCAACCTCGCCGTCGTCACCGTCAAGCCGCGTCGCGACGGCCCGGAGCCCCATGTCCACGACGACGAGGACGACTCCTTCTTCATGCTCGAGGGCGAGCTCGTCTTCATCGTCGAGGACGACGAGGTCGTCGCCGGCCCAGGGACCTTCGTGCTCGTGCCGCCCGGCGTCTCGCACGCGTTCGCGAACCGCACGGACGAGGTCGCGCGATTCGTGAACGTGCACGCCCCTGCCGGCTTCGACCTCCGCCTCGAGTCCGACTGAGCCTCCCCGATTCGTGTGGAAACGCACGAGCAGGGGCGATACGGTGCAGTCGTCGAGGAAAGGAGGCGGATCTCATGCACGCACGCGTAGCGGCATTCGAGAACCGCAACATGTCGCGGACCGACGAGCTCGTCCAGCGCATCCGCGACCGCCAGGGCGACGGGAGTGAGATCCCCGCCGCACTGGGCATGTACCTGCTCGTCGACCGCGCCGCCGGCGCAATGCTCGGCATCAGCCTCTTCGAGAGCGAGGACGCGATCCGCGCGGCCGAGCCGATCTTCGAGCGAATGGGCGACGAGGTCCCCGAGGAGCTCCGCGGCAAGCGGGTCTCGGTCGACCTCTTCGAGGTCCCGATCCACGAGGTGACGGAGGGCGCGGGAGCGGCGCGGGTCAGCACGTTCGCCGGCGACCCGTCGCGCATCGACGAAGGGCTCCGCATGGCGGTCCAGGACGTGCTCCCGGACGCCCGGACCATCGAGGGATGGATGGGGATCGTCATGCTCGTCGACCGGCTGACCGGGACCGAGCGGACGATGACCCTCTGGGAGAGCATCGACGCGCTCGCCGGGAGCGAGTCCGCCGCGAGCGAGCTCCGCGCGCGGGCGGCCGACGAGGCCGGGCAGCGCATCGTCTCGGTCGAGCGGTTCGAGGTGCCGCTCGCCTTCGACCGCGCTCCGCGCCTGGTCACCGTCTGAGCCTCGGCGGCCCCGGCAGGATCACCGTGCCGGGGCCGCTTTTCACACCTTGTACTTGCGGCTACAAGCGATCTCGTAGAAGCTTAGGACGAGGAGACGCCAGTGGGCCAGGTATCCGACATCCTCGACGGCAAAGGCCGGGACGTCCTCCGGATCGCTGCCGCTGCGACCGTCTACGACGCCATCGTGAAGATGGTCGAGGGCAACGTCGGGGCGCTCCTCGTGTACGAGGGCGACCGGTTGGCCGGGATCGTGACGGAGCGGGACTACCTCCGCCGCGTCACCCTCCAGGGCCGGGACGAGCGAACGACGCCCGTGCGCGAGATCATGTCCTCCGAGCTCGTGTTCGTCGGGCCCGAAGCGTCGGTCGAGGAGTGCATGGCGGTGATGACCGAGCGGCGAATCCGCCACCTCCCCGTCCTCACCGAGAACCAGGATGTGGTCGGGATCGTCTCGATCGGCGACGTGGTGAAGTTCCAGTCGAGGGAGCAGAGCGTCCAGATCCGCTTCCTCACCGAGTTCATCTCGGGCTAGGAGAGCCCGCACGAGGCGGGCTGTGCGACCGATCCGGGCCGGCTACGGGTTCCCGCCGAACCCGCAGATCACCTCCGGCACGCACGGGGAGTGCGAGAGGATCGTGATCTGGGGATTGGCGCCCTGGCGCGAGAGGCGGAACTTCACCCACGTGAAGTTGTTCGCCTCGTTGCTCTCGAGCCAGTGGTCGTCGGGATCCGCGAGGTGCGTCAGGTAGTAGTCGCCGGCGCTCAGACCGGTGATGTCGAGCTCCTGGAGCGGCGTCGACTGGTGATAGCTGTCGGCCCACCCCGACGCGAGGCCCTGGAGGTCGCCGTTGCACTCGAAGTACGTGCGCGGCTGCGCCTTCTTCGCGGACCCGGTCGCGCCGGTGAACTCGACGTCGACGAAGCAGAAGGTGATCTTCACTCCCAACGAGATCGCGGGGCCGTCGATGGTCCGGCGCACCGCGAACTCCGCGACCGCGGACTGGTGCCAGTGGTTGTGCTCGGGATGGAAGAGCGCGACGCCGGCGGGCCGGGTCGCGACGACGTTCCCGGAGGCGTCGAGGATCTCCTGGGTCGCGACCGTGCACTGGTCGTAGTGGATCCCGTCGATGTCGCACGGCGCGATCTGGCCGCCGCCTCGGATCTGGAGGTTGCCGACCCCCACGTTGACGTGCACCGTCGTGAAGCGCAGCCATTCCTGCTGCTGCCTGTTCTGGATCGTGAGATGCGAGGGGACCTCCTCGATGACGTCCGGGAGGAGGCCGGTCGACGACGGCTTCGGCCCGGCGAGCGAGACCGAGACACCGAGGACGACGATCGAGACGAGACCTGCGAGACCAAGCCCGACGACCCTGCGCATGTTTCTCCCCTGTTGAGTGACGGCGTCCCGGCGACCGGGACCGCGATCCTCTCGTCCCGGGGTCGTGGGTGTCAAGCGCCGGGCTGTCGGCGTGCCGGATCGTCCTACACTGGCGCGATGGATCCAAGGGCGCTGGAGCTGCTGGAGCTGCCCGAGATCCTCGATCGCCTGGCCGCGGCAGCCGCGAGCGAGCCGGGACGCGAACGGGCTCTTGCGCTGCGACCGAGCGGCGATGAGGACGACGTCGTCGCCCGGCAGGCCCTGACCACCGAGGCGATCGCTCTTCTCGAAGACTCCGCCGAGCCGGACCTGGGCGCCGTGCGAGACGTTCGGCGGGCGGCCGAGGTCGCGGCTCGCGGGGGAGTCCTCGACGCCGGGGCGCTGCACGGGATTCGCGTGACGGTCGATGCGGCGCTGTCGGCGCGCGCCGCGCTCGAGGGTGCCGACGGCGTTCCCGGCCTCGCCCTGCTCGCGGACGCGGTCGACCCGCGCCTCGCGGGCCTCGCGGAGTCGATCGCGAAGGCCGTCGAACCGGACGGATCGGATCTCCGCGACGGCGCCTCGCCCGCGCTCCGCCGGCTTCGTCGCGAGCGTCGGGAGGGCCGCGCGCGACTGGCGGAGCGGCTCCAACGTCTCGCCCGTGACCCGGCGATCCGGGATCACCTGCAGGACGACTTCGTGACCGAGCGCGGAGGCCGTCCGGTGCTCGCCCTCCGGGCGTCGTCGCGGGGGAGCGTGCCCGGCATCGTCCACGACAGCTCCGGCTCGGGCCAGACGCTCTTCGTCGAGCCGTTCGCGGTCGTCGACGACTCGAACCGGCTCCGCGAGGCGGAGAGCGCGGAGCGCGACGAGGTCGCGCGAATCCTGCGCGAGCTCTCGGTGGCCGTCGGGGAGCACGAGGCATCGCTGGTCGCACTCGTCGTCGCGGTGGCCGATCTCGACCTCGCCGTCGCCCGCGGAGCGCTCTCGCGTGCGTGGCGGGGAACACTCGTCACGATCGGGCCCGACGTCGTCCTTCGCGGAGCCCGTCACCCGCTCCTCGATCCGGCCGAGGCGGTGCCGATCGACCTCGAGCTCGGCGACCTCCGGGCGGTCGTCGTGTCAGGCCCGAACACGGGTGGCAAGACGGTGGCGCTGAAGACGCTCGGGCTCGCGGCGCTCCTCCACCAGTGCGGCCTGCGCCCGCCGGCCGAGGAGGCGTCGCTCCCGCTCTTCGACTCCGTCCTCGCGGACATCGGCGACGAGCAGTCGATCGCGATGAGCCTCTCGACGTTCTCCGGCCACATCCGGAACCTCGTTGCGATCCTCGAGCGAGCCGGCGACCGATCGCTCGTGCTTCTCGACGAGGTGACAGCCGGCACCGACCCGGTCGAGGGCGCGGCGCTGGCGCGAGCGCTGCTCGCACGCCTTGCCCGACAGGCGCGACTGACCGTCGCGACGAGCCACTACGCCGAGTTGAAGGAATGGGCATCGTCGACCGAGGGGGTCGCCAACGCCGCGACGGGATTCGATCCCGAGACCCAGGAGCCGCTCTACCGCGTCGCGCTCGGACGCGCGGGGACGTCCCACGCGCTCCGGATCGCCGAGCGTCTCGGCCTGCCGCCCGAGCTGGTGGCCGAGGCGCGCGCCGAGGTCACGCCCGAGCGGCTCCGGGTCGCCGAGCTCCTCGCGGAGGCCGAGGCCGCCGAGGGCCAGGCGGCCGAGGCGCGCGCGAGTGCCGCGAGCGAGCACGCCGCCGCCGCGCGGGCGCGCGCTGCCGCGGAGGCGCAGGTCGTCGAGCTCGAGGGGGAGATCGAGCGCGTCCGCGCGTCCGCCCAGTCGGAGCGGGACCGGGCGATCGGCCTCGTCGAGCGCGAGCTGGCCGACGCGCGCGCCGAGCTCGAACGCCTGCGCGCGGAGATCCGCGCCGCGCGCAAGCTGGAGCGGGAGCGGCGGCGCGCCTCGACTCCCGCCGCAGCGGCGAAGGAGCGCGAGCGGGACCGCCGTCTCGGAGCCGCGTCGGAGCGCGCGGCGCGCGCGGGTCGGGCGATCCGAGACGCCGACGAGCCGCTCTCCCAGACGGCGCCGCTGGGTATCGGCGATCCCGTCGTCGCGCCCGAGCTCGGGGTCCGCGGGACGATACTCGAGGTGACGAACGACGACGCGGTGGTCGCAGGCCGAGGCGGTCTTCGGGTCCGCGTCCCTTTCGCGCGGCTTCGGCCCGACCGCGATGCCGCGCCGGACGCACCTCACGAGCCGGCTGTGACGATCCGGGCGACGACGCCGACCGACGCTCCGGACGAGCTCGACCTCCGCGGCCGCACCGCGCAGGAGGCACGCGAGGCGCTTCGCGTGTTCGTCGACACCGCGGCGCTCGCCGGACGGTCCGAGGTGCGGATCATCCACGGTCGCGGGACCGGTGCGATCCGCGCAGCCGTCCGGGACGAGCTCGCCCGGCACCCGCTCGTCGTGTCGCACGCATCCGAGTCGGCGGACGGCGCGACCCTCGTCCGGCTCGGGAGCTGAAGCGTACGGGCGCTCTCGGCAGCGCGTGAGGTTTACAGACCGCCGCCGGTCCGGAAGACTTCTGGCATGCGCCGTCGGCACCTCGCGCTCTTGCTCGTCGTCGGATCGCTGACGCTCGTCACGGCCGGCTGCGGCGGGGACGACGACTCCGACTCGGCCGCGCCTCCCGCGACGACGACGGAGCAGAGCGGCGGCGACTCCGGGACCGGAGACGCCGCCAACGGCGAGGAGGTCTTCGCGTCCGCCGGCTGCGGCGGCTGCCACACCTTCGAGGCCGCGGGCTCGAGCGGCTCGGTCGGCCCGAACCTCGACGAGCTGGCGCCGTCGTTCGACCAGGTCGTCGAGCAGGTGACCAACGGCGGCGGCGCGATGCCCGCGTTCGCCGGCGAGCTCTCGGAGCAGGAGATCCGGGACGTCGCGACGTACGTCTCCTCCCGGGCCACGGGCTCCTAGCGCGCCACAGACGACGTTCACCTGACCGTCGCACGTCGCGCCTATGCTTGTGGGTTCGTGTCCGAACCCGCTCACACGCCCGCGAACGACGCCGCCGTCACGCTCGAGCTGCTGTGGCAGGACGACGCGAGCGCACTCGCGCTCGCTCGCGACGCCGCCGGCCGACTGACGGTCCAGGGGCTCGACTTCGGGACGCCCGACGCGGCGGACCTGTCGCACCTCGGGTCGGACATCGAGGCGCGGAGGCTCTCGCTCGGAGAGCTGCTCGCGCTGCGACCCGACGGCCGTGCGCTCGGCGGCACGGCGCTCGTGACCCTCGCGGTGCTCGATCGCGCGCGCCGCTCCCTCGCGGAGGGGCTCGTGCACCCGCATCTGCAGTCGGGCGACGGCCGCTGGCACGCGCTCTGGGGGGCGACGCTCGACGAGTCCGTGCGCGAGGAGCTCGACGCGCTGGCGGACGCGGCGCCGGCGGTGTGCGCGATCGCGTTCGACGGAGATGCGGACACATTCGTCTACGACCTCTACGGCTGCGCGGTCGACGAGCTCGCGCGACGGGCGTTGCGGCAGGTCCGCGCCCGGGGTGACAGGAGAGACGGCGCGCCCGAGCGGTTCCTCGCGACGCTCCACGCGGACGATCCGGTCCTCGCCGCCAACGCGGGCTACCCGGCGCTCGAGCGACGCCTGAGCGCATGGGTCGACGGCGGGCTCGACCGCCGCTCGCGCGCCCCGTGGAACGTCGGGCTGCGCCTGGACGAGGACGACGACGCGACCGGGTCGCGCGTCTCCCTCGAGCTGTGGCTCCAGGCGGCCGACGACCCGACGCTCGCACTGCCGGCATCGCTCCTGCGCGACGGCGGCGAGGAGGTGTTCGCCTTCCTCCGCGAAGGCGACCCGCGCGCGGCCATCCAGCGACGGCTCGAGACGATCGCGCCGATCCTCGCCGACGCGGGCATCCCGGCGCCCGACGAGATGGACCCGGCCGTCGAGCTCGACACCGACCAGGTGCGCGCCTTCCTCGCGCGCGCCGCGCCCCGGCTCGAGGAGCTCGCCGTTCCGGTGCTCCTGCCGCGTGCATGGGTCTCGTCGACGAGCCGCGTGCGCGTCAACCTCGTCGCGACGGGCTCCCCGACGACGTCGAGCGGGCTCCTGACACGCGATGCGATCGCGTCCTTCGACTGGCGGCTCGCGGTCGGCGATGTCGAGCTCACGGAGGACGAGCTCAGAGAGCTCGCGGCGGCGAAGGAGCCCCTCATCCGGCTCCGCGGGCGCTGGCACGCGCTCCGCGCCACCGACGTCGAGCGGGCGCTCCGCTTCCTCGAGCGGCGCCGCGAGCAGCCCGGGGTGGTCGAGCTCGTCCGCGCGATCTCCGGCCTCGAGACCGACGAGGCGGGCGTCGAGCTCGGCGAGATCCGGCTCGACGCCGACCTCGACGCGCTCCTGTCAAGCGCGGACGACCGCCGCTTCCAGCCGCTCTCGACGCCTGCCGGCATGCGGCACGACCTGTTCGGCTTCCAGGAGCGCGGGCACGGCTGGCTCCGCCTCCTCGGCGACCTGCAGGTCGGCGGGATCCTCGCGGACGACATGGGCCTCGGGAAGACCGTGCAGGCGATCGCGACATTCGTCTCCGAGCGCGAGGCGGCCGGGACGTCGTTCGGCCCCACGCTCGTCGTCAGCCCGATGAGCGTGACCCAGCAGTGGGCGCGTGAGATCGCGCGCTTCGCGCCCGGCCTCCGCGTCCATCTCCACCACGGGCCGGGCCGGCTTGCAGGGGCCGCGTTCGTCGAGGCAGCCCGCTCGAGCGACGTCGTGGTCACGTCGTACGACGTCGCGACGCGCGACGTCGATACGCTCGTCCACGTCCAGTGGGACCGGCTCCTGCTCGACGAGGCGCAGGACGCGAAGAACCCGCGGACGAAGCGTCACCGCGCGCTACGCCGCATCCCGCGACGGCGCGCGCTGGCGCTCACCGGGACGCCGATCGAGAACCGGCTCGGCGAGCTCTGGGCGATCATGGACCTCGTCAACCCGGGCCTCCTCGGCTCGCGCGAGTCGTTCGAGCGGACGTTCGCGCGTCCGATCGAGCTGCGGCGCGACACCCACGCGCTCGAGCGGCTCCGCTCGCTCGTCGGGCCCTTCGTCCTCCGCCGCGCGAAGGACGCCCCGGAGGTCGAGCTCGACCTGCCGCCGATCACGATCGAGAAGGTGCCGTGCCGCCTCACCGTCGAGCAGGCGAGCCTCTATCGCGCCACCGTCGACCGATGGATGCCGCGAATCGAGGAGCACGAGCGGGCGTTCGACCGCCGCGGCGCCGTTCTCGCGATGCTCGGGCAGTTGAAGCAGGTCTGCAACCACCCCGAGCTCGTCGTCCCGACGGGTCAGGCACTCGAAGGTCGCTCCGGGAAGCTCGAGCGCCTCGTCGAGCTCCTCGCCGCCGTCCCGGGGGACGAGAAGTCACTCGTCTTCACCCAGTACCCCGGCTTCGACCGGCTCGTGCCGCACCTGCAGGAGCGGCTCGGCCGGGAGATCGGCTTCTTCCACGGCGGCCTGGCGGCACGGCAGCGCGACGAGCTGGTGGCGTCGTTCTCCGGGGCAGGCGGGCCGTCC
>Ga0111538_10004225_pt1 | contig 20001 bp, 15 predicted proteins | sample SoiMethybrSBSTD1_FD_79669 | JGI IMG/M metagenome (GOLD analysis project Ga0111538, IMG submission 79669) | Bulk soil microbial communities from a Populus tree surrounding site in Tennessee, USA - Soil MetaG P. TD hybrid SBSTD1 (version 2)... | ecosystem: Environmental > Terrestrial > Soil >...
CGCGCTTGTCGAACAGGATCAGCCGCGAGAACGACGCCAGGCGCCTCAGGAAGCGCGAGAACGACGGCTCCTTCCAGAAGAACTCGAGGTGCGACACCCAGCCCATCACGAACACCAGATCGCGCGGGCCGTCGCCGACGACCTGATACGCGATGTTGAGGTCGCCGCTGCGTGCGTAATGCGTTTCGGGCGGCTCGAAGCCGTCGCTCGTCGGCGTGATCTCGACCGCCGGCGCCGGCGCCGCCGCCGGCGGCGCCTCGTGCTCCTGCACGACCGGCGCGATGAAGCGGTAGCCGCGGCGATGCACTGTCTCGATGAACCGCGGCGCCTTCGCGTCGTCCGCCAGGACGCGCCGGATCTCGAGGATGCAGACCTTCAGCGCCGCGTCGCCGACGAACACGCCGGGCCACACGGCGTTATAGAGCTCGTCCTTGGTGACCAGCCGGCCGGGGCGCTGGGCGAGGCACTGCAGCACGGAGAACGCTTTTGGCGTCAGCGGCAGCGACTGCGATCCGTTCCACAGGGTGGCGTCGGCAATCTCCAGGCGGAACGTTCCGAACAGGAGCGCCGGGGCGCCGCTCGGCCCGGTCAACTGCTCATGCATGAGCGGCGCGGATCGAGCAGCGCCGCCATGAACGCGAGCAGCTCCTCGATCGATTGAAAGTGCATCGCGTCACCGGAGTGGACGTGCTCGACGCGGCCGACGAAACGGCCGGCCGGGAGATCGGCATCGGTGCGCAGATGCACCACGAAGCTGCGGCTGACCAGACTGTGTTGATCGAGGATGTGCGCCATGTCGACCCTGGGTCCGGGGCGCCGCGCGCGGCACCCGCCCGGGATGTTAAGACGCGGGAGCCGTTGCGAGGTGCCCGCCCCCGGCATTCAGCGCCGGAACAGGGGCGAGTATACGGCCGGCAATCGGAGCCAGACATGACAGAGTGGTTCGATTTCGGTAAGTTTCGCGCCCACCGCCGCAGACCACATTCTTACCGCTTGCTCACCGCACGCTCATGATCGGCCGCGTCAGCACCGCATACGCTCTTGGGTCATGAGCACGAGACCCCGACTGACAGGGTTCGCCGATCGGTGCGCCGGGTATCTCGGGCTCTTCCTGATCGGCTTGATCGGCTGGTACTGCGACCGGTTCGGATCGTCGAGGCCGCGCGAACGCGCGACACGTCGAGCCGACTCGGGAATCAGGCCGGTCGGCCGGTTGGTCGACTGACGACAGCCCCCCAACGCACTCATAGGCGGAGCGGCGAGCGCCCGGCGGAACCGATGCGGCCCGGCCTGCCCTCGTTGTGCGCGTGACAGCGACGCACTGCACTGTTCGCGCGAGGAAAACATCGTGGAATCGACGAAGACCATTACACTTGACAGCTGCGCCGTGGCCCATCGCCGTCAGTTTCTGGCGACGGCGCGCCGGATCCTGCGCGATCCCGCGGCCGCGCAAGATGCGGTGCAGGATGCGATGCTGTCGGCGGCGAGGAACCTGCAGCGTTTCCGCGGCGAGAGCCAGCTGTCGACCTGGCTGGGGCGGATCGTCGTCAACGCGGCGCTGACCCGCCGCCGCGCGGGGCGGCGCCGGCCGGAGGAATCGCTCGACGCGATGCTCGAGCGCGACGCGGCGGGCGAGCCGCGCCGCCAGACGCGGACGGGGCTGGTCAGCTTCGGGCCGAGCCAGGAGCAGACGCTGCTGCGGCGCGAGGTGGGGGCGCTGCTGCGCGCGGCGATCGACCGGCTGCCGACCGACTACCGGACGGTGGTGATCATGCGCCACTACGAAGACCATCACATCGCCGAAATCGCGGCCCGCCTGCAGATCACGGCCAACGCCGTCAAGCTGCGGCTTCTGCGCGCACACCGCGCGCTGCGCAGCCAGCTGATGGAGGGCGGGTGCGCCCTGTCGATGCCGTAAGCATCGGCGCCCGCCTCGGCCCCTACGAGATCCTCGGCCCGATCGGCCGCGGCGGCATGGGCGAGGTCTACCGCGCCCGCGACGCGCGGCTCGGGCGCGAGGTCGCAATCAAGGTCCTCCCCGCCGAAACCGACGACACCCCCGATAGCCTCGCGCGCTTCGAGCGCGAGGCGCGGGCGGTGGCGGCGCTCAACCATCCCAACATCCTGGCGATCCACGACATCGGCAACGAGTCGGGCGTCGTCTACGCGGTGATGGAGCTGCTGGAGGGCGAGACGCTGCGCGATCGCCTGCAGCAGCAGCGGCGGATCACGCCGCTGAAGGCGATCGAGTACGCGATTCAGATCGCGCGCGGGCTCGCCGCCGCGCACGAGCGCGGCATCGTCCACCGCGATCTGAAGCCCGAGAACCTGTTCATCACCCGCGAAGGGCACGTCAAGATTCTCGACTTCGGCCTCGCGCTGCAGGCGGCCGCCGCGGGCGCGGCAGACGCCGATACGCGGGCAACACGCTTCGTGACGGAGCCTGGTCTCCTGGTCGGCACCCCGGGCTATACCTCGCCCGAACAGGTGCTTGGCGAGCCGGCGACGCCGCGCACCGATCTCTTCGCCTTCGGCATCGTCGTCTACGAGATGCTGACCGGATCGCACCCGTTCCGGCGCGGCACGGCGGTCGATACGGTGACCGCGATCCTGCGCGAGGACCCGGCGCCGCTCGGCCCCGCGGTGCCGTCGCTCGCGGCCGGCGTCACCGGGATCATCGAGCGCTGCCTCGACAAGCACCCCGGCGATCGGCCGGCATCGGCGCGCGATCTCGCGCTGTTCCTCGAAGCGGGCGGCACCGGCGAGCTGGCGGTCGGCGGCCGCCCGGTCGCGACGAGCGATCTGCGCCGCGTCAGGAACCGCCTCCTGGCGATCTCGTGCGCGCTGCTGATGCTGCTGTCGATGTCGATCTGGGGCTTCGTGCGGGTGATGGCCGACCGCGCGGTCACCGCGGCGATCGACGCCGACCTGACGCGCGCGGCGCGCCTGGTGCGGCGGGTGCAGGGCGAGCGGCTGGCCAACCTGTCGCTGACGGCGCGGCTGGTGGCGTCGTTTCCCGAGCTGAAGGCGCTGTTCGCGACCGACGCGGCGACGGTGCACGATTACCTGGTCTCGTATCAGCAGCGCAACCCGGGCTCGCCGCTGCTGGTGGCGCTCGACGCGCAGGGGCGGCCGATCGCGCGCACCGATGAAGTCGGCGCGGTGCCGGACGAGCCCTCGATCGAGACGCTGGCGCGCGGCGGCGAGCCGGCAGTGATCGAGATGCGCAACTGGCCGTTTCACGCCGCCGTCGCGCCGGCCGAAGCCGGCGGCCAGGTGTTCGGCCAGGTCGTTGGCGCGATGCGAATCGACGAGTCGTTCGCGGCGACGCTGCGCGACGCGACGCAGGGCGAAGTGGTGCTGCTGTCGGAGCGCGGCGTGCTCGCCTCGACGCTGCGCGCGGGCCAGACGCCGTGGCGCTCGCGCGACGAGTGGCGGCGCGCGGGCGGAAGGCCCGATGGATCGACCGGGGTGACCATCGGCGTGCAACGCTTCACCGCGCGCGAGATCGTCCTCGCCGAGGAGCCGTCGCTCTCGGCGGTGATCCTCAAGTCGCGCGACGAGGCGATCGAGCCGTACCGCCGCATCCAGCAGGGCGTGTTGATCCTCGGTCTCCTGGCTGCAGCCGTGGCTGCCGCCGGCAGCATCTGGATCGCGCGCACCGTCATCGCCGCGCTGCAGCGGGGATGAACGCAAAGCGCGCGAAGCCCGCAAAGCACAGATCGTTTGTCGCCGCGTCCTTTGTGCTGAGACAAGCTGCGAGCCACCCCAACGCTGCTGCTTGGCTTAGAGCGCGTCGCAAGAGTCTGCTTTCTACCGCTGGTAGGCTGCGGCCGGGTACTCCTTGCCGAACTTGTTCTTGTGCTGCACGAAGCCCCACCCCGACTCGTCGAGCGTGAGCTCGGGCGCGGTCGATGCGCCGGCGCTGCTGGTGGCATCGACCGACACCGCCGCCGCGCGCTCGGACAGCGCGGTGATCTTGTAGCGCCCCGGCGGCAGCTCCAGGGTGAAGCGGCCGTCGGCGCCCGCGACGGTGGTGAACGCGCTCGGCGTGACGACGATCATCGCCGTCATCTGCGGGTGGATGTTGCAGAAGACGCGGTAGATGCCCGGCGTGGTGAAGGTGCGCTGCTTCGTGTCGCCCGCGCGGTAGAGGCCGAGGTCGAACGGCTGCGGGCCCGACAGCGAGAAGACGTTGTGGAAGATGCCGTCGTTGTTGGGAAACTCGACGCTGGATCCCGCGGGCACGGCGAGGACGCGCGGCTGAAACGTCTTGTTCTTCTGGCTCAGCGCGACGCGCCGGGCGGCGCGGCTCGCGGGCGCGTCCACCGGCTCCGCGTAGACGACGACGGTCGATGGCGCGACGCCGGCGCGCGCGAGGGTGCGCACCGTGCCATTGACCGGCCCCGCTGACGCAGTCGAAGCCGCGAATGCCCACGCCGCGAGTGCCGCTGCAGTCCGCACCGACTTCATACCTTACCGTAGCCCCCGAATAGGGGCTAGTCTCGTGAGTACGAAGTCGGTGTACAGAAAACGCTGTACTTCGCCGCGCCCCTTTGGTACGGTGGCGCATGCCGATTCAAACGTTCTGCGTGCACGCGTCGCCAGCGGAGCAGGCGCACTTGGAGCAGGTCGCGCGCCAGGGCCGAACGCCGCAAAAGGTGGCGTGCCGCGCGCGGATCGTGTTGATGCTGTCGAATCATGAGCCGCCCTCGTCGGTCGCGGAGGACTTGGGGATCAGCCGGATGACGGTGCGCCTGTGGGCCGATCGCTTCGTGCACGAAGGCCTGCCGGGGCTGCTGCGGGATGCGTCGCGGCCCGGCCGCCGGAAACAGATTAGTCCGGACAAAGTTCAGGCGGTTGTCGAGGCGACGCTGACCACGCGGCCGCCCGCCGCGACGCACTGGAGCAGTCGGCCGCTGGCGAAAGCCCAGGGACTGAGCGACGGCACGATCCGGAAGATTTGGCGCCAGCACGGGCTCCAGCCGCATCGCGTCGGCCGGTTCAAACTCTCGACCGATCCGCACTTCGTTGAGAAGCTGCGCGACGTCGTGGGGCTGTATCTGAATCCCCCGGCCAAGGCGGTCGTCGTCTGTGTCGATGAGAAGAGTGGGATCCAGGCGCTCGATCGCACGCGGCCCGTGCTGCCGCTGCGGCCCGGCGTGCCGGAACGGCAGACCCACGATTACGTCCGCCACGGGACGACGACGTTGTATGCGGCGCTGCGGGTCCTGGACGGCGTCGTGATCGGCCAATGTCGGCGCCGCCACCGCAGTCAGGAGTTCGTGCAATTCCTCCAGCGCGTCGAGCACGCGACGCCGAAGCGCCAGCAACTGCATCTCATCTTGGACAATTTGAGCGCGCACAAGAGTCCCGCGGTGCGCCGCTGGCTCGCGCGTCATCCCCGCGTGCATTTTCATTTCGTGCCGACCAGCAGCTCGTGGCTGAATCTCGTCGAGCGGTGGTTTCTCGAGATCACGCGCGTCCGCATCCGCCGCGGCACGTTTACCAGCGTGCCGGCGCTCGAGCGCGCGATCGGTGAGTACTTGACCCATTACAACCAGCAACCCAAACCGTTCATCTGGACCAAGGATGCCGACACCATCCTGGCGAAGATTGACCGGTGTATAGAACCGTTAAACTCACGAGACTAGTTGGAGAGTTGGTGAATTGAATTCACCAACTCTCCAATTCACCAATTCCATTCGTCCCGCCACGCCCACCACAAAAAGCCGCCGCGACGGGAACCCGCCGCCAGATCCGCTGTCTAAGGCAGTACCGCGGTTCGAGTACCATCGTTCGGAGCAGATGACTTACCTCGATTCGGTCCTGCTGAACGTGACCGAGCGCTCGTGCCGCAGCTTCCAGCGGCTGACGGGCCGGACCAACGTGTGGCTGGCCATCCAGTTCACCAACCTCAGCATCATCGTCTACTTCGTGTGGGCGGGCTTCGTCTACGTCCTCACCGGCGACACGCAGGTGCGGCTGCTGCTGGGCCTGTTCTGCGGCGCGGTGTTCTACGCGCTGACCCAGACGATCTTCAAGGTGCCGATCGAGACCTACGAGAGCTACGCGTATCAGCGGGTCGCGAAAGGCCTTCGCAACCCGAGGCGGGTCCGCGACGCGTGGCTGCGTATCTCGTTCCTGACCTTCGGGCTGCTGCTCGCCGTGCTGATGCCATCGCTGCTCGTCGCTTTGCCGCCGCTGCGGGGTTACGCGGCGATGCACTTCGACCTGGTGCTGCTCGGCAACTCGCTGATCGTGCTGACGATCATCGTCCTCTACCTGCTGGCTTGCGATCCGCTGCCGCCGTGCCCCGGTACGGTGAGGAAGTGGATCCAGGGGCTCGTGCCGGCGCGGTTCGCGGCGGCTGAAGGCGAGTCGGGGATCGGCGAGCGCTGATTGGGTTTTTTCGCTTGGCAAACCTCCGGGGCAGACATATCGTCTAACGATACGTCATGTCCCCTCGCAAGACCGAGCTGCGGCATCCGCTCTCTCTTTCGGTCACCCACATCCTCCTCGCCCTGGCCGACGGCGCGCGGCACGGCTACGCCATCAAGCAGGCGGTCGAGGAGCGGTCCGCCGGCGAGATCCGGCTGGGTCCAGGCACGCTCTACGAAGCGATCCAGCGGCTCGAGGACGCCGGCTACATCGAGGAAGAGAGCGCCCGCGACGACCCGGGCAACGGCCAGGAAGCGCAGCGGCGCTACTACCGGCTGACGCCGGACGGCTGGTCGGTGCTGCGCACCGAGATCCGGCACCTGGCGCGGGTGGTCGATCACGCACGGGCGCACGCCAGGCTGCGCCGGGCGAGCCTCACATGATGCGGCTGTGGCGCCTGCTGCTCTTCGCCTATCGCGCCGACTTCAGGCGGCGCTACGGCGCGGAGATCCTTGCTGCCATCGCCGCCGAACGAAAACTGCCGGAGTACCGCGGCGCCGCCGGATCGATCCGCCACGCCTGCCGCACGTTCGTCGACATCACAGCGAGCGCCCTTCGCCAGCGCCTGGCGCCGCGGCCCGCTCACGCGTTCAGGAGCCGTCACATGGATACGGTCCGGCAGGATCTGCGTTACGCGCTGCGCCAGCTGGCGCGCCGTCCCGGCTTTGCGGCGGTCGCCATCCTTTCGCTCGCCCTCGGCATCGGCGGCAACACCGCGGTCTTCGGCATCGTCGACAGCTTCGTGCTCCACCCGTTCGCGTTTCCCGACGCGTCGCGGCTGTTGATTGTCGGGCGCGCGTTTCCGAAGCTGTCAACCGGCACCGACTTCATCGAAGTGCTCTCGCCGGCCGAATACGAGGACATCCGTCAGGCGCGCTCGTTTGCGCGGACCGCGGCGTTCGATCTCGGCAACCGCAACATCTCCGGCGGCGACGTGCCCGACCGCGTATTCACCGCGTTCCTCATCGACGATCCGTTCCCGGTCGTCGGATTGCCGCCCTTTCTCGGCCGCGGCTTCACCGCCGACGAGCTGAGGCCGAACGGCCCGCCGGCCGCGATCATCAGCCACCGCCTGTGGGTCTCGCGGTTCCACGCTGATCCGGCGCTGGTGGGGAAGACCATCCGCGTCAACGGCAACGCCGCGACGCTGGTCGGCGTGATGCCGCCGGCGCTGCTGCTCGTCGGCACCGACCTCTGGATCCCGTGGGGCGCGACCCCCGGCCGGGTGCCGCGCAACATGCGCAACTTCTCGGTGATCGGCCGGCTGGCGCGCGGCGCGTCGCTGGCATCGACCGACGCCGAGCTCGCCGCCATCGCGGCGCGCGTCGCCGGCGATCACGCCGCGCAATTCCCCGAGTACACGGGGTGGCGGCTGGTGCCGCGGCCGTTCGCGAACGGCGTGCTGCAGGACGCGCGGCCCGCGGGCCTGCTCGTGCTCGGCGCGGTGGCGCTGGTGCTGTTCATCGCCTGCGCCAACCTCGCCAGCCTGATGCTGGCCCGCGCCAGCGGACGCCAGCGCGAGCTCGCCGTTCGCGTCGCGCTCGGCGCCGGTCGCGGGCGGCTGGCGCAGCAGCTGGTGACCGAGATCGCGGTGCTGGCGGCGGCCGGCGGGGCGGCCGGCCTGGCGCTCGCCGCCGTCGCCATCCGCGCCTCGAACGCGCTCGTGCCGGCGCAGTTCACCGCGTTCGGACTCGGGGCGTCGGTCAACGCGCGCGTCGCCGGCTGGTGCCTGCTGTCGACGATGGCCGCGGTGGCTCTGGTGGGCATCCTGCCGGCGCTGCAATCGGGGCGCACCGAGCCGAACGAATCGTTGAAGCAGGATGCGCGATCGATGGCAGGAGGGCGCGGCGCCCGCCGCGCACGTCACGGGCTGATCGTCGCCGAGGTCGCGCTGGCGGTGATGCTGGCGCTCGGCGCCGGGCTGCTGCTGCGCAGCTTCGCCAACCTGCAGCGCGTCGACTCGGGGCTCGACGCCGGCCCCGTGATCACCATGCGGCTGACGCTGCCGCAGGAGAAGTATCGCGGCGGCGACGCGATCACGGCGTTCTTCGAGGAGCTGGCGCGGCGTGTCGACGCGCTGCCCGGCATCCGGCGCGCCGGCCTCGCCTCGCAGTTCCCGCCGCAGGCGTTCATCCGGTTGCGGGTGATGGTCGACGGCGCCGCCCCTGCCGGGGGCGAAACGCTGCCCACCACCTTCGCCACCATCGCCAGCCGCGGCTACTTCGAGGCGATCGGCATGCGCCTGCGAGCCGGACGCCTGTTCGACGATCGCGATCGGCCTGGCGCGCCGCCGGTGGCGATCGTCAACGAGGCGTTCGTCGTTCGGCATCTCGGCGGCCGCGCGCCGATCGGCGCGCGCATCCGCGTCGGCAGCAGGCCGGAGCAGTCGGCGCCGGCGGAAGTGGTTGGCGTGGTCGGCAACGCAGTCAACGCCGGCGCGGCCTCGGCGCCGATGCCCGAGGTGTTCGTGCCGATGGAGCTCGGGCGCGACGCGTGGAACCAGCTGTTCCTGGTCGCGCGGACAACCGGGGATGCCGCCTCGGCGGTGGCGAACATCCGGCAGGCGGTTGCGTCAATCGATCCGGACCAGCCGGTCTACGCGATTCGCACGCTCGGCCAGGCGTTCGAGTCGGGCATCGCCACGCAGCAGCTGTCGGCGGCGCTCCTGACGATCTTCGCGGCCGTCGCGCTGACGCTCGCCGCCGTCGGCATCTACGGCGTCACCGCCTACAGCGTGCGCTCGCGGACGCAGGAAATCGGCATCCGCATGGCGATGGGCGCGGAGCGGCGCACCGTCGTGTGGATGGTGCTGCGGCAGGTGTTCGTGCTGGTCGCGGCCGGCCTGGCCATCGGCACCGGCGCGGTGCAGGCGCTCGGGCCGGCGCTGGGATCGCTGCTGTTCGGCGTCACCCCGATCGATCCGGTGATTGTCGCCACCACCGCGGCGCTGCTCGGCGCGGTCGCGCTGGCCGCGGCGTGGTGGCCGGCGTGGGTCGCGAGCCGGGTCGATCCGGTGGTGGCGCTGCGGTATGAGTGACGAGACCGCTCGACGAGGATAGTTCTCGACACTTACCGCGCCGCCGGCGGCGAGAACGCGAGCCCGTCGCGCTGATAGATCTCATCGACTTCAACGCTTCAGCGCACCGCTGGCGCGGCGAACCTCGTCTTCGGTGAAGGCGGCGAACACGAACGGCTGCGCCTGGAGAGACGACGCCAGATCGCGCAGCGTCAGGTGCAGAGATGCAAGCCGCTCCTCGTCGACGAAGAGCTGCGCGTTCTCCGGCTCGTAGACGGTGACCAGCGCCTTGCCCTCGGGGTCGAACTTCCTGTGCAGCAGATCGATGATCGCCGGCGCGAGATGGTGGCGATCCGGCGACGGCGCCGCCTCCGGCATGCCGTGGTCGGCGGTGATCGCGAGCAGATAGTTGTCGCCGACTTTCGCTTCGAGCGCCTTCAGCACCCGCGCCAGCTGCCGATCCATCTCGGCCAGCGTCGCCCGCAGCTCGTTCGAGCTGGGCCCGTGCTTGTGGCCGACGAAATCGGCGCCCTTGAAGTTGAGCAGCAGAAGATCCGGGACCTGGTCGGCGCCGATCGGCTCGCGCTCGATGATGGACGTGAACGCATCGGCTTCGAACGGCGGGAACAACCCGGAGTAGCGCACGTTGACCGTCGAATCGATCTTGTGTCCCATCCATTCGCCGCTGGCGGGCCAGAGTGTCTTCGCGTTGCGCCCCTCGAGGTAGGCGGGGAGGCGGAAACACTCGGCGTTCGACACCCAGCGGCCGGTTTCCTGCTCGTAGCTGGCCATCACCGGGGCTGTGCCGTTCACCTGGCAGGCGCCGTGGCCCCCGAGCGGCGTCGCCGCGCGCGCCATGCTGCCCTGCGCGATGACCAGTGCGCGGCCCCCGGAGGCCTGCTGCCAGACATCGGCAATGGTCAGCGCCATCAGATCCTGCGGCGCCTCGCCGTCGAAGAGCTCATAGCGCGCGCGACGCCGGCGATCGTAGATGTTGGTGCCGGTGATGCCGTGCACGCGCGGATCGGCGCCGGTGGCGATCGTCGAGTGGCCGACGGCGGTGTTGGACGGCGCCGCGTTCACCTGCGCCTGCCCGAACCAGGCGCTGCGCCGGCGCAGGGCGGTCAGCGTCGGCATCTCGGCGGCGTAGCGATCGAAGTAGTCGCGCCGCATGCCGTCGAGCACGACCAGCAGCACGGCGCGCGGCCGCTCGAACCCGGCGCGCAGCACCGGCAGCGCGCGGCCGCTGGCGGTCGGCGGCATGTGGACGCTGAGCGCGGCGGCCAGCGTCGGCGCGACGTCCTGCTGCACCGCGGGGCCCGGGTAGTCGCCGGGCTTGACCGCCGGCCCGGCGAAGAGCAGCGGGATGGCGACGTCGTAGGGCCAGGGCGTCCCGTGCATGAAGGGGACGTTGGGGTCGTTCCTGGTGATGATGTCGCCCTCGCGCGGGATCAGCACGAGTTGGCCGGTACGGCCAGGGTAGTATCCGCGGCCGAACATCTCGAGGAAGCGCGTCCGCGTGGCGGCTGCCGCCGCGCTGGCCGGCGCGGCCTCGCCGGACGGCACCGTCGGTTTCGGCGTGCGGCCCGCCCGCTGCTGTCCCGCTGCCGGCCAGATCAGCAGCCCGGCGGCCGCGGTGAGGGCGAGAGCCAATCGTCGAACCGTCGGGTGCCAGGCGTGGCCAGGCGCGCGCGTTTTCGCCATGTTTTGTCCCACTGATTCTACTGCCTCACTCTGCACGCAATCTCCCGTCGTCAGCTGAGCCAGTCGGCCGCGCCGCCGCGCAGATACCAGTGCTGGGGCTGTGCCGCGCACGGTGCCGCACACGGTGCCGCGCACGGTGTGCGGCACGGGGTGTCGGGATCGGGGACGCCGGACGCCGAGACCCGGGACGCGGCGAGGGCATCGAAGAGGAATGAGGTCGCACGTGAACAGCAGGAATCGATTGGTTCTGAGAATCGCGGCCGTCGTGGCGCTGGTTGGCGCGCTGCCGCGGCCTGCGGCCGCGCAGGAGCGGCCGGCGCCGGTCGCCGAGCTTCATGCCGGCGCGCTGGTGTTTGCCGACGACGGGTTTCCGCGCGAGAACTTTCTTGGCGGCGCGGCGCGGCTCTACGTGCTGCCGCGCGTCAGCGTCGGTCCCGAGATCGCCTACATCAGCGGCCGCAACCACAGCCACCTGATGCTGACGGGCAACGTGACGTTCGACGTGCTGTCGCCCTCGAACGGCCGGCCGGCGCCGGTGACGCCGTTCATCGTTGCAGGCGGCGGCCTCTTTCAAACCCGCGAGCAGTTCCCGCGCGGCACCTTCACCTCCGCCGACCCCGCATTCACCGCCGGCGGCGGCGTGCGCGCGCGGGTCGGCGACCTCGTCACCGTCGGCGGCGAGGTGCGCGTCGGCTGGGAGCTGCACCTCCGCGTCAACGCGCTCGTTGGCATTGCGCTTCGCCGGTGAGCGCTTCGGGCGTAAGTACGAAGTCAGAAGTACGAAGTGAGGCCGATCCCGACGGCGGGGCTTTCCCGGCGCTCCAATTGAGCCCAACTTCGAACTTCGTACTTCGAACTTACAAGCGTCAGCACGAGACGCTGCCCTCGATCTCGTTCGGGAACAGGTGCCAGTGGCGCCGCGGCTGGCGCTCCATCTCGTCCTGCAGCGCCAGCAGCTGCCGCCGGAACCCGCGCATGATCTCCGCCGCCCCGGCATCGAGCGCGAGGTGCGACACGTCGTCGACCAGCAGCGTCGTCGGCGCCGTGATCAGCAGCTGGAAGTTGACGATGTTCTGGATTTCGCCGACGGAGGGCGGAAGCCCGTCGCGCCTGACCGTCGCGGGCATGAAGACGGCGTGATTCAGCAGCGAGTTCTCAGTGTGGCCGACGGTCAGCGAATACATCAGCAGCGTGCACAGCTTGATCAGGTGCTCGCGCGTCGGCTCGGGCGCGTACGAGCGGATGCCGCGCACGATCTGGCGATCGAGCGCGTCGAACCAGGCGCGGATGTCCGCGTCGCCGCGCACGGCGTCGTCGCTGAAGTGGTGCTCGATGTACTGGCGCACATACGATTCGAACAGCCCCCAGAAGCGGACGGCCTGCGGCAACCAGGGATAGTCGATCGCGTCGGTGATGCCGCGGCGCTTCGCATCGCCGGCGACGTCGAGCCGGTTGATGTCGAACGCCGCCGCGCCATCGTTGTAGTAGCGGAGTATGGTCTGAAACGGAAACGTGAAGCCGGTGACGTCGAACCCCGAGCGCCGCAGCGTCAGATGCGTATGAACGTTGGTCGTCATCGTCTGGTTGATGTGCGGCGCGAGCAGCCGCCGCAGCGGGTGCGGCGGCGGCAGCAGGTTGTGCGTCAGGACCGGCACCGGCGCAAGCCCGCCGACGTGGTACTCCATCCCCTGCCGCCAGACGGTGAGGTGCGTCATCAATGCGGCGACCGCGATCCGCTCGGCGAAATTCCAGCTGCGGCTGCCCGGCGTTGCGCTCCCGTCGCTGTAGTCGATGGCGGTGACGGCGAGCCGCCCGGCGGGCGCGCCGAAGCGCACGCAGCAGCCGAGCCGGCACAAGCCATCGCGCACTTCGTAATGGTCGAAGTGCTGCAGGTCGACGACGTACTCGGTGCCGTTGCCGCGACGCTCGAGCAGCTTCGCGAACGGTCCTCCTGAGGCGAGCGCGCCGAGCAGGTTGCCCTCGCGCGACGCGGCGACCAGATCGGGATGCCACACCGGCGCGTCGCGCAGCAGCCGGTAGGGAAGCGTGTAGGCCTGGTCGAACGCTTTCTGCCGATCGGGATCGGACGGGGGCTGATGTGTGTTGACCACCGGGTAGACGTCCTGCAGCAGGTGAATGGTCTGCACGGTCATCAGGTTGGGCAGCGACTTCTCGACGTGCGGCACGGTTTCGGGCACCACCAGCGCCGGCGACTGGAAATCCGCGTAGGTCTCGGGCGCCGACAGCAGGCGGATCGGCCGCTCGCGGCGCGGCCACGGGGCGCGGCGCGGCCAGCCCTGCACGAACACCATCCCGCACCAGAGCGCCGTCCAGAACAGCTTGCGCAGCTGCCAGTCGACCGATTGCAGCAGCCGGCTGCCGGGCAGCGCAGCCTCGCGCATCGCGGTCAACGGGTTGATGCGCCGGATCGTCCGCGCCAGCCGCGTGGTATCGACGACCAGACGCCGGGTGATCGCGCCGGCGAGCGCGGGTGGGAGAAACGGCCAGCGCTCCGGCGTCATGACGATCGACAGCCACTGCAGCGGCGTCATGACCCACGGATGACGCCGCTGGAATGCGTTCAGGCTCATGCGTCGGCTCTCGTCGCGGATTTCGCGCGCAACTATACCAACGCCGATCGCCACGTCTTTCACAGTACGGCGCGAGCCTCATGTTCTCGGGTATGCTCGCTCAATGCGGGCGCGGACCCTGCTGTTGGCCGCGGCGTTGAGCGCCCTCGGGCCGGCTTGCCGCTCTTCCACCGCGCCCTCGTCGCAGGCAACGGTGCGCGTGGTGTTCCAGGGCGCGACGGCGCGACGCACCGATCTGCCGCCGTCGTTGCAGCCCTGCATGGACGGTGTCGGCACGACGCACATTCACCCGAGCTGGCGGAATTTCGGCGCCAGCCCGCTGCGCGCACTTCCACCGGACCGCTACGAGATCACGCTCGACGATGCGCCGGTGAACACGCGGCTGTCGTTCCGGGTGAACGATCAGAATTTCTGCGACCAGAACCCGACCGGCGCGGTGACGCGCAATATCCTGGTCAACGACGTGCGCCTGGTCCAGAACGCGACCACGCCCGGCAACGGCGACGAACCGGGCTACGCGTTCGTCGTCGCGCCGAACGGATCGATTACCCAGCCTTAGCTAGCAGGCTGCTGAAACAAGCCAGCCTGCAACGAAAGTCAGAAGTTCGAAGTCAGAAGTTCGCTGAATTCCGGCCCGAAAAGTTGGCCGCGCTTCTGACTTCAGACTTCGAACTTACAGGGTCGCCCTTTTCTCAGCGACCTCTTAGACGGACTCCACCCGAGCCCCTCGCGGCGCGCTCGATTCCTCGAGCGTCTGTTTCATCGCCGCGCACCCTTTCTCCATCATGCCGCCGATGACGCCGGCAATCTCGTTCGGCAGCACATCCGCGATCCACACGATCCGGCTGAGGCCGCCAGGCTCCGGCAATACCTGAATCGACGCGTTGTGATGCGTCGGCCGTCCTTCGATCACCGAGTAGGCGAGCCGGCGCGAGTTGTCGTCCACGTCGACGATCCGCTCGCGCGCGACGAGGCCGCCGCTGAACGTGACGAGCCGCGAATCGCCCTCGAGCCTGGTGTCGACGACGAACCCGCGGGCGAGGCGCTCATGAATTGCACCGATATCACGGACGGCGTCCCACACGGCCTCGGGCGATGCGTGGACGACGACTTCCTTGTGGATGGACGCCATCGGCTACTCCCCGGGCAGCCGCTTGATCAGCTGCACCTGGCCAGCGTGGTAGATGGCGTGGCAGGTGATGCCGAGCTCGAGGTTGAATCGCTCGGCGTCGGCGAGCGGCGACGTGGTGCCCGCTTCGATCGCCGCGACCGCGGCGGCGAGCCGATCCTGCTCCGATTCCACCGCGGCCTTCACATCGCTCCAGGTCATCGCCTGCTCGTCCGCCAGCTCGAACCAGTCGTCCCCCTCGCGCACGAAGGGCTCCGGCGCGACGCCGGTGATCTGGCCGCGCACCGCGCGCACGCAATACGCGTGGTGCAGCGCGATTTCCGCGATGTTGTGGCGCCCGGCCGCCGGCCGCCAGTAGGCCAGCGCCGCGTTGACGTCGCCGAGCGCCGCCTTCAGGTCGGCGCCGTGCCATGCGCCCGGACCGTATCCTTCCTTCAAAACCCGCGATTCGAGCCCGGCCGGAATGTTCAGTGTTGCGCTCGTGACCATGCTGCCCTCCATGGCAAACTGTTATAGGACGCGGCCTGGAAGACGGTCTTGGCAAAAATTGCGGTCGAACTGGAGCGGGCGCTGGCGCAGCGCGCCGAGCGCGGCACGCGCGGCAGCGCCAGGGCACGAGCTATCGCCGCCGGCGACGGCTGGTCGGTTGCCGATGTCGTGTGCACCTCGGGTCCTGCCGATCACCCGTTCGAAGAGCAGCACGCCCACTATTCGATCGCGGTCGTCGTTGCCGGCAGCTTCGAGTACCGCTCGCCGCGCGGCCACGGCCTGATGACGCCGGGCTCGCTGATGCTCGGCAATGCCGGCCACTGCTACGAGTGCGGCCACCGCCATGCCGAGGGCGACCGCTGCGTCGCCTTCTGGTACGAGCCCGAATACTTCGAGCGGCTCGCTGCCGATGCCGGCCTGCGCCGGCGAGCGGGCTTCCACAACGCCAAGCTGCCAGCGCTGGCGGCGGTGTCGCCGCTGGTCGCGCGCGCGGCGGCCGGCGCAGTCGGCCTGTCGGATGTCGCATGGGAGGAGCTCGGCGTCGAGCTCGCCATCGCCGCCCTCGCTGCAGATTCCGGCGCGCCTGGCGCCGCGAGCGACCTGCCGGCGGGCGCCGCGGCGCGCGTCACCCGCACGATTCGAGCGATCGAGCGGCATCACGACGCGCCGCTGTCGCTGCGCCGCCTGGCGCGCGCCGCCGGGCTCAGCCCCTTTCACTTCCTCAGAACCTTCGAGCGTCTGACCGGCATCACGCCGCACCAATACCTGCGGCGCGCGCGGCTCCGCGAGGCCGCCATGCGGCTGGCGGATGCGCCCGCAAAGGTGCTCGACATCGCGCTCGACTGCGGCTTCGGCGACGTCTCCACCTTCAACCGCGCCTTCCGCGCGGAATTCGGCGTCAGTCCCACCAGGTACCGTCTCTCCGCATAAGAAAGCCGTTGGCCGCGCTGCGGCCCCGCGCTTGCTAACCCCTCCGCGGACAGTCGCACTGAAAACGATGCCGGCGGCGCAAATGCCGCGGCGACTCCTTGTCACGCGGACAAAGTGATCGCCGGGGCTGACAAAAAGCTGCGCGGGGAATGCAAACCGCGCGGCTGGCGTGCCGCAGCCCCTTCAGGCGCGACGAACCGCTTCCAAACTGTGGCTCGCTATCTTTTCGCCCGCGCAGGCCTCCTGCTCACGCTCGCCCTGCTGATCGCCCAGCGGCCGGCGTCGATTGCCGTGTTCGTCGACCCCGACGAAGCCGGCACCGCGACGCGTGGCTCCGCCCTGAGCGAGCGGAGCGAGTCGAAGGGACCGCCGCCGCGGCCCGATGCGCCCGCGGCCGCCGTCGCCTTCCGCCAGCTGCAATGGAAGGACGCGCACGGCGTCTACCCCGCCAACGCGTTTGTCGCCGCCAAGTCGCACGCCGACGCGATGCGCGCGCGCGGACGTGCGCGCAGCCTCGCGGGCGCGCCGCTCGCCGGCGCCACCAGCATCGGCTCGCCGGCAGGCGGCGCTCCGCCGCTGCCTGGCGCCGCGGGTACGACGCGCCGCGCGTGGACGTGGCTCGGCCCGGCGAACATTGGCGGCCGCGTCCGCTCGCTGGCAATCGACCCGGTGAACCCGAACGTGATGTTCGCCGGCGGCGTCGCCGGCGGCCTCTTCAAGAGCGTCGATCGCGGCGTGTCGTGGACGCCGGTCGACGACTTCATGGCGAATCTGGCCGTCTCGACCATCGTCATGCAGCCGGGGCTGCCGACGACGTTGTATGCGGGCACCGGCGAAGGCTTCTACAACCACGACGGCATCAGAGGCGCCGGTGTGTTCACGAGCGTCGACGGCGGCGCCACCTGGACGCAGCTCGCCTCGACCTCGACGCCCGCCTGGTTCTATGTCAACCGCCTCGCGATCTCGCCCGACGGCGCGGTGATGCTCGCCGCCACCCGCACCGGCATCTATCGATCGATAGACGGCGGCAACTCGTGGGTCAACACGTCGAGCATCGAAGCCACTGACATCGTCTTCCACCCGACCGACAGCAGGAAAGCGATGGTGTCCGGCTACGCCGGCAACGCGCGCGTAACCGCCGACGGCGGCATCACGTGGACGGCATCTGCCGGGCTGCCGGGCGGCACCTTCGTCCGCGCCGAGGTCGCGTACGCCCGCAGCAATCCCGCCGTGGTGTATGCGTCGGTCGACGTCAACGGCGGCTCGATCTACAAGAGCACCAACGGCGGCGCATCGTTCGCGGTCGTGTTCAACGGCGCGCCGGACTATCTGGGCACGCAGGGGTGGTACAGCAACGCGCTGTGGGTCGACCCGACGCAGGAAAACACGCTGGTCGTCGGCGGCCTCGACCTGTGGAAGAGCACCAACGGCGGCGTGACGCTGTCGCGCCTCAGCTCGTGGATGTCGGCGCCCGCCTCGGTCCACGCCGATCAGCACGCGATTGTCGAGGATCCCGGCTTCAACGGCACGACCAACACGACGGTGTGGTTCACCACCGACGGCGGCGTCTACCGCGCCGACAACGTCTACACCGCCGGCGGCGGCGCATCGCCGTACGCGGCCGGCTGGAAGGCGATGAACAGCAACCTCGGCGTCACGCAGTTCTACGGCGCGGCCGGCGGCGCCGCGTCGGGCGTGATGGTCGGCGGCACGCAGGACAACGGCACGCTGCAATACACGCCGGCGAACGGAACCGCCTGGACCACCGAGTTTGGCGGCGACGGCGGGATGGTCGCAGTCGATCCGGCGAACAACAGCAATCTCTACGGCGAGTACTCGTACGGGTCGTTGCATCGCAGCGTTGACGGCGGCGCCAACGCCGACTGGATCAACGGCCTGGTGTGGAACGGCGCCGCCTACGAGTGCAAGCCGGCGCCGTTCACGATTGCCGATACCTGCGGCGCGATGGAGGCCAACTTCGTCGCGCCGCTGGCGCTCGATCCGAACAAGTCGAATCGTCTCTTCGTCGGCGGCGCGTCGCTCTGGCGCACCGACGATGCGACGGCGCCCAACACCGCGGCGAGCGGGCCGTCGTGGACCAGCATCAAGGCGCCGGCCGGCGTCGGCAACTACATCAGCTCGATCGCGGTTGCCCCCGGCCGCGCCGACGAGATCTGGGTCGGCCACAACAACGGCCAGCTGTTCAAGTCGATCAACGGCACCTCGGCCTCGCCGACGTGGACGCAGATCGGCGCGGCGGTGCTGCCGCCGCGCTTCGTGACGCGCGTGCGCGTCGACGCCGCGAACGCCGGCACGGTCTACGTCGCTTTCGGCAGCTTCAGCGCGGGCAACCTGTGGAAGACGACCGACGGCGGCGTGTCGTGGTCCCTCGCATCGGGCAGCGGGTTGAGCGGCCTGCCGCCGGCGCCTGTGCGCGACGTGGCGATTTCGCCAACGCAGCCGGGGTGGCTGTACGCGGCGACGGAAATCGGCGTGTTCACCAGCCAGGACGGCGGTAACTCGTGGACCGTGCCGAACGATGGTCCGGCGAACGTCTCGGTCGAAGAGCTGTTCTGGATGGGACCCAGTCTCGTGGCCGTCACGCACGGGCGCGGCCTGTTCATCACGACGCCCAACGCCGCGCCGCAGGCGCCGGTGATCACGTGGCCGGCGCCCCCGGCAATCACATACGGCACGCCGCTGGGGCCGGCTCAGTTGAACGCGACAGCCAACGTGCCGGGCACGTTCGCGTATTCGCCGGGTGAGGGAACGGTCCTGCCCGCCGGCGCGTCGCACGCGCTGTTGGTCACCTTCACGCCAGCCGATGCGGCCAGCTACACCACGGTCTCTGCGACGCAGACGATTGCCGTGCTCAAAGCGACGCCGGTGATCACCTGGAATGCGAGCGGCGGCATCACCTACGGCACACCGCTCGGCGCCGCGCAGTTGAATGCGTCCGCGAACGTGCCGGGCGCGTTCGTCTACTCGCCGCCCGCCGGCACGCTCCTCAACGCCGGCGTCCGCACGCTGTCGACAACGTTCACGCCCGCCGACACGCTCAACTACACCACGGCGACTCGAATCGTCGCGATCGTCGTCACCCAGGCGACGCCGGTCATTGCGTGGCCGGATCCGGCGGACATCACCGCCGGAACCCCGCTTGGCCCGGCGCAGCTGAACGCCACGTCGAGCGTGCCCGGCACGTTCACGTATGTGCCGCCAGCCGGCACCATCCTCCCAACCGGCCTCGGCCAGACGCTCTCGGCCTCGTTCGCGCCGTCCGACGCTGCGAATTATGCCGCCGCGTCCGCGACCGCGCGCCTCAACGTCGTCGCCTCGGCGCCGATCATCGACACGGTCGCATGGACCGATCAGCCGTCGGCCGTGTCCGCGATCGTGTCGCCGCCAATCTCGACAAACGCCGCCAACGAGCTGCTGCTCGCGTTCGTCGCCACCGACTTCAACACCGGCACCAACACGTCGGTGACCAGTGTGAGCGGCGCCGGCCTGACGTGGGTGCTCGCCGGCCGCACCAACGTGCAGCGCGGCACGAGCGAGATCTGGCGCGCGTTCGCGCCGGCGCGCGTCTCGGGCGCGACGGTGACCGCGTCGCTGTCGCAGCCGGTATCGGCGATGGTGACTGTCGTCAGCTTCGCCAACGTCGACACCTCCGGCACGAACGGCGCCGGCGCGATTGGCGC
>Ga0111538_10004228_pt1 | contig 19989 bp, 14 predicted proteins | sample SoiMethybrSBSTD1_FD_79669 | JGI IMG/M metagenome (GOLD analysis project Ga0111538, IMG submission 79669) | Bulk soil microbial communities from a Populus tree surrounding site in Tennessee, USA - Soil MetaG P. TD hybrid SBSTD1 (version 2)... | ecosystem: Environmental > Terrestrial > Soil >...
CAACCTGGGCTTCTCGGCCGTAATCCTGATGGGCGCCGCGGGCTACGCCCTGACCGGGGCGCTGGTCCTCGTCGCTCGCCGCTTCCGCGCGTAGGCGGGTGGCGTCTTGCAAGCCCGTGCATACGATTGGGGCGGTGCGATACCTGGCGCTGGCGACTGACTACGACGAGACGATCGCGACGCACGGGCACCTCCGCGACGACGCGAAAGCAGCGCTCCAGCGGCTGCGGACGTCGGGCCGCCGGGCGGTGCTGATCACGGGCCGGATCCTCGAAGATCTGTTGTCCGTCTACCCAGATCTGGACCTGTTCGCGGCCGTGGTTCTCGAGAACGGCGCGGTTCTACACGTTCCCTCCCGCCGAGAAACGCAGATGCTCTGCCCGCCAGTGTCCGACATCCTCGCGCGCGACCTCGCACGCCGCGGCGTACAGCCGCTCGCGCGGGGCCGCGCGATTCTGGCCACGCGACGGCCCCACGAAATCGCGGTGCTCGAGTCGATCCGGGACCTCGATCTGGAGTTGCAGATCACCTTCAACGGGGACGCGGTGATGGTGCTTCCCTCCGGCGTGAACAAGGGCAGCGGACTGCGGGCGGCGCTGCGCGAGCTGGACCTGTCCATCCACGAGGCGGTGGGCGTTGGAAACGGGCAGAACGACCACTCGTTCCTGGATCTTTGCGAGTGCGCCGTGGCGGTCGCCAACGCGGTCGACGCCGTCAAGACGAAGGCCGACTTCACCACGCCCGGCGCGGCCGGTGCCGGTGTCATCCAGTTGATCGACGAGCTGATCGCGACGGACCTCTCGCAACGCGTGACGGGTGGGGTGGGGGACGTCGTGGTGCTCGCGAACCGGCGTGACGGCGTGCCGGCGACGTTCCGGCCCTACGGCCAGAACATCCTCGTTTCTGGTCCGTCAGGCGCGGGCAAGTCGACGTTCGCCACGGGATTGATCGAGCGCCTGATCGATCGCGACTACCAGATCTGCATCGTCGATCCCGAAGGTGACTACGGCACTCTGGACGGGATCGTGACGATGGGAAATCGGCTGCGGCCGCCACACGTCGACGAGGTCCTCGACCGGTTGAGCCATGGGCGGGCCAACGTGGTCGTGAACCTGCTGGGGATCGCGCTGGATGACCGCCCAGACTTCTTCGCGCAGTTGCTTCCGCGCTTGCAGGCGTTGCGCGCACGCACGGGCGGCCCGGACTGGATCCTGATCGACGAGGTTCATCACCTCCTGCCCGCGCAATGGGGGCAGGCGACCTATATGCTGCCGCAGCGCCTCGGGGAGACCATCCTCATCACCCACCGCCCGAGCGAGGTCGCGCCCGCGATCCTCGCGATGATGGACACCGCCGTCGCCGTCGGACCATCGCCGACGCTCACGCTCGACGAGCTCGCCAGGACGCTCGGACTCGAACCGCCTGCCGTTCCACGAACCAAGCGCTACGAGGCGATCATCTGGGAGCGAAGCGCCGGGCTCGATCCCTACGCCGCGATCATCGTTCCCGCGCGGTCGGCGCGGCTTCGTCACCTGCGGAAATACGCCGAGGGAAACCTGGGCCCCCGGAGCTTCTTCTTCCGGGGCGCCGCGGCGCGGATGAATCTGCGGGCCCCGAACCTCACGGTGTTCTGCGAGCTCGCCTCCGGTATCGACGATGAGACCTGGCTGTACCACCTGCGGCGCGGTGACTACTCGGCCTGGCTCGCCAGGACGATCAAGGACCCCGACCTGGCGGACGAGGTCGCTGGCGTGGAGCAGGCGGCCCAGCTCACGCCGGAGGAGAGCCGACGTCTGGTCCGTGAAGCGATCGACCGGCGCTACATGCTGCCGAGTTGAGTGCGGTTGCGCCGCTCCCAGGTCGATCTTGGCAAGCGTTCTCGTCTCGCGCGGCGACGGCAACAGACGAGGCCGAGGAGGCCGACTGCCAGGCCGGGCAGGAGGTCGTTCCGACCTTGCCCGGCGGCGGCGCACGCGCAGCCGCCTTCGATCAGGCCGGCTCCCGGCCCGGTCGTCGCGTCGATCGGCGGGGGAGGCACGATCGAGGCGTCGCTCGCGCCGCTGCCACCGGCTCCGACGGCGCCGGTGGCTCCACCCGCGCCCGGTCCCGCGTCGACGGGCGGCGCCACGCTGCCGCCGATTCCTCCCGGTCCAGATCCTCCAGGACCGCCGCTGCCTCCACCTCCCTGTCCGGCGACGCCCGTGGCGCCGGCGCTTCCAGTCGTCCCGGCCGCGCCGGCGCCACCCCGACCTCCGGCGCCCGCGGCGCCCGTCGTCCCGCCCGCGCCGGTCGTCCCGCCTCGACCTCCCGATCCCGTCGTCCCGCCGGCGCCGGTCGTGCCCGCTCCACCGGCGCCGCCGCCCGCGCCGCTCGAACCGCCCCGCCCGCCGGTGCCGCTCGATCCACCGCGCCCCGCCGACCCGGTCGTGCCGCCGCTCCCGGCGCCGCCGCTGCTCCCGGCCGAACCACCAGTGCCGCCGGCGCCGCCACGTCCTCCCGTCCCGTCGACGACCGCGCCGGTGATCGTGCCGGAGATTCCGTAGAACCCGAGCGACGAGTAGTTCGAGAATCCGTTCTGGGGCGTCCCCTCGGCGCCTCCCTTGATGATCAAGCTGTACTCCCCCGCGGCCAGCGAGACGTCGAACTTCGCCGTTCGCGCGGCGCTGTCGTTGCTCTGCGCGACCCGCGTGCCGCTCCCGTTCTGAAGTTCGGCGTCGACATCGAGGTAGGCGCCGCCGATCACCTCGATGCGATCGATCACGAGCATCGCCCGTCCTCCACCGCTGCCAATGCTGAACCTGAACGTGTCGCTGTCGGTATTGCGCGCGATCTGCCCGCGATTGTCGACGGAGGACACCTGCCCGCCGCTCGCGATGACCAGCGTCTTCGAGTCCGGAACGTCGTCCTCCCGATACGGCAGATTCCTGGTGATGATCGCGAGGTCGTCCTCGGTGTTGTTCGCGCCGCTGTACTCGCCCTTGCTCCACTGAAACAAGGCCTGCGCGCCCCAGCTGGTCTTGGGCACGCTGTCACCCATCATGGGAACCCACTTGAAGCTCGAGAATCCGCCGAAGTACTCGGTCGACGAGCTGCCGTCGTGGTCGAGGCCCATCAGGTGCCCGAGCTCGTGCGCGGTCGTGTTTCCCTGGTAGTAGCCGCTGCCCTTGTTGTAGACGGTGCAGCACCTCGAGGTCCCGAAGGCGTTGACCGCGCAGGTCGAACGACCGTCCTCGTCGCTGATGCACGCCTTCCCGCGGTTGCGCGCCTCCGCCGCGTTGTAGACGGCGGCGTCGGTGGTGACGTTCACCTCGAACGCGGAGTACGCCCCCGAGACGATCTGCCAGGCCCGCCACAGATCCGCCTTGGGGAGGGTGAGGATCGAGACGTCCATGAAGAGCACCTTCGTCGCCCCCGGCCGGCTCTGCAGCTTGTTGGTGTCGGAGCCGTCGTAGTCGCCGACGTGCGGTGGCTCGCCCGGTTCGGCCGGAGGTTCGTTGCACACCGGATAGATCTTTTCGATCGGCACCCGCTGAACGACCACCTTCCCATCGGCGGAGGTGGTGTATTCGAAGGCGAGATTTCGTTCCGGTAGGACGAGCCAACCATAGATGTTCTGGCCGTCGCCCTTCAGGATGAAGGAAGACCTCTCCGATTCCGCGGCGATGCCGTCGACGGCCAGGTAGTCGCCGGTGAACTCGTAGTTGCGCGCCACCACGGATATGGCCTCGCCGGCATCCGTCTTGAACACGAAGCCGCTCGGCAATGACCACCTGACGCCGCTTCGGGTCGCCTCCGCGAGAATCGAGGCGGGGGTGCCCACGATGGCCCCGCGGATGGTCTCGGTCTGCCCGGGAACCGGATCGTCCTGACAGCCGAGGCTGAAGAAGGCCAGGGTCGCAGCGAGGCGAGCGAATCGGGGCGTCCGGCGGATGTCCACGCATAGGTAGAGGTCGGCGCGCGGGATTTTGGTCCACAAAAGTTCGAAGGTGAGGGGATCACGACGCCTTGCTCCGGAACAGCGGAGCGAATAGCGTGCCCTCGTGGTCGTACGCGCGGTGCTGGGGGTTGCCGTCGCGCTGACGTTGGTCGGAAGCGGATGTCGCGCGCGCTCCGCGGCGACCGCCAATCACTCCGGTTCGCAGGCTGGGCCGGCGCCGAGATCCGACGCGGCCCCGCAAGCACGGACGGCTCCGCCGGTCACCAGCGAAGCGTGTCGGGCTTGCCGGGGCGTCTGGGCCGTTCACGGGCTCGACGACAGGGAATCGTGCAATTGCCGGACGACGGATGCCGGCAAGCGGTGTCGGGATGGATCGGAGTGCCAGGGGATGTGCATCGCCAGCAAGGAGGATCCGCAGACGGAGGTGATGATGCCCGGTCCCCCCGCGCGCGGTTTCTTCGTCGGCCGCTGCTCCGAGCTCGTGACAGTGTTCGGCTGCAACCGCATCATCGAACGCGGCGCCAGCGCCCACGGCCCCGTGCTGCTCGCCGAGCCGCCGCAGACACTCTGCGTCGACTGACCGGGCGCCATTCCGCGGAAACGAGATCTCCACACCCTAAAGAGGCACGCACGCACCGAAATGGCCCACTTTGACCTCTGGATTGTTCTCCTCGGCACCGCGCTCTTCGAGGTGTACGCCCTCCGGCGCCTGCGGTTCGATTGGGTCATCGTCGCGCTGGTGCTCCTGGGGACGGTGCTCCAGGTGGACTACCTGAGCTACACGTCCATCTCGGAGCGGAATTACGATGGGCCGTCGCAGATCGAGTACATCCAGTCGATTGCCCAGCATCATCGTCTACCTGATCTGTTCGCTTGTGGCGCCTGTGGGCACCCGCCGCTTTACTACGCGCTGGCTGCTGCCTGGTCGAAGGTCGTGGTCATCGGGGGATGGATACCGTACGAGCGGGGGTTGCAATGGCTCTCGTTCTGGCTGTTCTTTGGCTTCGTGGTCTTCGCGCTGTTGATCTTCAGAAGCTGCACATCGCAACCGGCCACGCTGCGACTGGCGACCGCTCTCGTCGTGTTCTGGCCCTCCAGCATCATTAATGCGGTGCGGGTGCACAACGATGCACTCGCGTCGCTGCTGATGCTCGGCGCGATGTACTTCATCGCAAAATGGGATCGAGACGGCACCCACCGCGACTTTCATCTGGCATTGCTCTTCTGTGCTCTGGCCCTCCTCACCAAGTCATCCGGCTATGCCCTGGCGACGACGCTCGTGTTGTTTGCCGCCGTGCGTGCCATTTCTCCCGCGCTGCGCCGGGAGAGCCTCAAGCGGTGCGCGCTGGCCGTCGTCATTCTGGGCAGCGTGGCCGTGGGGGCGGTAGCGCTCCAGAAGTCCCAGCATCCGACCACCTTCTGTCAAAAAGTGTTGGGGCACGCTTGCGACGGTCGGTATGTGCCCGCCGTCGTCGATCGACCGAGTCGCTTCGTCCGTTTCGATCTACCGCGGTTCGTGATGCGCATGGATACGCTCCCCGACGATCCCGTACACGACTACTTTTTGAACCGCCTGGCCAAGTCCAGCTTGTTCGGGGTCATGCCTCTTGGCGACGAGCTCGCAGGCCGGCGTCACCAGACCTTGGCCGTGGCAATGAGCGTGCTGCTCTTGATCATGGTGGCGAGTTGTTTGATCGCGTTGCCCTTCGTGAGCGCCGGGTCATTGCGCCCGTATCGGGTCTACCTCGGCGCGACTCTCGTCATGCTCGCGTTCCTCGTCGCTTTTCGCGTCCGAGCTCCCAACGAGTTCCACGAGGATTTTCGGCACATCTTTCCGGCCCTGGTGCCGTTTTGCCTCGGGTACGCGAAGATCTTCGAGCGGCTCGGTCGTTCCTCCGGAAAGCCGTCTTGGTTGCGTCAGGGATTGCGCGGCACCGGAATCGCCATCGGCCTTGCGATGGTCGTGGCGTCCGCTGTGTTTTTTGCGCGCTTGCCTTGAGGCTACTTGCAGACGAACGATGTCACCGTCGTCGCGGCGAGCGCGGCGGTGAAGGTCCCACCCGTCACCGGGACCGCCGTCCCGGCGGTGAGGTTGGCGCTCGACGAGGTCACGTTCGGCGTGCACGAGGCGGGTGCCGTCCCGCCCGCGATGGTGATCGGCACGTTGGCTGCGGACGTGCCCTTGTTGACCGCCACCACGACGACGGTGCCGTCCGTACCCTTGAAGGCCGAGAGGAGGAGATTCGCGTTGGAGTTGCCCGTGACGTCGACCATGACGTAGCCGGGCCGGACGAACTTGGCGTAGTTGCCCAGCGTGTAGGCGCGCTTGGTCAACGACGAGGTCGAGATGAGCAACCCTTCGTTGTCGCCGCTCGCCTGGTACCACCAGTAGAGCCAGCCCGAAGCTTCGCCGACGACGAGGGCGGAGTGAATCCACCCGGCGACCACGACGCCGTTGTTGATGTCGCTCGACGGCCCTTCCTCCGGCCAGTAATGGACGCCCGACATCTCGGTCTCGTAGATCGGCTTGCTTCTCTTGCCGCCGTCGACATCGGCCGGCCACGGTTCCGCCCTTTGCGTGTCGTACTGGTGCGTCCCGATGATGTCGATGAGGCCCCAGGCCGTCGCATCCTTGGCCAGGAAGTGGCCGTAGTCGTATCCGTCACCCGTGGCGCATTTGCTGGCGCAACCGGTGGTGGTCGCCGTGTTCGAGAAGCATCCACACTTCAGCGGGTCCGAGCTGTTCGGATGGCTCGCGACAGTCGAGCCCGTGGCCGAAGCATTACTCCAGAGGTGGACCCACTCCGACGGTTCGGGCGCGATGAGCTTGACCCCCGCGGTTCTGAGCTTCGGTCCCAGCACCTTGACGAACTCCACCATTTCCTTGGCCGTGTAGAGCATCGTGTCGTAGTCGCTGTAGCAGGGTGGACCGATGGTGGACCCACACGACGCAAAGTCGGGCTCGTTCGCCGCCCCCATCGCGTAGAGCTTGTTGTTCTTGGCAAAGTTGGCTATCGCCGTCGACCACGAGTCATAACAGCTCGTGAGCAGGTGCCCGCCCTTCTGCGTATTGTTGTTGTCCTTGCAGTTGGCGGGCGCAGTCCAGGGCGACCCGATGACCTTCGCGTTGTAGCTGGCCGGCGGGATCGCTCCCGATAGGCTGCCGTTCGATTGCATCGCGACACGCACGATGGACAGCCCAAGCCCGCTGCCAGTGGCTGTGTAGAACATGTCCCAATTGGGGGCTGCACTGCTCAAGGCGGTGTTGAAGCCGAACCCCTCGATCGTCTGGCGCGTCGCACCGAGGTTCACCGTCACGCCCGTTCCCGAGCCGCCTGTACCGCTGCCGCCCGCGCCCGCGGTGCTGCCGCCCGTAGCGCTGCCGCCCGTGCCCGCGGTGCTGCCGCCCGTGCTCGAGCCGCCGGTCCCGCTGCCGCCTCGACCGCCGGTGCCGGTGACGCCGCCGCGACCCGCCGCGCCGCCGCCGCCGGTCGTTCCACCGCTGCCGCCGCCGCTGCCGCTGCCGCCGCCGGTCCCGGACGTGCCCGCCCCGCCCGTGCCCGTCGTGGACCCGCCGGTGCCCGCCGTCGAGATGCCGCTGCCGCCGGTGCCCGCGGCGGAGCTGCCGCCGGTGCCCGGCGTCGAGCTGCCGCCGGTGCCCTGCGGATTGGATCCGGCGCTCCCCGTGGTCCCGCTGGCGCCGGCCGTCCCACCGCTCATACCGGCGGTCCCGCCGGAGCCCGTGGCGCCGCAGCCCCACGCGACGAGTGCGCTCGCCAAGACTACGCTGCTGAATCTTTTCTCGCCCACTTTGCCTCCGGTGGATCCTGGTCGGACGTCTCGTTACGACAGGGAATCCCCCCAATGGCGGGTGCGGATCACTATGTGGGCCGGGGCCGCCGCGGGCGTGGCCTTGGGGTGAAGGAAACCCGACCGCGACGTGGGTCAGTGCGGCGACCAGGAACAGAGCTTTCCGTCGGCCGCCACGACGATGCGGCCGCTGACCGCAATGGGCGACGTCCACTTGCGCACGGCGCCGCAGCTGGCGGCGGCGTCCCGGAACACCGTCGTTCCGGTCGCGCCGTCCAGGGCCACCAGTTGATTGCCGCCGTCCATGTACCAGACGAGCGCATCCGACGCCCCGTCGGTCGTGGTCGAGATGAGCCCCGGGGCCGCCGGCGCGCCCCATCGCATCCCTTCGTCGCTCCCTTTGGGAACCAGACTGTAGGCCGCGCACCAGGCGACAGACGGTTTCAGCGGCAGGCTCGGTGCGAGCGAGAAGCCCATCAGGGCCGCCCCGTTTCCCGTGCCCCCCGGGCAGGCCACCCACGCGCCGTCCACGGCGATGGCGTAGAACGTCGTCGAGCCCGAGACGTAGGCGGTCGGCACCGAGCGGACGTTCATCCCTTGCGTCGTCACGTCGAAGCTGACGAGCGGTCCCTTGCCGAGATCGGCGCTGTCGAGGATGAAGCCGTTGCCGTCCTTGGAGGTGATGATCAGGGCGGGGCCGCTGCTGCCCGGCAAGGAAACGAGCACCGGATTGACGGCACCCAGGTCGAAGTCGCGCTGGTCCTTCGTCTTCCAGTCCGACGGGAAGAAGAAATCCTTCGAGCCGCTCGTCTTGTCGAGCGTCCCCATGCCGCGCACGTGCACGACCTCCTCGCTGTCCATGTGATCGCCCGTCGTCGTGAGGCGGTTGCCGGTGACGGCGAACACCCCGTCACCGGCGGACGCCATGCCGCCCGGCGCCCAGATTGCTTCGCCCTGGCCGGCGGTCTGCCAGCCCTTGACCGCGGGAGGACTGGTCGCCGTGTCGATCGCGACGACCCTGCCGTGCATGTCGGCGACGCAATCTCCCGAGTGGCCCCCGTACGGCACGTAGACGATGCGCCCCACCATCGACAGCGCGCCGCGCTGGTTGTGCGGCTTCGGATCGAAGCCGAGCGCCGTCGAGACGTCCACCGGGTATCCGCTCTTGATGCTTCCGTCCGCCAGGCTCAAGGCCCACACGGCGTGCGAGGTGATGCCGTTCGCGTCGCCCAGCGCGCCGGCCACGTAGAGCGTCGCCGTGCCGGCGTCGATCACGGGCGTCGAGATGACGCCGAGCGGGTTGCCGCCGTCACAGCTGGGCACGCCCGACTTGGACGCGGGCGTCCCGAGGTTCGTCGTCCAGGCCGTCGCGCCGGTCGCTTCGTCGAACGCGTAGACGTCGTTGCTGGTCGTGACGGCGACGAAGATGCCGGCGCTTCCCGCCCCACCGTTGAAGTAGAGAGGGCTCCCCATCACCGCGCCCATGTATGTCGCGGCGAAGGTCGCATCGAGCGCCATCTTCGCCGCCGCGGTCTTGCTCAAGGTCGGCTGCAGAAAGTGGCCGTCGCGGCTCGGGTGATTGTTGCGTTCGAGCACCGACACGCCCGCGCTCGTCGCGCCACCACCGCCGCCGTTCCCGGAGCCTCCCGTCGCGGCCGTGCCGCCGCCCGAGCCGCCCGTCGCGCCGCCGGACGCGCCTCCGTTCGCCGCCGTGCCTGAGGTGCCGCCGGGGACGTTGCCTCCCGCGGCGCCGCCGCCGTCGGGAGCGGAAGGCGCGCAAGACGAGCAAGCAAGACCGACGACAAGCGAACCAAGAGATAACCAATCGCGCATGGGGGAATACCTCATGTGATGCGTCGACAAAACGAAGAGCCAGGTGCGGCCAATACTGCTATGCCCGGCGCGCTCCTCCCGGCTCACCTCGGCGAGGTGATGCCGTTACGATTTCTCGATCGATGCCGCGGGCGCGACGTGACCCGACTGGGCCCGTTAGTGCGCGTGCGTCGCTGCTTTTGTTTGTTCTTTTTCTTCTTTTTCTTTCCGGCGCGCGTTTGCCGCTGGCGGATGGCTGCGATCGCCTGCGCCCTCGCCGCCGCGACCGTCGGCGGCTGCACGAGTCATGGCGCGACGCAGAACGACGCCTCCTCGGAAGGCGGGGGCGGTTCCGGTGGCGACGACGCGTCCGCCGCAGATGCGCCCGCGCCTGATGCAGGGTCTGGTGACGGAGGGCTTTGGCCGTGCGCCCCACCGGCCGACCCGACCCAACCGCATCCCACGCTCGCCGCGACGGGCTGCATGGACACCGTGGCCATCACGCGCTTCGCTTCCGGCGCGTACGGCTACGAGATCAACAGCCCTCTGTGGTCGGACCTGGCAGACAAGGAACGTGCCTTCGTCTTGCCGCCCGGTAGCGGGATTCACGTCGCGAACTGCGCCGCCCAGTCGAACGGCTGCCTCGACGCCGCCGACGACGGCAAGTGGGTTTTCCCCGCCGGCACCACCTTGCTCAAGAGCTTCGGGTTCGACGGCAAGCTCGTCGAGACCCGCCTGCTGGTCGCATTGCCCGACGGAACCTGGGTCGGTTACAGCTACCAGTGGAACGAGGGCCAGACCGGGGCCACGCTGGTCGCGAGCGCGGGCGCCAGCGCCTCATTCAACACCGGCAGCCGCACGGTCGACTGGACCTATCCGGGGCGCCGGGACTGCACCGAGTGCCACACCCGCAGCGCCGGCTGGACTCTTGGGCTCGAGACCGCGCAGATGAATCGGGTGCCCGTCACGGCGGCCCTCGGCACAGGGAATCAGATCGACAAGCTCGCGGCGGCGGGCCTGTTCGACAGCGCGCCCGCCAAACCCTACAAAGCTGCGCTGGTGACGCCGTACCCGGGGCAACTCGGCGGTCCGCCCGCGTCCGCGACCGCGACCGAGCGGGCCCGGTCGTACCTGCACGCGAACTGCGCCTTCTGCCATCGGCCCGACGGCCAGTTCAACAGCGTCGATCTCCGCTACGGCGCCGCGTTCGATCGCACCGGTCTCTGCAACGTGGTGCCCGCCAAGGGGACCCAAGGCGTCGAGAACGCGACCAACCTGACCCCCGGCCACCCCGAGCTCTCGACCCTCTGGCTGCGCATGGCGACGCTCGACAAGGGGCGCATGCCGCCCCTCGCGAGCGCCGTCGTCGACGAGGACGCCCTCGACGTCGTGACCGCCTGGATCAACGGGATCCCGGCGTGCCCGTGAGCCAGCGCCGCCCGCAACGCACGCGGCGCTGATCCCGACCGCTGATCAGCTTCGTGGTGTCAGGGCTCGCATCGCGGGCCCGACACGGGATCATCCACGCAGCGCTCGCCGCCGTGGCAGATGAACGCGGCGGCCGCGCAGTCGGAACAGCGCGGGAGATCGTCGCCCAGGAAGTCGACGCAGGTCAGGCCCGCGTTGCAGCTTCCCAGCGCGCCGCCGCCGTCCCTTGGACAGCAATGATCCTGCTTGCGCCCGCAAGCGGTGCACGTCGCGCCGGAGAGGCCTCCCCCGGGGCAATACAGACCAGGCTGGCACGTGCGCGGGCCCCCGTCGCCGCCGCAGCACGGGCTCCTCTCGGCGCCGCACGCAAGGCCCCCCTGTCCACCGGTCGCGCCCGCGTCGGCGCCGCTCGCGCCACCGCGTCCGCCCGCACCCGCGGTGCCAGCGCCACCACTCACGCCTCCAGCGCTCGTGCCCCCACGTCCGCCAGCGCCCGTGCCCGCAGCGCCAGCGCTACCACTCACGCCTCCCGCGCCGCCTGCGCTCACGCCTCCAGCGCCGCCCGTGCTCACGCCTCCAGTGCCGCCTGCGCTCACGCCTGCAGTGCCGCCGCCTGCGCTCGCGCCTCCGCTGCCGCCGCCACCGCTTGCGCCTCCCCCTGCGCCTGCGTCGGCACCCGAACGTCCTCCCCTCGCCGTCCCCCCGCCCGATCCCGACGAACCGCCCGCAGGCGATTTGCTTCCGCAGCCCACGGCGCAGGCGATCGCGAGAGCCACGAGCCCGAACGACAGCAATCCACGCCTCATTGCCGGTAGAGCCACGCGCCCATTGTACGACCGCGGGCAAGATTCCATAGCGCTCGGTCTCCGCGTGACCTCAGCGGCGCGAGGCGCGCCCCGAGCTCGACGTGCGCGTCGAAGTCCCTGAGCGCGTGGATCGAAAGCTGCACCACGGGGATGTCTGCCTTCGGGAAGGCGTGCACGAGGACGGACCACGCGCCGTGGTCGATGCCGGCTCACCGGCGCTGCGTCCTCAGCGATACTCGAACATCGCCCACGCGACCATCTCGGCGTTCGGTAGCGTCGCTTCCTCGAAGCCGTACATGCGCCCGTACTTCGGGCGAAGGGTCGTGGTCGCCTCGGTCGCGATTCGATTGAAGAACTTGGAGAGGAACTCGGTGTGCGCCTTCGCAGACGGATTCACGAACTCCGTGAAGGGATGCGCCTGCATGGCCTGACCGACCGCGGCTTTCAGGTCGGCGATGAACGCGAACTGGAAATCGATGTCGGCCCGCGACCCGATGTTCCCGTGACTCCCCGATATGAAGTCCCACTCCAGCCCCTGGACCTGGCGCAGGTTGTCCTCGTGGAAACGGAAGCGCTCGTTGCCCGCGAAGCGCCAGAACGGGGGCTGATCCGGATTGATGAGGTCGGGACAGTGAACGATGCGTTCCTGTTTCAAGAGCCACGCGGCGTGATCGTCGCTGTGCGCCGCCCATTCGAAACCGTGCAGCTCGACGGTCAACGCTTCGAAATCGAAGCTGTCGTGTGGCCACTTCAGCTCCTTGGTGGGTCGGGGAAAGCTGCTCTTCGCGAGGTCCATCGACTGCCGTGTCTTCGTGCTGGCGATGATCTCGAGCTTGATTCCGCTGCGCGAGGCGCCTTCGACGTAGCGGGCGATGTCGCCGATGTGATCGGCGTGGTAGTGCGGATAGATCGCCGCCGCGATCGGCTTGTCGGTCACCGACGCCACCGCCTTCGTGATGTTGTCGTAGACGCCCTCGAGGGTGTCGAAGATCAGCACCCCGCGGTCGCCGACGTAGAAGACAGTGCCGTAGTTGAATGATTGCACCCACCACACGCGCTTCCTCAGGCGTTGCAGCACGTAGGGCTGAGTCATGTTGCGGTGCAGGAGGTCACCGAGCTTGACGCCAGGTTCGAGGATGGTCTCGCTCGACGGCTCGACGTAGGTGGCGTTGGTCGGAGACTGCGGCGCTGGACTGTTTTCCACGATGACCTCCCTGGGACGTGACTGCTTGGCCCCGAGTAGCTATAGGTGCACGCCACGACAGCACAAGTATTGGACCGCGCCGCCGCCTCGAATTGGGGGCAGTCCCTGGAGGACAGAAGGAGACGCATGACTGACCCGATGAACGTTCCGGATCTCAAGGTGCTCGTGTTCGCTGCGTCGCTGCGTACGGAGTCGCTCAATCGCAGGCTCGCCGTCCTCGCGGCACGCATCGCCGAGCAAGCTGGTGCGTCCGTGGACCTGGCCTCGATGGGCGACTTCGACGTTCCGCTCTACGACGGCGATCTCGAGAAGGCGGAGGGCATCCCGGCGGGCGCCCAGGAGCTCCAGCGGCGACTGATCGCGAATGATGCGTTCATCCTCGCGTCGCCCGAATACAACGGCTCGATGCCGGGGACCATCAAGAACCTCATCGACTGGACCTCGCGGTTCCGGCCGCAGCCGTTCGACGGTCGCCACGGCCTGCTCTTGTCGGCATCCCCCTCTCTTGCCGGCGGCAATCGAGGGCTCTGGGCCTTGCGCGTGCCGCTCGAGCACCTGGGCGCGCGGGTCTTCCCGGACATGTTCTCGCTGGCAATGGCGCACAAGGCCTTCGCGGGCGACGAGCTCGCCGACGAGGCTTTACGCGGGCGCTTCGAGAAGAACGTGCAGGCGTTTCTGTCGCTTGCCGAGGCCGCGAAGCACTACCCCTGCATCAAGAGAGCCTGGGTCGAATTCCTCGGCGAGCCGCCGGGCGCCGGCGACGATCGCGTCGATCTGGTGGCTCCCTGAGGTAGAGCGCGTCGCCGCCCCGCTGCCGAAGCGCGCTGTCACGCCAACCCGGTGAGCGGTCCCGTGTTGTACCGTACGTGGCCGAACGTCGTGTTCGGCAGGCCGAACAGGTTGAGGACGCTGACCAGGAGGTTGTTGTGCGGCTGCGACGGCACCCGCCCGCGCCGGTCGTCGGCCCGTTGCCGGTGGGCTGCGTTCCGGTCGCGTCACCCGCCGGCCCACCACCGCCGCCGGGGGGAAGGATCTTGCCCATGCAGCCGAGACCCGCGAGCAACCAGATTGCGCCAGCGATCCGCGAGTGTTCCCTCATGGCAAACCTCTGTGTGGTCGAACCGACCGAGCGCGTTGCTCGGCCTCGCTTGTGTTCTGGCCGTACGCTCAGGCCACCCGGAGCCCCGAAAGCTCCGTGCTCGTCTGTCCGTTGCCCTTGCCGATGGTCTTGAGGCCGGCGCCGAAGATGTTGGCGACCGTGAGCAGCGCCGACGAGAGGTTGCCGTTGGCCGCTCGGAAGTGCTGGTCTCCCTTGAGCGCGCCCCCCGCCTTCCCGAGGAAGAGGACGGGCCACTCCGTCGTGTCGTGCACCTTGCCCCACCCGGTGCAGGACGTGACGTAGATGAGCATGTTATCGAGAACCGTCCCCGCCCCCTCGGTCATCTTCGACAGCTGACCGGCAAACGTGTTGAGCGCCTGCATCGCGTAGATGACGCCCTTGTGATACCGGGTCTGGTACCCGGTGGTGGCGTTGTTGCCGCCATCCGTGTGGGCAATGGTGTCGTGGAAGTCGGCGTTCATGTCGGTGCCGACGGATCGGTAGTACACGTGGGCCGCCGGAAGCGTGAACATGAACGTGGCGTTGTTGGTGATGCCCGACGCGAACGCCACCGCGAGCATCTGCGCCATCACGTCGTTGACCTTCATGGGCGCCTCGGACTTGGTGTCCTTGGTGATGCCGGTCGTCTGCGGATCCGCCGGGATCTGGATGGTGGGCGGCGGCGGCGTCATGGCCGCCAATCGCATCTCGATCTGGCGGATCGCATCCAGGTGATCGGACAGGCGCGCCTTGTCCTTCGCCCCGAGCACGGCGCCGACGTCCGTGCCGTCGGCGAGAACGGCGTCGAGGATGCTCTTCTTGCATTGATTGAGCTTCATCATCTGGGTGACGTTGCCGGTGCTCGAGACACCCATGAACATGCGGGTGAAGGCCGCGTGCGGATCGAACTCCGGGTAGTTCGGGGCGTTCGGGCCGCGGTGCGAGCAGGTGTGCAGCGTGTTCTCCGGGCCGTTGGGGGTCGCGTCGCTGCAGCCGATCTCCAGGGATGGGAAGCTGCCGCCCTTGTTGACGCCCGCCACGATCTGGTCGATCGACGCGAGCTCGGCCGAGTTGTTCGCGACGCTGCCGCCCGTGGTCGCGGCCGCCGAACCCATCGGGTGAGGCGAGGCGTTGCCGATCATGTTCTTGAGCCCGCTCACCACGGTCAACCAGGGTTTGACCGGCAAGAGCGGCGCCAGCTCCTCGGTCAGGTTCCAGGTCGACCCGGTCCCGGTGGCTGACGGGTTCCAGAGCGCCGGTATGATCCCGTTGCCGAAGAACCAGGTGCAGTACCGCTTCGGGAGCGGCGCACTCTGGGCGAAGGCCGTTCCGTTGCCGTTCAGCATGATGTCGAGGATCGGCAGCGGAACGGAGATCGCGGTCCCGGTGGCCAGGGCTCCGCGGAGGACAGTCCGTCGGCTCAAACGCTTCGTCGGCATACTCATTCTCCTGGCTTAGGGCGCGGGGGCAGCGACGAACCGGAACCCGTCGCTCGCGACGATGTCGCGCATCAGATCGCGGACGTGATGGCCGCCGGCCCGGAACGTGGACTTGAGCGTGTCGAGCACCGGCCGCTCCGACGCCGCCTCGACGTGGCCGGTCCCGTATCGGTACATGTTCCGCACCAAGCAGTCCGCCGCCTCGGGCCGGGCGGCCAGCACCTGCCCGAGCTCGACGGGCCCGCTGAACTTGCGGCCGTCGAGGTCGCCGGACACGTCGATGGGTTGGCCCTGATCGGTCGACCGGTATTTGCCGATCGCATCGAAGTTTTCGAGCGTCAGTCCCAACGGATCCATGAACGTGTGGCAGCTGGCGCAGGTCGGCTGCGATTCGTGCATGCTCAGCCTTTGCCGCTTCGTATAGATGACGCCGGCCGGCGGGTCAGGCAGCACCGTGCTCACGTCGGGGGGCGGCAGCGGGATGGTCTGGCAGAGGATGGTTTCGCGAATGAATTTCCCGCGTTGGGTGGGCGATCCCTCTTCCTGGTTCGCGTACAGCGACAGGAACCCGGCCGTGGTCAGGAGCCCCGCGCGCAGGCCGTCCGCCGGGAGCGTTACCGCGCTCAGCGACGTCGAGGAGAGCCCCGTCGTCGGCAGCCCGTAAAGACCGGCGAGCTCCTTGGTGGCGAAGGTGTTCCGGGTGGTCAAGAGCTCGAGGGCGCTCGCGTTGCGATCGAAGACGATGGCCTGAAACATCGCCGGGATCTCCTGCATCATCGCCGTCTGCAGCGCGGGCGTGTATTCGGTGAACTTCGGATCTTTGGCGCGCGACGCGATGATCTGGAGCTGATAGAGCTCGCTCGCGAAGTTGCCGACGGATTCGCGACCCGCGGCGGTGCCGAGCAGGCGATCCGCCTGGGCCAGGATGGCCTCCTTGCTCGCGAGCCCGTTGCCGTCGGCGAGATCCAGCAGCGTCGCGTCCGGCGTCGAGTTGGTCAGGAAGTACGAGAGCCGGGTGGCGATCTCGCTGCTCGTGTACTGCCAGAACCCATTGCCCGCAGCCGCCGGCGGCGCCCCGCGCTCCAGGCGGTAGAGAAAGTTGGGGGAGAGGAGCAGGCCCTGGATACCGGCGCGCATGCCCTCGTTGACGTCGCCCAGCGTCGCGGCGACGCTCGCGATCAAGTTGGCGTATCGCGTGACCTGAGCGGACGTGAGCGGCTGACGCCAGGCCAACCGGCCGAACCTGGTCACGGCCGACTGGAAGCAGGCCATGTCGGTCGCGCTCTTCGGGGTGCAGCCGAGCAGCTTGCTCCGGCGGGTGGCGTCGGCAAACGCCTGGCTGGTCGCGGCGTCGATCGCGGTTTGATACTGCTCCACGCCGGCCGCGGAGATCGATACGGTCGCGGCGCCGATGCTCGCGAGGCCTCCGACCGACCACGAGTCGGGCTCGATGCCGCCGATCGTCACCGGACCCTGCAGCAGGTCGCGCAGCGAGTTGCGGAACGCGCTGGCCGTCAACCGCCGGTAGGCTCCCGGCGACGGCGCGAAGACGACCGGCGTGCCGCCCGTTCCTGCCGTGCCGGCGACACCGCCGCTCCCAGCGCCCGTGCCCGTCATGGTCGCGTTTCCTGCGCCGGTCGTGCCCGCGGCGCCGGCGCCGCCCGACGCGGACCCCGCGCCGGTCGTGCTGGCGCCGGCCCCGGTGGCCGGCCCCCCCGCGGCGCCGCGGTGCGGCTCGGCACCAATCGTTCCCGTGCAGGCGGCCGCGGCCCCGAGCATGGCGGCGGCCAGCGCGGCAAAGGCGGGTCCGGGAAACAGGTGAAACCTGGTGAAGCCGTGGCGCTGCATGTCGCGCTCCTTTTCGCTCACGTTCACCCACAAAATGGCCGTGACTGGAGCGAACGGCTCACGGACGCTCGGCTTCGTGTCGCGCTGCGCCTTGCAGGCGGCATCCGATATCCTGATCCTTGAGCCGGATCTCCCCCCCACGGCCATTTTCAGGATAGATGTCGCCCAAGCCGCACCTGCGCCTCGCCAGTCCGGCGCCGGATCTCGTGGCCGGCGGCCCGGTCGAGTTCAACGAGCTGTTCGCGCGCTACGGACAATACGTGGCCCGGCTGGCGTCCCGGCTGCTCGGCTCCGGCGACACGGAGGTCGATGACGTCGTTCAGGACGTGTTCTTGCTCGCGTCGCGGCGGCTTCCAGCCATCGTCGACATGATCCAGGCGCGGGGTTGGCTCGCGACGGTGACCACCCGACTCGTGGCGCGGCGGTTGCGCCGCCGCCGGTTCCGCAGCCTGTTCCTCGCGAGCCCTCGCGGTCAGGAGGTGCCGGCGCCGGGGGCGACGCCTGAACAGCGCGCGCTCCTCCGCCGGCTCTACGAGGTGCTGGAGGGCTTGCCCACAGCAGAGCGGGTCGCCTGGTCGCTGCGCTATCTCGAGGGTGAGCCCCTCGACATCGTCGCGGCAGCTTGCGGTTGTAGTCTCGCCACCGCCAAACGGCGCGTCAGCGCCGCCAAGAAAACGATCGATGAGGTATTTGGGAATGCGTGATCAAATGTGGACTTCGCTGGGTGAGAAGATAGAGCCCGTCTGGGCGCCGGAGCGCGAAGATGCCGTTCGCGCGGCGATCGCGCGGCGGGCGACCCGACGGCGGGCGGTGGTGCGGACCGCGATCGCGGTCGCATCGACGGGGATGATCGCCGTGGGCGGCTTTGCCCTGGTGCGGTGGCAGTCTGCCGGTCCCGTCGCCGCTCCGTCGGTCTCGAGCGCGCGCGCCGTTCCGAACCCGGCGCCCGCGGGCGGCGCGGGCGAGACCGTCACCGTGACGCGACTGTCGTCCGACACCGTGCTCGCGCCGCTGCCGGATCGCAATGGGCGCGGGTTCGCGCTGCGCGCCGGCGGGGCGCGGTTCTCGGTTCCCCACGATCCAGACCGCCCCTTCGTCGTGGCGGCCGGGGATGTGACGATCGAGGATCTGGGCACGACGTTCACGGTCCGCTATCTCAGCGCCGATCGGCTCAAGATCGCCGTCGAAGACGGGCGCGTCCGCGTGCGCGCGGGCGGCAGCGATTCGGAGGTTCCGGCCGGCGCGACCCTGGAGGTCCCCATCTCGCCGGTTGTCGAAGGTCCCCGGGGAGAGCCGCAGCCGGCCGCCGTGGCGGCGTCGTCATGGCGGCCACTCGCCGAGCGTGGTCAATACGAAGAGGCGCGGCGGGCGTTGCGGAAGGCGGGTCCGAGCGCGGTGCGAGACGACACCGCCGATCTGCTGCTGGCCGCCGACGCCGCTCGCCTGAGCGGTCACCCCGCCGAGGCCGTACCCTATCTCGAGCGCGTCCTTCGCGGGCACGCGCGCGATCCGCGCGCGGGGCTGGCGGCCTTCACGCTCGGCCGGGTCCTGCTCGACGAGCTCGGCCGGCCGAGCGAGGCGGTCGATGCCTTCGCCCTCGCGCGGTCGTCGGGTGGGCCGCTCGCGGAGGATGCCCTCGCGCGCGAGGTCGAGGCGCTCTCGCGCGCCGGCGACGTCACCCGCAGCCGTGAGCTGGCGCTCCTCTATCGGCGACTTTATCCGAACGGCCGACGCGCAAAGGCCGTGTCGAGATTCGGCGGGCTCGACTGACGGTACGTCGGCTGGGATCGATCCTCACGCTCGTGGCGGGGATGCACGCGGCGAGCGCTCAGCGTGCGTCCGGCCTCGAGCGGCCGCGCGTATCGATCAACATCGTCGGGTGCGATGCGACGCTGGTGCGTGAGGCGCAGCGGATCGCCGCGATCGAGCTGCGCGCCACGCTGGTCGACCCCGCGGCCGACGGCACCGTGACGGAAGTGAAGGCGACCTGCCGCGGCGTGCTCGCGGCGCTGGAGGTCATCGATCCGACGACGGGCAAGTCGCTCGAGCGGACGGTGGCGCTGACGGAGGCCGCGCCGAACGGGCGCGCGCGCCTGCTGGCGCTCGCCGTCGCGGAGCTGGTGGTGGCGAGCTGGTCCGAGCTGCAGAGCAATCCCGAGCCACGCGCGCCTGCCGCGACGCCGCTGGCGCCGCCCGACGCCCGCGAGGCCGCCCGCGAGGCCATCGTCGACCGCTCGCTCGAGCTCGCCGCCGCGTTCGACGTGCACGTCCTCGGCAGCGGTGATGTCCTGTTCGGCGGCGGCGCGCGCGCGGCGGTCTGGATCTCACCGGCGATCTTTTTGCGCTTCGACGCGCTGGCCGACTACGCCGAGCTCGACCGCGCCGCCGGCCGGGTCGCGGTGATCATGCCCAGCGTCTCGGCGGCGATCGGGGCCTCGCGCTGGATCGGGGCCTCCCTCCGGCCCGCGATCAGCTTGGGACTGCGGGGCGGATACGTGCGGATGAACGGGATCGCGGACGGCACGGCCGCGACCCCCTTTCACCAGCAAGGGGCCTGGCTCGGCCCGGAGGTGGCGCTGCAGGTGAGCGCCTGGGCCCGCGCGCGC
>Ga0111538_10004229_pt1 | contig 19989 bp, 22 predicted proteins | sample SoiMethybrSBSTD1_FD_79669 | JGI IMG/M metagenome (GOLD analysis project Ga0111538, IMG submission 79669) | Bulk soil microbial communities from a Populus tree surrounding site in Tennessee, USA - Soil MetaG P. TD hybrid SBSTD1 (version 2)... | ecosystem: Environmental > Terrestrial > Soil >...
CTGAACATCCCAGCGGTCGGCGGCGCCACGGGCTTCACCGACGCCATTCCGATCACGAACTTCTTCTGGATCTTCGCGATGGCCGTGGTGACGATCGTGGTCGTGCGCAACATCGCCACCTCGACATTCGGTCATGCGCTGGCGACGATCCGGGGAGACGAAATTGCCGCAGAAGCCATGGGCATCAACACAACGCGCCACAAGGTGCTCGCGTTCGTGATCAGCGCGGCCCTCGCGGGAGTGGCAGGCGGACTCTCGGGGCAGCTATTCGCCAATCCCCTCAATCCTCAGAACCTCAACTTCGTAAAATCAATCGAAGTGATTGTCATGATCGTGCTGGGCGGCATCGGATCGATCACTGGCGCAACGGTCGGTGCGACGATTCTGACAGTGCTGCCCGAGGCACTACGCTCATTCGATCGGCAGTTCCCCGGGCTGCGGATGGTCGTCTACGCGCTGCTGCTCATCCTGATGATGATCTTCAGGCCCCAGGGCTTATTGGGTCGGTGGGAGCTCACGTGGTCCTGGCTCGGTTCCAGGCTGTGGAGGCGACCGGCAGCCGGACCGGCGGGAACGGCGGGGCTGGACCGATGAACGGCGCAGCGGACTCATCTCTGCTTCAGATCCGGGCCGTCACCAAGCGCTTCGGCGGCATCACCGCGGTCAAGACGTTGACGATGGATGTCACTCGCGGGGCGTTGTACGGACTCATCGGTCCGAACGGGGCGGGCAAGACCACTGTTTTCAATCTGCTGACCGGCGTCTACGACACAACCGAAGGCGAGATCCGATTCGACGGCGCGCGGATCGACGGCAAGAAGCCCTATGAGATCACCCGCCTGGGCATCGCACGGACATTCCAGAACATTCGCCTCTTTCCCGATCTGACCGTGCTCGAAAATGTGATGGCCGCCCGCCATCTTCGTACCCGGCAGACCCTGGCCGACGCGATCCTCGGGACAGCCCGGCATCATCGCGAGGAAGACGAAACCCGCGACCGGTCGCTGAAGCTCCTCAAGCTCTTCGATCTCGATCGCGTGGCCGATGAGCGCTCGACCAGCCTGCCGTACGGCAGCCAGCGCCGACTGGAAATTGCCCGCGCTCTGGCGACCGACCCGAAGCTGCTCCTGCTCGACGAACCGGCCGCCGGCATGAATCCGCAGGAAGCGTTCGACCTCATGCACTTGATTCGTCGGCTTCGCGATGAGTTCGCGTTGACGATCCTGCTGGTCGAGCACAACATGAAAGTGGTGATGGGCATCTGCGAGACCGTGCAGGTGATCGACTACGGCGAAGCGATTGCCCTTGGCACACCGGCTGAAATACAGCGAAACCCACGCGTGATTGAAGCCTATCTCGGAGGAGCTTGAACATCTACAATCGACGAACTGCGGAACACGCGGTTCAGGCATTCTCAATTCCTAATTCCGAATTGTAAATTCTTCAGTGCTGACACTCGAGAACGTCAACGTCTTCTACGGCGCGATTCATGCCCTCCGTGACGTATCCCTGACCGTCAACGCCGGAGAAGTCGTGTCCCTGATCGGGGCCAATGGCGCCGGGAAGTCGACGACGTTGCGCGCAATCACAGGGCTGGTCACGCCTGAACGCGGGCGGGTCATCTTCGAGGGGGCTGACGTCGCGGGACTCCCAGCCCACCTGCTCGTCGCGCGTGGAATCTCGATGGTGCCGGAGGGCCGTGGCATCTTTGCGAACCTGACCGTCCTCGAGAACCTGGAAATGGGTGCCTACCTGGTGAAGGACCCCGCTCGCGTGAAACAGGATATGGAGCGGGGATTCGCGCTCTTCCCGCGTCTCAAGGAGCGCATGAAACAGCGAGCGGGAACGCTTTCCGGAGGCGAGCAGCAAATGCTCGCGATAGCGAGAGCGCTCATGTCGCGACCCAAACTGCTCCTGCTCGACGAGCCGTCACTCGGGCTGGCCCCGCTCGTGTGCCACACGATCTTCAAGACCATCGACGAGATCAAGGCCGCCGGCACGACGGTTCTGCTGGTCGAGCAGAATGCCAAGGCGGCCCTCCAGCACTCCGACCGCGGCTACGTGCTCGAGACTGGTGAAGTGAGTTTCCAGGGGACCGCAGCAGCCATCGCCGGTGATCCGCGCGTTCGCGAGGCATACCTCGGAGAGTAGGAGCGATGTAGTATGAGAGTGAAGCCGTGGAGCACCACAAAAGTCACGCCATCCTCGTCGGCGGCGGTCCTGCCCCAGGTATCAACAGCGTCATCGGTGCGGCGACCATTCGTGCCAGACTCGAAGGAATCGACGTCGTCGGTCTGCGCGACGGCTTCGAGTGGATCATGCGCGGTGACGTCGATCATGTAATCCCGCTGGATATCAACGCCGTGAGCCGGATCCATTTCCGGGGCGGTTCGTACCTCGGCATCTCGCGGGCAAACCCCACTTCCGACCCTGTCCACCTGGAGAACACCGTCATTTCGCTGTTGCGATTGAACGTGTCGCAACTCATCACCATCGGCGGCGACGATACAGCGTTCTCGGCGATGAAGCTCGAACAGCACGCCGCGGGCCGAATTCACGTCGTGCATGTACCGAAGACCATCGACAACGACCTGGATCTGCCGCCGTACGTCGACACGTTCGGCTACCAGACTGCCCGTCACTTCGGGGTCGACATTGTCAAGAACCTGATGGTCGATGCGAAGACGACCTCGCGCTGGTACTTCGTCATCGCGATGGGGAGGAAGGCTGGCCACCTGGCCCTGGGCATCGGAAAGGCCGCCGGGGCGACCTTGACCCTCATATCAGAGGAGTTCCCCAGGCCCATTCGGCTCCAGGCGATCGTCGATTCGCTGGCCGGCGCCATCATCAAGCGCCTGAGCTACGGACGGCCGGACGGGGTGGCGATCATCGCCGAAGGAGTCGTCCTCGATGTCGCACCCGGCGATCTCGAAGGACTGAGCGAGGTCGAACACGATGCGCACGACCACCTCCGCATCGCCGAAGTGAATATCGGCGAGATTCTCAAGGCCAAGGTCGCCGAGCGTCTGAAGCAGTTCGGGCTCAAGACGACGATCGCGGCAAAGAACATCGGTTATGAACTGCGCTGCGCCGATCCGGTTCCGTTCGACATGGAGTACACCCGCGATCTCGGCTACTGCGCGGCAAAGTACCTCTTGGCCGGAGGCAACGCGGCGATGATCTCGATTCAGGGCGGGCATTTCGTACCGGTCCCATTTGCGGAGATGATGGACGGCGAGACCGGGAGAACGCGTATCCGTCTGGTCAATGTCACATCCACGCGATACGCGATCGCACGCCGGTACATGATCCGGCTCCGGCGCGACGATTTTGAAGATCCGCACGAACTGGCAAAACTCGCGGCAACGGCGCACCTCTCACTCGAGGAATTTCACCGCGAGTTCGGTTACCTGATCATCGCTGAACCACCACCTCTTGCGATGGACGAGCAAGGGGAGCGGATCGCGTCGTCCGATGGCGCGGCGGCACCCCGACCGTGACGGGGCCTTGGCGCCCTACCCGAGAGCAGCGAGAAGTGCTTTGACCCGTGCTTCCGGGTTTCCGGTGGCCAGAAGATCGGAGATCACGGCAACCGCGTCCGCGCCTGCTTCAACCACCGCTGGTGCCCGCTCGAGCGTGATGCCACCAATGGCGACGAGCGGGAGTTTCTTGGCGCGGGCCACAACGGCTGCCTCTCGAACCGTCCCCAACCCGATCGCCTCATACCCGGTTTCCTTGCTGACGGTCCCAAAGACCGGTCCGATCGCGACGTAACTCACCGGTTCGGCCACGGCGTGCCGCACCTGATCGACCGTGTGGGTGGACAGTCCCACATTCGAAGCCTCACCGACGACCGAACGGACGAGCGAAGGCGCCAGGTCGTCCTGTCCGACGTGCACACCGCCTGCGGCGGTTAGCCATGCGATGTCCGGACGATCGTTGACGATCACTAGGGCATTCGCCGATCGGGCACGCTCGACCACGGCGAGAACGGTGTCGAACAACCATCGGCTGGAGGCCGTTTTCGCGCGGATCTGCAGCACCTGCGCCCCGCCGCCGAGGCACGCGCAGGCGAGATCGAACACCGTCCATCCGGCACGCTGACACGCCTCCGCATCACAGATCGCGTGTAGGGGGCTCGTGGACCACGTCATGGTCGTCTCGTCACGAAGCTACGATGACACGTAAGGGTGGTGACTTCGAAGAAAGGAAGTTGGTGACGGTCTAGACGGCTTCGGCGAGACGGCCGCCCGGACGTGGACGCGCGAGGAATCGTTCCATGAACGACGTGCTCAGTTTGCCGGCGATGAAGTCGGGATCGGCCAGGATGCGCAGATGCATCGGGATATTGGTCTTGATACCCTCGACCACCGACATTTCCAGCGTTCGGCGCATGCGTGCGATCGCTTCGGATCGGTCGCGGCCGTGGGCGATGATCTTGGCAATCATCGAATCGTAGTATGGCGAGATCGTGCACTCGGAATGCGCGAGCGTCTCGACCCGGACCCCGGGGCCGGTCAGCACGCTGAACACGTGGATGAGCCCGGGGGACGGCACGAACGTATCGGGATCCTCTGCGTTGACGCGACACTCGATGGCGTGCCCGGTGAAGACCACCTCGTTCTGCTTGAACGACAGGCGTTCACCGGCGGCAACCCGGATCTGCTCCTTGACAATGTCAACGCCCGTGACCATTTCGGTCACTGGGTGTTCGACCTGCAGTCGGGTGTTCGCCTCCATGAAGTAGAAGCGGCCATCGGGATCCATGAGGAACTCGAATGTGCCGGCATTCCGGTACTGCACGGCCTTCGCCGCATCGACGACAATGCCGCCCATACGTCGCCGGATCTTTTCGCTCAGTGCAGGCGACGGCGATTCCTCGATCAGCTTCTGATGTCGCCGCTGGATGGAACACTCACGCTCGCCAAGGTGCACGATGTTGCCGAAGTGGTCCCCGAGTATCTGGAACTCGATGTGGCGCGGTGATTCCACGTACTTCTCGACGTAGACATCGCCGACACTGAAGGCGGCCTCGGCCTCGCGCTGAGCGGTCTTGAAGGCCAGGGGCAACTCACCGGCCGAACGGACCACGCGCATGCCGCGCCCGCCTCCTCCGGCCGTCGCCTTGATGATGATCGGATAGCCGATGTCCTTCGCCACCTTCAGGGCTTTCTCTTCACTTTCGATCAGCCCCTCGCTTCCGGGCAGGATGGGCACGCCTGCCTTTTTCATCACGCGTCGCGCGCGGGCCTTGTCCCCCATCAGGCGGATCGCCTGCGGATCGGGGCCGATGAACTTGATATGACAGGCCTCGCAGACCTCCGCGAGATACGCGCTCTCGGCGAGGAATCCATAGCCCGGATGGATGGCGTCCGCGCCAGTGACTTCGGCCGCGCTGATGACGGCCGGCACATTCAAATAGCTGTCAGCGCTGCGGGCTGGTCCGATGCAGATGTCTTCATCCGCGTAACGCACGTGGAGAGAGTTCTCGTCCGCCTCCGAGTACACGGCAACCGTCTTGATGCCCAGTTCCCGGCACGCGAAAATGATGCGGAGGGCAACCTCGCCACGATTCGCGATCAGAATCTTTTTGAACATTTATTTCGTCTTGATGGCGAACAGGCGTTCTCCGTATTGCACGGGCTGTCCGTTCTCGACGTAGACATTCATGACCTCGCCGTCGCACTCGGCATCGATTTCGTTCATCAGCTTCATCGCCTCGATGACGCAGAGCACCTGCCCTTTCTTGATGATCGATCCGACGTCGACAAATGGCGCGGCCCCGGGTTCCGGCGAGCGGTAAAACGTGCCCACAATCGGCGATTTCACAACCGCCAGCTCAATCTCATCCTCCCCCATCGGGCTGGGCGTCTCGGTCGGCGCCGCCGCCACGGGTCCGGACGCAATAGGACCCGACATCGCCGGGGCTGCGGCAACCGGGACGGGAGAAACCGGCCCTGCTGTTGGCAGCGGCAGGAGCTGGCTGTGAGCCTCCTTCCGGACCTTGAGCCGCAACCCCTCGTGCTCGATTTCGAACTCGGAGAAATCGTGGTCGCGTACAAGCTTGAGAATCTGATTCAGTTGGTCAAGGTCCATCAATGTCCGATCCGGGGAACGTAAGAATGCGGCCGCTTTTACATCCTTAGATTTCCAAGAGCTCGGTCGTGACGTGCGTTAGCAATTCGACTCCCGTCTCGGTCACGAGCACATCGTCTTCGATTCGGACCCCCGACCAGCCCGGGAAATATGCGCCGGGCTCGATAGTGAATACCATTCCGGGCGCCACCGCGTCCTGCTGCTCGTCGTCTGCCGCATCCACTCCGTGCCGCCGGCGTGAAATCCGCGGCTCCTCGTGCACTTCGATGCCGAGGCCGTGTCCCGTCCCGTGTCCGAACGCTTCGGCCATTCCGACGCCGGCAAGCGATGCCCGGGCAGCGCCGTCGATCTGGAACCTTGAAATGCCCGGCTTGACGGCCTCGATTGCCAGATCGTGCGCCTTGAGCACGGCCCCGTAGACTTCGCGAGCCCGGGGTGAGGCGCGTCCCACCGACACGGTGCGGGTGAGATCGACGCAGTATGAGTCGTAGACGCCGCCAAAGTCCAGCACGACCAAGTCACCTTCGGCTAACTTTCGCTCGCCAGGTTTGGCGTGTGGCAATGCCGCATTCGGTCCGGCGGCGACAATTGTCTCAAAAGCGGACCGCTCGAAGCCCGCATCTCGGATCCGCCAATCAATGGACAGCGCCACGTCGCGTTCAGTCCGCCCTGGGCGAATCTCAGCGACCATCTCCGATGCCACTACCGACAGGCGTCGACCAGCTTCCCTCAGCACGGTCAGCTCGTATGCGTCCTTCCTGACGCGCGCTCGTTCGACGACGCCTTCGGTAGGGATTAACTCCGGAACCTTGGGGTTGGTGGCAAGGGCCGTCAGCAGCCATCGATGGCGAGCCACGGACAGATGCGCCGCCTCGAAACCAATTCGGGTCGAGGACATATCGGCGAGCAGTTCCGCCAGGGTGACATCGTAGGAGCTCTCGACGGTCACGAGCTCGAGGCCGGGACATTCGTGGCCCGAGCCGCGCGTCTCCGAGATGGCTGAGAGATATCGGAAGTCGGTGATGAACAGCGCCCGGCTCCCGGTCATGACAACAATGCCCGAACTGCCGTTGAAGTTCGTCAGGTAGAGGATATTCGGCAGGCTGGTGACGATGAGTGCGTCGAGCGACTGCTCGGCCATCTCACGCCGAATCGCGGTGTGACGCTGTTCAAGCGCGTGACTGGGTGCGTGCGACATTGTTGGCGGCGATCGCGCTGAGCCACTGCTCGAGCGTGGAGATCGTCTGAACCGCGCGCGCGCCGCTCTCGCGCTGACTCTCCGACTTTGGATCCGGCGGCGGATCGACTGACGGCGACTGTAACACAGTCGGCGCGGGCGGCACCGTCGGTGAAGGCGGCTCCGAAGGCGCGATGGGGGCGGGCGGCGGCGTGAGCTTCACGCTGGCGGGCAGTCCCGCGCGCGCCGATAGCTCCTGCTGCATCTGCTCCAACGAGAGACCGTCTTCGGGATCGGACCGTCTCGACGGCACGAGCTTGCGGGTCAGGTCGGCGACAGTCTCGTCCAAATCCGGATCGTTCTGGGCCAGGGCGAGCGCGGCCTTGTAGTAGGTCAACGCGTCGGCCAGCGAGCCGCGTGCGTGGTGTACTTCCGCGAGTCCGCGAATCGCCGCCAGGTTTTCCGGGGCGCTCTTCAACACCAGCTCGAGTTCGTGCTGCGCTTCGTCGAGCTCGCCCACTTCCAGGAGAGCCCGACCGAGGGTCACGCGGGCGGACAGGTAGCCGGGGTGCAACGACAACCCAGCCCGGCACGCCTCGATCGATTCCTGAGGCTGTCCGGCCCGGCGGTACTCTTCCGCCAGCTGGGCAAACGCAATCGACGCCGGATCCCTCTGGACCCGGCGTCGAAGGTCTTCAATTCGATGGTTGTCGCCCATTCAAACTACGGCACTGTGACTGTTGCGGTCACGGTTCCGGTGCGCGGCGGAACGAAGTTGTCGGTGACCGTCAATGTCACGGTGTAGGTACCGAGTACCGGGAACGCATGCGACACCACGGAACCTGTGCCGGACGTGGTCGACGCATCGCCCCAATTGAAACTGTAGTTCACGATCTGCGCGCTACCCGCTGCGGTAGAGAGGCTCCCATCAGCCGTTATGACAAGGCCGCCGCCCTTGATGAGCGTCAACTTGGCGATCGGATTGGCGGTCTGGATGGTAACCGTTTGGGTCGCGGTCGCTGTCTGTCCCGCGTCGTCAGTGACGATCAGCATGACTGTGTAGCTGCCTGCGGCCGAGTAATCGTGCTCGCCGATCGCGCCGCCACCGCTTTCGCCGTCACCCCATTCCCATCGATACGAATTGATCACATGGCCCACTGCCGCCTTGGACGCACTCGCGTTCGCGAAGACCGTTTGCCCCACAACAACGTTGCTGGGTGACAGGAAGAAGCTCGCGGTGGGAAGCGCTTCAGCCCCCACAGTGACCGCTCGCGTCGTCCAAGACGAGGCGCCGCGATTGTCGGTCACCGTCAGGGTCACGTTGTAAGTCTTCTGCGTCAGATATGTCCGGCTGACCAGCTTTCCGGTGGCGACGGCGCCGTCGCCAAACTCCCAAATGTATGACTGGATCTCGGTTGCGCCGGCTCCAGGGGTCGCGAAAGCCTCAAAGATTACCGGCACGTTGACGGTCGTCGGTGTGGGGGCAAAGGTAAAGCCCGCGGTCGGGGTACCCGCGCCCGCGCCTGAAGGCCCGACCAGCCCCGGTATATCGGTCTCATGAACAGTGCACGCCGCAGTCAGTGCGACGGTTGCGAGAAGTATTCGGCGAAACATGACCTTCACCATGGTTCTAGTTGGAATCCTGAAAGTTTGCGAAATCCACCTGAATCTGACCGCTCACGGTCACCGCGCTTCCCGCCTGATCACGACCGTAAAACGTCACCTCGGCGATGGTTGTAAAACTGCCGGCCAGGCCGGCCAGTGGTGATTCGGTCTTTGCCACTGCTCGCACCAGCTCAAACGTCAATGTGGTCGACCCCAGCACCTGTACGGTCGCTGTGCTGGCCCCATCGAAAGCAAACGGAACATCGATCCCTTCCACGTTGCGGCCGTCCGACCTGCGGTAGCGCACGTGATACTGGCTCACCGTCACATCGTTCATCGGCGTCGGATTCAGATTCGTTGGATCTTTGAGCTCCGCGCGCAACGTCGCTCTGGCGGTGTCCGCCACGAAGGTCCCGTTTGTCATCACGTCGGACGAGACTGGATTCCCTGAGGCGCCCTCCAGCAAGTCGACGACCAGGTACACGGGCGATCTTCCCAAACGCGGGCCGCACGACGTGCTGGCGGCGGCGACCGCGAACAGGGCTATGAGATGTTTGACGTTTCGCATGAGATGCCTCTGGCCCTCACCTATTTCCTGATGATCCGCGGGGTAATGAAGATGAGGAGCTCCGTGTTGCGCTCGGTAATGGAGTCACTCTTGAACAGCCACTTGAGAATCGGCACGCGGCTCAGGCCCGGTGTCGAGCTGGCCGTCTTCGATTCGTTGCCCTGGAAGATGCCGCCGATGACCGTCGTTTCGCCGTCGCTGACGAGCACCGTGGTGTTCGCCCGCTGCGTGTTGATCGACGGAATACCGTTGTAGGTCTTGGCGCCCTCGGAGCCGTTGTCCACAGAGATCTGCATGATCACGGTGCCGGCTTCCGTAATCTGGGGCTTCACTTTCAGCGTCAGCGCAGCGTCCTTGAAGTTGGTGGTGATCGTGTTGTTCGCGGTCGTCTGGTACGGCACCTGCACGCCTTGCGCGATTTCCGCTTCGACGTTGTTGAGCGTGGAAATCTTCGGCGTCGACAGCACCTTCCCTTTACGGTTGCTTTCGAGCGCCGTCAGGGCTGCATCCAGATTGAAGGCTCCGTTGATGGCTCCGAGTGCCAGGCCAACGCCGCTGGTTGCGCCCTGCGCTGGCATATTGACGGCGGTGCCAGTCCCATTCGGCCCTTGAACGCCGACGCGTCCAGCGAGACTCCCGCTGTTGGGAAATGCGAGGTTGGTCGTGTTCCCCAGCGCCGGCGACACGTTGCCGTTGAATCCCCACTGGATGCCCAGGGCCCGGGCGTATTCGCTGTCGGTCTGCACGATGCGAGCTTCGATCTCAACCTGGGGTTCAGCTCGATCGAGCGAGCCGACGAGGCTGCTCACCGTGTCGACGCGTCCTTGCAAATCCGTGATGATGAGGGTGTTCGTTCGCGGGTCGACCTGCACCACACCGCGGCTCGAGAGCAGGTTCTTGAGTAGCGGCTGAACCTCGTTGGCCCTCGCGTAGCTCAGAGTCTTGTTGGTCGTGACCAGCTGGCCTGACAACGCCTGTTCGTCGGCGAGCTTGCGACGCTGCACCTGCTCGTCGGCAAGCACCGACAACGGCGCGATGCGCACTATCGTGTCCTCCACGACGACACCCAGCTTCGCCTGTCGGAGCACGACGTCGAGCAGCTGGTCCCACGGTACCTGGGTCAGCACCAGGTTCACCTTTCCGGAAATTCCGGGGTCGATCACCATGTTGAGGCCACTGATGTCCTGGATGAGCCGGAGCACGCCAATGAGATCCGCGTCCTCGAGATTCCAGGTGCTGGCTTCGCCCGTGAACTTCTTCTGCGGATCCTGCGGGGAGGCCGCAACCGTTGCCGGCGGCGGCGATGTGGGTGGCTGCTGCAGCCCCAGGGACAGCAGGGCCGCGGTTCCCGTCGAAATGGCCGGTACGGGCGTCGAGAAGCCGAGCGCAAGGATCGCATCCACGGCCGCGAGCTTCGGCTTCGCCAACGCTTGCATCGCATCTGGTGGTTTACCGGACCCGGCCGGGAAGACGGTGACGCTGCGATCCGCCGTCCGATCAAAGTCCACGACGATGGTGTTCCGCTCGCTTCTCACCTGATAGGCAACGGCCTGCGTCAGCGAGACGCGCACGCGCGAAATCGGCGCTCCCATTGAGTCGGTCGCTTCGAGTGCCACACCAGCAATCGGGCCGCCGGCGCGGGCGGCATTGTTGGCGAGGCCGTCGGAGGCCACATTGCGGAAATCGAGCAGCAGCGTGAGCGCATCCGGCCGGGTGGCGACGTACGGAACCGGCTCAGTGGCTTCAATCAGCAGCGACGCGCCCTTCGCATGGACACGTGACGTGATGCTCTTCAGCCGAACGCCCGGGGCAGCAGTGCCGCCGGCGGCGAAGACGGAGATTCCGGTCGACGCCGCCACGGCCGCGGCCGTGGAGAACATGAGTAATCTGGTCGCAGTCACTGCTTGGCTTCCTCCAGTGAACGAAGCAGCTTGCGAACTTCGCGCTGTTTGGCGGTCGACAGCGGATCGTTCACGTCCTGCACGATCACGAGACCCTCGCGGGTCACCGATTTCACGGTCCCATCAGCGAGCTTGTCGCCCGGATGGATGTTGTAGCTCCTGCCATCGGGTCCCTGAATCATGGCGACGAGCCGCCCGTTCATCTGGACGATTCCCCGAATCACGATCTCGTTGACGGCGAGCCCGGCCGCGCCCTCGCCTCGTTTCGTCGTCGCTCGCGGATCTGCGCCGGCCCCGGCGTTGAGCAGGTTGAGGAACGGATCCCGGCGCCCACCCGACTGGTATGAGTACGCTTCCGGTGGCTCCTCCGGTTTCGTGTTCGAGATCGCCGGATCCGATGTGGCGGTTGCAGCGCCGGTCGGCGTAGCCGTAGCCGGCTTCGCGGCGGCGGGTTTCACCGGCGCGCCCGGCTTCGCCGTTGTGGGTGCGGGCGACCCCGTGCACGCCACCAGCGGCAGCACGAGGACGAGCGCGACCAAGAGTGACCAGCCGCGCATGCTCACGCTGCTTTCTTCGCCGCCGCCGCTTTGCCTTTGGGCTTGGCCTTGGCCGCCATCAGCGGGTCGAGCAGGACGAAGGTCGTCGCGACGCACTTCGCGGTGATGGTCGAATTCTGGGACGGCCGATCTTTGATCGCGATCGCAAGCCCGCTGATGTTGACGATGCGCGTGAACTTGCCGACGCGATCGAAAAAGAGCGCGAGATTGTGGTAGGTGCCGTCGAGCTCCAGCGCGATCGGCCACTCAGCGTGCAGCGTCTGCGTCACTGGGTTCGCCGGTTTGAACCCCTTGATGGTCAGATTGGATTGCATCGCGACGTTCTGCATGCTGCGCAGCAGATCGGCCGCGTCCTTCTCCTCGGGAAGCACGGCCTCCAGATTGCTCAGACGGCCTTCGAGGTCGTCGACCTGGTTGCGGAACTCGTCGAGCTTCTTGGCCGTGGCGAGGCCTTTCGTAATATCGGCCTTGATCGTTTTCAGCTCGGCCTGGCGCTTGACCATTTCGGCGCGTGCCGGCGCTTCGTAGTAGTGGTAGAACGCGAACACGCCGCCCGCGGCGAGCGCCACAAATGCGCCAACCTGCGCGTACCACGGCAATTTCGTGAGACTGATTTCCATCGGAATAACTATCCAGCCCTATCGGGGTCTCCCCCACAGCCCTTTAACTAGCTTTTTTTGCCCCGCCCACCGCGCCCGCCGCCGCCGTCGCGGCCGCCGCCGCGGCGTCGCCCGGTCGCTGAAATTGCGCACGAATGCTGAACGTGACGATTTCATTGGGCGGCGTCGGCGAGGTCTCGGTCGTACTGTTCACGATTTCAACCGACCGCTTGAAATAGCCCGTCGCCTCCAGGTTCGCGACGAAATCGGTCAACGCGGTGAGGCTCGTGCACCTGCCGTTGATCACCACATCATTCGGGTTCGCCGCCTGTTTGAGTTCGGTCAGCCACAGCATCGGCGGCATCGCGGAGGCGATTTGATCGAGCATGTGGACCGGGCCTTTCTGGTCCTTCCGCAACTGCTCGATGAGCGTCACGCGCTCCTGAAGCTGGGTCTTGCGCTGTTCGAACTGCTGCACCTGAGTGATGATCGAGCGGAGACGGACGGCTTCCTTCTGCGCCGCCGAGATATCCTGATCGAGTTTCACGGACTCCTGCCCCAGTGACCAATAGCGCCACCCGACGAGGAGTGCCGTGGCAATCAGCAGCACGCTGCAGCCGATGGTGATCTTCTGCCCATCCTGAAACGCAAACTTCTTCTTGGCGACCTTCCGCTCGACGGTCAGAAGATTGATTTTGATCATCGATCCCCCGCCCTTCGCAGCGCGAGTCCAACCGCGACCGCAGCGGTCGGCGCCAGCCGCCCGGCCTCGGTCACTCCGAGTTTGGCGGCATCGAATGCAATCTTCTTGAAGGGGTCGAACGGCTCCACCGGCGCGCCGAACCGCTCGGCGACGGCTTCGGCGAAGCCATCCACGGATGAGGCGCCGCCGCTGATCAGAATTCGATCGATCCGATCAGAGGCGGCTGTCGCCTTGAAAAAGTCGAACGTCTTCTGAATTTCCAGAAGCACGTTCTCGGTCATCGCATGAAGCACCGGCCGCACGTCGTCGAACGTGACGTTGTCCACCGGCTCACCCTTCTTCGCCGCCTCAGCACTGTCGTAGGTGAGATTGAGCTCTTTCTGGACGGCTTCGGTGTAGGCGTTGCCGCCCATCGACACATCGCGGCTGAACAGGGACTGCCCGCCGCTCAGAATATTGATGTTGATCGCGCTCGCCCCAGCATTCAGAAGCACGACGACCGCGCCAGCGTCGGGGCCGTAGTTCATCTCGTAGGCATTCTGGAGCGCAAATGCGTCGACGTCCACCACGACCGGCACTCGCCCCGCTTGTGAGATGACGCCGGTGTAGTCGGCGATCTTCTCCTTTTTCGCCGCGACCAGGAGGACTTCCATGGTGCCGGTGGATTCAGGGCCAGTTCCGGGATCGAGAATCTGGTAGTCCAGGTTGACGTCCTGAATATCAAATGGAATGTACTGCTCGGCCTCCCAATAGATGGATTCGCCGAGCTCGGCCTCGGTCATCACCGGCAGATTGATTTTCTTGACGATCACCGCGTTTCCCGACAGCGATGCGGCCACGTCCTTCGACTTGAACGCCTTGTTGCCGAACAGGCGCATGATGGCGTCCGAAACGGCGGCGCCGTCGATGATGGCGCCGTCCACGATGCTGTCAGGCGGAAGGGGTTCGTGGGCAAAGGCGGTGACGCGAAAGCCCTTGCCGGCCGCTTTCAACTCAACGGCCTTGACCGCGCTCGAACCGATATCGAGCCCGACCACGGCCTTGTTCCGACTCAGACCAAACATTGACGCTCCCTCGAGACTACAAAGCCAGTACCAAACCTCATCCGTCGGAATTCCCGCGATAAACAGTGAATTTCGGTCCCGGATGTCGAAAACTGCGATCGAGGACCGTGCGACACTGCGATCCTCGATTACAGTTCCGTCAGGCGATCACAGTCCTGTGGCGCTGAGTCGGTCGCGGGCACGAAAGAGGGGGTCCACTACGCTTATCGGCCCGATCGGCACGGCGCTTGACAGTGCCTACAAAGGTCCGTATGATTTGGGTTTGCCGTTGTCCGCGCCGACCGGACCGTGGGTTCGGAGTGAGCCGCGGGCCAGACCGGATCCCCCTACAACGGTTTTTTGGGAAGAATCGGAGCGGGTCGAGGAATGCGGCCCGGCTGGAGACGCGGGCACGACGCCCGCGGGTATACATGTAATGTCTACGTTCATGGCCACCGCGGAACACGCCGCGGGGAGTACACGCTGGCACATCGTTGACGCGGACGGGCAGGTGCTCGGTCGCCTCGCGACGGTTGCCGCGCGGCTGCTCCAGGGCAAACACAAGCCCACCTACACACCGTTCATCGACACCGGCGACCACGTCATCGTGGTCAACGCGGCGAAAGTCAAGCTGACCGGCCGCAAGGAAGACCAGAAGATCTATCGCCAGCATTCCGGGTACGAAGGCGGCTTGCGGGAAACCCGCGCGCGCATCGTCCGACAGCGGCATCCCGAGAGGATTGTCGAGGATGCCATTCACGGCATGCTGCCCAAGACCAAGATGGGCGCCGCGATGTACCGCAAGTTGAAAGTGTACGCCGGTCCGGACCACCCGCACACGGCGCAGAAACCCTCCAAGCTCGAGGTCGCGTAAACGTGGCAGCCGTTCAGTATTACGGGACCGGTCGACGGAAGACCTCGACCGCCCGCGTGTTTCTCCGCCCGGGAACGGGCGCCGTCATCGTCAATCAGCGAACCTTCGACGCGTTCTTCCCCAGCGAAGCGCTTCGCACACAGATTCGCCAGCCGCTGAAGCTCACCGAAACGGCCGACAAGTTCGACATCCTGGCGACGGTCGCCGGGGGTGGCGTGTCCGGCCAGGCCGGTGCGGTGAGACTTGGGATTGCCCGAGCTCTGGTCCAGTACAACCTCGAGCTGCGCAAGCGGCTGAAGGATGAGGGACTCCTGACGCGCGATGCTCGCGCCAAGGAACGGAAGAAATACGGGATGGCGGGGGCGCGCAAGCGCTTCCAGTTCAGCAAGCGGTAGGCACGGACGTCAGGCACTTTGTAGCTTCGACAATGGAGGAAGTTTGGCCGCGATCGCGATGAAGGATTTGCTGGAGGCTGGGGTGCACTTCGGCCACCAGACGAAACGCTGGAATCCGAAGATGAAAGAGTACATCTTCGGGGAACGAAACGGCATCTACATCATTGACCTCGGGAAGACGGTCAAGCTGTTCCGAGAGGCCGAGGACTTCGTCAGCCGGCTCGCCGCCGAAGGCCGAACGATTCTGTTCGTCGGAACCAAACGCCAGGCACAGGACGTGATCGCCGAGGAAGCCCAGCGCTGCGGGATGTTCTACGTCAACGAACGTTGGCTGGGCGGTCTGCTCACGAACTTCGCCACCATTCAACGCAGTCTGGGCCGCCTTCGCGACATCGAGACGATGGCCACCGACGGCCGGTACGATACGCTCTCCAAGAAGGAGATCGCCCGGAACGAAAAAGAGCGGCGCAAGCTGACGAAGAACCTCGAAGGCATCCGCGGTATGTCGCGTCTGCCAGATGCCGTCTTCGTGGTCGATACCAGGAAGGAAAAGATTGCGGTCGACGAAGCCCGGAAACTCAAGATTCCGGTGCTCGGGATCGTCGATACCAATTGCGATCCCGACGAGGTCGACTTCATCATTCCCGGCAACGACGACGCCCTGCGCTCGATTCGACTCTTCGCCGCGCGCATCGCCGATGCGGTCATGAGCGGCCGCGGCATGAAGGAATCGGCCGAAGCCGAAGAGACACGCGATGGCGGCCCGGGCGGCGACGACACCGGAACGGCTGGCGGCGGCAAGGACGGCCCCCGGCAGCCGCCGCGACCGCTCCGCCGCGCACGCGAAACCGCCCCGGCATCCGCCTAACCTTCGATCACTGAAGTTCGGACGCCGGCCACTTCCCAGGGTCGGCGTTTTTTTGTACGCCGCGCCCCGCCAACTGACGATGTTCCGACGGAGACACCATGGCTATCACAGCGAGCGACGTCAAGAAGCTCCGCGACCAGACCGGCGCGGGGATGATGGACTGCAAGACCGCCCTCGAGGAGGCGAACGGGAATTTCGACGAGGCCATTACGGTTCTTCGCAAGAAGGGGCTGGCGAGCGCCGCCAAGAAGGCGGGGCGCGTTGCCAAAGAAGGCCTCATCGGCCATCTCTTGTCGGACGATCACTCGAGGGGCATCCTTGCAGAGGTGAATTGCGAATCCGACTTCGTGGCCCGCACCGACGATTTCAAGCAGCTGGTGAGTGATGTGCTGGCGGAGATCGATCGAAAAGGCGACGCCGCCGACGAGGCGTGGCTCAGGGATCCGGCCGGCCCAGTCCAACAGCGCGTGGCCGCTGCCATTGGCAAGATGGGCGAGAACATGGCGGTCCCTCGCTTCGTGCGCTATGCCGACCAGGGATACGTCGGGCAGTACATCCACATGAGCGGCAAGAACATCATCGGCGTGCAGGTCGAGTTCGCAGGCGTGACCCCGTCGATTGCGGCCAGTGCCGACTTCGCGGAGCTGGTCAAGAAGATCACGCAGCAGATCGCGGCCGCGAGCCCTGAAGCGCCGCGCTATGTCTCGCGAACCGTCGTGCCGGCCGAGGTACTCGACAAGGAACGCTCGATCTACCGCGCGCAAATGGAAAACTCGGGTAAGCCTGCGAATGTGCTCGACAAGATCGTCGAGGGCAAGCTGGGAAGCTTCTACGCGCAGGTGGTCCTTCCCGACCAGTTGTCCGTGCACGATTCGAAAATGACGGTCGCCGCGGTCATCGGGGCCGCCAGCAAGACACTCGGATCGTCGATCACGGTGACCCGTTTCGCTCGCCTCAAAGTCGGGGAAGGCGCGCAGGCCGATCTATAATCGGTGCCCGTGGCTGCCTCCTCCGCGCCTGCCTACAAACGCGTTCTCCTGAAGCTGTCCGGCGAAGCGCTCCTGGGCGATCAGACCTACGGCATCGATCCGGCCGTGGCCACACAGGTCGCAAAGGACGTCGCCGAAATCCAGGGCATGGGAGTGCAGACAGCGATCGTGATCGGCGGCGGCAATATCTTCCGCGGCGTCGCCGCCAGCGCCCGCGGCATGGATCGCGCGACCGCCGACTACATGGGCATGCTCGCGACGGTCATCAACGCCTTGGCGCTGCAGGACGCCCTCGAGCAACAGGGCGTCGTCACGCGCGTGGTGACCGCCATCGAAATGCGCGCGGTCGCTGAACCCTTCATCCGGCGTCGTTCCATTCGCCATTTGGAAAAAGGGAGGGTCGTGGTCTTTGGCGCCGGCACGGGTAACCCGTACTTCAGTACCGATACGGCTGCGGCCCTCCGAGCCATGGAGATGAAGGCCGATGTCATCCTCAAAGCCACCCGAGTCGACGGGATCTACGACGCCGACCCCCTGCTGCATCCCGGAGCCACGCGCTTCGATCGCATTTCCTATCTTCAGGTGCTCGAACAGGGGCTGAAGGTGATGGACGCCACCGCCATTTCGCTGTGCATGGACAACCGGCTGCCGATTGTCGTGTTCAACCTGCGCACGCCGGGCAACATCAGACGCGCCATCAGCGGGGAGGCGATCGGATCAATGGTGACGGCTTGACGGGGCGATCTTGACATCTAAGAATGGAAGGCTATGGACGTCAACGATCTAAAAGGGCTGTTTGGCGAAGTCACCAAGCGGATGACCGCCGCGTTGGAGCACGTGCGGCACGAACTCGGGGGCGTACGGACTGGCCGTGCATCCGTCACGATTCTTGACAGCGTGCACGTCGATGCCTATGGGGCAAAGATGCCCCTCAATCAGCTCGCGGGGCTTTCGGTTCCCGAGCCCGCCCTCATTGTCGCGCAGCCGTTCGATCCGTCGCTCCTGGCGGCAATCGAGAAGGCCATTCGCGCTTCGGATCTCGGCCTCAATCCGGCGAACGACGGCAAGGTCGTGAGAATCCCGATTCCCTCACTCACGGAAGACCGTCGCAAGGAACTGTCCCGTCACGTGCACAAGCTCACCGAGGAAGGCCGTAACAGTGTGCGGCAGGTTCGACGCGATGCCAATGACCGGTTGAAGAAGCTGTTCAAGGACTCGCAGATCTCTCAGGACGACGAGAAGAGAGGCCTGGATGAGGTCCAGCGCATCACCGACAATCACATCAAGCTGATTGACGATCTTCAGAAGAAGAAGGACGCCGAACTACTCGGAAGGTAAAGCGGTCAATCCCCGAACGTCACACCGAGCGCCTTCGCCGTCAGCACCAGATCGAAGTCTGGCGACACGATCCTCGTCTTCCCCACGACGTCTTCCAGCCGCCTCGCGACAATATCGGGCGGCGCAAACGCCGCCATCGTGCCGAACCTGCCCTGTTTGACGAGCTCGACAGCTTTGGCGCCAAAGCGTGTGGCCAGAACGCGATCGAAGCTCGTCGGAGCGCCGCCACGCTGAAGATGGCCGAGGACGACCGACCGAGTTTCCTTGCCGGTGAGCTGGGCCAGGGCTCCACATACCCGCGCACCGACGCCTCCCAACCGCTCGACGTACCCCCCGTGGGCTTCCTCGAGCAATTCGAGCTTCCCACCCTTCGGGAATGCGCCTTCCGCCACGACGACAATGCTGAACCGGGCGCCCCATCTGTCGCGTTCCATGAGCCGCTGGGCGACGGCGGCCAGGTCGAACGGGATCTCCGGAATCAGAATCGCGTCGGCACCCCCAGCCACGCCGGAGTAGAGCGCAATCCATCCCGCATATCGCCCCATCACTTCCACAACCATGATGCGCTTGTGAGCTTCGGCGGTGGTATGAAGGCGGTCGATGGCGTCGGTCGCAAATGCCACGGCCGTGTCGAAGCCAAAGCAGTTGGTCGTACCGACGATGTCGTTGTCGATGGTCTTGGGAACGCCGACGACGGGAATGCCACGGATCGAGAACTGATGCGCGATCGCGAGCGTGCCATCTCCGCCGATGACCACGAGCGCACCGAGGCCCATCTTCTGAAACATCTCGACCACGCGATCGGAGTAGTCCTTCGTTCCTTCGGACGTGTCAATGGGATAGGCGAACGGGTTGCCGCGGTTCGTCGTGCCCAGAATGGTGCCGCCGAGCCGCAGGATCCCGGTGACGTCGCGCGGCGTCAGCGGCCGCGATCGCCCGGTTTCAATGAGGCCGTCGAAGCTGTCCTCGAGGCCGACGCACTCGATTCCACTGTTGCAGGCGGATTTGACGACCGCACGGATGACCGCGTTAAGGCCCGGCGCATCGCCGCCGCCCGTCAGTACGCCGATGCGTTGGATTGACACGCGTCCGACTATAGCAAACCGATGCAGCGCTCGCGTTGCGACTGCGGAAACGCGCGTGCTAGACTTGCCGTTCGGTCCAGTGGGCGGCTAGCTCAGTTGGGAGAGCGCCGCGTTCGCAACGCGGAGGTCGCGAGTTCGAGCCTCGCGCCGTCCACCACTCTCCTTCAGGAATTCATCGATCCTTCAGACGC
>Ga0111538_10004230_pt1 | contig 19988 bp, 16 predicted proteins | sample SoiMethybrSBSTD1_FD_79669 | JGI IMG/M metagenome (GOLD analysis project Ga0111538, IMG submission 79669) | Bulk soil microbial communities from a Populus tree surrounding site in Tennessee, USA - Soil MetaG P. TD hybrid SBSTD1 (version 2)... | ecosystem: Environmental > Terrestrial > Soil >...
AATCAGCCCTCCACGGAGACGTTCGTGGACGTCTGGCGCTCGGTGCCGACCGTGAACGACGTGAAGATCACCGGGCCCGACGGGGGGAACCCGTGGCCGCGGGACCCCAACCGCGACGGTGGATACCAGCTCGATGCCCGGGTGGCGACGTTGCAGGAGCAGGCGCTGGGCGCCCTCACCAACCACGCGCAGGTGCAGGGCACGCCCTCGCCGCAGTTCCTGGACGACCTCCATTCGTTCCAGCGCGTGCTGTTCACGAACGGCCGCGTCCGGGAGCTGTCCGACGCCATCGACGAGGGCACCACGCCCCTGCCCGATCCGGATCCGCGCCTGAGCCCGCTGGAGCAGCAGGGCAAGACCGTGTTCACCCGTGCCTGCGCCCAGTGCCACGGCGGCCCCCGGCAATCGACCCCGCAGCCCCCGGTCATTCGCTACCACGACATCTTTGCGGGCTGCCCCCGCCCGGTCGACACGGTCACGCCCCCACGCTTCACGTACGTGCCCTGTACGCCGCAGCTCGCGCGCAACGCACGGACGTACGAGATCACGCAGGCCAACGGGGCCAAGGTCCGGCGTACAACCGATGATCCCGGCCGCGCGCTGCTGACCGGCTTCGTGGGCCTGCCGCAGCCGCAGGACGACTGGAGCAAGTTCGACACTCCCGCGCTGCGGGGCATCAGCCGGACCGCGCCCTACTTCCACAACAACAGCGCGGCCACGCTGAGCGACGTGCTGGCCCACTACGTCGAGTTCTTCAAGCGGGTGCAGGCCAACGCACCGGGGGGCGTGCCCCCGCCGATCGCGACCACGGACGGGGTCCACTTCGACCGCGCTCCGCTGCCGGAGGAGCTCCCCGCGCTGCTGGCCTACCTGCAGAGGCTCTGAGCCAGGAGCCGAACGAAACCGCCCGGCACGGGTTCCGTCCCGTGCCGGGCGGTCCACGTCCACTCCGTGTACACTGCGAGGGTCCCGAGCCCATCGATGCCGGGCAAGGAGGCCTCATGAGGCCCTCGGTTCTCCTCTTTGCTGCCCTGTTGGCGACGTCGGCGTCCGCTGATGAGGTCTACCTGAAGAGCGGCGGCGTCTTGTCGGGCCGCATCGTCAACCGCACGGCCACCGCGATCGAGATCGACGTGGGGGCGGGCCGGATCACCGTCCAGGCCTCGACGGTGGTGCGCGTCCAGGACGGCCGCTCGGCCCTCCACGAATACGAGGACCGGGCCGGAAAGCTCGCGCCCGGGGACGTGGACGGATGGCTGGCCCTCGGCGACTGGGCCTCGGCCCGGGCCCTGGGCACGCAGGCCGTCCAGGCCTACCAGCGGGCGCTGGCCGCGGCGCCCGACAACGCCCGGGCCAACGAGGCCCTCGGCCGCGTGCAGGTGAACGGCCGCTGGGTGAGCGAGGAGGAGGGCTACCAGGCGCGGGGATACGTGAAGTTCGAGGGCGAGTGGGTCACGCCCGCCGAACACGACGCCATCCTGCGCCAGCGCGCCGCCGAGGGCGAGCTGGAACACGCGCGCCGGGAGGCCGACGCGCGCGTGGCGGAGGCGGAGGCGCGGACCCGGGAAGCCGAGCAGCGGACGAAGGAGGCCGAGGCGCAGCAGGCCACGGAGGGCATTCCGCTCTGGTATGCCTGGGGGGCCGGGCCCACGGTCTGGCCCGCGCAGCCGACCGGCGTGCCGTCGCTCTCCCGCTCCTTCTGGCCGGTGGTCCGATGAGCGCCCTCGGCGGGGCCCTCCTGGCGGCCGCGCTGCTGCTGCAGCCGGCCAGCCCGCCCGCGCCCACGGTCGACGAGATCGTGGCCAAACACGTGGCGGCCCGCGGCGGGCGCGAGGCGCTGCGGAAGCTGCGCACCGTGCGCATGAGCGGACACGCCACCGCCGGCCCCGGCCGGGAGGCGATCGTGCGCCGCGAGATCGCGCGCCCGGGCCGCATCCGCACCGAGCTCGAGTTCCAGGGCACAACGGGCGTCTATGCGTGGGACGGGGTCACCGGCTGGAGGGTGTCGCCCCTCGACGGCAGCTTCGAGGCCAAGAAGCTCCCCCCCGAGGAGGCCTTGGGACTGGCCGAGCAGGCCGACCTCGAGGGCCCCCTCGTGGACTGGAAGGCCAAGGGCCACAAGGTGGAGCTCGTCGGGACCGAAACGCTGGACGGCGGCCCCGCGCACCAGCTCAAGATCACCCTGAAGTCCGGCGGCACGCGCCGCGTCTGGGTCGATGCCGCCACGGGGCAGGTGGTGCGCATGGAGTCCACGCGCCGTTTCCGGGGGCACGACGTGACCCTGGAGACGGTGTACGGCAACTACCAGTCCACCAACGGGCTGGCCTTCCCCCGCTCGATCGAGACCAGCGCGCGGGGCCGGCCGCAGCGCCTGCGCATCGTCGTCGAGAGCGTGGAGACGAACCCCGCCCTCGCCGCCGCGCGCTTCAAGATGCCGCGCCCATGAACAGGGCCCTGGCCGCGCTGCCGCGCACCGTCGGCCTCGCGCTCCTGCTGGCGTCGTTGGGCGGATGCGGCAGCGATGCGGATGCACCGGCCGTCACCGGCACCGTGACCTATCGGGAGCGGATCGCGATGCCTCCCGGCGCCGTCGTGACCGTGCGGCTGGAGGACGTGTCGCTGGCCGACGCCGCCGCCGTGCCGGTCGCCGATCAGGTCATCACCAACCCGGGCAACGTGCCGGTGCCCTACAGCGTCGAATACGACGGCATGCTGATCAATCCCGTGCACACCTACGCGGTGCGGGCCGAGATCCGCGTCGGCGCCGCGCTCTGGGCCACCACGACCAGCTCCTACCCGGTGATCACGCGCGGCAGCCCGAGCACCGGCGTCGAGATCCTCGTCCAGCTCCTGCCGTAGTCGAGCGGCGCGTGCCAAGGTGCGCGATCCCGTCGTAGGCCGCGTCCCCGACGCCCCGGGGCACGACCTGCACCGCGGTGCCGGCGACGCGCCAGATCCCGCCCAGCCGTCCCAGAAGATGCCGGACCGCGGAGGAGCGCGTGAGCACGCGGCCGTCCGCCGTCACGAGCACCAGGCTGTCGGGCCGGCGGGTGTCGAGCGGCGCGAAGCGCAGGGCCGCGCCGTCCGGATGCTCCGCCCGCAGGAAGCGGACCACGCCCTGGGCCAGGCCGGACGTCGCGTCGTAGTACAGGGTCTCCACGGCCCCGGGTGAGCGGCGCGGCACCCACGCCGGGTCGAACGTGAACAGGTGCAGCAGCACCATCCCCAGGCTCAGGTCCGTGAAGTCGAGCAGCGCCATGAGCGAGAGGTGGAGGGCGAACATGGCTCCCCAGAGCCAGGGCCGCAGGCGGCGGACGAGCGCCAGCGGCCCGAACGCGACCTCGAGCACCAGCACGCCCCAGGTGCAGGCGGCGAGCAGCGGTGCCGGCAGGTGGAGGAAGAGATCGCGGATGGGCCCGGGGCGGGCGAGCGGGTTGTCGAGGATGCGCGCGAGAGCAGTCCCGTCGATCCAGGAGGGGCTGGTGAGCTTGGTGGCGCCGCTGAACGTGTAGCCGGCCGCCATCACGATCCAGGCGGCGGCGAACAGCGACGGCGCGAAGCGCCAGCCGCCGCCGGGGTCCACGCGGCCGCGGGCCTCCCAGGATCCGAACGGCGCCCGCGGGAGCAGCGCGTGCGCCAGCAGGATCCAGCCGATGTAGGGGATGCCCGGGTTGAGGATGAGCGGGTTCCGCCCGAGCAGGCAGGCCCACGTGTACCAGACGGCGACGGCCGCCCGGCGGTCGTGCCACCCCGCCGCCAGCAACAGGCTGCCCGCGGCCGCCCCGGTGAGGAGCGTCGCCACCAGCCAGGGCGCATCGGCCCAGGCCAGCACGTTGGGGAAGAGCATCGCGAGCGGGCTGGCCGCCGCGTCCGCGACCATCCCGTGGTTCGAGAACAGCTCCCCGCCCCAGGGGATGAGGCTCGCGAAGTGCGCCGCCAGGTAGACGCCGAGGATCACGCGGAACAGGCTGTACTGGCCGCCGGTCCAGCCGTTGGTCAAGGACACGGTGCCTCGAGCACGACGGCGGGCTGGGGGCCGCGGAGGGCGCGCGGCTCGTAGCGCACGCGCGGCGTGCCGGCCAGGCTCCCGGGCGCGATGCCCAGCTCGCCCAGCACCGGCGCGGGATGGCAGAGGCCGTAGCGCGCGACGGCCACGAAGAGGGGCCGCAGGCGCTCGTCCGCGGCCATGATGGGCCCGCCCGCCATGGCGGCGCCGTAGGCGTTCCGCCGGTTGTACGGACCCCGCAGCCGCGCGTAGGCCTCGGGTGTCACCGGCAGCGAGCGCTCACGTCCCTCGCCGTCGGTCCACACGATCGAGAAGCGCGTGGAGTAGGGCTCGAGCCCCTTCACGGCCGAGAACACACGGGGCGCCGGCGACGCGGCGGTGGCCAGCGCGATCGCCTTGACCGGCAGCAGGCCCAGCGTGTCGCCGGCCATCTGCAGGAGGCCGAGTGCCAGCAGCCCGTGAGCAGGCCGCAGCTTCACGCCTGGCTGGCGCCGCCGGCGCCCACGTCGACGCCGCGCAGCATCTCCGTCAGCCGGTGCTCGCCCCGCGCTCCCAGGCCGCAGCGCGCCGCGAAGCGCCGCGGGTTGCGGAAGGTCCCGAACAGCATGTCCCAGAGGGGCAGGTCGGAGTAGTTGAAGGAGTGGATGCCCTCCTGATGATGCACGCAGTGGCTCTCCGGGCGCTGGAACACGAAGCCCATCCAGTACGGCGTGGTCACGTTCCAGTGGTAGACGAGCTCGCCCAGCCCGGAGAGCGCCACGGCTCCCGCGGCCGCGCCCGGCGTGAGGCCCAGTCCCAGGTACAGGATGGCGCTCGAGAGCACGCCGTTCACGGCGATCTCCATCGGGTGCTTGTAGAAGCTGGTGATGATCTCGATGCGCTGCGGGCTGTGGTGCACCTGGTGGAACCATCGCCACAGCCAGGGCGACGCGTGACGCGCGCGATGCCACCAGTAGTAGACGAACGTGAGGGCCAGGTAGCCGATCACGGCCCCCGCGGCCGTGCCCGCCGCCGGCGGGGCCCAGGGCCGGTGGCCGGCCATCCAGCGGTCGTACGTCGCGCCGGCGAGAAAGACGGACGCCACCTGCGCGCCGTTGAGCAGGGCCGCGCGCAGCCACCAGCCGCGCACCTGCGGCCAGCGGCGCCCGGGCCGAAGGGCCTCGACCGCCATCATCGCAATCGCCACCGCCGTCACCACCAGCGTCACGCCCATGTCCTGCTCCTCGGCTTCAAGGGTGCGACGAGTGGGTCCCGGCCCGACAGGGGCGGCCGTGCGGGTTCCGGGAGCGTCACAGGCGGGCGCCCGCACTTCGTATTGGTCGAAGCGGCCCTCCAGACCGGATCGCCAGGGGTACACTCTGTACACAGTCCCAGTCGGAGGTTCCCATGCGCGTCCCTCTCGCGTTCCTCGCCCTCTTCCTGGCCCACAACGCCGCCGCCCAGGTGCCGGCGGGCTCGGAGATGGTGGTCAACACCTACACGCCGGACGGGCAGATGTTCCCGGCCCTCGCCCACCTGCCCGACGGGGGTTTCGTGGTCGTCTGGCACAGCTCTCGACAGGAAGACGGCAACTACTCGCTGGACGGCGTCTTCGGACGGAGGTTCGGCGCGGACGGAGTGGCGCGTGGAGCCGAGTTCCATGTCAACACCTACACGACGCTGCGCCAGCAGCGCCCCCGGATCGCGGCCGACGCGCGCGGCAGCTTCGTCGTGGTCTGGCACAGCGAAAGCGGCCAGGACGGCGACGAGTTCGGCGTCTTCGGGCAGCGCTTCACCCGCGAGGCGCGGCCGATCGGGAGCGAGTTCCTGGTGAACGCCTACACCAGCGGCCCCCAGTTCCTGGGCTCGGTGGCCATGGTGCCCGACGGCAGCTTCGTGGTCGCCTGGACGGGGTCCCGCCCCGGCACCTCCGCCTCGGACGTGTTCGGACAGCGGTTCGACCGGCTGGGAGAGAGGCGCGGCGACGAGTTCGTGGTGAACGTCTACACGACCGGCCTGGAGGCGGACGCCGTGGTGTCGGCCGACGCCGCCGGACGATTCACCGTGGCCTGGATCGACTACGGCCAGGACGGGTCCTCCTACGGGGTGTCCGCGCGCCGCTTCGACGCCTCCGGCGCACCGCTGACGGGCGACTTGCGGGTGAACACGCACACCCTGGACGGCCAATACCAGGTGGCCACCGCCGCCGCGCCGTCCGGCGAGTTCGTGGTCGTGTGGGCCAGCGCGGAGCAGGACGGGGACCGCCGCGGGGTGTTCGGCCAGCTCTTCGACCGGGCCGGCAACCGCGCGGGCGCGGAGTTCCAGGTCAACGTGTACACGGAGGGCCACCAGATGAGCCCCTCGGTGGCCATGGACAGGGCGGGGAACTTCGTGGTGGCCTGGAGCAGCTTTCCGAACCAGGACGGCGACACCTACGGCGTGTTCGCCCGGCGGTTCGCTGCCGGGGGGCACGCCCGCGGCGGCGAGTTCCAGGTCAACACCTACACGCCCTACTACCAGTACCGGCCCGCGGTCTCGACCGATGCGGTGGGCAACTTCGTGGTGGCCTGGAACGGCTTCGCGCTGGACGGCAGCAGCTACATGGACGTCTTCGCCCAGCGCTTCGGCGGCCTGCGCCCCGCGGCCATGGCCGTGGACACCACCGGCAACGGCGTGCTCGAGCCCGGCGAGTCGGTGGACGTGCGGCCGTCATGGCGCAACGTCAACGGCGCCGCGCAGACCTTCGCCTCGGCCGCGGTGGCCATCACGGGTCCGCCCGGGGCGAGCTACGCGATCACCGACGGCGCCGCGGACTACGGCACGGTGCCCAACGGCGTGACGGCCCGGTGCGCCGATTGCCTGGCCGTGTCCGTCTCGAATCCGTCTCCGCGGCCGGCGGCGCACTGGGACGCGGCGCTGGAAGAGCAGATCACGCCCGACGCGCAGGGACAGGACCAGCTCTGGGGCCTCCACGTCGGCCAGAGCTTCACGGACGTGCCCGCGGGGGGGCCCTTCTACCGCTTCGTGGAGACGCTGCTGCACCGCGGCGTCACCACCGGATGTGGGGCCACGACCTATTGCCCCGACAGCGCGGCCACGCGCGAGCAGATGGCCGTGATCCTGCTCGTGGCCCGGGAGGGCGCGGGCTACCTGCCGGTGCCGTGCACGACCCCGGTCTTCGACGACGTGCCGGCCGCCAGCCCGTTCTGCCGCTGGATCGAGGAGCTGGCGCGGCGGGGCGCGACCGGCGGGTGCGGCGGCGGCAACTACTGCCCGCGCGACGCCGTGACGCGCGAGCAGGTGGCCGTGGCCATCCTGCGCGCGCTCGACCCGGCGCTGGATCCGCCCGCCTGCACGACGCCGCTCTTCGCCGACGTGCCGGCGTCGTCCCCGTTCTGCCGCTGGATCGAGGAGCTGGCGCGGCGCGGGGCGGTGAGCGGCTGCGGTGGGGGGAACTACTGCCCGGCCAGCCCTCTGACACGCGAGCAGATGAGCGTCGTCGTCAGCCTCACCTTCGGGCTGACGCTGTACGGGCCCTGACGCCTCCCGACTCTCCCGGGGGGCCCACTCTCCACGGCCGGTCCTCGGGCGGTCGCTGGCAGTGTAATGATTTGGCGATTTCGGCCATTACTTTGTGACGGGCTTGCCCGGGGAGGCTGCATGCGCGCAGTGACGGGCCTGTGTTGCGCTCTGGTCCTATGGGCGGCCGCCGCGACCGCCCAGGTGGCGACGGGGCCGGAATTCGTCGTCAACAGCACCACTTACGGCTCCCAGTACCGGCCGCTGGCCGCCGTCCGTGACGACGGGTCGTTCGTGGCCGTCTGGACCGGCGGCCCCCCGTCCAGCTTCCGCGACGGCTGGGGCCGCCGATTCGATCCCTCGGGCGCGCCCGTCGGCGAGGAGTTCCGCCTCAACCACGCGACGGCCTCGGTGATCGACGTGACCGACGTCGCCGGTGGCGCCCACGGCGACTTCGTGGCCGTCTGGCACGGCGCCGTCCCGGGCGCGGCGGGCATCTTCGCGCGCCGGTTCGACGAGGGGGGCCGGCCCCAGGGGACCGAGTTCCAGGTGCACGTGAGCACCACGGGGTCCCGATTCCGCCCCCGGGTCGACCGCCGGGGCTCCGGTCCGTTCGTGATCACCTGGTGGGACGAGCTGGACGGCGGCGGGCCCTTCGACGACTTCGGCGTGGCGGCGCGGCTCTTCGACTCGTCGGGCCGTCCGCTCGGTCCCGAGTTCAGGGTGAACTCGTACACGACCGGCTACCAGTACTACCCCGACGTGGCCGTGGACGCCTCGGGCCGGTTCGTGGTCGTGTGGGGGAGCCGCAACTTCGCGGGCGGCCGCGACGGGATCTTCGCCCGCACCTTCGAGGCGGACGGCACTCCCAGCGGCGCCGAGTTCCAGGTCAACACCACCACGGGGATCGGGGTCCACCCGTCGGTGGCCTGGTCGCCGGCCGGCGGCTTCGTGGTCGCGTGGACCCTGCCGGACGCCGGCTTCGACATCCGGGCCCGCCGCCTCGACGACCAGGGCCACCCGATCGTGAACGAGTTCACGGTGAACGAAGTGACCACGGGCGTTCAGTTCAGCGAAGTCTCCGCCATCGCGCCCGACGGCGCCGGCAACTTCGTGGTGACATGGTCGAGCGGCGACGGTGGAATGGAGACGGACGTGTTCGCCCGCCGCTTCGATGCGCTGGGCAACCCCCGCGGCCCGGAGTTCCGTGTGAACACCTACACCAGCGGGCCGCAGCGCGAGGCGGCGGTGGCCTCGGACGCCTGGGGCAACTTCCTCGTCGGCTGGTCGCTCCAGCGCATCGACGGCACGTACGATGCCGCGGCTCAACGCTTCGGCGGCCTGCTCCCGGCGGCGCTCGACGTGGACCGCGAGCCGGGGGCCTTCAGTGACGGCAACGGCGTCTTCGAAGGATGCGAGACCGTGGCGGTGGAGCCCACCTGGCGCAACCGCACCGGCGCCAGCCAGGCCTTCACGGCCGCGGCCTCCCTCTCGGGACCGCCCGGCGGCGACTACATCCTGCAGGATCCGTCCGCGCAGTACGGCACCGTCCCCGACGCCGCGGCGCAGCGGTGCACCGATTGCTACCTGGTCAGCGCCTGCGCGCGTCCGCTCACCCACTGGGACGCGACGCTGACGGAGCGCTTGATACCGGACGCGCAGGGGCAGGTGGCGCCCTGGCGCCTGCACGTGGGCGAGAGCTTCCTGGACGTGCCGCGCACCAGCCCCTTCTACCGCTCCGTGGAGACCGTCCTGCACCACGGCATCACCGCCGGCTGCTCCGCCAACACCTTCTGCCCCGGCGCCGTCACCACGCGCGAGCAGATGGCGGTCTTCGTCCTCCTGGCCCGGGAGGGCGCCGGCTACCTGCCGTCCGCGTGCACCACGCCGCTCTTCGCCGACGTGCCGGCCTCGTCGCCCTTCTGCCGCTGGATCGAGGAGCTGGCGCGCCGGGGCGTGGTGAGCGGCTGCGGCGGGGGCAACTACTGCTCGGGCGCAGCCGTGACGCGCGAACAGATGGCGGTGTTCGTGCTGCGCACGCTCGACCCGGCGCTGGCTCCGCCCGCCTGCACCACGCCGGTGTTCGCCGACGTGCCGGCCTCGTCGCCCTTCTGCCCCTGGATCGAGGAGCTGGCGCGCCGCCACGTGGTGAGCGGTTGCGGTGGCGGGCGCTACTGCCCGGCCGAACCCGTGACGCGTGAGCAGATGGGCGTGTTCGTCGCCGCCACCTTCGGGCTGGCCCTGTACGGGCCGTAGCAGCGATTCAAGGCGCCGCGCCCGGCGTGAGGGCTTCCCGGCCGTCGATCCGGGCCATGAAGTAACATGCCTTCGTGCCCAACGGAGAGTCCGTCTTCCGTCGCGGGTGGGCCTGGCTGTCGCCCCGGGCGCACGCGGTCCCGGGGAAGCTCGCCGTCCAGCAGGCCGAAGAAGCCCTGCGGCAGAGCGAAGAGCGCCTGACCGCGCTCGTCACCGCGAGCGTCGACGTCATCTGGAGGACCGACGCCAACGGCGAGGTCCTCTTCGTGTCGCGCTCGTGGGAGGAATTGACCGGCCAGACCGAGGAGCAGACGCGCAACTTCGGATGGCTGGAGTTCATCCACCCCGACGACCGGGCCCGCCCCCGGGCCGTGTGGCTGGCGGCGGCCGCCGAGAAGCGCTCGTACGAGAGCGAGTTCCGCGTCCGCACGCGTGACGGCCGCTACCGCCATTTCCAGACCCGCGGGGTGCCCATCCTCGCGGACGACGGCAGCATCCGGGAGTGGATCGGCACCAACACCGACATCACCGAGCGCCGGGAAGCGGAGAACGCGCTCCGCGAGGGGCAGCTCCGCTACCAGCTCGCCACCCAGGCCGGCGGGGCCGGCGTCTGGGAGCTCGACCTGGCCAGCGGAGACATGTACATCGACCCCCACCTGAAGACGATCCTCGGCTATGAAGATCACGAGATCCGGAACCATCTGGACGACTGGATGCAGCGGCACGATCCACGGGACGTGGACCGCGTAAAGGCCGACGCGGCCGCGTATGCGGCGGGGTCGAACGCCGACTACGAGGACGAACACCGCATGCTGCACAAGGACGGGAGCCTCCGCTGGTTCCTGGCCCGGGGCCGCATCATCATCGGGCCCGGGGAGCGCCGCCGCCTGGTCGGCACCGACACGGACGTCACCGCCCGCAAGCTGGCCACGGACGTCCTGCGCGAGGTCGAAGGCCGCCACCAGGCGATGCTGCGGGCGGTGCCCGACCTGATGTTCGTGCTCGACAAGGACGGCGTGTACCTGGACTATCACGCCCCCGACCCGGCCCTGCTCCTGGCTCCGCCCGAGCAGCTGATGGGCCACAACGTGCGCGAGTTCTTTCCCCCCGACCAGGCCGGCCGGATCGCCCGCTGCCTGGCGGCGACCGTGGAGTCGGGTGAGCCCGGGATGCTGGAGTACAACGCCCGCATCGACGGCAAGATCCGCCACTGGGAGACGCGCCTCGTCCACTACGGGGCGGACAAGGTGTTGTGCATCGTGCGCGACGTCACGGAGCGGAAGGTGGCGGAGCACGAGGCGCGCGAGCTGCGCGACGAGCTGGCCCACGTGGGACGGGTGACGTCTTTGGGAGCGCTCACCGGGTCGCTGGCCCACGAGATCAACCAGCCCCTGGCCTCCATCGTGGCCAACGCCCAGGCCGCGCTGCGGTTGATCACGGCGGCACCGCTCGACCTGGCCGAGCTCCGCGACGCGCTCCACGACATCGTGAGCGACGGCCGCCGCGGGGGCGAGGTGCTCCACCGCCTGCGGGCCCTCCTCACCAAGGAGGCGCCGGAGTCGAAGCCCCTCGACCTCAAGGGCGCGTTGAACGAGATCCTGCAGCTCGTCCACAGCGACGTCCTGATGCGCCGGGTCGTCCTGGAGATCGACCTCGCCTCCGACCTCCCTCTGGTACACGGCGATCGCGTCCAGCTGCAGCAGGTGGTCTTGAACCTCCTGATCAATGCCTTCGAAGCCGTCCAGGACCTGGACGTCGAGCGCCGGCGTGTCGCCCTGCACGCCGCTCACCAGGGCGCCCAGGTCGTGGTCAGCGTGGCCGACCGCGGCCCCGGCATCACCACGGACGACATGGCCCACGTGTTCGAGCCGTTCTACACGACCAAGCCCGACGGCATGGGCCTGGGCCTGGCCATCTGCCAGACCATCGCTGCCTCCCACGGAGGCACCCTCGTGGCGGCGCCCAACCCCGAGGGAGGGATGACCTTCTCCCTGCGCCTCCCCGTCGGCCCGGCCGCGCCTGTGACGAGTCCGGGCCCAGCCTAGGCGGGCCTCAGGGGTTCGTGCTGTTGAGCCCCACGAAGGTGCCGCCGTTGCGCTCGCAGAGCGCGCGCATGAGCATGGCGAAGCGGACGGTCGTGTTCTCCGAGCCGCCCTGGCCGAACAGGGTGGGGAAGCCGATGCCGTGGATGCGCACGCGCCGGTCGCGGCCGCCGCGCGTGTTCAGGCGGTCGACGGTGGTGAGCACGTGTTCGATCGACGAGCCGGTGAACTCGTCGCCGAACACGTAGATGCTGATCTTGTGGGAGCCCGAGGCCAGCGTGCGCATGGCGGCCTCGATGCCCTCCACCGGGCTCGAGTTGCTGAACGCGTTCCACGAGGCCAGGCGCTGGATGACGGCCTGGCGCCGGGCCGGCGTGTCGGGGATCCACTTGCCGGCGTAGGTCGAGAACATGTACACGCCCTCGTCGTTCATGACCTGGAGGCCCTTCACGCGCGGGTAGGCGTCGAGCGTCTGCTCCATCTTGCGCAGCAGCGCCGGCCAGGCGAAGCGCTGCATGCTGCCCGACGTGTCGATCACGAACACCACGTATTCGCTGTCCGCCGGGATGCCGGCCACCAGCGCCTTGTCGCGCGGCCGGCGCTCCTGCTCCGCCTGCAGCCGCTTCATCTCCTCGGTCAGCTCCTGCTGCGCGGCCAGCATGCGGCCGGCCAGGATGTCCTGGACCTGGGACAGCTCCTTGCTCGCCTTCCACTGTCCGCCCAGGTGGCTCAGGTCGCCCTGCAGGCGGGCGACCGCCACCTGCTCGTCCGAGAGCTGCTGGCGGCGGCCGCGCAGCTCGCGGTTCAGGACCTCCGTCTCGCCGCGGATCTCGTACAGCTCGCGCTCCAGGCGCTGGATGCGCCCCTGGAGGTCCTTCTCCGCGTTTTCGATGGCCTGCGGCTCGGACATGCGGGTGAGCGTGAGCAGCAGGATGATGGCCCCGAAGCCGCAGCAGATGCAGTCCAGGAACGAGAGGCTGAACACCTCGACGTCGCGGCGCGGGCGCCTCACGGCCAGTCCCGCGAGGGGGTGAGGAAGGAGCCCTCGGTGGCCATGGCCAGCCTCCAGTAGGCCGGCGCGGCCACGGGGTCGCCCTCCATGGGGAAGAGCAGCGTGTTGACCGGCACCCCCTTGGGCAGCGCCAGCAGCGCCCGCTCGAAGAGCTTCACGCGCTCCTTGCCCGAGACGGTGCGGCCGCGCGGCGGAGCCACGCCCTGCGTGGGCAGCCCGTCGGTCAGCAGGATGATGTTGTCCGGGGGCGGACGCAGCGCCGCCGCGGCGGCGAAGGCCTTCTCCAGGCTGGTGCCGCCCAGCGGGGCGGTGCTGCGCAGCCGCGTGATGGCGGCGTCCAGCGTCGGGCGGTCGCCCGCCTGCAGCCAGGTCCCTTCCGTGCCCGGGGCCAGGGACCGCGCCTCCGTGTCGAAGACGTAGATCTGGAAGCTCGACTGGCGCGGGATCTGCGTGCTGAGCCAGTCCACCGCGCGCACGGCCCGTCGCCACTTGTCGGCCCGCATGCGGTCGGCGTCGGGCAGCAAGCGGCGCCGCACGGCGTTGACGATCGTGTCCGCCAGCATGCTGGCGGAGGCGTCGACCAGGAAGAGGACGCGCTGGCCGCCGACCTTGAAGCCGGTCAGGTATTGGCGGTCGCCGTTGCCCACGAACCGGCGGACCTTGTCCCCCGGCACCTCCTTGCTGGGTGCGCCCCCGGAGAGGCGCTTGTGGCCCTCGTCCAGGGAGCGCAGGTCGGCCTGCAGCTTGTTGACGTGCGCGCGCTGCGCGATGGTCTCGCGCTCGAACGTGGCCAGCTCCTCCTGCGACTGCTTCACGACGTCGATGAGGCGCGTGGACAGGCCCTGGGTGGTGACCGCGTCCTCGCGCACCCGGTCCAGCGTGTTGCGCAGCTCGACCAGGTTGGCGTGTCCCTCCAGCACCTGCTGCTCCATGCGGTCGGTCTCGGCCTGGAGGGGCTCCAGCTTGGCCTGGGCGCGCTCCTTGTGCCCGCTGTTGAGGATCATGTAGATGAGAACGGTGGCGCCGAAGCCGCAGCAGATGCAGTCGAGGAAGGAGAGCCCGAAGACCTCCGTCTTGCGGCGCCTCCTCATGGGGTGGCCCCGGCCACGGCCGCGGGAACGCCCAGGGCGGGCAGCCGCGTGACGAAGGGCAAGGCCGGCCCCGGATGGCGGAGCCGCTCGCGGTGGCGGAGCGTGGCCACCACCGCGCCGTCGTACGGCAGCTCGACCACCTCGAGGCCGGTGTCCCGCTCCAGGCGCGCCCGCAGCCCCGGCATCCCGGAGACGCGGGCGGAAAGGAGCAGGCGCCCGCCATCGGCGGGTAGCAGGAGCTTCACCTGCTCCGCCACCGCGCGCTGCAGGTCCTGCGTCGCGTCCGCCAGCGCCTCGCGCGAGAGGAGCGCATGATGTTCGCGTCCGCCCCAGGTGAGCGTCGCGGCGCAGGTCTCGGCCCGGCGCAGCTCACGGAGCCAGGCCGGCAGTCCCTCCCTCAGCGCCTCCTCGGCGGGGCCGGAGTGCAGCGGGTCGAAGCGGCTGGCGGCCACGAAGGTGGACGCGATGGCGTGGACGAGCCGGTCCTCGAACGCGCGTGATCCCGCCCCCTCGGAGGCCGACACGCCGCCCCGCTGCCGCTCGGCGCCGCCGCGGAACGCGCTGGCCACGGCGCGGTGCCGCGTGAGGTCGGCGTGCAGGCAGGCGTCGGTCCCGAAGACGAGCGAGACGGCCGCCGTGGCCGCGTCCACCAGCCCCGCCACCGGCAGGGAGGCGGCGCGGGCGATGCCGAGCAGCAGGGCCAGGCGCCCTTCGCTCCAGGAGCCGGGCACGGCCAGGAAGACCTCGTCGCCGTGCGAGAGCTCTGCGGCGATGGACGAGAGCTGCGCGTAGGCCAGGTCCGCGTGGCGCAGGCCGGGCGGGTAGTGTTCGCCCAGCGCCTCCAGGTCCAGCCGGTCGAAGAAGGCGTCGTGGGCGGCGCGGGGGCTGCGGCAGGCGCGCGCCGCGGCCGGGGCCCCCGTCAGGACCGTGTCCTCCTCGAAGAGGGCCAGGCACGGGATCTCCTGCGGCCGGGGCCGCCCCTCCCGCAGGAGGAGCAGGCCGGCATCGTTGAGCTCCAGCGCGACCGCCGCCATCAGGCCGCCCGCAGGCTCTGGAGCAGCCGGCGGTCCACGTACGAGTCCGCCTCGCGCACGAGCTTGTCCTGTTCGCCCTGCAGGTGATGCAGCAGGAACATGAGCAGGAGGCTCAGCAGGAGCGCGACCAGCGTGGAGTTGAAGGCGGTGCCCAGGCCCTGCGTCACCCCGGAGAGGTCGCCCTGCATCGCGCGGTGGGCCTGGGCCAGCGCGTCGCCGATGCCCCGCACGGTGCCGATGAAGCCGATGGCGGGGATGGCCCACGCGATGTAGCGCAGCAGCGACAGCTCGGAGTCGAGCCGGTCCGCTTCGCTGTCGATGACGCCGCGCGCCGCCGACGAGGCGTCGGCGATGCCGCCGGTGGCCCCGAAGCGGTTGAGCACGGAGAGCAGCGTGCGGGGCAGCAGGAACTCGCGCTGGTCCGGTGGCAGCGCCTCGACGTGGCGCGCGTGTTCACGCGCGTCTTCGGGCAGGAGCCGCATGCCCTCGCCGAGGAACACCAGCTCGCGGTCGAACAGCATCCGCTCGCGCCGCAGGAGCACGACCTTCTGGCCGATGATGGCCAGGGCCCAGAGCATCAGGATGATCTCGGACTCCTGCTCGTAGTCGCGCAGGATGACCCAGATCGAGCGCTCCTGGATGTAGCTGGGGTCCACCTGCATGTGCGCCTGCTGGGCCGCCAGCGCGGCTTCGCTGCGCGGCCACACCACCGTGACGTACAGGCCGTGGACGACCACCAGGGCGGCGAGCAGGGCCAGGATCTGGAAGACGAACTCGCGCGAGGCGGCCAGCCGCCCGGCCATCAGATGTCCACCGGCAGGGCCACGACGCTGTCCGCGTCCAGCTTCTCGTGGGGCACGAACTCCTCCAGCGGATCGTGCGCGGGCGGGGCGGGCGATGCGGGCGAGGCGGGCGGGGTGGCGGGCGGCGCCTGGGAGAAGCCGTTTTCGGCCGCCAGCAGCAACAACGAGGTCAGCAGCAGCAGCGCACGCTTCATGTGATCCTTCCTCCTATTCGGCATAGCGGGCGATCCGGAAGCCCACGTCCGGCCGGGGCTTGAGTCCGTAGTCGCGATAGGCGAGCCGCAGCTCGCTGATCGAGCCGTGCAGGTAGCTCGACCCCAGGATGACGTGCAGGTCGTCGGGCGGCGGGCCGGTCGGGTCGCGCTCGACGGGCGCGTCCGGAGGCGGGATCGAATACACGTCGTGGACCCACTCCGCCACGTTGCCGCCCAGGTCGAAGAAGCCCAGCGCATTGGGCGGGAAGGTGCCGACGGGGGCGCTGACCGGGTAGCGGTCCTCGTAGCCTTGCAGCACCACCGCCACCAGCGGCCGCGCGCTCTCGTCGGCGAAGTTGCCGGCCCCGGCCGGGGCGGGCAGGGACGGGCCCCACGGGTACTTGAGCGGCCCGCCGCCGGCGTACCGCGCGCCGCGCGACCACTCGGCCTCGGTGGGCAGGCGGTACCCGGTGGCCAGCGGCTGACTGGACGCCAGCCGGCCGTCGCGGACGACGTAGGCGGGCGGCAGGCCTTCCTGGGCCGAGAGCCAGTTGCAGTATTCGGCCGCCTGCTCCCACGTGACCTGGACGACGGGCTGCGCGTCGTCGGTGAGGGTGTGGGCGCCGAAGCGGCCGGACGAGTGCTCCGGCTTGAACCTGCGGAACTGCGCGTTCGTCACCTCGCGCACGGCCAGGTAGTACGGCCGTGCCAGCTCGACCTCGCGCGGCGTCTCGTTCGCGCGCCGGCCCGGCTCGCGCCGCGGTGCGCCCATCTGGAAGCGGCCTCCCTCGAGCAGCCGCAGCTCGTGCCCGTCCGGTGTCCGCCGGACCGGCGGCCGCGCGGCCGCCTTGGCCTCCGGCAGCGAGCGCAGGCGCACGCGGATGCTCTGGGGCACGCCCGGCCGCGGGGTCACCGTCTGGCGGTGGGGCTCGTAACCCGCCTGGCGCACCTCGATCTCGTGGGATACCGCGGACAGGTCGAGGACCTTCCCGGCGGTCCCGCCCGGCTGTCCGTCGACCAGCACCTCGGCGGTGTCCGGCTCGGCGATGACCTGCACCTCGCCATGCTGCGCGGCGAGCGTCAGGTGCAGCGGCCGCGACTCGCCGCGTTCGAGCGTCACCGTCGCCTCCGCCGGCTCGTGCCCCGCCCGCGTGGCGCGCACGGCCTGCGCGGCCCCCGCGGGCACCTCCAGCTCCAGCGGCGTCTCGCCCCGGAACCGCCCGCCGACCGTGACGGCCGCCCCGGCCGGCTCGCTCGTCACCTGCAGGCGGCCCGGCAGGGCCGCCAGGCGGAACTCCGGCAGCGTGAGCGGCCGCTGGGCCACGACGGTGATCCGCCGCGCCGCGGGGGCGAAGCCCGCCAGCTCCAGCTCGACCGTGCGCGGGCCGGAGGAGAGGTCGGCGGTCAGGGGCGTGCGTCCGATCGCATTCCCGTCGACGCGAACCGTCGCGCCCCCGGGATCGGACGCCACGGTCACGGGCGCGCTGTCGGGCCGCAACGCCACGGCCAGCGTCTCCGTGGCGCCGCCGCCCGCAAACGTGAGGCGTGCGGTGTGCGGAGCGTAGCCTTCCGCGCGCAGGGCGACCTCGTGTTCTCCGGGTGGCACCTCGATCGGCGGCAGGGGCGTCCGGCCGCGCTCCTCGCCGTCCACCACCACCCGCACGCCGGCGCCGGGCGTGACGTTCAAGGCCAGCAGCCCGGGCAGCAGCTGGAGCGAGAAGCGCGCGACCTGCCGCGGGTCCCGCGTCACGGCCAGCGGCGCTTCCAGCGGACGATAGCCGGCCTTCTCCGCGCGGAGCGTGTAGCGCCCGGACGGCATGAGCCGCAGCCTGCCCAGCCTGACGTGCGGCCAGCCCGACAGCGCGACGCGATCGGGCGCCGGATCGACCTGCACCTCCACCACGCGCACCATCGAGAGCGCGGCGGCCAGCGCGAGCACGACACCGAGGCCGCCCAGGGCCGCGGGCGGGAGGCGGAGGCGCCGCCTCCGGGCCGGCGTGGCCAGCCGCAGGGGACGCGGCTCGAAAGGGGCCGGCTCGATGAGCGCAAATGGCTCGCTCAAAGGGCCTCCTGGCAGCGCACGGTGAGGGGCTCCGGGCTCCGACCCGGCGGCACCACCAGCGTGTGCCTGAAGTCCCGGTAACCGGGGCGGGTGCCCACGACCACGTACGAGCCGGGCCGCAGGGTGAGCGCCTTCTCGCGGAACCGGCCCAGCGCGCCGACACGCAGCACCGTGACCTCCGTGAGCTCGTCCGAGAGGAGCCGCACGGTCACCGTGGCGGCGGCGGCGGCGAGCAGGCCCCGGAGCTGCTCGACCTGGCGCGCCAGCCTGGGTCCGGGCGACGGGATCGAGCCGGCGCTTTCCAGCGCCCGCTCGGCCTCCTGCGCCACCTCCTCCGTGGCCAGCCGGTCCGGCCGCCGCAGGTAGATCTCCAGCCGATCGGACGCGTCCGCGCGCTCCCGCGCCCGCAACACACCCTCGACGGCGAAGCGCACCGCTGGCTCGGCCGCGAGCGCCCCTTCGTATTCGCGCACGGCGGCGTGCCAGTCCTCGGCCGCCTCGGCCGCCTCCGCCCGCCGGCGATGGGCCTCCAGCGCCTCGGTGCGCAGCCCGGCCTCGCTCCGCGCCAGGCCGTCCTTCACCACGCCGGTGCCGGGGCGCAGGCCCTCGGCGCGCTGGAACGCCGCCCGCGCTGCGCCCGGCGCCCCGCGATCGAGCGCGGCCAGGCCCTCGCCGACCGCGGCCTCGAAGTCGCCGGGCGTCGCCGCGGCGGCAGGGACGAGTGGCTCAGGTCTCGTCGCCGGCTGCCTTGGGGCCCTGGCCGGCTCGTCCGGCGCGGGATCGGGCGGCGGCGCCGGAAGGGCCGGCGACCCGGCCGACGCGGCCGGAAGGGGCGTGGTGGTCGAAGGCCGCGGTGCCGGCGAGGCCGTCGCCATCGATTCGTATGTCACGACCGGTGTGGTGGACCAGCGGGGCAGGACGAAGAGGACCACGGCGGCGAGGCCGACCAGCCCTCCAGCGAGGGCGACGGTTGCCCCGGACGGGCCCGGCGAGGCCGGGCCCGGGCTCTTCCCGATCGGCGTCGCCACGGGGGGTCAGGGATGCTGGGCCGGCGCCAGCACGACCACGCCGTTGGGATCGAGGTTGGCGCCGGTGTCCACCGTCATGACCTGCCGCAGCAGCGTGCGCCACGCCGCGAACTGCGTCTCCGCCGGGCCGGTCAGCTTGAGCTGCTGGCCCTCCACCTCGACGAGCAGAGGCGCGACGTCGCCGTCGAACGAGTTCGACAGCTCCTTGAGGGCCGCCTGGTGGATGCCCTTCTCCTGCGCCTTCTGGAAGCCGGACTGGAGCAGGAGGCTTCCGCCGAGCAGCGCCGCGTCACGGACGGCCGCTTCGCTGTAGCTGTCCGGGTTCAGGAACATCCCGCCGAGCATGGCCGCCCCGCCCAGGATCTTCTTCCACTTCGACTCTCGGTTGACCCGGTCGAGGGCGCTCTGCTCCTCGTACGTGTACATCTTCCAGCTGGCGTAAGGCCCGCTCATCTGCTCGTAGAACACCAGGTAGTGGTCGTTCAGCGTGTCGACCAGCATCTGGTCGCGCTCGCGGATGGTGGCCACGCGCCGCACCATCGGGTCGTCGGAGGCAGGCAGGCGGACGAGGTTGAACCGGCCCGATCCGCCGCCCTTCAGGTAGGGGGAGAAGGCCTCGGGCAGGAGCTGCGACGCGAAGCGCAGCGCCGCGATCTGCCGGACCGTGGCCAGGTCCTCGTCGCTGCGATGTTCGAGCGCCGCCAGCAGGTCGTTGGCGATGGCGTTGTAGACCTCCTGGAACGCCTCCTGCCGGCCGACGCGGTCGGCCAGGTAGGCGCTGGTGTCGGCCCGGCCCTGGTAGCGGTGGTCCAGCCACTTCCGCCCCGAGGCGTCGTGCGCCTCGACCGTGACCGCCAGCCGCTTGCCGTTCGACTCGCGGATGCGCCCGGTCAGGGTGAGGTCCACTCCCTCGCCCGGGCCGGGCAGGACGCGCACGGAGCCCCAGTAGCCCGTGCTCTCGA
>Ga0111538_10004231_pt1 | contig 19987 bp, 15 predicted proteins | sample SoiMethybrSBSTD1_FD_79669 | JGI IMG/M metagenome (GOLD analysis project Ga0111538, IMG submission 79669) | Bulk soil microbial communities from a Populus tree surrounding site in Tennessee, USA - Soil MetaG P. TD hybrid SBSTD1 (version 2)... | ecosystem: Environmental > Terrestrial > Soil >...
CGGACAAGGAGGTTGCGGTGGCAGGCGACCGTCGCCCCGGAGGGGCGGTGTCCGGGCAGGGCGCCGGAAGGGCGTCGTCCGGGCTGGCCGCCGTGGGTGCGTCGGCCCGGCCATGGGGGCGGTACGACGACGCGCGGACCGCGATCGTTCGCGACACCCTCCGGGCGGTGATCCCCGCGCTGGTGGCGGAGGCTGGCCGGGGCCGGCTTGACATTCTCGACGCCGGCGGCGGGACGGGCGGCTTCGCCGTGCCGCTGGCGGGCCTGGGTCACAACGTCACGGTGATCGATCCCAGCCCCGACTCGCTCGCGGCCGCCGAACGCCGGGCCGCCGAGATGGATGTCCCGCTCACGGTGGTCCAGGGAGACGTGGCCGACCTGGCACTGGTGGCCGGCGACCAGAGCGCGGACCTGGTGCTCTGCCACAGCGTGCTGGAGTACGTGGAATCACCGGCTGACGCCATGGCGTCGATCGCCCAGGTCCTGCGGCCTGCTGGCGCGGTCAGCGTGCTCACGGCCAGCTCCGTGGCGGCGGTGATCCACCGGGCACTGGCCGGCCGGTTCGACGACGCCCGGCGGCTGCTCGCCGGGATCGGCGGCGCATCCGGCCAGCCGGACGGGACCGGGGGAGAGCCCGGGGCAGCCGGGCCACGGCGGTTCACTGTGGCCGCGGTCGTCAGCCTGATCGAGGGCGCTGGCCTGCGCCCCGGCAGTGCCCACGGGGTCCGGGTCTTCGCGGATCTGGTGCCTGGCATGTTCGCGGACGCCGACCCGGGAGCCGCCGACGCGCTGATGGCGCTGGAGCAGGCAGCCTCGGCTCATCCCGCCTTCCACGACATCGCCACCCAGTTCCACATCGTCGGATACCGGTAACCCGTATGGCCGGCGGCGACACAGGCTGTCACATCCTCCACGCCGACATGGACGCGTTCTACGCCAGCGTCGAGATCCGTGACCAGCCGGAACTCGCCGGGCTGCCGGTGATCGTCGGTGGCGGCAGCCGCGGGGTGGTGCTGTCCGCATCCTACGAGGCCCGCGTTACGGGGGTCCGTTCGGCGATGCCGGTTACCCGCGCCCGCCGGCTGTGCCCCCAAGCGGTCTTCGTCGCCCCCCGCCACCGGGTCTACGCCGCCGTGTCCGCCGAGGTCATGTCGGTCTTCCGGTCGATAACCCCAGAGGTGGAGCCGCTGTCACTTGACGAGGCGTTCCTCGACATCTCCGGATCCATCCGGCGACTGGGGCGGCCCGCCGAGATCGGCGAGCTGATCCGGGCCAGCATCCGCGACCAGCAGGGCATCACTTGCTCGGTAGGGGTGGCCAACTGCAAGTTCGTGGCCAAGCTCGCATCGTCGTTGTGCAAGCCGGACGGGCTCCTTGTAGTACCGGACGATGAGGTGCTCGACTTCCTCCACCCGCTGCCGGTGGCCGCCCTGTGGGGGGTGGGGGAGCAGACCGGGCAGGTCCTGGCCGGTCTTGGCCTTCGGACGGTCGGTGACATCGCGCATACCCCGCTGGCCGTGCTGCAGCGGGAGCTCGGCCAGGCGGTCGGCTCCCACCTTTTCGCGCTCGCGTGGGGGCGTGATGACAGGCCGGTGATCCCCGGATCCACGGACAAGAGTGTCGGCGCGGAGGAGACCTTTGCCACCGATGTCGACGACCCCCAGGTGATCCGCCGGGAGCTGCTCCGGCTGTCCGGGCGGACGGCGCGCAGCCTGCGGGCGAGTGGCTCCGTGGCCAGGACGGTGGTGGTGAAGCTCCGGCTCGCCAATTTCACCACGATTACGCGCTCGCGCACGCTTCCCGAGCCGACCGATGTGGCGAGGAAGATCTATGTCACCGCCTGTGACCTTTACGCGGCGGCGGGCCTTGACCCGCGGGCGAGGCTGCGTCTGGTCGGCGTTCGTGCCGCCGGGCTGATCCCGGCCGGCAGGTCGGCCACCCAGCTTGCCTTCGGTGAGCGGCCCGTCTCCTGGCGTGACGCCGAACGGGCTGTGGACCGGATCGCCGGCAGGTTCGGCCCGGACATGATCCGCCCGGCGGTGCTCGTCCGGCACGGGGAAGAGCCACAACCGCGGCCGCCGGTGGATCCTGATCGCTCACCTGGGCCATAGCAGGCGCCAGCGCCCGGGGGTAAACTGAAACTGAACAGTCGTTCGAAACGGGCCAGCACGGTACGTGACAAGGGCACTACGGGATCGGTGTCGCCTGGGGGGCGCGAGAGCAGTGGGAACCAACATCGTCAGCCAAGCTCCCTTTGCACTCCCGCTGCTCTTTCCCAGGGTGCGGAAGCACTCGTATTGTGGAGGGCACCAGGACCGTGAGATGAACGTCATCGCACCTGTCCCCGCGCGTGAGGTTCATGGGAGGCGCTGTGCCGCTTTCTGAGCACGAACAGCGTCAGCTCGAGCAGATCGAGCAGGCGCTCTATACCGACTATCCGAAGCTTGCGCAGGCCGTGCGCGCCAAAGACCCCCGGATCCACTACAAGCGACGGGTTGTCCAAGCGGCGATCGGGTTCCTGCTCGGGGTGGGCTTGCTGCTGGCTGGTGTGGTTTCCAAGCTCATCTTTGTCGGTGTTGGCGGTTTCGTGGTCATGCTCGCGTGTGCCATGTGGGCGCTGACCAGCTGGCGCCACATGGGCGGTGTCGCGACCGGGCACAGCACCGGACCGAGCCGTGGCCAAGGTGGCGCGCGGAGCCAGCGCCGGGGACGGAAGGCTGGCAAGGACCGGCGCGGGGGGGCGGGCCGCGCGGGGTTCATGGAACGGCTGGAAGAGCGGTGGCGCCGCCGCCAGGAGGGCGGCCGGTAGCGAGTGCGGCCGGGTAGCGGGTGCGGCCGGGTAGCGAGGGCCGCCGGTAGCCGAGTGCGGCCGGCAACCCGGCCCCTTGCCTAAACTCGCCAGGAGCGGGTGGCCTGCTCACGCCGCTGATGCAGCCCGCTGGTGATCACATCCATCCAGCCGAACACGTCGAGCGCGTTCGTCAGCGCGGTCCGCACCGGTGCCAGGGCGGATGCGGGCAACGCCATTGCCACGTACCTGGCGGGCAGGCGGCACGCCTTGGCGAGCGCCCGCCTGACCGTGGTTACGTCGCCGCGCAGCTGCGCAGACGCCGCCGGGGTGGTCGCATAGCGCGCCCTCTCCTCGGCGCGGGCGATCCGCTGGGCGGCGTCCCGTTCCGCGGCGGCGAAGCCCAGTGACGCGCTGACCCGGCGGGCCAGCGCACGCGGCGTCTCGCTGGCGCGGCAGGCGATGCGGTGGTCGGTCAGGTCATCTCGGAACTCGAGCCACGCGGCGTGCGCGCGCCCGGCATCGTCGGCCGCCTTGAACCATCGGCGGCGCCGGGTGATGGAACGGGCGGCCCGCGGGGCCGCCGCGGCCGCCGCGAGCACCGCGACGACCACCAGCGCAACCGGAAGAGGGCCCGACGCCCCCCCGCCACGGCCGTTGCTGCCGCCGAGTTCCTTGATCGGCGGCCCGAGCCTGCCCCGGGAGGGCGTGGTCTTGGGCTGGGCACCCTGGGTCGGTGTCGACGCGCTTGGCTGCGGGCTGGGGCCGACGCCGCTGAGCGGCGGGACCGAGTACGCGGGGGCGGACGCCGTGGCCTGGCCGTTCTGCTCGGACGAGCTGATGGGGGTTGGTTCGAATCGCAGCCAGCCTGCCCCCTTGAAGTACAGCTCCGGCCACGCGTGCGCGTCGCTGGTCTTCACGAGCCAGCGGTCATCTCCCTGTGGGATGCCCTGGGTGTACCCCACGACCACGCGGGACGGAATGCCCAGCAGCCGGGCCATCACGGCCATCGCGAACGCAAACTGCTGGCAGTAGCCGCGCCGGGACTTGGTGAGAAAGTTGTAGAGTCCTGCGGCACCCTGCGGCTGCGGAACGTCCAGCGAATAGGTGAACCTTGCCGCCTGGGTGAACCACTCTTGCAGTGCGACCGCCTTGCTGTAGGCGTCGTTCTGCCGGGCTGTGATCCGCTTGGTGAGCGGCAGCAGCCGCTGGTATTGCGGCGGCACGATGAGATAGGTCTGCTCGGAGGGCGAAGGGGCCGGCGCTTGGCGGAGTTGCTGGGGCGCCGGGTCGATATCGCGGCTCGTCACCGAGTAATGCAGGCCGGCGAGCGGGGTGCTGGCGGTGAAGACGGACAGTGAGTTCTTGTCCACGCGCCAGTCGCCGGTCACGTCCATCGACCGCGGCGCGTAAGGCACGGGAATGTAGTTCAGCTGGTGCCTTCCGCCTCTCATGGCCGGGGCGAGGGTGATCGTTTCGTGGACGGTGAGGGCCCGTGTGGTGGAGGCGAGACCGGGCACAGCGGGAAGCGTGCCGCTGCCGACCTCGGCGCTGGCGGAGGGCTGCGCTAGGCTCCAGGCGGTCTTGCCGAGCGTGCTGAGGACGTAGACCTGGAGATAGGGCGGGGCGGAGCTGGCGGTGTGGTACGTGAGGATCGGTTCCGGATGAGTCATGTGGAGCTGTTCGTTCATCTGCACCAGCGGTTCGGGAAGTGACAGCGGGCCGCTGGTGCCGCCGCCGGTGCCGACGGTGTGGCCCGGGAAGATCCGGTGGTGCTGCAGGCCGGGCAGGATGAGCGGTACGAACAGCGCCAGTACCACGGTCGCGAAGCCGACCCGCCGTCCGGCCGCGGTGAGCTGCCGGGTGTCCGGTCCCTTGGCTTCCGACCTGCCCGGCCAGGTATTGACCAGCCGCCCCCAGAGCCGTACCCGCTCCCGGCCCTCTGCGGACAGCAGGGCGAGATACCCGGTGATCCCCAGGCTGAACACCACCACGTCGCCGACCCAGCCGGGCTTGACCGTGGTCGTCAGCGGCACGCAGAACAGCACGAGCAGCGGGAGGCCGGCGATCGCGGGCCTGCGCAGCCGGACCGCGATCAGATCGGTGGTGGCGGCGACGATCCCGATCCCCGCCGTCGACAGCACCAGGATCCCGTGGGTAGCCGGCACCGGCGGGGCATAGTTTGCCATCTGCGAGTTCGCACGCTGCGCCAGCACGAACAGATGGTGCGCCGAGGCCGGGGTCGGTATGAGGCCGAGGAACGACTGCGGTCCGGCGAACAAGAGATTGACGTAGAGGAACAGACCGGCCAGCACGGCCAGGTAACAGACGATCACCGGGAGGGTCCGGAGCCGGGTCAGCGTGCCCACGGCGGCTGTCACGATCACGGCGCCGAGGCCGGCCCAGAACCAGCCCGTCCTCGATATCAGCGAGTACAGGGCGACCGATGCCAGCACGGTCGCTACGGCCGCCGTCACGGTGAGCCGGTGGTTCATCCCGCTGCCTCCGCCGGCGCGTGGGTGCCGAACGGTGCTGGCTGGCCGGGCGCGTGGTTGAGCATCTCCCAGGCCGTGGCGAGTGGCGTGTCGGCCGTGACGGCCGCCACGCGCCACCCGGCAGCAGTCAGGATCCTGGCAGCGGCGTCGGTCTCGCCCGGTACCCGGTCGGTAGGCCGCTGCGCGCTCCAGGTGGAGACGGCGAGCAGTAGCGCCAGTGTCGTGCCGCCCGCACGGCGGGCCGAGGCCAGGAGCCGCGCCTCCTCCGGGGAGATCTGGCCCAGCACCGCGATCAGCAGGCCGCTGTTGCCGCGTGCCCCCGCGGCCAGGGCCGGGACCATGGTGGTGAGCCGGGACGGGCGCATGACCGCGAGCGAGTCGAGCAGCACATCCTCGAACGGGGCGGTGGCGCCCACCGATCCTGTGTCGGTGACGAACTCGCCGTTGATGCCCTCGCGGGCCAGGTGCACCCCTATCGACGCGGCGGCGCTGACGGCGTACTCGAAGGACGAGGAGGGTCCCCGGCCGCTGTGCGCAGAGTTCCGGGTATCCAGGAACAGGACCGCGCGGTTCTGCCAGTGCTGCTCCTCACGGCGCACCATGAGCTCGCCGTAGCGGGCGGTGGAGCGCCAGTGAACCCGCCGCAGATCGTCACCGTCCCGGTAGGCCCGGGGGACGACGTCGTCCTCTCCAGCCGCTGCCGCGGTGCTGGCCCGGGTCCCGCCCTCCCTGAGCCATGCGCCGCCGAACGGCGCCCACGGCAGCACCGAGATGGCCGGGGTGACCACGAGCGTGCCCGGCAAGGACACTGACCTGCCCAGCCTCACCAGGCCGAAGACGTCGGCCACGCGGACGTGCAGCGGCCCGATCTCGTACCTCCCCCGGCGATCGGACTGGAGCCGGTAGGTGATCCGGCGGCTGCCACCGGCTTCGATCCGGTCGAGGACGAACCGGGGACGGGTGCCCAGCGAATAGGGGATGGTGTCCTCGGCGAGCAGGAGGCCGGTGGGCAGCCGGGTGACGTTATCGAGCTGGATGGTGACCGTGGCCGCCTGGCCGGCCGGTACCCGGGTCGGCTCGATCTGGCGCAGGCACCGCACCCGGTAGCGGGCCCGGCCGGCGGCGAGCGCCGAAAGCAGCGGCAGGAGAATCAGCACCCCGCCAAGGCTCAGCAGCTCGCGCTGGCCCAGGCCCAGACCGAACCCACCGGCAGCGATGCCGGCGGCGATGAAGGCCCTGCCGCGAGTGGTGACTCCGGCGAACAGCGACCGCATCCCGGTCCCTTCCTTCCACCTGCTCCCAGGCGGCAGGGCCGGTGCCAGGCCCAGGCCGCCGAGCGCAGGGCTCGTACTGCTTAACGGAATTGCGGCAGCGGGACCTGCCCAACGATGGCGGCCAGCACCTGCTCGGGCAGCTGGCGGGCGACCAGGGCCTCCGCGCTCGGCAGCAGCCGGTGCGCAAGCACCGGCAGCGCCAGCGCCTGCACGTCGTCCGGGATGACGAAGTCACGGCCGTCCAGGGCGGCTCGCGCCCTGCTGGCGCGCAGCAGGTGCAGGGTGGCCCGCGGGGATGCTCCCAGCCGCAGTTCCGGGCTGGCGCGGGTCGCTGTGACCAGGCTGATGACGTACTGCTTCAGGACATCGGCCACATGCACCCTGCGGACGGCGGTGATGAGGTCCCGCATGTCCTCTGCCCTGGCGACGGGTTCCAGCGCCTCGAGGGGAGACGACGAGCCGTGCGCCTCGAGCATCGCCAGTTCCGACTCCGCGCTGGGGTACCCCATGGAGATGCGGGCGGTGAACCTGTCCCGCTGCGCCTCGGGCAGGGGATATGTCCCCTCCATCTCGATGGGGTTCTGGGTGGCGATGACCATGAAGGGCGGGGCCAGAGGGTAGGTCGTGCCGTCCACCGTCACCTGCCGCTCCTCCATGCATTCGAGGAGCGCGGACTGCGTCTTCGGGGAAGCCCGGTTGATCTCGTCCCCGACGACGATGTTGGCGAACAGCGGGCCGGGCTTGAACTCGAACTCACCCCGTTCCTGGTTGTACGCGCTGACCCCGGTGATGTCGCTGGGAAGCAGGTCCGGGGTGAACTGGATGCGGCGCACCGAGCAGTCGGTGGACCGGGCCAGCGCCTTGGCCAGCATGGTCTTGCCGACTCCGGGGACGTCCTCGATCAGCACATGTCCCTCGGCAAGCAGGACCGTGAGCGCGAGCCGGACGGCTTCTGCCTTCCCCTCGATGACGGACTCGACCGCGGTAGCGACGCGGTGGGCGGCCAGTACCAGGTCGTCGAGGGTGCGCCCGGTATCGCGCCCGGTATCGGTGACCAATCGTCCTCCTTGTGCCGGCTGCCTTCCCGCCGTGCTGCCTGACTCACCGGGAGTCCGTTCGCCACGAGATTACCGGGCGTCCTGACAGGCCCTGCGTACTGACAGTACGTCCTGGTCGGTTCACGTGCGATTCCCGGCCCGGGTTCATTGGCAGGGCGCCGCCACCGCCGCTGTTCCACCCTGCTCCACCGGTCTGAGCTGTCCATTTCACCCGCCAGTGGAGCGCCAGGGGAGCGGTGGGCATTGACGGTGGTGGAATGTGGGGTACAGTGGTGCGCGGTGGGGTGCAAGGGTTGCTCGGTGGCGCCGGGCACGGCTCTCCGGGGGGATGGAGGTGAGTGCTGGTGTTCCTGGGCACTCACACGCCACGCCTGGACGACAAGGGGCGGCTGTTCCTGCCGGCCAAGTACCGCGAGGAACTCGCGGGGGGACTGGTGATCACCAAGGGCCAGGAGCGCTGCCTCTACGTCTTCCCCACGGCGGAGTTCGAGCGGCTCACCGAGGCATTGCGCGCCGCCCCCGTCACCGCAAAGGCGGTGCGGGACTACAGCCGGGTCTTCTTCGCCAGTGCTTCGGATGAGGTGCCGGACAAGCAGGGCCGGGTGACGATCCCGCAGGGGCTGCGGGACTACGCCGCCCTGCAACGTGACTGCGTCGTCATCGGCGCCAACACGCGGCTGGAGATCTGGGATGCCGTCGCCTGGCAGGCCTATGAGGCGGACCAGAACGAAGCGTTTTCCGCTGCGTCGGAGGAGGTGCTGCCCGGCGTCTTGTGAGTGGCGCCGGCTGACCGGCGCCACTGTGCTCGGCGAGGTCTCCACCCGCGCCTGGGCGATCAGATCGGCTGACGTCACTTCCCCGGCGCCAGGCGATGTCCGGGCCGCCCGCGCGCCGCGCGGATGGAGACCTGGCCGCGTACCCCTCAACGATCAGAGGTGCCGGTCACGGCGTCCACGGCACCGGGTGACACGGCGAAAGGGGGCTCGATGGGCACGGCACCAGCCGCTCATCTGCCGGTGATGGTTGACCGGGTGCTCGCACTCTTCGCGCCTGCTCTCGATCCGCCGGGAGCGGTCCTGGTGGACGCGACGCTTGGCCGTGCCGGGCATGCCCGGGCGCTGCTGGCCGCCCATCCGCATCTTGCGCTGGTCGGGATCGACACCGATGCGAGCGCGATAGCGGAATCCGGCCGGCTCCTTGCCCCCTACGCCGACCGGGTCACGCTGGCCCACGCCGTCTATGACCAGATCGCCGGCGTGCTCGCCCGCCGGGGTGTGGCGCGCGTCCAGGGCGTCCTTTTCGACCTCGGGGTGTCCTCGCCCCAGCTTGACGAGCCGGGCCGGGGATTCGCCTACTCCTACGACGCCCCGCTCGACATGCGGATGAACCGTGGCCAGGCGCTCACCGCGGCGGACGTGCTCAACACCTATCCGCCGGCCCAGCTCGCCCGGGTGCTGCGCGAGTACGGCGAGGAGAAGTACGCGCGCCGGATCGCAGAAGCGGTGGTGCGCGCGCGGGCCACGGGACCACTGACATCCACCAGCCAGCTCAACGAGATCATCCGCGACTCGATCCCTGCGCCGGCCCGCCGCAGCGGGGGACATCCCGCCAAGCGGACGTTCCAGGCGCTGCGGATCGAGGTCAACGCGGAGCTGGAGGTGCTGGCACACGCGCTGCCCGCGGCACTGGACGCGCTCGCCGTTGGCGGCCGGATCGTCGTGCTGGCGTACCACTCGCTCGAGGACCGGGCCGTCAAGCGCGCGCTCACCAGCCGCGCGGTGGACGCCACCCCGCCGGGGCTGCCGGTGGCGCTTGCCGAGGCCAGCCCCCAGTTCAAGCTGCTGACCCGGGGGGCTGAGCGGCCATCGGGCGCGGAAGTGGCCGCGAACCCGCGGGCCGCTTCGGCCCGGCTCCGGGCCGCGGAACGTATCAGGGACGCCGCATGATCGCGGCCGGGCCGGGCCACCGCGGAGCCAGCCGGGACAGGCCGGGGACTCTAAGCAATGACAGGGGGGAAACGTCATGAGCGGCCGCACGCAGGTGGTGACGGGGACCAGGCGCGCGCAGGACGCGCCGCCGGGACGGCGGACCCGGCGCACATCCCCGCCTGCCGGACGGGTGCGGCCGGCCCGGGCCGGGGGCACGGGCAGCCGGACGCGTTCCGGCCGTGCCCCGGTACGCGGCAGGCCCCCGGTCCGCGCTCCCAGCGCGCAACGGACAAGATCCCCGCAGCGACACCCGAGCGCCGCGGCGGCCGACCTGGCGCAGACCTCGCGCACGCCCTTCGGCTTCCTCCTGGTCGGGCTGCTCGGCGGCGGCCTGCTCTGCCTGCTGCTGATCAACACCATCCTCGACACGGGGTCCTACCAGATCACCCAGCTCCAGCAGCAGAACGTCACGCTGGCGCAACGCACTCAGACGCTCCAGGCGCAGATAGCCCACGAGGAGTCACCAGCGGTGCTCGCGGAGCGGGCGCACCGGCTGGGCATGCGGGAGCCGGGACTGCTGCACTTCCTTGACCTGAGGAAGGGCCGGATCGCGAGCGAGCCCGGTCACGTTCCGGACGTGCCTGTCTGGCCGCCTGGATACACGCCGTGACGCCAGCCGGCGGCGGCGGGCGTGAGGGCCGGGAACGTCCGGGTGGGGCGGCACGCCCACCAGCCGCCGCCGGGCCCCGACGGCCGGGCAGCAGTCGGCCCCGCGACCCGCAAACGCGGCGGGCCGGGCCCGCTCACGGCATGGAACCACCGGCGCGCGGCGAGGGCACGGGCCCTCGGCGGGGCGCCACGCCGCCCCACAGCGTTAGTCCGGGGGGTCCACGGCCCAGGGGCCAGCGGACGGGAGGAACGGCACCGACGGGCCCCCGGCCGGGCAGCACGGGACCAGGAGGTCCCCGGCCAGGCAGTACGGGGCCGGGAGGCCGCCGGCCGGGAAGCACGGTACCGGGCGGCCCCTGGTCGGGAAGCACAGTGCCGCCGCGGCCAAAGCGCCCTCGGCGCGGCGGTCCCGTGCACGCCGGCGGCCCGCGCCGTGGCGGCATCCAGTGTGCCAGCCCCGCCCGGCGCCTGCGCGTCGGCCTGCTGTGTGCCGGGTTCGCCCTGTCACTGATCGCTGGCAGGCTCGTTCAGCTGCAGGCACTGGACGGGGCGAAGTACCGGGCACTGGCGGAGCGCCAGCGGGTGCACACCGTCTCCGTGCCCGCCGAGCGGGGCAAGATCACCACCGCGGACGAGACGCCCCTGGCCATGACCGTGCAGACCGACACGCTCTCGGCGGACCCGACGCAGATCGTGGGCATGACGCCGCAGCAGACCGCGATGGTACGGCAGCGGGTCGCCGATGCGCTGGCCGGGCCGCTCCGGATGCCGTCCGCCAGCATCGTGAACCTGCTCGACAACCCCAGCTCCCGGCGGTATGTGGTACTGGCGCGGGGCGTCTCGGTGACCGCGGCCAACCAGATCACCGCGAGCCTGAAGAAGCTCAAAGCGGTCGGGATCTACCTCACGCCCACCTACACGCGGATCTACCCGGGCGGCGATCTCGCCGCCAACCTGGTCGGCTTCACCACCACCACGCCCGCCGGCGACCTGCGCGGGCAGGCGGGCATCGAGAACTCATACAACCGGCTGCTCGCGGGCCAGGACGGTCGGGAGGAGGTCGAGACGGGCACGAACGGCCAGCCGATCCCGGTCGCCACCGACCAGATCCGCCCCATGGTCCCCGGCGGCGACGTCCGGCTGACGATACTGTCCGGCCTGCAATGGGAGGCACAGCAAGCCTGCGCCCAGCAGGTCCGGCTGAGCCGGGCGGATTCCTGCACGGTGGTGGTGATGCGCCCGGCCAGCGGCAAGATCCTTGCGCTGGCCCAGTACCCCGGCTACCAGCCCTCGCACGTGACGAACCTGGCCGCCACCCAGGACCTGCCGGTGTCGGCCGTGTTCCCGCCCGGCAGCACGGCCAAGGTGATCACAGCCGCGGCGGCGCTGGAGCGCGGGCGCCAGACGCCGATGAGCCCGTACACGGTGCCGGAACAGATCACGGTGGGCGGGGCATACACGTTCCACGACGCCGAGCCGCACGCAACCGAGCACCTTACCCTGGCGGGAGTCCTGGCGCACTCCAGCAACGTGGGCATGGTCCAGGTCGCCGAGCGCATCAGCCCGCAGGTGCAATACCAGTACTTCCGGGCGTTCGGAATCGGGGCCCCGAGCGGGCTGCCGCTGCCGAACACCAGCCGCGGCCTGCTGGTGCCGCTGTCGCGGTACTGGGGGCAGGAGCGGTACACGCTCGCCTTCGGCCAGGGTGTCTCCGTGACCGCCGTGCAGATGGCCAGCATCTACGCGACCATCGCGAACGGCGGGGTCCGGGTACAGCCGACGATCGTGGCCGGCACCACCTCGGCGGACGGGCAGTTCGTGCCCGCCCCATCACCGCCCAGGCACCGCGTCCTCAAGCCGCGCACCGCGGCCGATCTCGTCGCCATCCTCCAGCAGGTGCCGATGCTCGACGCGACCCTGGCCGCCCAGCCGTGGGGAGAGATCCCCGGCTATTCGGTCGCTGCCAAGACCGGGACCGCCCAGGTGGGCAAGTGTCAGTGCCGGTACGGATCGAGCTACATCGGGATGGCTCCCGCCAGCAACCCGCAGGTCGTGGTCGCGGTCAACGTCCAGAACCCGCGGCGCGGGAGCTACTTCGGCAATGCCGTGGCCGGCCCGGTGTTCTATCACGTGATGAAGTTCGCGTTGCAGGAGCTGAAGATTCCGCCGGATCACGCGAAGCGTCCCAACGTCCGGCTCACCGCACCGTGATCAGCGGTAGCCTCTGCCCGTGCTCGACGATCTGCGCCCAGCAGGCGCCAGGGGACGGCCGCTGGCCGGACTCGCCGAACTGCTCGGCGTCGTCATGACCGGGCCGGGCCGGGCTGACCCGCTCACCGGCCCGGGCGGACCGCTGCTGGTGTCCGGCGTCACCCACGACTCACGGCAGGTCCGGCCCGGCGACCTGTACGCGGCGCTGCCCGGCAGCCATCACCATGGGGCCGAGTTCTGCCCGGACGCGGCGCGGGCTGGCGCCGTGGCCGTCCTCACCGACCAGGCCGGCCGGACCAGCGCCCGGCGGTGCGGGCTGCCGGTGTTCGTAGTCGCCGATCCCCGTGCCCGGCTGGGGGAGGTAGCGGACTGGGTGTACCGGCATCCGTCGCGGAAGCTGCTTCTCATCGGCGTGACCGGCACCAGCGGCAAGACCACCACTACCTACCTGCTGGAAACCGGGCTGCGCCGGGCCGGTCACCTGACCGGCCTGGCCGGCGGGGTGGAGACCCGGGTGGCTGACCTCACCGTTGCGAGCCGCCTCACCACCCCGGAGGCGACCGACCTGCAGGCGCTGTTCGCCATCATGGTCGAGCGAGGCGTCACGGCGGCGGCGATGGAGGTCTCCAGCCACGCGCTGGAGCTCGGCCGGGTGGCCGGGACCACCTACGACATCGCGATCTTCACGAACCTGTCCCAGGACCACCTGGACTTTCACGGCAGCCTGGAGGCGTACTTCGCGGCCAAGGCGACGTTGTTCACGCCGGCCTACACCCGGGTGGGCGTGGTGAACACCGACGACTCCTACGGCCGCCGGCTGGCGGAGACCACGCCGATCCCGGTGACCACCTTCTCCGCCGAGGGTGACCCGGCCGCCGACTGGCGTGCCGCCGACGTACGGACGGGGGCGGACGGCAGCACGTTCCGCATCGTCGGCCCGGGTGGGGTGGAGGCGGACGCATCGGTGGCACTGCCCGGGCGCTACAACGTCGCCAACGCCCTCGGCGCCGTCGTCGCACTGGTGGAAGCGGGCGTCCACCTGCCCACGGCGGTCGCCGGGGTGGCCGCCTGCCCCGGGGTTCCCGGCCGCCTGGAGCGGGTCGAGGCGGGCCAGGATTTCACCCTCTTGGTGGACTATTCTCACAAGCCAGGAGCGGTGGAAGCGGTGCTGCGTGCGCTCCGGCCGGTCACCGGCGGCCGCCTGTGCATCGTGTTGGGCTGCGGCGGTGACCGGGACCGGGCCAAGCGACCGCTGATGGGTGCCGCCTGCGCCCGCCTGGCGGATGTGGCGATTTTCACCAGCGACAATCCGCGCTCGGAGGATCCACTGGCGATACTGGCGGAGATGCTAGCCGGAGTGCTCACCGTGCCGGAGCAGCGGCGGGCCCGGGTCATAATCGAGCCTGACCGGGCCGCGGCGATCGGCCTGGCTGTCGCGATGGCCGGCAAAGAGGACGTGGTCGTGGTGGCGGGCAAGGGACATGAACGCGGCCAGTACGTCGGTTCCCTGGTCATCCCCTTCGACGACCGCGAGGTGGGCGCCGCGGCGATCACGCGTCGCCGTGGCCAGGCGCCGCCGGCCGAGGATTCGCTGCCATGGGAGGTGCCGGAGTGATCCCGCTCTCGCTGGCAGCCATCGCTGAGATCACCGGCGCCCGCCCGCACCGGGTCGCCGATCCCGCCGCGGAGGTGGACGCGGTCGTGATCGACTCGCGGGCCGCCGGGCCCGGCGCACTGTTCGCGGCCCTGCCCGGCAGCCGGGTGGACGGCCACGATTTCGCTCCGGCCGCCGTGGCCGCGGGAGCGGCCGCGGTGCTCGGCACCCGCCCGACCGCGGCGCCCACCCTGGTCGTGCCGGACGTGCCGGCCGCGATGGCCGTCCTCGCGAGCGCGGTGGTGGCCCGGCTGCCCGGCCTGACGATCGTCGGCATCACCGGCTCGGCCGGGAAGACGACCACCAAGGACCTGGCGGCCCAGCTGGTCGAGCGGCTTGGGCCCACCGTGTCCCCGCACGGCTCCTTCAACAACGAGATCGGCCACCCGCTGACCATCCTGCGGGTCACGGCCGCCACCCGGTACCTGCTGCTGGAGCTGTCCGCGCGCGGAACCGGCCATATCGCCCGGCAGTGCCAGATCGCGCCGCCATCGTTTGGCATCGTGCTGTGTGTCGGCCACGCACACGCGGGTGAGTTCGGCGGCCTGGCGGAGGTGGCGCGGGCCAAGGGCGAGCTGCCCGCCGCGCTGCCCGCGGACGGGGTCGCGCTGCTCAACGCCGACGACCCCCGGGTGCTGGCCATGGCCGGGCGCACCGCGGCCAGGGTGGTGACGTTCGGCCGCGGGCGCCAGGCGGCGGTGCGGGCGGCCGACGTCCGGCTCGACGACCGCGGCCGGCCCGGATTCACGCTGGTCACACCCGCGGGCTCGGCGCCGGTGCGGCTGCGGCTGTTCGGGGAGCACAACGTCGCCAACGCGCTGGCGGCGGCCGCGCTCGCGGGCGAGCTGGGGCTGGGCCTGCCCGAGATCGCCGGCGGCCTGTCCGCGGCCACCGCCCGGAGCAGGTGGCGGATGGAGGTCAGCCAGCGGCTGGACGGGGTGACGGTGATCAACGACGCCTACAACGCCAGCCCGGAGGCGATGGCAGCGGCGATCGAGGCGCTTGCCGTCATGGCGCGGGGAAGGCGGGCGTTCGCGGTGCTCGGCCCCATGTATGAACTGGGCAGCCGGTCCCGTGCGTTTCACGAGGAGGCGGGTCGGCTGGCCGCCCGGGCGGGCGTCGCCGGCCTCATCGTGGTCGGGGAGGATGCGGCGCCGATACTCACGGGGGCCAAGGCCGAGGGTTCCTGGCACGGGGAGCTGCTCGGGGTGCCCGATGCGGCCAGCGCGGTCGAAGCACTCGCTGCCCGCCTTACCCCGGGTGACGTGGTGCTGGTCAAGGCGTCCCACTCGGCCGGGCTGGAGCGCGTCGCGCTGGCGCTGACCGGAGAGGCCGCCCAGTGAAGACCATCCTCGTCGCCGGCGGCCTGTCCCTGCTGCTCGCGTTGTTCGGCACGCCGCTGGCGATCAGGGTGTTCAGCAGGCGCGGTTATGGCCAGCTGATCAGGGAGGAGGGGCCGGCGGGGCACGCGACCAAGCGCGGCACGCCGACCATGGGGGGGACCGTGATCGTGGTCGCCTCGCTGGCGGGGTACTTCGCCGGCAACGTGGCGACGGGGCAGGTGCCGTCGATCTCGGGCCTGCTGGTGATGATGTTGATGACCGGGCTGGGCGTGGTCGGGTTCATCGACGACTTCATCAAGATTTACAAGCAGCGGAGCCTGGGCCTGCGCAGCAGCGCCAAGCTGGCGGGGCAGGCGGTGGTGGGCGCGGTGTTCGCCGCACTGGTGGTGCTGCCGCGGTTCGCCGACGGGTTCGATATCACCCCGGCCGACGCGCACCTGTCGTTCCTGCGGGATTTCGGCCCGGCACTGGGCCTGGCCCCGTTCGTGCTGTGGATCGTCATCTTGATCGCGGGCACCTCGAACGCGGTGAACCTGACCGATGGGCTGGATGGGCTGGCGACCGGATCGGCCTGCCTGGTGCTCGCGGCCTATGTGCTGATCGGGAACTGGCAGCTGCGCAACGACTGCACCGCGTTCCTGGCCCCGCGCTGCTACCCGGTGCGCGACCCGCTCGATCTCGCGGTGGTCGCCGCAGCCCTGCTAGGCGCCTGCTTCGGGTTCTTGTGGTGGAACGCGCCGCCGGCCCGCATCTTCATGGGCGACACCGGCTCGCTTGCCCTGGGCGGGGTGCTGGCGGGCCTGGCCGTGTGCACCAAGACCCAGCTGCTGCTGGCCATCCTGGGCGGGCTGTACGTGGTGATCGCGCTGTCGGTCATCATCCAGGTGGGCTCGTTCAAGCTGACCGGCCGCCGGGTCTTCCGGATGGCGCCGCTGCAGCACCATTTCGAGCTGCTCGGCTGGGCGGAAACGACCATCGTGATCCGGTTCTGGCTCATCTGCGGCCTGTTCGTTGCGCTCGGCCTGGGCATCTTCTACGTCGAATGGATGCCCAAGTAGCGCGACACGCGGCCGATGTCCCGCCGATGGCGGTGGTCAGCCCGGAAACTGGGGGGATGGAGCGAGCCGGGCAGGCGGCCAGGCCTGCCGTGGCCGGGCGGGCGGGCCGGGCGGCCGCCACGGACCACGACCAGCCTGTGGGCCTGCTCGCCGCGCTGCGCCGGCCGCTGACGTCCTACTACCTGATCATCGGCATCACCACCCTGCTGCTCGCGCTCGGGCTGGTGATGGTGCTGTCCACCTCGTCGGCCTCCCAGCTCGCCGAGGGCGCTTCTCCCTACGCCGGCTTCCAGCACCAGCTGCTGGGGGTGGTGCTGGGCGTGCCCTGCATGTGGCTGGCGGCCCGGACCTCGCCTCGTGCGTTCCGTGCCGCCGCCTACCCGCTGATGTTCGTCGCCATCGTGGGCCTGCTGCTGGTCCCGCTGATCGGTGTGACCTCCGGTGGCGCTACCCGGTACCTGGAGGTCGGTCCGATCCCGGTCCAGCCCTCCGAGCTGGCCAAGCTGGCGTTCCTGCTCTGGGGCGCGGACCTGCTCGCCCGCAAGAGCAAGCTCGGGCAGCTCGACGACTGGCGGCACCTGCTCATCCCGCTGCTGCCCGGGGCCGGCATCCTGTGCATGCTCGTGATGCTCGGCGACGACCTGGGCACCACGTTCCTGCTGCTGGTGATCTTCCTGGCGCTGCTGTGGGTGATCGGGACGCCGCTCCGGCTGTACGCGGGCGTCCTGGGCATGATCGGCCTGGTCCTGCTGATCCTGATCGTCGTCGCCGGGTACCGGTTCCACCGGCTCACCCTGTTCCTGCATCCACAGGGCGGCCCGAACGGCGTCGACATGCAGAGCATCCAGGGGAAATGGGCGGTCGGGTCCGGCGGCCTGTTCGGCGTCGGGCTCGGCGCCAGCAGGCAGAAGTGGGGTTACGTGCCGAACGACACGACCGACTTCATCTTCGCCATCCTGGGGGAGGAGCTGGGTCTGGTCGGCACGCTGTGCGTCTCGCTGCTCTACGGGGGCCTGGCGTTCGCCGGGATGCGGATCGCCCGCCGGGCGCAGGACACCTTTGTCCGTCTCGCAGCGGCCGGCGCGACCGCCTGGATCGTGGGCCAGGCCCTCGTCAACATCGGCGCTGTGCTCGACCTGCTGCCCATCACCGGCGTGCCGCTGCCGCTGGTGTCGTCCGGGCTGTCCTCGCTGCTGGTGACGATGCTGGCGCTCGGCATGCTGATGTCATTCGCCAAACGCGAGCCCGGGGCGCGCGAGGCGCTTGCCGCAGCCGACCCCGGCGCGGCGCGTCGCGTCCTAAGCTGGCTGGGCCTGGACCGTCGGCGTGAGTGAGCCCGGCAGTCAGCGCCTGGGCGGCCCTGCCGAGCGCCGCGCCGGCCGGACCGGGCCCGGTGCCTGCCGCGGACCGGCTGGCGATCCGGTCGCACGCAGCCCGCGGACGAGGAGGCCCGGCGATGAGCGTGGTACTCGCGGGAGGTGGTACCGCCGGTCACATCGAGCCTGCCCTGGCGCTCGCCGACGCCCTGCGGCGGGCCGAGCCCGGCATCGGCATCACCTGCCTGGGCACCGAGCGCGGCCTGGAAACCCGGCTCGTCCCGATGCGCGGATACGACCTCGTGCTGATCCCCGCCGTCCCGCTGCCGCGGTCCCTGACCCCGGAATTGCTGTCGGTGCCCGGCAGGCTTGCCGATGCGGTCGGGGCCGCGGCGAAGGTGCTCGACCGGACCCGGGCGCGGGTGCTGGTCGGGTTCGGCGGGTATGTGGCCGCGTCCGCCTACCTGGCTGCCCGGCGCCGCCATGTGCCGATCGTCGTGCACGAGGCGAACGTCCGCCCGGGCGTCGCCAACCGGCTGGGTGCCACGTTCACCCGCCACGTGTTCGCCGCCAGCCCGGACACCAAACTGGCGCACGCCACCGCCATCGGCATGCCGCTCCGGCAGGAGATCGCCGGCCTGGACCGGCTGGCCCTGGCGGACAAGGCGCGCGCTCACCTCGGGCTGCGGCCCGACCTGCCGGTGCTGCTGGTCACCGGCGGATCACAGGGCGCCCGCTCGCTGAACCTGGCGGTGCTGGATGCGGCCGACTGGATCCGTGGCGCCGGCATCCAGGTGCTGCACATCCTCGGCCCGCGCAGCGGCCTGCAGGTGGACATGCCCGCCATTGGCCCGCCCTACATCACGCTGCCGTATCTGGACCGGATGGACCTCGCCTACGCCGCCGCGGATTTCGCGCTGTGCCGGAGCGGGGCCATGACCTGTGCCGAGCTCACGGCCGTGGGCCTGCCTGCCGCGTATGTGCCGCTGCCGCACGGCAACGGCGAGCAGCGGCTGAACGCGCTGCCCATCGTACGGGCCGGCGGCGGGCTCATGGTCAGCGACGCGGACCTGTCCCCGGCATGGATCCGCGACATGCTGGTGCCGATCCTGCTCGACCCCGACCTCGTGGCGGCGATGTCGCAGTCGGCCGCCGACATGGGTGCCAGGGAGAGCGGCGAATGGCTGGCCGCCGAGGTGCTGGACGTGATGCGGGAGCACAGATGACGGGCGTCGGCCGGGGCCGGTGATCTGACGTGGGACTTGTCACGCCGGTCGCCCCGGTGCCGCTGGCTGACCTCGGGCGGGTGCACTTCACGGGCATCGGCGGCGCCGGGATGTCCGGGATCGCCCGCATCATGATCGCCCGCGGGGTGACGGTGTCGGGCAGCGACTCGGCCGGCAGCGAACTGCTGGCCTCGCTGGCCGCGCTGGGCGCGGACGTGCACGTGGGGCACGCGGCAGCGAACCTGGCCGATGCCGACACGGTGGTGGTGTCGTCGGCGATCCGCCCGGACAACCCCGAGCTCGCGGCGGCGCGCGTCCGGGGGCTGCGGGTACTGCACCGGGCTGCGGCGCTCGCCTCGCTGATGCTGGGCAGGCGCGGGGTCGCGGTGGCCGGCACGCATGGCAAGACCACCACCTCCTCCATGATCACCACTGCGCTCCGCCATTGCGGCGCCGATCCCGGCTACGTCGTCGGCGGCATCCTCAGCGAGACCGGGCTGGGCGCCGAGGACGGAAGCGGGGGAGTGTTCGTCGCCGAGGCGGACGAGAGCGACGGATCCTTCCTCATGCTGTCCCCGGAGGCGGCGGTGGTCACCTGTGTGGAAGCCGACCACCTTGACAACTACGCGGGCCTGGCCGAGATCGAGGGGACCTTCGCCGCCTTCGCCCGGCGGATCGTGCCCGGAGGTGTGCTGGTCGCCTGCGCGGACGACCCGGGCGCGCGGTCGCTGGCCGCAGCCGCCGCAGCGCTCCCGATCCGGGTGCGCACCTACGGCGAGGCGGACGACGCCGACTACCGGATCACATCGGTGGTCCCGCGTGGCATGAGCGTGAGCCTGGAGGTTCGCGGCGCGCCCAGGTCCGGGCCGGGAGGGCCGGGGCAGGTGGCGCCGGAACGGCTGGAGGTGGGCGTCCCCGGCCGCCACAACGCGCTGAACGCGGCCGCCGCCTACGCCGCCGTGCTCGAG
>Ga0111538_10004232_pt1 | contig 19984 bp, 16 predicted proteins | sample SoiMethybrSBSTD1_FD_79669 | JGI IMG/M metagenome (GOLD analysis project Ga0111538, IMG submission 79669) | Bulk soil microbial communities from a Populus tree surrounding site in Tennessee, USA - Soil MetaG P. TD hybrid SBSTD1 (version 2)... | ecosystem: Environmental > Terrestrial > Soil >...
CGGCGCTTCCTTGGCGGCGGGGCTCTCGACCTTGAGCGACGAGATGTCGACGGCTCCCTCGGCCTTCTCGGTCTTGGTCGTCGTGCTGGGCTTGTCCTCGTCGGTGGTCGCCGGCGGGGGTTCGGCCTTGGTGTCATCCACCGTGCTGCTCGGCGTGGTCACGGCGATCGCTGCGGTCGGGGCCGACTTGTCACCCGCGATCAGCGCCGCGAGCGAGCGCAGCGTGCCGAAGCCCGGGGTGCCCACGATCGCGCGCTCGGCGCTGAGGTACTGCTTTTCGAAGCCGTTCTTCTGCGCGGCCTCGAGCAGCACGTCATTGCGATAGAGCGTGGTCAAAACCCCACCGACGAACGCGAGCGCGAGCACCCAGCGTCCGACCCGGCCGGCAGTCGATGGACCGCGGTAGCGCGGGGGCGGCATCGTCACGCTCACCGCCACCGGCGGCAGCGTCGGGGGATGGCGCGGCACCGCGTTCGCGTTCGCTGCCTGGTAGAGTGCCGAAGGCGCGCCGAACCCCGCGGGCGGGACCAGCGACGCCGTGGGCGCAGGCCGCGGTGCGAGCGGGATCACCGGCGCAAACTCCTGCCGCGTGGGCGGTGCCGGCACCGCGGGAGCAAAGCTCGGCCAGCCCGTCGAAGTCGGCACGCGCGACGAACCGATCGGCGTGGGCGGCGTGGGCGCGCGGGACGGCGGACGCGGCGGCGCTGGCGTCGGCCTCGCGGACCGCACGGCCGACGGTTTGATCGGCGCGGGGAACGGCGGCCATACAACCTCGAGCTCTGCGTCGGTCAGTACGTCTTCTTGGCTGTCCTCGTCGTCGTCGTCATCGCCGCCGATGCCGGCGACCACACCGAGCGGCTCCCAACCCGACATGCCTTTTTGCCAAACAGGCGTTTCGGAATTGATGATGTCGAGGCGAAACGCATCATCGAGCTGCTCGACCGACATCACCTTCACGTCGTCCCAAGAGACCGCGACGTGCCACACGTCATCGTCATCGCCGGGAGAAGGAGTGGGGACCGGGGGCAGAGCTCCGTACGGTTGGGCGAACATGCTGGACCTCGATCGAAGGAGAGCCTCGTGTCGCCGACCGGGGCAGTCCGATCGGCGGCGCGACGACCCTCAATCGACGGGAGGCCCCGCGCCATTCGAATCCTACGCGGGACCCAGCGGCAGGTCAGCTCTGAAAACCTAAAAATCTCAGAAAAAATCACGCGTGCCGGATCACTGGATTTCGGAGTAACGAGAATTTTCTTGGCCGCAATCTCGTTGTCGGTTGGGGCCCCAACCCCAACCGGTTCCACCGGGTTCGCGAAGAATCACGCCACATTTCGGTAACCCGTCAGCCCTCGAAGCTTCGTGGTCGCACCCGCAATCGCCCGAAAGTGCAGCACTGATCGGTGGCAAGCGTCGTTCGATGGGCCGCGCTGTCCGAAATCCTTCGAGCTCGCTTTCACGGAGCGAGCCGGGCGCGTTAGACTCCCGCAATGTCGAAGAACGCCTGGGAAAACTCGCTCTCGGATCAGGAGCTGGGGGGTAGCCGGGGTCGCGGATCCTTCGGGCGCTGGATCCTCTGGCTGTTCGTGATCGGCGGGCTCACGCTCGGGGGCGCCTTCTACCTGCCGCTCTACCGCGCGCACAAAGAGCTCACGCACTCTTACGGCACCGTCGCGCAGAACAACAAAACCCTCGAGCAGAGCGTGACCACGCTCCAGGCCGATTTGGCCGCGACCAAGAAGCGGAAGGACGAGCTCGAGCAGCGCGCCGCAGCGACGACCTCGGTGGAAAAGGCCGCCGAGGACAAGCTGAAACAACTCGAGGCACGGCTCACCACCAAGCTCGCGAAGTACTCGAAACACGGCGCGCTCAGCTTGAGCTCGCGCGGCGATCGCCTCGTCGTCGCGCTCGAGCCCGCGGAAGGCCGCCTCGCGACGACTCCAGAGCCGACGCCCGCCGAGCGCGCCGTGCTCTGCGACGTCGCCGGTGCCACCCACTCGAACGGCGCGTTCAACGTCGAGGTCCTCGCCTACGCCGAAGCCGGCGCGGGCGCGACCACGTGGGCCCAGGCCGCCGACCGCGCGACGCTCGCGGCGCAGGCGCTGCACGAGAAGTGCAGCTATCCGATCGAACGCGTCGCCGCGGTCACGCGCCAGCGCGCCGCCAACGCCGGCGGCCGCACGCCCTGGTTCGAGCTCCACTTCCTGCCCGCCGCCAAGCGCTGATCGCTCACCCGCCGCAACTCGGGCCATAGTCGGCGCGTCACTCCCTTGCACAGCGCGGCGAATCGATCATGATTCGCACCATGGGCGGCGAGGAGGAGTCGGAGCTTTCCATCGAGTCGGAACGCGTCACCGTCGCGCGGCGCAACAAGGGGCTGATGGTCGGAAGCGCGTTCGGCGTCGTGGCGTTGGCTTACCTGTGGGATCCGAGGACTGCTTTCGGGGTCCTGCCGATCGGTCTCCTGTGGCACCCCGTCTGGCTAGTTCTTTCCGAGCGGAATCGCCCTGCTCGCGTTTGCATCAAACCAGGTGACGGCGGTGGGCTCACGGTCGAGCGCCCGCGCGGTCGCTTGTTCGTCGCGCGCTCGGAAGTACTCAATTGTTGGCATTGGCTCGACGGCGGTCACGACGAGTTTGCAGTCGTCACGCAGCGCCATGTGATCACCGTCCGCGTTCGGGACGGGGCGACTGCCGAGGCCTGTCGGGGCGCGCTCGGCGTCGATAGTGCCCGGGAACTGGTCGCCACCAAACTCACGGGCTCGCCGTACTGGAAGAACGGGGGCTGGCGACGGCGCATCGGCCAGTCCTTGCCGCTGCTCGTGATCGCGCTCGGCGCGGTTACGACGCTGCTTCTGAACCTGGTCTGGCCCGGCTCGTTCGATGTCGAGCTCTCCTTCCGGATCTTCTTCGGCTCGGTGCTCGTCGCCATGATCGTCGCATTCAGCGACGCGTACGCGCCGCCGCGCATCTTCGTCGGAAGCGACGGAGTCGCTCTTTCGACCCTCGGTCGAAGAGAATTCATCGGCTTCGAGCGAATCGAGGAGGTGCGCAACGACGGTTCAGCGGTCACTCTGGCCCTCACCGATGGCCAAGGGGTCGTGCTTCCGATGGCTCCCGTCGAATCCTCGCGACGCGATATGCCGCGCGATCGCGACAACGTCCGGGCTCGCCGCGAAGCCCTCGCGGAGCAAATCGACGCGGCGCTCGAACGCTTTCGGCGCAGAAGCTCGAGGACGGACGACCACACCAACTTGCTCGAGCGCGGCTCGCGTTCCCTACCCGAATGGCACGAGGCGCTCACCCGCGCCGGCTCGTACCGGAGACCGCAGGTCGACGCCAATGACCTCGTCCACGTCGTCGAGAATCCGCGCTCGGCGATCGAGCACCGGCTCGGCGCCGCGATCGCGCTTGCCGCGTCGCCCGAGCACGATCCGTCGCACGGCGACCGCATGCTGCGCGTTCGCGACGCGATCAGCTCGAGCGCGAACAGCGGGGTCCGCATGGCCCTCGAACGAGCCGCCGCCGGCACTCTCGACGAGAGAGCTTACGAAGCCGCGTTGACCGACCAAGCCGCGACCGAGCAGCGCACGCGGCGTTCGCGCATCTGAACTTTTTGGCAGGGGCCTCGCGCTTGGCCTCAGACTCTGGCGCGTTCCGGCTCCAGCGAACGCGGTTTGAACGCGGACGTACGCACCGGCTTCGGCGCGCGCAGGAGCCGCGACACGTTGGTGAGCCGCGGGCGCTTGTCGATGCGCTCGGCGAGACGCCGCGCGCGCTCGCGCAGCGACTCGTCGCCCAGCAGCTGATCGAGCCGCCCGCTCAGCGCTCGCACCGTGAGCCGCGTGCGGCGCAGCGGGCTCGGCCCTGTACCGAGCTGTTCGACCAAGCCGCCGAAATGAAACTGATCGGCGAAGTGGGGGACCACGAGCTGCGGCACGCCCGCCCGCAGCGCGGCCGAGGTGGTGCCGGCGCCGCCGTGGTGCACCACGCCCGCGAGGCGCGGAAACAGACGCCCGTGCGACACCGAATCGACGACGATGTGCCGGTTCGCGAGCCCCGCGCCGAAGCCCGCCCAGCCGCGCGAAAGCACGAGCCGGCACCCCGAGCGCTCGCACGCTTCCTCGAACAGCCGCGTCGTGGCATCGGCCGCAGGGTCCGGCATGCTGCCGAAACCGATGTAGATCGGCGGCGGACCCGCGCGCAAAAAGTACTCGAGCGGCGGCGGCAGCGGGTCGCCGCGACCCGGATCCAGGTGGCCGATCACGTCGAGCACGGACTCTTCGGGCTCGAGCGGCGCGAGCTCGGGATCGATCGCGATGATCGGATTTTCGCAGCGCAGGTGCTCGGTCACTTCCTCGAGGAGCGGCAAACCGAGTCGAGCGCGGTGCTCGTTGAGCGGGCCGAGCAGGTGCTGGTTCACGTACGAGTTCATGTAGCGCCAGGCGAGCCGATTCACCCAGCGCGGCGCGTTCGCGAACGGCAGCACGATCGGCGGGCGCGCGTCGGAGGGCAGCATCGTCAGCGAGTAGAGCACCCAGCGCCAGGGCACGCCGCAGTGCTCGGCCACCGTGGGCACCCCCAGGTGCATGCCTCCGGCCAGTACGAAATCCGAGTCCCGAGCCAGCGCGGGCAGCACCTCGAGCTGACTGTCGATGACGGTGCGGAAAGCCCGCGGCGCGACGCGTCTCACCGGGCCGGTCCCGCGCACGATCGCGCCGCTGAGCTCCTTGATCATGGCTTCCGCATCGTGTGCGAGCGGCACGAAGCGCAGGCGCGCGGCCTCGCTCATCGCGCGCATCCCCGGGGGAGCGGCCAAGGTGACGGCGTGACCCTCGGCGGCCAGGGCCGAGGCCAGCACGCACATCGGCTGAACATCACCGCGCGATCCGTCGGCAACCACGAGTACTCGCATCGATCCAAAAGGCAGAAACGGTACGCGCGGCCCGCCGCTTAAGCTGTGCCATTGCTTTCTCCGGGGCTTGCCCTATACCGTCCCGGCCGTGGCCCCTCCCGCTCTAGTTTTGTGTGATTTCGAGGCAAATACCGGCGTCGAGGGCTGGGAGTCCTTCTCGCCGTTCGTGCTCGAGGTCGCCCGCGCACTCCGCCTCGCGAAGCTTCCCTTCGAGCAGCGTCAGGTGAGCTTCTTCAAGATCAAGGACCTGAATCCCAAGGGCCAGCTCCCGGTCCTGCTCGTCGGGGACGAAAAGATCGCCGACTCGACGCGGATCCTGCACCGCATCGAGGAGCTCGCGCCCGGGTCGATGACCGGCGGCCTCGATCCGCGCGGCGTCGCCGAAGCGTGGCTCTGGGAGGAATTCGCCGACACCGCGCTCTACGGGCACGTGCTCACCACGCGCTGGGCCGATGATCGGGGCTGGCCCGTGCCGCGCAAAGCGTTCTTCGGGGCCATCCCCGCGCCGATGCGCAGCCTCGTCGCCTCGATCGCGCGCAAGCGCACGATCAAATCGCTGATCGGCCGCGACTTCATCCGCGGCGGGGTCGAAGCGTGCCATGAGCGGCTCTACGGCCTGCTCGACGAGCTCGATGCGCGGGCACCGACCGAGGGCTTCTGGCTCGGCGCGCGGCCATCCGCCGCCGACGTCGGTCTGTTTGCCCACCTGCACTCGCTGCGCTTGCCGCTGGTCGAGTATCAAGCGGAACAGGTAAAAAAGCGCACCCGTTTGAACCACTATCTCGATCGCGTGGACGCGGCGACGCGTTGATTCCCAGTTTCACGAGGAGCTATCCCCCGCCGAGCCCTCGCGATCCGTGAAGCCTGGAATGCGCGGTCGTCGCGCGTCATCCCGACGTGAAGCGCATCTTCAGCGAGGCGCGCCACGCGCTCGCGCTGCCTTCCGGCCGAGCAATCCGCGCGCGAGTGAAATGCTGCGGCCCTCGACGCCGGCCGTACTCGACACGAGAACGCGGGTGGTTAGGCTCGCGCGATGTCGGAACCGACCACGTCCGAACCGACCACGGACAGTGCCGCAGAAGTGGCGCACATGCGCAGCAACGCCATCGAGCTCGGGGCAATTTTGCCTCTGCTCCAGGCGTTCTGCTGTTGCATTCCGATCTCGGCGCTTGCTCCGGGCCTGTCACGTCGAACCCGCCTGCTCATCACGGGCGCGTGGTTGCTGGTGACGGTTTTGGCATGGGCACTTTCCATCATCCCCGGCGGCTGAAAAGCCGCGCCTCAACGGCCCGCGGCACCGGCGACGCAGAAACTCTCGCATGCGTCGAAGCTATAACGGGCGATTGACCACACGGAGCATCGATATGGAGAAAGTGCAATCGAGTCCGGCTGCCCGCGCTTTTTTCGATTACACTCGAGCGTTTCAGTCAGGAGATCCGCGCGGCGTAGCGGCGCATTTCAACGAGCCGGCCTTGATGATCACGCCGAAAGGCGTTTATCCGCTGCCCGATCGAGAAGCGGTCGAGCAGCTGTACGGAAGCATCATGGCAGAAATGCCCGACAACTACGCTCGCACGGAGTTTTTGCGCGTCGACGAGCAGCGTCTCGGCGACGATCTCGTGGCCATGAGTGGCTCCGGCACCTGGGTCGACACTGACGGACAGAGGTTCATGCCATTTGGCATGACGTACACGCTGCGACGCTCGGACCAGGGCTGGCGCATCGTGACCGCGATCATTCACAGCGCCGACGTCTCTTGACCGTCCGCGATGCCGACCGTCCGCGACGCGCAGCGACGCGGGGAACCCCACGCTGCGCGCCGGACAATACCCCCAAACCAAACCACCTCACGCGGCTGCGGTCGCCTCCTGGGCAACGAGCTCGGCTTCGATCTCGATCTTCACCTTTTCGCCGACTGCCACGCCGCCGGTCTCCAGCAAGGCGTTGTAGCTCACGCCGAAGTCCTTGCGGTTGATGGTCGCGCTCGCGCTCAGGCCCGCCACGGTCTTGCCCCAGGGGTTCTTCGAGGTGCCGTGGAACTCGACATCGAGCTTCACCGGCCGCGTCACGCCGCGGATCGTGAGGTCGCCGTACACGGCGTACTCGCTCTCGGAACCGTCCTCCCTGCGCTCGATGCGCGTGCTCTTGAAGGCGATTTGCGGGTGGTTCGCGGCGTCGAAGAAGTCGCTGGTGCGCAGATGGTCGTCGCGCTGGCCGTTGCCGGTATCGATACTCGCGACGTCTATCGTGCCCTCGAAGCTCGAGCGCGCGAAGTCGGCGGGATCGAGCGCGAGCGTGCCCTGGTACTTCTTGAATTGGCCGCGCACGGTCGAGACCATCATGTGTTTCACGGAAAAGCCGATGTGGGTGTGGGTGTCGTCGATGAGCCAGGTCATGGGAACTCTCCTCTCCTGGTGGGGACCGGGTGAATCCGTCGTCGTGAGAGGGAGTTTGGCGATCCGAAGCGCCTGGTACAAGACTCGAACAAGTGGCATCATTTGACCAAAAATGATCCAAATGCCGAACCACCAACCGGTCGAAACCGCCGAGCTTCTGGCGTTCACCCGCACCATCGAGGCGAAATCTCTGTCCCGCGCGGCGGCCGAGCTCGGCGTGCCGCGCGCCACGATCGGACGCCGCCTGGCGCGCCTCGAGCAGCGCCTCGGCACACGCCTGCTCCGCCGCACCACGCGCAGCCTCGCGCTCACCGACGCGGGCAACACCTTCTACCGCCACGCGCGCATCGTGCTCGACGCGGTGACGCAAGCGCAGGCGAGCGTGCGCACGCGCGACAACGTCATGCGCGGCGACCTCCGGGTTTCCGTGCCGCCGATCATCGACGACAGCTTTCTCGCGATGATCGCGTCGTTCGCCAAGAGCCATCCCGAGGTGCGCCTGCAGATCGACTTCTCGACGCGGATCGTCGACATGCTGCGCGACGGCTACGACGTCGCGTTGCGCGCCACCTCGAGCCTCCAGCCCGGCCTCGTCGCCCGCACCATCGCGCGCGACAAGGTGATCGCGGTCGCCTCGCCGGCGTACCTGGCCGAACAGGGCACGCCGCGCACCGCGAAGGATCTGCGCGACCACCGCTGCCTGACGAGCTTCGCACGCGGAGAGCTGCCGCAATCGACCTGGCCGGCAGGGCGCGGCGTCGTGCACGTCGACGGCGTGTTCTCGTCGAACGACCTGCGCCTGCTCCGCGAAGCCGCGCTGCGCGGTCTCGGCATCGCGTTGATGCCGAGGCTCCTGCTCTCGGACCTGGTCGAGCGCGGGGCGCTGGTTCAGGTGCTCCCCGGCGTGATCGAGGCTCCGAACCAGATCGCCGTGGTTTACCCGGAGCGCGAGTTTCTGCCGCCGCACGTCCGCGCCTTCATCGACGCCCTGGTCGCCTGGGGCCCCGCGCTGGAGCGCGGGTTGCACTCGTTCGCGACGCCCCCCCCGCCTCCACGCCGCGAGGCGCTCCGGGCGCGCCGCGGACGCCGCAAAGCTCCCCGAAGGCCTTGACCAAACCCGGCCGGCCCCTAAAGTACGGGTTCACCCTTTCCCCCTCACCCACGGGGGCGATCGGTTTCGACGTGGGGACTGAACGTCAGCTTGCGTGCGGTGGCGCCCGTACCATCTCAAAACGGGCCGTTTTAGTTGCGAACGACAACGCGCTCGCTCTCGCGGCCTAAAAAACCGTGAAGCCGTCCAACCGTGAGATCGTCTTGGTAGCGGAAGGGCGTCATTACTAAGGCTGGGTCACGTAGCCGCTTCCAGTACCGTGACCAAGAACACAGGGAGCTAGGTTGCAGCCGAATCTGCAAACTCGCGCCGCCCGGGCAATGGCGGCTACGCACGTGAACGAAGGTTGGCAGGATGCCTCGCGGACCGGGGTTCGATTCCCCGCGCCTCCACCGCCCCGGCTTTGCCGGGGCTCGGGAGTGGGATGGTCACGCGAGCGCCGCGCGGATCTGCCGCACCGCGGCCGGTAGGTCCCGAAGCACCAGCTCCGCTTCATCCTGAGAACGCGGTAGCCGAGTCGCGCGAGCTTCCGGTCCCGGCTCGCGTCCGCGCTGACACGCCGCGCGTGATACGGGCCATCCACTTCTACGACCAGCTTCTGAGCTGGCGCGACGAAGTCGACGATGGACCGCTCGGCGATCACCACCTGCCGGCGGAACTCCACGCCGAGCCCGCGGCACCTGAGCGCGCGCCACAACCGCTGCTCGCTCTCCGACGGACACTCGCGCATCGCTTGAGCGCGCTCCGCGAGGAGCCTCGAGCGGGCGCAGTGGTTGGGACCAAGAACACGGTGCATGAGGGCCTCCTTCGGCCCGGCGAAGCGGCCGAGCGCAGCCACCTTCGCGCACGATCCGTGACAGGCGCAGTTGCCGCGAAGCGCACTCAGCGCGGCGCCTGGCGCGGAGCGTGCGCGCCTCCCGCGGAGCTCGGCCGCTTCGACGGGATGAAGGAGCGACGACTATCAGAGGTGGTCCCAACCGCTGAACGCGCTCGAGGCGAGCTAGGACGCGGAGGGCTGCGGGCGTTCCGCTGACGACCGACGCCGGTCGTCCGTCCGGTCCGCTCAGAACTGCCATTTGCCCACGACGAACTCGTAGCCTCCGATCTCGAGCGGATCGCCCGTCCCGTCGTAGTTCGATGCGGGCGTAGTGCAGCGCCCCGATCCGACCATGCGATATTGATCGACGGAGTCCTTCGTCTCGACGAACCGATACTCGAAGATATCAACCGTGCAGTTCGAGGTCGACCAGAGGTTCGACAGGTTCGACACGCTGACCCTTGTGGGGAGTTGTTTACCGGTGACTCCCTTCTCGCCCGCGATTGTCATCCTGAACTCGCTGAGCAAAGGGTCGTACGGTACGAAGTTTGCTGTGATTTCCCCAGGAATCGTGTGGCCGGAGCAGGTGGTCCCGCCGTCCTTGCCGTCCAGCTTCGCCTCGAACGCGCCGGTGACCTGGATGCGAAGACCGCAAAGCTGGCTGTCCGGAAACGACGGCTTGTCGTCGTCGTCGCCGCCACCGCAACCCCAGAGAGCCATGCACGAGAAGAAGACCGCACCCGATTTCATGCCCCACGCCTCCTGCTGATTGTTAACCCGCTCGCCCAGCCAGGTCTATGTCAGCGGCGGCCCCACGGCAACGCGTCCCAGCACGGTGGGGGAGCTTGCTGCATCGATCACGAGGTGTCTGGCGACGCGCAAGCAGCGACAAGACCTCGGCAGTCCAACGGAAGGTCTCCGCTGCAAGCGACAGCAGTCGTCCGCGTGACACCGCGGAGTTCGGGACCCTCCGGCCGGCGCAGCCGGGCGTTGAGGGACCCCGACCGCGCGCAGCGCAGCGAGCACGGGCGGGTCGTGAAACGACGCAACTCCGATGGGGAGCAGCCCTGGACCGGAAGCCTCGCGGACCCGACTCGATTCCCGGCGCCGCCACCGGGCCCAGCGATCGGGTCCGTCGTGCTTCACGAGGGGTCGCCTAGCGCTGCGCGGATGCTGCGCACCGCTGCGGGCAGATTGCGAAGAATCAGCTCCGCCTCGAGCCTGAGCACGCGGTAGCTTGCGATCCCGACTCGCGGGTGCTGCTAGTTATCCGTCCTTCTTGCGACGGGGGTGACCCATGGCGGGACGCCGGTTGATTTTGCTCTTGAGTGTGGTTTTCGGAGCGTCTTGTTCGGGGAGGGTCGTGCATGTAGACGAGAGCGATCCCGATGCTGCGGGCGGGACCGGCGGGAAAGGTGGAGCGGCGGCATCCGCAGGACGGGGCGGGGGCGGAGCGGGAGGGGCGGCCGGCATCGGCGCGTCGAGTGGCAGCGGCGGCGCCGGCGCGTCGAGTGGCAGCGGCGGCACCGGCGCGTCGAGTGGCAGCGGCGGCACCGGCGCGTCGAGTGGCAGCGGCGGGTTCGGTGGCACCACGCCCGTCGATACTACGTGCCGCGAAGCGAAGGCGATTGCGGAGTGCAAGACGCGTTTGGGAACGGAAGGGTTTTGTCGCGCGCGTGCGGACTGCGGCTGCAACAGCTGCTCCTGCGAGCTCGCGGCGTGCGACCAGGTTCCCAGCTGCAAGGCCATCCGCGTGTGCCTAGCTCGCACGCGCTGCTGCTCCTCGGACCAAGTGGGCTGCGTCGGCACCCCGTGCACGGATGCATGCGCCGCGGAAATCTCGGCAGCCGCCGCGGATCAAGGCCTCCAGCTGGTGCTCGCAACTTCGGCATGCGAGTTCATCATGAATCCCTGCACGCCCTGCCCCGCCGGCGACAGCGGCAGCTAGCTCAGAGAGCACGGTGGGCGCCCGGCGTTCGCTTTCTCAGCCTGCGATCACCGCGGAGCGCGTCGTGGATACGGTTGCGCGCCGCCCGGTGTAGCCGCTATCGAGCGCGCGCAGTTGAGGTCAGAGCCTGCGGTTCTAGCGGTGGACAGGACGCGCGCGGCACCTGGAGCTGCTCGCTGACTGCGCAGTTCTGATCATGCAGCCAGTCTTCTAAACCAAAGAGCCGCAGGTGCGTGCCGTCGTCATCCAGCTTGAGGCCCACCGAGAGGAACGCCTTCCTGGCGATGAATCCACCGCGATGACGGCCATTGCGAACGGCGTAGCTACCGCGCAACCGGAAGTCACCGCCGCCCGCCGCGAGGTCGACGAACGCGAGCCGCTTGGCCCCGGCCATGAGCCGCAGCGACCCGGTCAAGCGGGGCATGTCCATGAGGCCCACCACGAAACCGGGTAGATGGTCCCGGAACATGAGGGCCAGAAGGGGCCTCATGTCTCGTGCATCGATGCGCACGACGCCGTCGAAAAGCGCCGGCGGAGCCAGACGCAGCGAAGCTTGCGAGAAACCAATGTCGCCGCGCCAGTGCGAGGTGGTTGCCGTTGCACCGGTGACTGCGATGTTGCGCATCTCGAGGCGGGTGCCGGAGAGGTCGAGCACCCGGCGCTCGGGATCGAACCCAGAAAGTCGCGTGACGAAGCGAAAGTCGCCCGATAGGTGGATCTTGTCCAGGCGAACGCGTCCGCGCTCGAAGGCGACGTCGACGATGCCGTTTGCCGCCCGTCGCGAATTGCTGACGGTGACATCCGCCGCGACGTGTGCAGCCCCGGAGTCGAATTGGATGACGCTGTCGGGGGCCAGGATCGCGGCCAAAGCCCGCGCATCGGGGAGCTTGCCCTCTTCGAAAACGAAGTGGAAGTCGCTGCCCTTCAGCGTGGGGTTCGCGAGGTCCAACTTCGGGGCGCTGGTCGAAAGTGCCACGCGCTTCGCCGAGATCTGTGGCGGTCCCTTCGCCGCCCCGAGGCGTCCGGCGACGCGCGTCATCTCGACTCGGGAGTCCAGCAACTTCATCTCGTGCTGCTTCCAGTCGGCGAAGTTCGCGAAGAGTTGGACGTCACCGCGCAGGTGTGCCCGCCCCTTGCCCACGCCGATGTTCGATGCGCTGACCCGGACCGTTCCCGTTGCGGAGTGGTCTTCGATGTCGGCGTCGAGCGCGGCGCCGAAGGTCGCATTTTCCCCTTCCAGCCCGAACGTCGCGTTCTCCGGCAGAAACGCGTTCGCCGCCGATAAGTCGTGGACCCGTGCGTCCACGAGCGAGACCGCCAGCGTCACCTTGGCGAGCGGCTCCTGGAACTTGAAGTGCGTACTCTTCGCCCCGATGCCGATGTGCGCGATCGACAGGGCCACAGCGTGCCTGCCCGCCGCGTCGGGTTTCGAGATCGCGAGATTGTCCACGTCGATCCGCGCCCCGTCGAGCGCGAGGTCGCCCCTCTCCCAGTGCCAGTCGTGGACGCGGGCACGCGCGCCGACGTGGGCGGTGAGGAGACGATCGCGATGGTGGATTGCGAGAGCCTGCGACTCCATTTCGAGCACGCCCCGGGCCAGGTGTTCGGCGATCGTTAGCTTCATGTTCAGCGAGAAGCGAGAATCGCTGGTCGCGATCTGCATCTCGGACCCCTTCGGAAGGTAGGCACGCAAGAGTCCCGCCGCCACGACATGAGCCGAGGGCAAGGAAACAGATACGTCCACCGTGCGCAGCGGATCGGCGAGGTCGACGACCGGCGCGTGCGCTCGGAGCTCTGCGGCCTTCATGCGAACCACCGGTTTATCCGGCGCGGCAGCGGATGACAGGGTACCGTCGGTCGCTTCGACCACGAGCGTCGCGTCCTCGAGCCGCCGCGTACCGAAGTGGTACGAAGCAAACTGAGCGCGTATCGACACGCTTCCGCGTACGTGCAGCTGCGCCAGTCTGAAGTGGAGGCTTCTGGTCCGGAGTACGGCGCGACCCGTCGCACGCTTCTGGCCGGCCCAGACCTCGAAGCGCAGCTCTGCCCTGGCGTGACCATCCACGAGCGCAACAGGCGCCGTCGGTGGAATGTAGCGGGACAACTCACGCGCGTTGGCCACGTCGCCATCGGGCGCCTCGACGAGCACGTGGAGATCCTCGAGGAAATCCGCGAGCTCTAGCGCGCTCGAGTCCCCCGTGGCCACGACCTTCGGCGCGTGAAGAACGGGCTGCATTCGGCTTTCTGGCTTCAGCTGGTGCGACACGTCGGCCCGCCTCACCTCGGCACGAAAAGTGAGCTGGCCGCGCCTGTCGGTGGGGCTCGGCGCGACGCCGGCTTCGAGGCCGAGATCGCCGCGGATGCGATGACTTCCCGAGCTCACGACCGCGCGGGGAACAATCGCCGAGAGCTGGCTGTCCGGCACGAGCACGCCGGAGCTCACGCGCAACACGGCGCGCCGCACTTCGACGGCACCGCGCACGGTCATGCCCGCGGGCAGAGGGAGAGGCAGTCGGGCAAGATCGGGGAGCGTGACGCGTGTGTCACAAGCGAGCGAGAGGCCGCGAAGAATGTCCGCGCTACTCATGTTTGGATTGAAGCGCGCGACCGTGACGTCGAGCACGCTCCCGTCGAGCGCTTCGGCAACCGGGCCTGTTGCCGTGGACACGTGACCTTGGGTAACCGCGACGTGCGCCGGCCCGACCTCGATGGCCTCGCGTGGCTTCAGGTAGAAGCGGCCCCCGATTCTCGCGCTCCCCTCGAAGCGAGCGTGATCGACCCACACCTCGCGTACGTCGTTCGCGACGACGCTCTCGAGACGGACGGTCCACAACTCGTCCGTACTGTCTTGGCCGGCGTCGGGCTGCTTCGTCGGCTTCGTCGCCGGAGGTCGCACCGAATAGGGCGGAAAGCCCGCGATTGGCGGCAGCCCGGTCACAGCTTCGGGCGATGAGGGCGCAGCGTCGAGGCGCTGCCGAAACCGAAACGACCCACCTGTTGCACGAATGTGCGACGCCTCGAAGCGCCGCTGCAGAAGAGCCAGCAAGGAGACGTGGAGCTTCGCCTCGTCGAGCGTAATTCGCCATTCGATGTGCGAGTCGCGGCCACGGATGGCGACGTTCCGGGCGTGGACGTACCCGGGCAGGAGCGACCACGCGCGCTGGAAGCGGATGTCGATGCTGTCGGGGTGGGCGTCGACGACCCTCGTGAAGAGCGATGTGGAGAGGAAGACATTGACAGCGACGACGTACAGAGCCGCGAGCGATGCGACGACCGCGACCGCGACACGAACGACACGAAGGAGCGGCGGTCGTCTCGTCCGTGGGGCGGCGCCGCTTGCCATACATTTTTTTCTGCATGCCTCGAGCCAGAGAATGTGGCGGGTGCGCTGTCACCAGTCTAAATCGAGCGCGAACACGTACGTGTCGACGCGATTGGCGCCGCCTCGTTGTTCAAATCGACTTCGCGTAGAACAGCGAGCCGCCGGCTTCAGTCTCGCAGGTAGCCTGTTGGAACCCCGCGGCCTCGTAGGTGCTTCGAGCTTTGACGTTCTTCTCTTGGACTTCGAGCGTCACCTTGCAGCACTCCAAGGCTTTCGCTTTGTCCTCGATGGCGGCGAGCAGCCGTCGCCCAATGCCGGCACCGCGGAATTCAGGCAGCACGGCAAAATCGTGAACATTGAGGAGCGGGCGCGCCGCGAACGTGGAATATCCGACGAAGCACGTCGCCAAGCCGACCGCTCTACCATCGGCATACGCCAGGAGAATCAACGTCGTCGGATGACGCTGGAGTCCCGGAACGAGCCGCCGGAGTACAGCATCCGAAAGCGGCGCGCCCTGTCCCATGGGATCGAGAGCGTAGGCTGCGGTGAGATTGACCACGGCGCTCTGGTGTTCGGGCAGCGACAAGTCCGCCTCGACGACGTCGGTCTTCATGCAAGGGCCGAAGCTACTCCCCATCACTGCCGGCCGTCGAGCGCTTCGAAGACCCGGGCTGCGTCCGGATACTCGTCGCGGAACCGCCGGCGCGAACGGTCCGAAAAGTAGTAGCGCGCGTAGCCGTCGGCGAAGAACTCCTTGGGCGAGCTTGCGTAGTGAGCACCGAGCCTCCCTCCGTCCTTGGCTACGGAGAATGCGCTGAGAAAGTCGCTCGTGCTCGAACGGTCGCCGAGGATGTGGTCGAACAGATGCCCGAACTCGTGCAGAGCGGTCCGGCCCGGACCACCCTTGTCTTGGTTGACGTACATGGTGCGGGTCTCCCGGTCGTACACGCCGCCGACTTCGAAGAGCTCATTTTCGAACAGCCCAGGCAGTATCTTGCTGAGCAACGTCTGCGTCACGACGAGCCGAGCGCCGAAGGCGCGGGCCTGCGCCAGATGCCGTGGGGGAAGGCACGAGAGCGCCGCGCCGATCTCCGGGTCGGCCGCGTTCAAATCACGAAGCTCGACACGTGGAACGAGCTCCTCGCTCGGCGCTGGGCAAATCTCACCGCGTCGCGGAAGCTCCTTGTCGAGCGCATCGAGCGTAAGAGAGCCGAGAAGAACCCAGTAGAAGCCGGCGAGACCCACGATCCACGCGAGCGGCTTGGTCAGGCGGCCGTGGAGCATCTGTCGCGCGGCTCGCCTCTGCACCCGTGGGTGATAGCGCGAATATGCGAGCACTTGGAACGATTGGCGGCAAGACGCGTTATGCTCCTAGCGCATGCCCACCGGCTGATTCTCGACCGAAATCGCGATCATGCGCGCCATCCTTCAACGTCGCTTCGGCGGTCCTGAGACGCTCGAGCTCGAACAAGCCCCGCTGCCGGAACCCGGACGCGGTGAGCTCAGGCTGCGCGTGCTGGCGGCGGCGCTCAACCCGAAGGACGTGCTGATCCGCAAAGGGCGTTTTGCACTGCTGTCCGGGCGGCGCTTTCCGCTCGGAACCGGCCTGGACGTGACCGGCGAGATCGACGCGATCGGCGCCAACGTCACGGAGTTTCGCGTCGGCCAACGCGTGTTCGGTTTCATGAACCGATTCCGCGGCGGTACCTGCGCCGACTTCGTCGCGCTTTCGGCGAAGTGGTGCGCGCCGGCACCGCCGGAGCTCTCGCCCCCCGAAGCAGCGGCGCTGCCACTGGTCGCGTCGACCGCGCTGCAGGCGCTGCGCGATCTGGGACAGGTTACGCGCGGAACGCGGGTGCTGATGCACGGCGCGGCGGGCGGCCTCGGCCTGCACGCGATTCAGATCGCCCGCGCGCTGGGAGCGCACGTCACGACCACTTCGAGCGCGGCCAGCGTGGCCCGCTGCCGGCAATGGGGCGCGGACGAAACGCTGACCTACGACGATCCCGCGGCGCCCTTCGCGAGCGGCGTCCGCTACGACGTGATCCTCGACGTGTACGGCAACCGCAACTTCGCGTGGGCCGCGTCGGGCCTAGGCGCGGCGGGAACTTACGTCACGACCGTGCCCTCACGCCGGATTGTGATCGACACCCTGCGCACACTGGGCCGCCGCCCGCGCGCAAGGTTGGTTCGCGTGCAGGCACGCCGCAGCGATCTCGAGCTCGTCGCCCGCATGGTCGCGGAAGGCACGCTGCGCCCGGTGATCGACCAGGTGCTGCCGCTCGAACGCGTAGCGGACGGACACCGCTACCTCGAGAGCCGCCACGCCAAGGGCAAGCTGGTGATCGAGGTCGCCGCGCCTCGGTGATCTTCTCGAGGTCACGGTTTGATGACGTGCTTCAACCGATCGACGATGGCCCCGACGGCCGGCGCGGCTCGGCTTCGCCAAACGAGTTCGGCTATGCTGGAGAAAGGAGTGCGGATGAACTCGATTCGTAGAAGCGCGGGGCGAGCGCTTGTTCCCAGGGGTGTTCCATCGTGCGTAACGAGCGGGGAATGCCAAGTCGTCGGCACAGGCGGCTCGAGCGGCACAGGCGGATCGAGTGGCACAGGCGGATCGACGGGTGGCGCAGGCGGATCAACAGGAGGCGCAAGCGGATCGACCAGTGATGCGGGTGCCGTGGCCCCTGCTTCATCCGATGACGGTGGATGCGGGTGTCGCGTTGCCTCGCAACGAAATTCTGGGCTGTATTTGCTCCTGGCGCTGGGACTGGGTCTGCTCTGGGGGCGGCGAGCTGTCGGAACGCCGCTCACGCGCTGACGTTGCGCGTGCGTGCGCGCAACTCGGCGCGGTTGACTGTCATCTCGCCTTTGCGTTCGAAGCGGCAGGTCTTCTCGGCAGCGAGACGGTGAAGGTGGTGCCGAAACGCGTCGAAAATGTGCGCCTGGGCGCGCTCCTTCGCGATCGGAAAGGCTCGCCGTGGGTATCGGCGCCGTGCACCATGATCAATCCACTAGGCAACGCTCGGAGCGCTCGCCTGAGACTCCTGGTGTTGCAGCTTCAGCCGCTGCCTACCGCCGCCGCTATCGACCGCTTGCTCGAGCGAAAGCTCGGCCAATCGCAGCAGATCCGGGCCCCTCAACGGAGGCAGATGGATACCCTCGATTCCGGCCGCGCCCACGGCACGCACGGGGGTCGTTGCTTCGAGCGCATCCAGCAGCTGCTCGATCTGGTGTTCGGCCCCGAGTGCCGACGCGCGCTTGAAAACGGCCACGCGGGTCGGACCGAGCAGACCGGCGGCCAGGCGCTCGCGGTCGCTCGCCCGGAGCACCAACTCACGAATCGCCTCCGTGTCGTCGAGCTCGACCACCGCAAGCTCCAGCGAGCCGCCGCTCTCGCGCAACAGGCGCAGCTCGGCGTCGAGCACCACGTCGAGCGTGGGACGCTCCATCATTCCTGGGCCGAGCCTTCCCGGCAGTTCCGAATCGGGCCGGCCGAGCGCGAGCAGGCGTAGCATGAGCGATCCCCGGCGACCGATCTGCTCCAGGATGATCAGGTCTTCGGCGCTGGTTCGCCGTGCGTGCGAATCGATCACGCACAGCACACCGATCGGTACGCCCTCGGGAGAAAACAGTGGTGCGCCGGCGAAAAACCGGACCCCTTCCAGACGGTAAGGTCCCTCGGCGAAGCACGCGTGGGTCGACGCATCGGCGAGCACCAGAGAGGAGCTCGAGTCCAGGATTTCGTAGCAGGGCGCCAAGCGGTGACCGAGATCGACACCGATCGAGAACGCGGGATCGCCGGCGGCCGCGAAGACCGTCAGGCGGCCCTCGTCCAGGAGCGACACCAGGGCTGTTTCGAGCCCAAAGTACGCCGCCAGCCAATCCATCTGACCTGAACCCCGCTGCTCGACCCGCTTCCACAGCTGGGCAACGGCCGTGGACGCCCGCTCACGAACCTGCCGGCGAGCCGCCGCCGAATTGGCGCGCTCGCGAGCTGCCGTCTCCGCGCCGACTTGCTCGCCCTGCAAACCCTGCGCCACGAACTCCAGCAGGTCGGCGGGTTTGACCGGCTTGCGCACGAACATCAGGGCTCCGCGGCGCAGCGCTTCTTCCTCCGTCAGGTCGAAGCCCGAGCAGAGGATCGCAGGCGGGATCGGCGGGGCTAGGTCGCTGCGAAGCCGTGTCAAGAACTGGAGCCCGTCCATGCCTGGCATGATCAGGTCGAGCAGGATGAGGTCCGGCCTCACTGCTTTCGTACTGTCGAACCCCTCCTCACCGGACGCGGCAGCGACCACCTCGTACCCGCCTTCCTCGAGCACGTCGCGAAACAGGTCCCGCAGCTCTTCGCTGTCATCGATCACTAGAATCCGCTTCTTCTTCCGCTCGCTCGTGGGGCTGTGCATCGCTGCGGTCATCTACCCAAGCGGAGCAATAGACGTGCCCGCCCGAGCAGCAATTCCGGGGCGTTCATACAAACGTCCGTAAGCAGAAAGAAACGCGGGGGTTCCTTTTGTCGCAGCGTGCCCGCGGCTTCGCGCTGCGAGGTACCGTGCCGCAGGGCCACGCGGGGTGGGGAAAATCACGCAGCACTCTAGGCTCGGACGATGCCCGAAGCGAGGTACTGCTTCTGCTTACTTCAGTACCGCACGCCGTCCTTCTGCGGCACCCACGGGGAAATCGGGCCGGACCGACCGTTGATGGTAGTGCCAGCGTAGGCGAAGCTCGGGACGCCGGTGAGCATATCGGCGGGAAAGCCGAGCTTCGGCTTGGAAAGCTCGTCGAGCTTTGCGACGTGAGCCGGGGCCAGCACGAGATCGGCTGCAGCCAGGTTGTCGTCGAGCTGCTTTTGGGTGCGCGCACCGAGGATGATCGAGGACACGCCGGGCTTTTGCGCGAGCCAGGCGAGCGCGACGCGCGCGGGCGTCGAGTCGACCTGCTTGGCGATGGCGATCTGCGCGTCGATGATGTCGTAGGTCTTGTCGGTCAGATTGGCTTCGGCCCAAGCGCCGCGGTCGGCCTTTTGCTTGCCGTGATTGGCGCGCGTGTACTTGCCGGACAAAACCCCGCTCTTCAACGGAGACCAGGGAGTGATGCCGAGCCCGAGCTCGAGTGCCATGGGCACGAGCTCGCCTTCGACCGTGCGCTCCAGCAGCGAATACTCGATTTGCAGGGCCACGAGCGGCGCCCAGCCCCGAAGGCGCGCAAGCGTTTGCGCTTCAGCGCACTTCCAAGCGGGTGTGTCGGAGAAGCCGAGGTAGCGCACCTTGCCGCTCGCCACGAGGTCATCCAGCGTTCGCATGGTTTCTTCGATGGGCGTGGTCGTGTCCCAGGCGTGCATCCAATAGAGATCGATGTAGTCGGTCTGAAGCCGCCGCAGCGAGTTCTCCAAAGAACCGATGATCGCCTTGCGATTGGCCCCTCCACTGTTCGGATCGCCCGGGAACATGCCTCCGAAAAACTTGGTCGCAAGAACGAC
>Ga0111538_10004233_pt1 | contig 19979 bp, 9 predicted proteins | sample SoiMethybrSBSTD1_FD_79669 | JGI IMG/M metagenome (GOLD analysis project Ga0111538, IMG submission 79669) | Bulk soil microbial communities from a Populus tree surrounding site in Tennessee, USA - Soil MetaG P. TD hybrid SBSTD1 (version 2)... | ecosystem: Environmental > Terrestrial > Soil > Tree...
CTTGCCGAGCGCGTTGCCGATGGCGGTGCGGAGGCCATCGCGCGTAAAGTCAACATAGTTGTGACCGTCCTTGACCGGATCGCAGACGGCGACGATCTGCACTTCCGGTTGCGAGAGCATCCGCAGCATCTCGCGTAATCCCTGCGTGCCGCAACCGATGTAAGCCACCGTAATTTTCTCGCTGGGCGGAACAAACCCCTGCCCACCGAGCACGTGCCGCGGGACGATCGTAAATGCCGCGACGGCTGCTCCTCCGGTCTGGATGAATTTGCGCCGAGACAGGCTCGTGCGTTGGTTGATTTGGCCGGTGGTTTTCCGTTCTGAAGCTTTCGTTTTCATAGGACCCTGGTTCGACAGGATACCTGGTGGGCCGCGTTTGAACGACTTAAAAATTCAGCAGAACAAGCCGATGCAGCTACGCCAGCTTCTTGCGTCGGTACTCCGACGGACGCCAGCCAATCCACTTCGTGAAGGCGTTCGAGAAAACGAATGGATTATGATAGCCGACTTCTTCGGCGATGGCCTCGATCGTGCGGTCGGTGGTAACGAGCAACTCGGCGGCACGGCGCATCCGAAGGTAAGTCACCTGGTGCATGGGGCTGCGCCCCAACTGACGGCGGCAAAGCCGGCGAAGGTGTTCGTTGCTGTAGCCCGCTTCCTGCGCCAGGCGCGCGAGCGTCCACTCCGCGCCCAATCGAACAGCCACGCGCTCCCAAAGAATCCGCAGCCGATCGTCTTCCTGGAACGGCTGGGCAAAGCGGCGCACGTAATTGTGAATCAGGTCAACCCAGTGTTGGATCATCGCCGGCTCGGCCGGCCCCTCGCATTCGCAAGTCAGTCCGCTAATTGCGGAGTAAAGGCTTGTCGGTTCAAAGCGCGCCATGACCGGTGAAGCGATGTCCGCGATGGGCCGCTGTTCGGGCGGCTGCTGGTAACACACCCAGCAGAATTCCCAGCGCACGCGCGGCAACGCCTCAAACGCATCGAGCGTGTGCGCGGGCAACAGGCTCGCGAAGCCCGCAGAGCACAAGCGCCATCTGCCATCGATGAGCACCCGCCCGCGCCCGCCGAAGCACGCAAGAAAGTAAGTCGTCGTTTGCTTCGTGCGCACGATCCGCGTCGGCGCCGTCGTGCGCATGATGCCCACGTGCAGGATCTGATACTGGTTCAGCGCCGGACAAACCGGGAACTCGGCGATCCACGGCCGCGACTCGACGCCCACAGCCTTGGCCCCCTGAGTGACCGTGCCCGAGGCATGGACAGTCTGGTCAGTGAGCTCTTGCACCAGCTTGCTCATGGTCGATGTGATAAATGAGCATAACCGAGGGCAGTAGCTTTGACGAAGTAATTGTGCGGGAGAACGCCCGCGCTCCCAAACAAAACAGCGGCCGCGCGTCATTCGACGTTTGCGGCCGCTGTGTCTCCGCGCCCTTTTTCCCGACAATGGTTCATTCGACGCGCAGTCGATAAAAGCGCATGGCGCCTCCCGCCTGGTCGTCAGTAAAGCTTCCGCTGGTGATTCCAGTGCCGCGATTGCTCCACGAACTAAGGTCGGGCGAACTCTGCACCGTGTAGCTGGCGCCCGCCGCCGCCGACCAAGTGAGCGTCGCGCTCCCGGCAGTGCGGTTGTAGGTGATGGATAGCTGTGGCGACTGGCTCGGCGTGAAGTCGTCCAACTCAGCCTGATAGTGGGCCTGGATGCTATCCGCACCGGTCGCCGGCAGCGCTTCATCGTACACGCGAATGCGAGCGATCGTCATGGAGCCGCGGAACGCGGCCGTCGGGGTGCCGTTGGCTTCGTTTTGCGAGGCCACGCGGAATGGCAGGCCGTTGGTCGCAGCCGTGTTGTTAATTGAATGCGAATTCAAGTTCGCCGTTTCCGAGTTGGCTAGCTGCCCGTCGCGATACACCGAGATTGTTGACGTCGCTCTATTATAGGTGTAGGCGACGAAGGTCCATCGGCTCGTGGAGATGTTGCCGGCCCAGCCAATGTCGGGTGCACCCCAATGGCCGACGGCGCCGAAGGTCGGGTCGCTGCCGTGGTTGAAGGACACATTCGAGCCATCCGGACCGCCGCGGCGACCCCATGAGAAAATCGTCTCCTCAGGGGCGATGACCGGATTGTAGATCCATGCCTCGATCGTGCGGCTGTTATTCGTCGTCAGGAAAACCGGAACGACCGGGCCTGTGTAGAGCTCGTTGGTGCCGAGGAATTGGACGCCTTTGACGCCCTCGACGGTTGTTACCTCGGGCACAGCAGTGCCTGGCAGGAAGACGCCACCCAAGGCACCGGAGTTGGTCCACATCGCCAGGGGACCGAGAGGTCTTGTCGTGGCATCGAGGTTGACGATTGCCACCGGGGCCACGAAGTCGAAGTCCGGCAGGCTTGCGGCCGAGTTCGGGTCTGAATTGTGAAAGACTTCCTGTCCGTCGACAAAGGTGTCGCCGTCGCTATCAGCCTGGCGTGGGTCCGAGCCCGTATTCGTGGCACTCACAAATATCCCGGTGTCGGTTTCGACGTTGTCCGGCAGACCATCCAGGTCAGTGTCGGGGCGCAAGGGGTCAGTGGGAGCGGGGTTGCCGCCATCGAGTCGATTAATCTCAGGACCGTCGTTGACACCGTCCCCATCGGTGTCGGGGATAGTCGGGTTCGTGGTAGCCCGATATTCCTGCAGGTTCGTTGCGCCGTCGTTGTCCTGGTCCATGCCTGCGTCGTTAGGGTTCTCCGGATCAAGGAACGGCCATTGGCGTTCGTAACCGTTAAGGATTCCGTCCCCGTCGTTGTCTGCGAGGCCGAACGTGTCCGCATCGGCGCTGAAATGGTTCGTAATTGTATTGGCATCGAAGGCGACTTCGTAAACGCGAATGCGGGCGATCGTCATAGAGCCCCGCAAGGCAACGGTAGGACTGCCATCAGGTTCGTTTTGCGAGGCCACCCTGAAGGGCAGGCGATTGGTAGAGGGGGTACCGTCGACGCCATGCGTGTTCAGCGTGCCCACCGCCTCGCTGTTGGCGACCACGCCATCCCGATAGACCGTCGCAATGCCCGTGGCTGGATCATAAGTGTAGGCTACAAACGTCCACCGTCCCGCGATTGCCGGACCAGCTCCCCAACCAATGTCCGGTCCCGCTCCCCAGTGGCCCACTGCGCCAAAGGTTGCATTGTTTCCATGATTGAATGACAGGTTGCTCCCGTCGGGTCCTCCGCGCCGCGACCACGAGAAAATCGTTTCTTCACCCGCGATCGCTGGATTGAAGACCCACGCTTCGACCGTGCGGGCGTTGGTGCCAGTAATGAACGCCGGCGCACCGGGACCAGTGTAAAAATGCGCCGTACCGTTAAAATTCACGCCGCGCGCATCCGGGCGAGTCGTTATCACCGCAGGCACCGTCGGGCTCGCGTTGAACACGCCTCCCAGCGCGCCCGAGTTCGTCCACACCGGCAACGCGCCTGCGGGCAATGCCGTCGCGTCGAGATATATCAGTGGAGAGGGGTTGCTTAGATCAGGCACGCTACCAATATCCGTGGGGTTGGAGTTGCGCACCACCTCGTGACCATCGAGATAGCCGTCTCCGTCGAAATCGGGAACCAGCGGATCAGTTCCGGTGTTGGTGGCGCTTACAAAAGTGCCCGTATCCGTCTCGACACCGTCGCTGAGGTTGTCGTCATCGCTATCCGCGCGCAAAGGATTGGTGGGTGCGGGAGAACCGCCATCCATACGATTCACTTCCGCGCCGTCGTTTACGCCGTCACCGTCCGTATCGGCAATCACCGGGTTGGTGCCGCGCTGAAACTCATCCAGATTTGTGAGACCATCGGCGTCGCAGTCCAGGGTCGCATCGGCGGCGTTGCTAATGCTAAGACAACCCGGGAATTGCACCTCGTATCCGTTTGGCATTCCGTCACCATCGTCGTCGGTGAGTCCGAAGAGCGCCCTTTCGGTATCGAAGGTGGCGGTAATGGTGGCAGCATCGAGCGCTACATCGTGAACCCGGATAATCCCGATGGTGATTTCACCAACCCCCACCCCGCTGGCCGTTCCGTTCGGTTCACTCTGCCGCGCCACCCTGAAGCGAAGCGCCCCTCCGGCGGTATCAGTCGCATGAGTGTTTACGGCGGCGGTCTCGGTGTTCGCAACCTGACCGTCTTTGTACACCGTCGTCGTTTGCGACGCTGAGTCCCACGTGTAGACAATGTAAGACCATTTGCGGAACTCGATCTGTCCGTTCCATCCGATGTCGGGTCCTCCCCAGTGGCCAACGGCGCCAAAGGCGGGATCGGTGCCGTGATTGAACGACACATTGGAGCCATCGGGTGCCCCGCCCCGCCGCCCCCAGGCGAAAACCGTCTCTTCGCCTTGCGCATTGGGATTGTACACCCATGCTTCAATCGTTCGCGGAGTGCTCCCCGTCACCGACGGCGGCGCCACCGGGCCGACGTAATGCGTGCCGTTGGGACCCGTTGTCCCGCCAATGAAAGCGACACCCTTGCCACCTGCGATGTTGGTGACTTGCGGGATGGCGTTGCCGGCAGAAGTGAAGTTGCTCGAAATCGTGCCGGTGTTTGTCCACGTCGCCAGTGGGCCGTTGGCAAGGCCAGTCGCGTCCAAATTAACCAGCACTTCGGCGCGCGCATGCGAACAAAGTGCGAGGCACGACACGGTGAGGGAAAAACGTACAAAATACCGGAGCGTTGGGGACAGCATGCCTGCGTTTATCGCACCGTTCGCCGGGTCCCGGACATAGTACTATTGCACCTGAAGATATTCGAAACACACACCGGCACAGTTCCGCGGGCCAATTACTGAACCCGCAGCACGCGATAAAACCGCTGGCTCCCGATCCCGCTGGTGTCCTGGACCGTGAGAGCAGCGCCCGCCGCAAGTCGATTGCCTCCCAGCACATTCCACACCGGCGCGCTGAGCGAATCCGTATACTCAACCCGATACGTTTGCCCCGCTTCGGTTCGAATCGTCAATTCCACTTGCGTGCTCCCCGGAAACGTGAGGGCGGTAATCTCCGGCGAGTCCAGTGCGCCCGGGTTCTCGTTCGGCCCGCGCGGGGTCGGATTCGCCATGAAATAAATCGATGTGCCGCCCTCCGGAAAACGCCCCTCGCTGACGTTATTGGTTTGCTGATTAAACGTGACGGCATCGATCTGCGTGCCATCGGCTGCAAACAGGCCGATAGCCTCGCCGGCCTGGCGCAGTTGAAAATTCACGTGAAGGTCGGTGCGGTTCGTCGCGTTCTGTTGCGGCTCACCGTCCGCCCACACGAGCAAAAACCCTGACGGCGGAATCGTATATTGTCCATTGGCCGGAATTTCGAACTGCCCTGGGTTGAGTAAATTGTCGGTAAGATAAAGACCACCCAGGTCCACTGTGAACGAGTTCGGATTGTAGAGTTCGAACCAATCGTCCGCATCGTTGTCCGCAGGGTCCCGCAGAAACCCGGTATTCCCCGCCATCCACTCATTGATGTAAACCACCAGGGGCGCAGACGCGCAGTTATTCGTGCCGCGCGGCGTGGGATAAAAAAGTTCGCGCCGCTCAAAAAGTTGGCCATCGGGACATGACCCATACGCGCGGTTCGCGCCGACATTGTCGAAATTCAGATAATCAACAATCTGCGGCGCGCCGCCGATCAGTCGCGCCAGGGCCACGCCGCCCGTCCCCGTGTTGAAGCGAAAGTTCGTGTGCCATTCAGCCGCAGTGCTCTCGTTCGTCTCGCCATCAGCGAAGACGATCTTGAACTCGCCCGCTTGCAAGACACTCCCGGACGGAAAGGGCCACTTCGCGAGATTAGCATAGGAGTCGCTGAGGAACATTCCATCCAGCGAAATGGCCGAGCCGCTCGAATTGTAGAGCTCGACCCAGGGCTCACGCTCGTTCTGTCCATCGGTGATGCCGTTGGAATTCACAGGCAGTACTTCATTCAGCCACAGCAGCGGGTAAGGGGGCAACGACAGCGCGACCGCCGTGGGCGCGCCCGGCGTGAACGTTACCGGCTGCGATGGGTCGAGCGCCGAACGGAACGTGTTATTAAGTCGCGTCTGGAAGTTGAGTCCGCTCCCGGACCGCCACCAAAAGCTCAGCACGTGCGGGGTGTTCGTCGCGACCGCCGCAAAATCCTGGTAGAACGTGGTCAGCGACAAAGTGCCGGGTGCGATCGATAGCCGCAGACTGCGGGTTCCGGAACGAGCGATGTTGGTGGCAATGGCGCTGTTGGCGGCGAGAGGCCCAACGACCCACGGCGGCGTCAGCGCCGTTGCAAAATCACCATTGGCGAGAATATTCGCGCCCGCCTCCGGAACGCTGCCCTCAGTAAACCAAATATCGTCCAGGTAAATTTCTCCACCGGCCGCGTCAAAGAACAGCGACAGCCGCGTCCCCCCAAGGCCGCTGTTCGCGCTGTAAGTAAACAATCGCCAGCCTTCGCCGTCCGTCCAGTTGCTCACGCGCGCATTGTCCTGTAAGGGATCAATGATCTGCAGCGAGGATTGGCCGCTTGCCGCGGCCGCGGGCCATGGCGCGCGCGCCTCGAACTTCACTTTATCGACAATGATCTCTTCGCCGGCCTGCGCACCGGGCCGCAGCAGCGTGAGTGTCTCGCCATCGTTATCCAACGCGCCGCCAAACTCGTCGTAAATCGGTTTGGTCGCGCCGTAAAATTTCGCGTACTCGCCGCGGTTCTTCCCGACCACGAGATACGCCCGCGGCGGCAGCGTCGCGCCCTGCGGAAACGTGTAGCTCAGGCCGTTCACGCGCCATCCTGAGAGATCGAACGCAAACGACGAATGCAGATTGAACAGCTCGAGAAACGAAGTCTGGTCGACCGGCGGGTCGTACATGATCTCCGTCATCACCACGAGATCGCGCGGGTCCGGCGCGGTGCCCGTGTAGTTAACGGTCACCGTGCGAGTCCCAAGTGTCACGCCGTCCTTATCGACCGGCGTCACGACCAGCGTATTGGTCCCCGGCGCAACTGGCACGCGCAAGCTCCATCCGGTGGCGCTGGTCCAGGTGATCGGGTAGGCCCCGCCATTGACGAGAATCTCTGATGCCGTCACTGGCGCAGTCCCGCTGATCGTCACGTAGTTGCTCGTGCTCTGGAAGTTCGTTGCGGTGACGTTGAAGTTGGCCGAGGGTATCTGCCCGAGAATGTAAGTGCGCCGCGCAGCGATCCAGTTCTTCATCTCCGTGGCCGTATCCACCGGCACCTCGTTCTCGCGGAACGCCGCGAAGCGCGCATCCACCAGCGGCGAATACACCTCCGGCCGCATATAGATATTGGCCAGTTCCCACATCGCATTCCAAAACTCCCGCACAAATGGCGGATGTTGATACATGCGCGCCACCACCGGCTCCGAACCCGCCGTGTTAAACAGCCCATCGCTCGTCCCGCGGCTGTCTTTGCTCAGCACAAGATCAAGGTCCCACAGCAGCATGCGCCAGCCACCGTGCGTCGGCTTGTAAGCGTACATGTTTTTGCCCCGCTCGTAACCGTAGCTGTCCCAGTTTCCAATCATGTGCTGCAGCGCCCACACCCGCATGCTCGTGCACATGTCCATCAGGTTGAGAGTCGCGCTCGTGTACTCCGGCCCGGTGGCGTTCGCAGCATCCACCAGCGCAAACAAATCCGCGAAGTCGTTCGGTTCGGTGGTGCCCCGCGGACGCCACGTCCATCGGTAGCGCTCCGTCCGCTTCTGCCCCCCTACGACAAAGTTCTGCAGCGTGCACGTAATGATGTCGAACCCGTTCCCTGCATCGTCGAATTCGAACCAGTCTTCGATCTTGTGCAGCCGCCCATTCGCGTCGTTGGGATAATACTCCTCGATGGTATCCGTGTTCGGTTGCTGATGATCGAAGTAGATCATCCCGCGTGGCTGCCCATTCAGGGAAACAAAAATGTGACGCTTGTGGTTGTGGCCCAGGCCCAGCTTGCGCCCAAACCAATACGCCGTCGTTTCCGCCTGCGCGCTCACGTCCTGGTTGAACGTGGGGCTGTAGACTGGATTCTGCCCGTTGAGAACGAAGTCCTGTTGGCCCAGGAACAAATCGTCCGCTGGAAAATTCACCTCGTAGTCACACGTGTTGCCGAGCGGCCCCGTATACGGCGCATTCAACGTGTGCCACGGACTCCCGCTATAAAGCGTCTGCGCATTGTAGATGACCCGCCGCCCATCGGCATACACGAACGTCGCGTCCAGCCCCTCGTTGCTGTTGCGTTCCCGCGTCGCCCAATAAGTGAGATTCGATTGCGTAACCCACAACCGATACGTCGCGATGCTGCCCGGTCGATTCGTCTCGCCGAATCGCACCAGGCACTCCCGCCCATTCTTCGGAAACAATGAAATGGTCCCGCTCGCGTCTCGCGCGCTGATATGAAACGCCACCAGCGTTCCCGCCGGATAACCGGGAATCTGCCCCGAATACAACCCGTCGTTCGCGACAGCGTCGCCTCCCGTTCCGTTATCGTTCATTGGCACGTCCAGTAAAGCGGTGTTCGGATCAAGCCGGTGCCGCAGCGTCACTGTCCCCATCCCATTCGGGTCATCCAGCCGCGCTGTCACGACCACTGGTTGACTGGCCGATGGCAGCGGCGGCGCGTGCGTCACCTCGGCAATGGCCGGCCCCGCGTTGCCGGTGGCGCGCGAATTAGGCGCCCCGGGCGTTCCAAGATTTGTTGGCAACGCCATCTGGCTGGCGCACTCAATCCATTGACCACGGATGCGCATCAAAAAGTTTGGGTTGCCACGCAGCCACCGCACACGTGCCCTCAATGTCGCCTGATTCGCCCCGCCCGTAGGCATCGTTGCAATCGCCGCCCGCACGCGATTCGGTCCCGCGTCTCCCCGTTCCACGGCCCTCAGCCGCAACGCCCGCCCTCCGCCAAACCCGCCGGCTGTCTGCACCGTCGTTTGCGCGTGCGTTCCCTGAAATGCCCACCCCGTTGCTCCGGACTCAAAGCCCGGATTCATCACACGATTGGTCCCGCCGTTGCTCAACACCTCAACCTGGTCCACCAGACACTCGCCCGGTCCTTCGATGAAAAACTCCAACCGGTTCGGCGTCCCATTCCCCGCGCCCATGCCAAGGTCGATCGGCCCGGTTCGTTCCACCAGCGTCCATAGCGCTTTTGCCGATTCGTCGCTGTCCGCCCAGTTGGCCGCGAACCGGTTGTCCGCGCGCGGATCGATCAGTTCCAGCGAACTGCCTCCGCCGTCGCTCCACTCTCCCCATCGCCCGCCGTCGTGGTAAGTCACTTCATTGACGACGATGTAGAACGCGTTCGTCGTAATGGTTGGTCCGTTGGTTTGAAATGAATAATCCGGCATCGCCAGCGCGATCCGTTCGCCGCCATTCGCAAGCTGGCCGGTGTAATCTCCCGCGACCAGGTTCGCCGGCCAGGCGTAGCGCGCGAGGAGGTTCGTCCGGTTCTTCGCGATAACGAGATAACCGCCCGCAGGAATAGTTCGGCCCGGCGGGATCGTGAAATCGATGCCATCGACAAATCGCCAGTTACCAACATTCACCACCGCCGTGCCGCGATTACAAAGCTCGATGTACTCATCGTCGTCATTTCCGGAAATCGGATTGTACATGATTTCGTTGATGACGATATCACGTCGCAGCGGACCGGAATTCGCCGTCCCCGGCGTGGGCGTGCTCAACTCCACAAACTCGCGCCCGTTTCCGAGCCCGCGCGCGCCAGCCGCGACCCCGCGCGACACTCCATTCGCCTGCCCTTCAAAGCGCACCGCATCGAGCACGCGCGTTCGATTCGAGTTCACCAGCAGAATTTCCTCCCCGTCCGCGCTCAGATTGAACCCAAGCTGATTTTGATCGAAAGCAATCTGCCCACGCGGCCCAAGGACGGTCGGATCCGGGATCCGAAACTTGTTCGTTCCAAAATCGTCGCTCAGCCAGCACCCACTAATGTCCACCGACTGCGTGCTCGTATTGAACAACTCCACGAAATCGAATTGTGGCTCGTCGGTATGTGCGAGGAACTCACCGATCACGATCGCCCGCTGCGGATCAGGCACGTAAGCTTCACCGCGTCCCGGCGATCCGCCAATGAACTCACTCGCCGCCCACGCCTTCGCGCTACGCTCTCCGTAGCTCGGCCTCGCCAGCACCAGCGAATGTCCCGCCCCGTCCGCCGCCGCGGGCCACTCTCCCTCCGTGTCGTATTCCACTTCAAGGAGGTGCGCGCCCAGTTCGCTTTCCAGACGCACCACGCCGCGCGTGTTCGGCAAATTGTTCGTGAACGGACCGAGCACTCCCGAAATGCCATACACGCCTTGCAGCGCCGCGGGATCACGCGCGATCACCAGAAACCCGCCGCTCTGCAAAATCGTCCCCGACGGAAAATCGTAATCGGCATCGCCGCGAAGCTGAAAGCCGCTCAGATCCTCGAAATACTCCTGCCCATTGAAAATCTCGATGTACTCAAGACTGTTCGTTACGCCAGTGACATCTGGCGGATGATACATAATCTCTGAGATCATCAGGCCCGTGCGACGCGAACTCGGCCCCAGCGGTTCGAAAGGCAACGCGATGCTGTCGGCGAAACTCCCGCCCCCCGCGTAATCCGCATCGCGGAACCTTGCCGTCACGCTCTGGTTCGTCGCGTGACTGCTCGCCACAAACCCAAGGTACACCTGCGGTCCCATGCCGATCGTCGCGGACCCAAGCCTCTGCCAGTTCTGTCCATCAAAACTCCCGAACCCGCTGAACACATCGCCCGCGCGCTGCAACCGCAGCCATGTGTAAGGATAATTCACCGGCATCGACCCGACGCTTGCCGCCGCAACGTTCGGCCGTGTTCGGCTCTGAAATTTCACGCCCCCAAGCCCGCTCGAGGCCAGCACCGCCGCAAACGCTCCGTTGGTCGAGAGGCCGTCTCGCGCCATGAGTCCCGCTTCACTGTAGCCCCCCGCGAGCCCAATTCCCTCGACACGGACCTGCACGTCGAAATCACCCGAGCGCAACTGCGATTGAAAGCCAAAGTCGTCCGCGGCCCCGCGCGTCCCGCCGCCCGAAGCGGTCACATCGTAACCTCCACCCACGCGCACAGCGCTGATGGTGCTCGTCCCCACCGTGCGCGGCAAAAACGCCGCGGCCACAAAGCTCACTTCGCTGTTCGGTGCAATGACGTTCCCCGCACTCGAAGCGTCACGCACATTGTTCACCCGCACCGTGTAAGTCGCTCCGTCAGTCAGCGGCGCTGCCACGAACAGCGAAACGCTCCGCGGCAGGGACGCTGCTCCGCCGCCGTCCGCTGGCACTATCTGAGTGATCGGCACCACCGTTCCACCCGGCCCCCGCAGCGAATAGTTGGCAAGGTTGGTCGCTGTCGCAGGCAGAAGCGCCTCATCGAACTCCACCAGCACGCCATCGATTACTGTCAAGCTCTGCCGCGACAGCCCGCTCGCGCGGAGAATCACGGGCGCGTTCGTGTCCGCCATTACCGTCAGCACCGCGTTGCTGCTCAAAACCGAATACAACGTCCCATCAATGACATTCGAGACCGCAACACGAAACTGCGCGCCGTTGTCGCCCAGGCTGGCGTACTCGATCGTATACGTCGCGTTCGTTGCGCCGGGAATTGCCACGCCATTCCGGAGCCACTGAAAGCGCGGCGCCGGAAAGCCGCCGAACTCGACTTCGAAAGTCACCGGTCGAAGCTCCGTCACCGTCTGGCTCGCGGGCTGAGCCAGGACCATAGCCGGCCCGCCCACCGGCAAACGAGCCGGCCCGTAAAAGAACGACGCTGCGACCGCATTGCTGCTGATTACCCCCTCATAAATCCGAAATTCGTCGTACTCCGCCTCTGCGTTTTGGTCCGCCGCGAAGTTCGACCGCCCCAGCCAATTATTAATGTCATTGATCGCGCTGATGCGCTCCTCGGTTACCAGGCGCCCAACGCGCTGCCCGTTCTCGTAAATCAGAATCTCCCCCGACGCCTCGTCCCAGGTGACAACCAGATGCACGTCCGTGTTGAAGGTCGCCGTTCCGTAATCGAGCGTGTTAACGCCTCCGGACGCACCGTCGTTATTCGCGACCGCCAGCCGTCGCATGGAGTTGTCGGCGCCGGCCTGGGCCGAGAGGAGGAAATAGTCCAACCCGTTACCCCCGCCGCCTGGTCCCTGCAGCTCTCCGCCGGTTGTGGATCCAAAGTCCCAAACACGTGACCAGTTCCGATTGCCGGTGACCTTCACCCACGCTTCGAACGTCACTCCCCCGGGCCCACCGCGGTCGACACTGTTTGTCGAGAGGAGACGATTTGGAAAGTCCGCGTACGCCGCTGTCGCCGACGCTCCCCCGTTCAACACCAACCGTTCGCCCGTCAAGCTCGCGCCCGCCCCCCGAACCACCCCGTGCGCGGTTCCGATGGAATCCAATAACTGCCGCCCCGTCGCGTTGCCCGTCGCCGCCTCTCGAAACGAATAGCGATGCGACACAATCACATTCTCGACACGCGGCCGCAGATCGGCCCGAAAACTCACCGAGCTTCCCGGCGCGATCAGATTCGCGTTCGACGACGCGTCCCTCACGCCGCTTACCGTTAGCGTGTAATTCGTCCCGGCAAGCAACGTGCCCGTGTTGAACACGATGTTCGTGCCGTCCTCGAGGCTCGCCGAAAAAATGCTGACGGCCCCTCCCGGCCCCGTGAGTGAATAATTCGAAAGGTTGCCCACCGAGTCCGCGCGCAGCCGCTCGCTGAACGTCGCTCGCACCACGTTCGACCTCAGCGTCCCCGCCCGCAACAGCACCGGCCCGTTGGTGTCCGCCACAATCGTCAACACCGCCACCGCGCTCGTCGCCGCGTGCCACGAACCGCTTACAAAATTAGACACCACACACCGAAACGTCGCGCCCTGATCGGCCGGCGACGTCACGAAACTATAGGTCTCAGTTGTCGCCCCGCCGATCGCCGCATTCGCGCGTTGCCACTGATAAAAAAATGGTGGCGTGCCAAGAACGCCCACGCTGAAGCTCGCCGCCGTTCCCTCAACGACCGTTTGGTTTTGCGGCTGCGCGTTGATCGTCACCGGCCCGGCGATATTCAACACGTCCGGCCCTTCCTGAAAACTCCCGCGTACCTCCCCAGGGCTCAGCGCGCGATTGTGAATGCGCAATTCCAGGTACTCGATCTGCGCGTTCTGGTCTGTGGCCTGGTTCGCGCGTCCGAGCCAGCAGTTCACATCGTTGATCGCGCTGAACCGCTCCGGCGTCCTCATCGCCGCTACCGGCAATCCGTTTTCGTACACCACCACCTCGCTCGCGCTCTCGTTCCAACTCACCGCGAAATGCGCGTCCGTGTTGAATGTCGCCGTTGGAAAATCCAGGAAGTTCGTGCCCGCCGGCGGCGTGTCGCTGTTGCGCACCTCGACTCGCCGTGTCGCGATGCTTGCTCCCGCCTGCCCGTACAATGCGAACGAATCCACCACCGCGCCGCCTCCCCCGGGCCCGCCGATTTCCCCGCCCGCGGTCGATCCGAAATCAAAAATCCGTTGCGCGCTCCGAACTCCGTTCACGCGCGCCCAGCCTTCCACCGTCAACTGTCCGCTCGCCGCGCGCGACGACACGATGCCATTCGGCAAATCACCGTAACCTGCCGTGCCCGATGCCCCGCCTGGTAACGTCAATCGCGCGCCCGTAAACCGCGCCCCGCTGCCGCGCACCACTCCATGCGCGCTCCCGATCGAATCCGTAAACGTCAACCCGGCGGCATCGTTCGTCGCCGGCTCGTTAAACGAATACCGGTGCGCGGGCGCCGTCGCCAGCGGGACAGGCTGGGGCTCTGCGAACGCAGCTCGTTCTACCTGGTAATTGTTTGCGATTTGCGCGTCGCCCAACACACCGTCGTGCACTCGCACACGCGCGATTGTCAGCGAGCCGCGCAATGTTGCCGTCGGCGTCACGCCGTCGGGTTCGAGCTGCGTCCCAAGGCAAATCGGCGTGTTCGTGTGCGTGTTGATCACGAATTGCCCCAGCACCTCCGAATTCTGGAGCACGCCGTCCGAGTACACGCGCGTCGTCGTGCCGTCGTAAGTGTAGACCAAATAATGCCATTGCCCCGCTGCCGGTGCGCCGCCGCCGCTGTTCCATCCCATGTCTGGCCCTGCTCCCCAATGGCCGACCGCGCCGAACGCCGCATTCGCGCCGTAATTGAAAGAGATGTTCGAGCCCTCCGGCCCGCCGCGATGCCCCCATGAAACGATAGTCTCTTCATCCGCAATCGCCGGATTCAATACCCACGCCTCGATCGACCTCGTGGGGTCCAAACCCACGACTCCGGCTGGCGCGGGCACGAGCGCGCCTCCGGGTGCGGTCGCGTGTTGCATATAATCCCCGCCGTCAAACTGAATCCCGCGTGTGCCGCTGCCGCCCGCGATGGCCACCCGCGGCGCCGTCGTCGCCGCTCCCCGCGCTTCGAACACCCCGCCGAGCGACCCGCGGTTCGTGATGACGTTGATTGTGCCGACGGGCGCCGCTGTCGCATCCACATTTACGTACAACGTTCCGGCAGTCTGAATCTGCCCCTGCGCCGCAGCACAAATCACAAGACTTGTAACCCCCGAGGTAAGGAGGGGGCCAATTAAATAGCGCAACATCAAAAAACGCATGGCCGTGGGATTGCTGATTCAAAAAACATTAGAACCACAGAAGTCCACCGCAGCAATCCTTTCCATGCACTTTGAAATACTAAAAATGCACACCTGTAGCAGACGAGGTAACGAGTCTCTGATTAAAAACCAAGCCCGTAGCGGGTCTCTGACACGTCTTACACTCTCTCAACTCTTCACTTCTCCTCAATCCCCTTCCCTCACCGTTAGCCACCGATTCCCCCCCGGCGCCGCAACCACATTCGTCCCTCCGCTCGGCCACCGCACCTCCACTCGATCGATCTTTTCCCGCTTTCCCAAACCAAAGTGCAGCCGCCGTCCATAATCACTTTGATATCCCCGTCCACTGTGCACCTCATCCACCAGCGTCAAATCCCCAGCGACAACTTTCACCCACGCCCCAATCCCGTCGCGATTTGACCGCGTCCCCGCCAATCGCACCCCAAGCCAGTTTCCGCGCGCCGAATCATTTCGCAGAATCGTCGGCTCCCGCCGCGAATTCAGGATCACAACATCAACATCCCCGTCATTATCCAAATCATCGAACGCCGCCCCGCGCGCGCTGCGTTTGACCAATGGCCCATCGCCAGCCTTGTCCGAAACATTAACAAACCGGGCCGGTCGGGACGCCGCTCCGCTGGCATCCGCCCCCGTATTCCGCAACACGACACTCGGACACTCATAAAACGTGGTGTTATCGAAGAGATGCACATTATCGTGCAAATGCCCGCACGCGATGAACACGTCCCGGTGCCCGTCGTTATCAAAATCCACCACGCCGACACCCCACTTCACATACCGCAACGTTCCTTCACCCGCCCGACTCTGTGCCGTCATGTCATCGAACTGGCCTTTGCCTGCGTTCCGAAACAACGTCGCCAATTCCTGCTGATACGTCGTAATGAACAAGTCGAGCAGCCCGTCATTATCCACGTCCGCGCACTCGACACCCATGCTTCCCTGCGCCCGCCCGGCCAGGTCGTACGCTACTCCTGCCAGCCCGGCGTTTTCCGTAAACTTTCCCTTGCCGTCATTCAATAACAGCGAATTGCCCGTCTTGTCGTTCGCCACAAAAATGTCCGTGTCACCGTCAGAATCCGCATCGAAGCACACCACCCCCATGCCCGCGCCTTTGTATTTTCCGACGCCCGACTCGGCGCTCACGTCGGCGAACGTCCCATCTCCATTATTTCGAAAGAGCGAGAACGGCGTTGGCCGATAATCGAGCGGCCCCGCGTAGGCCGGGTGTCCGTTGAACCGCACGGTGCGATGATTTTCGTAACTGAAGTTAACGTAGTGCGCCGCGAAAAGGTCGAGGTCGCCATCGTTATCGATGTCGAGGAACGCCACCCCCGCGCCGATCTTCTTGTTGCCATCTTCGACTCCCGCCGTTTTCGTCACATCGCTGAACGTCCCATCCCCATTGTTGCGATACAATTTGTTCGGACCAAAATTGCTCACGTACACGTCCTGGTCCCCGTCGTTGTCATAATCCGCTGTCGCTACCCCTACGCTATAATTTGTGTCCCCCAGCCCGCTGCGCTCCGTCACATCCGTGAATTTCCAATTCCCCTCGTTCCGCCACAGCGCATTCCGCGGTAGCGCCGCCGCGGAGACGGACTGTAAAGTCACGTCGTTCGTCCCCAACTTCGCCCCACTCAAAAAATAAATATCCGCATCCCCATCATTGTCGTAATCGAAAACCGCCAGCCCCGACGCCACCGTCTCAACGATATACCGCTGCCCCGAACCGCCGTCCGTATGAACGAACGTGATCCCCGTTTCACGCGTCACATCGCGCAGTTGAATGGGACTCTGCGCCTCCGAAGCGCGCGCAAGGCCCGCAGCCAGCACGCACCAAGCAAAAACAAATCTCCTGATCATGGCTTCTCCAGAAGCATCGCGCGGAATTGCACGTATTGCGGATTGTCCGGCTTGAGTTCAATGGCGCGATTGAACGCCGCCAGCGCACCTGCCCGGTCGTTGCTCATCGCATACGCCTGCCCCAGCAACGCATAATACTTCGCTTCCGGCGCGAGTTTCACGGCTGTCTCCGCCAGCGTCACCGCTTCCGCAAGATTCCGCCGTGCCTGCAAATAGAATTCCGCCAGGCTGCCGTGTGCCTCCGCCTGCTCGGGAGCCAACCGCACCGCTTGCGCAAACGCCTGCTCCGCCCGTTGCGTCTCGTTCAACTTCATCCACAACCGCCCCATGTTCAGTTGCACCAGCGCGTCATTCGGATCGGCCGCGGCGACTTCCTCGTAATACTTCAGCGCCTCGCGAGGCTTGCCGCCCTGCTGATACAGCACCGCCAACTGCAACCGGCACAAACTGTTTTTCGGATCGAGCTCCGCCGCTTTGAGCCACAGCCGTTCGGCTTCGCGTGCCCGCCCCGCCAGGATATACACCCGCCCCGCGTCCGTGTGCGTTTGCGCCACGCTCTTCTTTGTAATCTCCATCGTGTCGTAATTCGCCCGCACGTCCCGGCCCCGTTCCTCGGCGCGCTCTCGAAGCACTGAGAACGTCTGAAAATATTTATTGGCCGCCTCCCGCTCTCCCAATCGGTTTAGCACTTTGGACAACCCGTAATAAGCTTCCGCCAGATTCGCGTTGAGACCGATCGCTTTCGTGTAACTCGCCCTGGCCTTCTCAAACTCTCCCAAATGCTGGTACGCCTCACCCAACTGCCGATGCCCGTCGGCGTTCAGCGACTGTGCTTTCTCCAAAATCGTCGCCGCCTCCCGCATCTTCCCCTGGTGAATCAGCGCGCTGGCCAGCCGCGCATTCGCCGTGCCCAGCGTCGGATCGATCGCGAGCGCTTTGCGAAAATATTCCTCCGCCTTCTCGTAATCATCCCGCAAAAGCAGCGCGTGGCCCAGACTGTCGTTCGCATCTGCCCGGCTCGGATCAATCTCCAGCGACCGCTTCCAAAACTTCATCGCGCTCTCCGTGTCCCCCTGCTCGTGGTGCGCCAACCCAAGCAGATAAACCGCGTCATCACTCTGCGGAAACGCCGCCACCAACTCCTCCACCACCCGCAACTCCGCTACCCGCAACCCCCGCTCAGTTAGGGACGCCGCTCCGCCGGCGTCCGTCTCGCCACCCCGCCGCTCCGAACCCTTACCCCCCATCCACCACACCGCTCCCCCTGCCAAAATCAAAACCGCGCCCACGACAACAATCCACGCCCCACGCGCCCGCGCGCGATCTTCAACCCGACGCTGATGCTGTTTGCCAGTTGCCATTAACAGAGCGGAGTAAACCTAGAGAATACAACACGAGCATCCCCAAAGGCGATTGCCGAATTTCAGAAACCCTGTAGAGGAGCGAGATGAAAGCGGCACAGGAGCGCCGCACTCCAAAACGCGTCGCGTTATCGAATGCGCATTTGAATTCGCGGCAGCGTCTTGGAGTGCGGCGCTCCTGTGCCGCTTTGGTTGGCAGCTTGAGAAATCCCCAAAGTTTACAAAAACTGAGACGCGCCCTTGCTAGCAGCCGATGGCGCCGAGAAACGTCTACTCGAGGACGCCAGCCTCCTTTTTCGCCGTGCAGTGCGGACTGTGCCTCGCTAACTTCCGACTATTATGACGATTCGGAATGAGCGAGGTTTTTAGAAGCCTGGGTCGTTAGCCAGATTTTCATATGCAAACTGTAACTGGAATTGGAGGTTTGTTTTTCCGCGCCAAGAATCCCGCGATGACGGCGCAGTGGTACAAGGAACATCTCGGAATTGATCTCGTGCCAGCCGATTACAGCCAGAAGCCCTGGTCACAACAGGCAGGGCCAACCGTGTTTGCACCGTTTCCCGAAGACACGGAATATTTCGGCGACGCCGCCAGGCAGTGGATGATCAATTTTCGCGTGAACGATCTCGACGCAATGGTAGAGCAGTTACGCGCCGCAAAGATTGACGTCTCAGTCGATCCAGAGAAGTATCCGAACGGACGATTTGCCCGCTTGCTTGATCCGGAAGGAAATCCAATACAGTTATGGGAGCCGAGATAAATCTGGCCAACAAGGCGTTGGCCTCGAACCTCCCGATAGACAGTTCCGGGACCTTCGCATGTCACAAATAAAACAATCGCTCGGTTTGGTGTCACTGGTAGTTCGCGACTACGATGAAGCGCTCGCTTTCTTCGTCGGCAAACTGGGCTTCCTGCTTGTCGAAGATTCATTCGTCCCGGAACAAGGGAAGCGATGGATTGTGGTCGCGCCTCCGGGTGCGAATGAAACCCGTCTTCTCCTGGCAAAGGCGTCCACTCCAGAGCAGGAGGCACATATCGGCGCGCAAACGGGTGGTCGAGTCTTCCTGTTTCTTTACACGGACAATTTCTGGAGGGACTATGAGCGCTACAAAGCGCAAGGAATTACCTTCGTGCGGGAACCGAAGGAAGAGCCGTATGGCACCGTCGCCGTGTTCAAAGACTTGTATGGCAACTTGTGGGATTTGCTGGAGCCGAAGCGCCGGATGCAATGACCCCTAATCACCGGTCCAGCGCATTCCAGATCCTGTCGAGAGCGGGCAGGGGCGAATCTCAATTTTGGCAGATTACACCCATGTCAGGATCAGCCCATGCGAAGCGGCGAGATTGAAAGCGACACGGGAGCGTCGCACAGAAGAGCAAGCTATGAATAAAGCGTCACTAAGCGAAAAGTTTGCGCTGATCGATGAGCATTGGCGTCCGAAGGTGGTCGCGCAGTTGAATGGCCAGGAGGTCAAGTTGGTGAAGTTCAAGGGAGTGTTTCCCTGGCATCATCACGAAAAGGAAGACGAAATGTTTCTCGTCTGGTGCGGAGAGATGACGATCGAATTTCGCGACCGGCGCGTCACGTTGCAGGCAGGCGAGTTATGTGTGGTGCCTCGCGGGGTGGAGCATCGCACGATGGCTGATAGCGAGGCGGAGGTTCTGATTTTTGAGCCGGCGGAGACGCGCAACACGGGCAACATCCTGGACGAGAAATTTACCGCCCCTAACGGAGTCGTGGTATGATCGTGTAGGGCCCCCTTCGCTTCCTTAGCGGCCTTCTGTAAGAAGCCCCCCTCCAGCAGCCCCCCTTTTGCCGCCATCGGTCGAGCTTCCACCCTCGCCAGCCGGAAGCAAACAATCGCTGCCGATCGGGCCTTGAGCCGCCTCACCATCCAGATTTCGGTTCCCACTCGGCCTCCGATTCTGTCAAAAAATATTTTGAAACAATCTGACCACTCCCCGAACCGCACGATTGTTTCAAAACGCTCCTCCGCCCACTAACGCCAAAAACCATGCGCTACCTTATGGCCAGGAGAAAGGAACTTTCTTCCAACGCGGCAAACACCCGCGCAGCGCCAGCCCGTTTGCTGGCC
>Ga0111538_10004234_pt1 | contig 19976 bp, 18 predicted proteins | sample SoiMethybrSBSTD1_FD_79669 | JGI IMG/M metagenome (GOLD analysis project Ga0111538, IMG submission 79669) | Bulk soil microbial communities from a Populus tree surrounding site in Tennessee, USA - Soil MetaG P. TD hybrid SBSTD1 (version 2)... | ecosystem: Environmental > Terrestrial > Soil >...
GAGCCGGTCTCTCGCGATCGGGAAGGCGAGCCAGACGATCACCTTCACGACGCTCGCGAACAAGACGTATGGCGCCCCAGACTTCGCGCTTAGCGCCACCGCGTCCTCGGGGCTGGCGATCTCCTTCGCCGCGAGCGGCGGCTGCACCGTCAGTGGTTCGACGGTGCACATCACGAGCCCCGGTTCCTGCACGATCACCGCCTCGCAGCCGGGCAACGCGAGCTACAACGCCGCAACTGCTGTCTCGCGGACCTTCTCGATCGCGAGCCGGCTGACGCCGCCCGCGAGGTGCAGGGTGCCGAACGTGGTCGGTAAGCGGCTCGGAGCCGCCAAGTTGGCGATCAGGCGGAGTCATTGCCAAACGGGGAAGGTGGCCTATGCCTACTCGCGCAAACGCAACAAGGGCATAGTCGTCTCGCAAAGCCGCCGGCCCGGACGAGTGCTGCCGGCCAACTCGAAGATCAACCTCGGCGTCAGTCGAGGCCGAAGAGGTTGAGTGTGGTGTTGCCCAAGCATGGGCGAAAGGTCCGCGAAAGACTCTCGCCTGCGCGAAGCCAAACGTGTCTTGACGTTGTAGGGATGAGATCCGGATCAACGCTGAGGCGTCGGCTCCACGTGCGTGTAACCGCGGCCCTCGTCCTCGTCATGGCAGGCGTGTGGGTCGCGGGGTGGCACGAGACGAATGCATCCGGCTCGGCGATCCCGAGCTTCGGGCCCGGGAAATGTTCAAAGTCCACGGCGGTTGAAGTCGCGACCCGGCTGCACGTGGGTGTTGACCCGATCCTCGGCAAGACACCGATCTCACAGGTGCTGTGCGGGCCTTTCCTTGGGCCTGGCAGCCAGGGGATGGCCGCGTCGGTTGCGGTTCCAACCGGCTGCGGCGGCAGCCTCGAATGGGCTGTGTTTCGGTTCACATCCGGGAACTGGCAGGTCGTCATGGTACGAAAGAACGGCGCCTTTCTTTCCGCGGTGGGCTCCAACATCCGGGAGAAGGTCGGTGCCCCGCGATCCGGCGACCCACACTGCTCCCCGTCCGCCTGGAGATCGCGGATCTGGCACTGGAACGGCAGTCGCTTCGTCGCCAGCCCGTGGAAGGTGACGTCGTCATCGAAGTCAGGACCAAAGACGGTGCACCTGTTCTACGTCCGCTCGCCGAGCCACAATCTCTGGTGCGACGTCGGCGACGAGGGCAAGGCGTACTGTGTGAGCAAGGACCTCCCACATTCCGCCACTCTGGCCCTCGACGGAACGCTCAGGATCTGCAACGGACGCCGGTGCGTCGCTAACAACAACCTCTTCAAATCCGGCACTCCGGTCCTCGCCTACGGCCAGCGGGACGAGCAGGGCGGCTATCGCTGCAAGTCCGAGCAGAGCGGAATCAGCTGCACGGTGATCCTTCCAGGGAAGGGCTATGCGAAGGGCTTTCTGATCAACAGGGCAGGTGTTCGTCGAGTGGGGCCTTGAGGCTCCGAATTGGTCTTTCGGTGACACGACTCGCCTAGGTGGGACGGTGACGCCAGTTTGGTTGCGGTAGCTGGCCCGTTGCGGTGGTAACGGCGGCCACATCGCCGCCGCGAGTGTCTTGGAACCATCACGTTGTAGGGCGACCTCTGGACCGCGTTGGCGTTGCTGGCAACAACGACAAAAGACCGGGAATCTCCGGTGCATCACGGGCGCAGCATTTGCCGGCTCTTCGTGGAATCGCTGGCCTAGACGCACCGCATGGTTGAGCCAACGGAAAAAGCCCTGGAAACAGGACTTTTTTCTATGCTCCCGCGAAACCGTCCGCAATGCTGCATGAGCGGTGCCGCTCCAGAATCGAGTCACGCCCCTCGGAGAGCTGATTGCGGATCCCGCCCGAGGGCTTGTCTACGGCAACCGTGGCTGCCTCCACGACGACCACGGACGCATCCGTCGGCGCTATCAGGTCAAGCGCTGGATCGCATGTCGGCTCGAGTTCCGCGGCTGGCACCGCGGGCCGCTCATGCAGCCGGGCCGCTTCACGGAGCTCTTCTTCCTGGACGAGGCGACGGCGCTCGCGGCCGGGCATAGGCCCTGCGCGCTCTGCCGCCGCGCGGACTACGACGTCCTGGTCGAAGTCTGGGCCTCGCTCCACGAAGACCAGCGCCGAGCCGACGCGATCGATTCGCAGCTCCATCGGGAGCGCATCGCGCCAGGATCGGGAAAGCGCAGTCTCCACACCGCCTCGTTCGACGAGTTGCCCGACGGCACGTTCGTACTCGAGAGCGGCGAGCCGTGGCTCGTGGTCGGCGATGAGCTCCTTCGTTGGACGCCGAATGGCTACGGCGAGGCCCTGCGGCGACCGCGACGCAAGGATGCGCGGGTCGTCACGCCAGCCTCGCTCGTCGCGCTGCTGCGCCACGACCGTGAACCGCTCGTCCCGCTGCTGCATCCGTCCGCGACGGGTGGTCGCTTGACTCTCCCGTAACGGGAGGCTGCATGCTTGCCACGTGGGCACGCTCCTGAGCATCGGCGACTTCTCGCGGATGACGTTTCTGAGCGTCAAGGCCCTCCGGCACTACCACGAGGTCGGCCTCCTGCCTCCCGCGGAGATCGACGCCGACACCGGCTATCGCCGCTACGAGGTTGCGCAAGTGCCGACCGCTCAGGCGATCCGGCGTCTTCGGGAGCTGGGGATGCCGGTCGACCAGGTGCGGGCCGTCATCGACGCCCCGAACGTCGACGCGAGAAACGCCGCCATCAGCGCTCACTTGCGACGGATGGAGGGCGAGCTGGATCGCACGCGCGCGACGGTGAAGTCGCTGCGGATGCTTCTCGACGAAAGCGCTCCGCCTGCGATCGTCGTCGAGTACCGCGCGGCCGGGCCGACGGAGACGCTCGCGATGCGTGCCGCGATTCCGCACGCCGATGTCTTCGACTGGCTCGCGGAGGCGTTTGTGACGCTCCGCTTGGCGACCGAAGAAACCGGGGCGGCTCGTGCCGGGGCGGACGCGGCCCTCTTCTCCGGCGAGCTGCTCGAGGAGGAGTTCGGAGAGATCGTCGCCGTGATTCCGGTCAAAGCCGGCGGCCGGCCCGCGGCGCCGGTCGAGCTGCTTCGCCTGCCGCACGTCGAGTACGCGGTCGCGGTTCACGCCGGATCCGTCGACGACATCGACCGCACCTACGCCGCGCTCGGGACTGTCGTCGCGGAGCGCGCGATCGGAGTGCAGGGGCCGATTCGCGAGGACTACCTGGTCGGCACATCCGAGACGGCCGACGAAGCGCAACATCTCACCGAGATTTCCTGGCCGGTCTTCCAGACGACACCGGCCGCGTAAGCCACTTCGGATCGGAGACAGACCATGGCTCGCGCCCACGGCAGCGTCAGCGTGCCCGCGCTCGGCCGACTCGGCCTCGGGCTGTCGAGGGAGCTCTGGCTCGCCCAGATCGGCATCTTCCTCAACGCCCTCGGCTGGGGCTCGGTGCTTCCGTTCGAGGTCATCTACTTGCACGACGGCCGCGGCTTTTCGCTCGGCACGGCCGGCCTGATCGTCGGAACGCTGACCGGCGTTGCGGTGATCTCGGCGCCGTGCGCCGGCGCGCTGATCGACCGGTTCGGCGCGCGAGGGGCCGCTGTCGGTGCCGGCATCGCGCTCGCCGCGGGTTATGCCGGGCTGGCCTTTGCGCACACCGAACCGGTTGCATTCGCGGCCGCAGCGCTCGGCGGTGCGGGGAACGGCGCCCTGTTGCCGGCCCAGTCGACACTGATCGCAGCACTCGCCGCGCCCGAGATCCGCCACCGGGCGAGCGCGGTCTCCAGGGTCTGCACGAACGCGGGCTTCGGACTCGGCGGCGCGCTCGGCGGCCTCGTGGCCGGCTTCGGCCTCTCGGGTTTCGTGGGGCTTTTCCTGTTCAACGCTGCGACGTACCTCGCCTACGTCGGGGTGCTCGTGCTGGTAGTGGGCAAGCCGCCGCGGCCCGAGCCGATCCGCGGCGGCTACGGCCGGGTCCTCCGCGACCGCGCGTTCTTGCACCTCGCGCTCACGAACACCGTGATCATCGCCGTCGGCTGGGGCGTCCTTCCTTGGGTGGTGCCGCCGTACGCGAAGAGCGAGCTCGGCGTCGGCGCGCAGCTGATCGGCCTGCTGCTGTTCGCGAACGCCCTCACCGTCGTCGTCGCGCAGGTGCCGGTCGCGAAGTTCGCCGAAGGTCGTCGCCGCGTCGTGATGATGTCGCTCGGGGCCGCCCTGATCGCCGCTGCATGTCTGCTCGTGCTCTCCGCGCGGGCGTTCGGGGGCGCGGCCTACGCGGTCGTCGTCGCGGCGTCGATCGCGATCGGCATCGGCGAGTGCTTCCACACCGTCGCGCTCATGCCGCTCGTCGCGGACCTTGCCCCGGAGAGCCTACGCGGCCGGTACATGGCGACCGTGGGGCTGTCCTGGTGGATCGGCCTCGCGATCGCGCCGACTTTGGGGACCCGCCTGCTGAGCAGCTCCGCGGCGCTGACCTTCGTCGGCTCGGCCGCGGCGGCGGCAGCGGCCGCGCTGTCGATGCTCGAGCTCGAACCTCGCCTCCCGGGTGCCTCTCGGCTGACGCCGACGCCCGAGGCTCGCTAAGAGCTCGGGTTCGGCTTCTCCCAGACCGAGACGTGCTTCGTGCTCTCGCTTGTGAACGGCGCTCGGTCCCAGTCGGCCCACCGCTCGCGAAGCGTCATCCCGGCGAGGCGCGCCATCAGGTCGAGCTCCGCCGGCGAGACCGAGCGAAACGGGATCGAGAGGCGCTCCCAGTTTCCGTCGACGAGCGAGAAGTGATGCGACACGAGCCGCTGCGTCGCCGCGTCGTATTCGTCTACGCCGACGTGCGTGTCGTTCAGGTCGAAGACCCGCAGCGGCTTCCCGGTCGGAACGCCGACCTCGATCACGAAGCAGCCGCCAGGCTCGAGATGCGCGGCAACGTTCTCGAAGCAGGCGACCTGGGCGTCCTGCGTCGTCAAGTTGTTGATCGTGTTGAAGACCAGGTACGCGAGCGAGAACGTCCCCTCGACGCGAGTGCTCGCGAAGTCCCCGATCGTCACGCCGATCCGTTCAGCGCCCGGTTTCGCCTCGAGCTTCGCGACCATCGCCTCCGAGAGGTCGATGCCGTGCACCTGCACGCCGCGCTCGGCGAGGGGAAGAGCGATCCGCCCGGTGCCGATCCCGAGCTCGAGCGCCCTGCCCGCGCCGGCGAGCTCGGCGAGGAAGTTGACGGTCGGGCCGACGACGGCCGGATCGAACCTGTCCGCGGTCGACTCGTCGTAGCGCTCGGCCACGCGCTCGCCGAAGTAGTTCTCGGGCACGAGGCGGACCTTCTCAAAGCAGCGGTCGATTAGGAACGCCACCGGGCGGGCACCGCACACTCGAAGCGACGGAGCTCGCGCGGGATCCGCCCCGCCGCGGGCGGCGGAGACCTCTCTCGGCGCTCGCTCGCTCGGTGCTCGGCGGCGAGCTCGACAGGCGAGTCCTCTCGATCGCAGCCGTGACGCTCGTCTATAGCGCCTCGTTCTCGACCTTCTGGGTGTACGTCGGTGTCTACGCGGTCAAGGGCCTTGGCTGGCCGGCTGCACGGGTCGGGCTCCTGTTTCTCCTCTCCGCGCCGGCCGCCGCCGTCGCGAACTACTTCAGCGGGCGGATCTCCGACCACACCGGCCGGAAGAGCCTGATCGTCGGCAGTTTTCTCGCGTCCGCGGCGAACGTGGCCGCGCTCTCGATGCTGGGCCACCGGACTCCTGTGGCCTTCGCCTTGATCGTCGCGCAGGGGGTGATCGGTGCGCCGGCGTATTCGCTCGACCGTGCTCTCGTCGCCGACCTCGTGTCCGAGCCCGAGGGGCGCGAAGGCGCCTATTCCACGGTGCGTGTCGCTGCCAACGTCGGCGCATTCGTGGGGCCGCCGCTCGCCGCGTTGCTGATCTTCGTCGGGGGGTGGACGACCTTCCTGATGCAGCGTGCTCGGGCTCGTCGGCGCCTCGCTCGCGGCGGCGCTTCTGCCGGAGACCGGCGGAGCGTTGCGCGGCGAGCGCGCCGGCGCCGGCGCGCTCAGCCTCGTCCTCCGCGACCGCCCGTTCGTCCTGCTGCTCGTGTCGACGCTACTGGCGTTTACGGTCTACTGCGGGTTCGAGACCGTTCTGCCTGTGATCGCGGTCACCGCGTACGGCCTGGGGCCGTCGACGTGGGGCTTGCTCGTTGCGATCAGTCCGTTGCTCGTCGTCTTCGGCGGTCTCGGGCCGAGCCGCGGTCATCGTGGGCGTGATCGTCGTCTTCATCCTCGGCGAGATGCTCTGGATGCCGACCTCCCAGGCCGTCGCCGCCCGGCTGGCGCCTGCGTCGCTTCGAGGGACCTACTTCGGCGCACTGGCGGCCATGACAGGGCCGGCTTGGACGCTTGCGCCGCTCGTCGCGCTCGAGCTGCGCGCGTCGGTGGGCGTGCGTGCCGTCTGGATCCTGTTCGCGGGCGTCGCCGTCGTCGGAGCCGCTACAGGGGTCGCGGCGGTGGGAGCTTCGGCTTCTTCGCGGATTCGCCGAAGATCTGGCTCGGGCTGCACTATTGGCTGACGCGCAATTCGTCGCTCGGGCCGACGATCAGAGCATGGCGAAGTGCGACATGTGCGGCGCACCGCTCGACGAGCGCGGCTACCAGGTGATCATCTGGGGCCTCGGCGCCTTCGACTCGGTCGAATGCGCCGAAAAAGCGATGCGGCGCCGAAGGAGAACGCGCGGAAACGAACTCGCCGACGCTCTCACGCGCGCGGCGTCGCACCTGCAGCCGCACTCACACACGCCGCAGCCGCCTCCGGTCCGAGAGGACTGAGAGCCCTCAGCCGGCGTTCTCGTGCCGGCTTGTATCGCCGGTCGACGCGCCGCCGGCCAGGCCGCGCTCGTACGCGAACCGTGCTGCTTCGGTGCGGCTGCCGACGCCGAGCTTCCGATAGACGTTCGTCAGGTGGTACTTGATCGTCTGCTCGCTGAGCCAGAACTCTTGCGCGATCTGCTTGTTCGAGCGGCCGGTCGCGACCCGCTCGAGGATCTCGACCTCGCGCGCCGTCAGCTCGAACTCGTCGGCGACCGCGTGAGCGCCCGCGGAGCCACCGCCGACGGACTCCGTCAGGACCGCGCCTTCGAAGACCTCGAGCAGGATCGGGGCAAGCTCTGCCGGGTCGATTCCCTTGCCGAGGAAGGCCCTCGCGCCGCGGCGGACCGCTTCGGCTGCAACCTCGGGGTCCTCGACCCCGGAGAGCACGACCACCTTGATCTCGGGATACCGGTCGCGCAGACGCTCGAGCAGCTCGAGGCCGTCCATGCCGGGCATCCGGATGTCGAGGAGAATGACGTCGGGGTCGGACTCGGCAACGCGTGGCAGCACCTCGCTTCCCGACTTGGCCTCGGCGACGATCTCGAGGTCGGGCTGCTTCTCGAGCGCAAGGCGCACGGCCTCGAGGACGAGCGCATGATCGTCCGCAACCAGAAGCCTGATCCGCCGCACGACTACCTCCTCGTCCGCAGTAGGCGCTACCGCCAGGTCCACAGATGCCGCATCGGCTCGAAACCTGCGGTGCTTGAGAACGGAGTGGCGCGGCTTAGGAGATCAGAGCGGCTTCGACGCCGGGGTGGCGGCCCTGCCAGGCGCGGACGAAGAGCCCAATCTCGAGGCGGGCCTCGCGTGCGGTCCAGCCCTGCGGCGTCACGACGCGGCACGCGTTCGGGCCGATTCGGTCCGTGAGGCAGCCCTGGAGCGCCAGTGCGCCCATCAGCTCCCCGAGCAGGTCCTCGTCGCTGAGCTCGAGTGTGAACCTCATCTCAAGCCGATTGTCGGCGACACGGCTTCCGTTCTCCCGCCCAGAACGTCCGACCCGGGCAAGACCAGAGGCTAATCCGACGGTAGCCTCGGGGCCGTGTATCGGGCGACGCTCGTGGCGATCGTTGCGACGGCGGTCGCGGCCTCGGCTCGGGCCGCTCCGGGTCCGCGTGCGCCGATTCCCCGCGAGCCGGCCGCGCTGGCGCGGGCGCTCGTCTCGACGAGGACCGAGCTCGCCCGTGGGATCGACGCATGGCGCGCGAGCGGCGAGGCGCGGACTCCCCAGGAGGTGACGCTCGACGCGCTCTACGACCAGCGGATCGAGCTGCTGCTCGCAGAGCGCCAGGGTCTCGCGCACGCGACTCTTCAGCGCGTCTCGCCGGCCATCGCGGCCGTCGTTCGGACGAACCTGATCGCGAAGCGCGAGCTCTGGCGGCTCACGCCGCGGACCCGCCGGCGCCGGTTTCGGACCGGCCCGGCCCTCCCACCGGCGACCCTGCTCCGCTATTACCGCGAAGGCCGGCGCCGCTTCGGCGTCCCCTGGAACGTGCTCGCGGGCGTCAACTTCGTCGAGAGCGCCTTCAACAAGCTCCGCAACGAGAGCGTGGCGGGGGCGCAGGGCCCGATGCAGTTCATGCCGGCAACGTGGCGTGCGTACGGTCTCGGGGGCGACGTCCACGACCCTCACGACGCGATCCTCGGCGCCGCGAACTACCTACACGCGAACGGGGCGCCGAGAAACGTGTCCCGTGCGCTCCTCCGTTACAACCCGTCGCAGCTCTACGTCGACGCAGTGCTCCGCTACGCGGCGCGGATCCGAGCAGATCGCCGCGCCTTCTACGAGTACTACTCGCGGCAGGTCTACGTCCGTACCCCGTCAGGCCTTCGCCGGATAACGGGACCCGGTCTTTAAGCTCGGAGCACGACTTCCAGGGCTGTCCCGCGGCCGGGCTCGGAGCGGAGCCGAAAGCCGCCGCCGATGCTGGCTGTTCGCGCCTTCATATTCCGCAGGCCCTGGCCGCTTGCGACGGTTTCCTCGTCGAAACCCGTCCCGTCGTCGACGATGCTGACGACGCGTTCCTCGCCGCGGAGACGGATCCGCACATCCGCGTGACGCGCACCGGCGTGCTTGCGCGCGTTCGCGAGGCCCTCCTGGACGATCCTGAAGACCTCGATCTGCTCATCGGGCGCGAGCTGCACGTTCTCGTCGATCTCGAGGTCGACCTCGAGCTCCCCGTCCGCGGTCAGGAAGTCGATGTAACGGCGCAGGGCCGCGTCGAACGGAGCCGTTCCACTCGCTGACGACAGCGCGAGGATCGCGAAGCGGGCTTCCTGCTGCGCGGCCGTGGCGGCCTGCTTGAGCTGCGGGATCGTCGTGGCGGGGTCGGCGCCGCTCTCGAGCATCGTCGCGTGCGTCGAGACCGCGAAGAGGTACTGCGCGAGCCCGTCGTGGATCTCCCGCGCGACGCGGGCGCGTTCCTCCGCCACGGCGCGGCCGAACTCGGCGAAGCGGATCGCGCGCCAGACGCCGACGAGCAGGACTGCGTAGGCGAGCAGGCGCAGGAAGTCGCCTGTCGAGACGAAGCGGTAAGCGAGGAGCGGGCTGAACACCCAGTTGAGGTCGCCAAACAGGAACAGCGTGGCGCCGAGGGCAAGCCAGCGGTCGAGGTCGTTGCCGCGCGCGCGGAAGCGCAGCCCGAACCCGATCACCGCGAGAAGGCTCGCCAGCGCGCGCACCCCCAGCATCGACGTCAGCAGGAGCGGCGGCTGGTCGTGGTTGCGCACAGCCAGCGTCGGGAGCGCGACGCCGGCCGAGTCGGAAAGCGACCAGAGTGCGAACAGCAGCCCCGGGATCAGCACGAGAAGCTCGAGGAGCTCCCGGCGCCGGGCCGTGGTACGCCGGCGCGCGAAGGCCGCGGCTGCGATCAGCACCGCTGCGAGGACGCGCCCCCACAGCAGCGCCCACGTCTCACGCCTGTGAGGCGCGTGGCCGCCGAGGACCGGAGCGACTGCGAAGCAGAAGGTGGAGCCGGCTGCGAGCGAGAATCCGGCACAGAGGAGCAAATCAAGCCGACGTCCGTCGACCGAGAAGCGGATGCCGGCAAGCACCGCAACGAGCACAGCCGCCAGGGCAACCGTGGTGTCGAGCACGAGCCGCACCTGGGGGAGGTCGAAGGTCGGCCGGAGGCTCGGGTAGACGACGAAGAGCGCCAGCGTTGCGCCGAGAAGCCCGAAGAGCAGGACTTCGCCCCAGAGCCAAGACTGGTAGGCGTTTTCCTCTTCCCGCATTTCCCTCTATTCGGCAGAACCGATCCGGCCGATAAGTGCGGCGAGGCCATGGCTACGCGCGTGCTCATCGTCGACGACCACCCGCTGACGCGCGGGGCGCTCACCGCGCTCCTGGCCCAGCACGGCTTCGACGTCGTCGGCGAGGCCGAGGACGGCCGGTGCGCGGTCGACGTTGCGCGCAGCCTGCAGCCCGATCTGATCCTGCTCGACCTGACCATGCCGGGGATGAGCGGGCTCGAGGCGCTGCCGCACCTCCGCGAGGCGGCGCCGAGTTGTGAGGTGGTCATGCTGACGGCGTCCGTCGCCGAGGAGAACCTGCTCGCCGCGGTACGTGCCGGCGCTGCCGGTTATCTACTCAAGACGGAGCCGCCGGAGCGGATCGTCGAGTTCCTCCGCGGCGCCGCGGGTGGAGAGGCCGCGCTGTCGGGCTCGATTGCCCGACGTCTGCTCGAGCGCGTTCGCCAGGGGCGCGATGCCGACGCCGGCGTGCCGGATTCGATCGCGCGCGTTCTGAGCGCCCGGGAAGTCGAGGTGCTGCTCCTGCTGGACGACCACCTCGGCACCGACCAGATCGCGACCCGCCTCTTCATCTCCGAGCACACGGTCCGCTCGCACGTCAAGAGCCTGCTCCGGAAGCTTGGCGTATCCTCGCGCCGCCAGGCGCTCGAGGCGCTCGCCGCCGCGCGAAGCTAAGCCTGAGCCAGAGCGCGGATCCCCCAGCGTGGGGGATACGAAATCACCCACGAATAGCGCCCCGCGGGCGGTGAGTAAGCCGCGCAACGCGCCGATAACTTCGGCTGACACGGAAGGATCCGAAGCGCGGTGGCGACTGTGCTTCCCGGTGGGACGGCCGGCTCGATGAGCCGGCCGTTGTCATTTACGGAACCCTTCCAGGCTCGCCGCGACGAGCCGCGGCAACGTGTCGAAGTTGTAGCCGCCCTCGAGGACCGCGCCAATGCGCGGCGCCAGGGAGGCAGCCCGCTCGGCCATCCACTCGAAAGCCCGGTCGCTAAGCCGGATGTTCGCGAGCGGATCGGCTTCGTGTGCGTCGAACCCGGCCGAGATGAGCAGCAGGTCCGGTTCGAACGTCCGGATTGCCGGCTCGACAGCCTCCGCGAACGCGCGCTCGTACTCGGCGTCTCCGGAGAGCGCCGCCATCGGCACGTTCACCGTCGTCTCGTTCCCATCGCCGGGCCCGCCGGTTCCCGGGTAGAACGGCCACTCGTGCAGCGAAACGTAGAGGACGGTCGGGTCGTCCCAGAAGATCGCCTGGGTGCCGTTGCCGTGGTGGACGTCCCAATCGAGGATCGCGACGCGTCCGAGACCGAGCTCCGCCTGTGCGTGCCGCGCGGCGATCGCGACGTTGCTGAAAAGGCAGAAGCCCATGGCTCGGTCTGCGGGCGCGTGATGCCCGGGAGGGCGTACCAGCGCGAAGCCGCCCCGCTCGGCCGCGGCGATCGCGCCGCCAGCAGCGAGCAGCGCCGCCTCGAAGCTCGTCTCCGACGCGAAGGTGTCGGCGTCGACCCAGGTCGGTTCGCTGATCCCACGGATGCGGCCAACGTGCTCCTCGCTGTGGCAGCGCAGCACCGCTTCCACGGGAGCGGGCTCGACCTCGTCGAACTCGAACGCCTCGAGCAGTGCCGCGAGCCGCGCCGGTGACTCGGGATGGCTCGGCGTCGGGTGAAGCCGCGCGAAGGCGGGATGGCTCAGAACGTCGATCGGCGAACGGCTTCGGCGAGGTCGTCGAGCGAGGCGCCGTTCTGCGCGCGCCCGACGAGATAACAGAGGAGCGGAGCGTTGGTTCGCTCGCCGCTCTCGTGCGCCGCGACACGGGCGAGCTCGAGCAGCGTGGCGACGTCCCCATCGCCGAGCTCGAGGCGTTCCGGCGCCAGCCGGCTCGCCTGTGCGAGCTCGTCGCGCGCCTGTCTGAGCCACTGGTCCACGGCGCCGATGCTACTCGCGGCCCGCGACTCGCTCCGCGACGGCGTTCATGCCCCAGCTGCTGAGGAGGGAGGACGCCTCCGCCCAGGCTGGTGTCTGATCAGGGAGGGGAGGGAGGGGGGCGGAGGCGTCTAGGGACGCGATTCGCCGATAGAGGCGCAACTCCTCCCCAATCGCGGCGAACCTTCCCGCGGCGATTGCCTCCTCGAGCGACCCGTACTGCCGGAGCAGGTCGGCCGCCTTCTTCGGCCCGACGCCCGGCGCCCCGGGCAGGCGGTCGGACGGGTCGCCGCGCAGGGCGATGAAGTCGACGACCTGGCTCGGCTCGACGCCGTAGCGCTCGCGCACCTCGGCCGGCCCGATCCGGGTCAGCTCACTGACGCCGCGGACGGGCTGGATGATCGTCGTCCGGTCGCTCGCGAGCTGGAAGCTGTCGCGGTCCGAGGTGGCGACGACGGCCGTCCCGCCGCGCTTCTCCTCGGATGCGACCCCGGCGGCGAGGAAGTCGTCCGCCTCGTAGCCAGGCGCCTTCGCTGCCGCGAACCCGAACGACTCCACGAGCTCGGGCAGAAGAGCGAGCTGATCGAGCAGCTCATCATCGAACTCGCGGCCGCTCTGGTAGCTCTCGAATGCCTCATGCCGGTAGGTCGGCACCTCCAGCGTGTCCCAGCCGACGAGCACCGCGCGCGGCTGTTCGGCGTCCCAGAGCCGCAAGAGGAAGTTCGTGAAGCCGACGAGCGCGTTCGACGGCTTGCCTTCCGCGCGTCTGATCGTCTTCGGCAGCGCGTGGTACGCACGGTGGGCGAGGGAGTCGCCGTCGATGACGAGGAGCGGCCGCTTGCTCACAAGGTCGCTTCCAGCTCGTGGATCCGGGCCATCAGCCGGTCCGTCGCTTCCCGGGCCGCCCGCGCCGGCTCGAGCTCCTCGAGATCGTCGACCGGGACCGGCTCGCCGTAGGCGACGCGCAAGGGTCCGAGGCGCGTCAGTCGGTCGGTGCCCTTGATCGCTGCCGGCACGAGCGGCGCGCCGGCGAGGAGCGCGATCCGTGCAGCCCCCGTGTGCGCCCGTGCCTGATGCCTCTTGCGCAACCCCTTCCTCCGGCGCGTGCCCTCCGGGAACATGACGACGATTTCACCCTCGCGCACGAGCTCGACCGCGCGGCTGATCGCCTCGATGTCCGCCTCGCCGCGGCGCACCGGGAAGGCGCCGCCGCCGACGAGAATCGGCTTCAGGATCGGGTTGAAGAGCTCGCTCTTCGCCATGAACCGCACCGCGCGTCGCGGGTAGAGCGGCATCGCCAGCGGCCACGGATCGAAGTTCGAGGTGTGGTTGGCGGCCAGCACGTAGCCGCCCTCCGGCAGGTGCTCCTTGCCGCGCGCCCGCAGGCGGTACAAGCCCCATACGACGGGCCAGCTGACGGCAGCGGCAAGGAGGTAAAGGAGGGGCACAGGGCGAAAGGATCGTTCCATTTTCGGCTCATTCACGCGCTCCTGCGTCGTTCGAGCCCTTCGCTACTGTGTCCCGCGTGAAAACATTGGTCGTCGCAGAGAAGCCCTCGGTCGCCCGCGATCTCGCGGACGCGCTGCCGGGCAGCTTCGACAACGAGGAGAGCTACTACGAGGGTGACGAGTACGTCGTCACGTTCGCCGTGGGCCATCTTGTCCAGCTCGTCGACCCCGAGGTCTACGACGAGAAGCTGAAGAAGTGGCGGATGGCGGACCTCCCGATCGTCCCCGAGGAGTTCAAGCTCGCGCCGCGCGACGCGAAGGCGAAGAAGCAGCTCAAGGTCATCCACAAGCTGATGAAGCGCGACGACGTCGACCGGATCATCAACGCCTGCGACGCCGGCCGCGAGGGCGAGCTGATCTTCGCGTACATCTACGAGACGGCCGGCATCGACAAGCCCGTGCAGCGGCTCTGGGTGAGCTCGATGACGAAGCAGGCGATCCGCGACGGCTTCGAGAAGCTCAGGCCCGGCGAAGAGCTCGAGCCGCTCGAGGCAGCCGCCCGCTCCCGCTCGGAGGCCGACTGGCTGATCGGGATGAACGCCACGCGCGCCGCGACGATCCGCGGCCGCGCGTGGGTCGGTGGCGTGGTCTCGCTCGGACGCGTCCAGACGCCGACGCTCGCGATGATGGTTCAGCGCGAGCGCGAAATCCAGGCGTTCACGCCGGAGCCTTACCGGCTCGTAAGCGCGCGCTTCGACCCTCGCTACGAAGGGCTCTGGTTCGAGGGCGACGAGACGCGGATCTTCGGCGATCTCTCCCGTGCCGAGCAGATTGTCGCGAAGGTCACGGGCAAGGACGGCACGATCGAGAAGCTCGAGCAGAAGGAGCAGTCCGAGCGGCCTCCGCTGCTCTACGACCTCACCTCGCTCCAGCGCGACGCCAACCGCCGCTTCGGCTTCTCCGCGCGCCGGACGCTCCAGGCCGCGCAGTCGCTCTACGAGGACAAGAAGGCGATCACGTACCCGCGCACGAGCTCGCGCTACCTGTCCGGGGACATGGTGCCGCTGCTCAAGCCGACCGCCGAGACGCTCGAGCCGATCGGCGATTACGCGGCCGGCGCGCGCTACGTGCTCGCGCTCGACCAGCTTCCGCTACAGCGCGTCGTCAACGACGCGCGCGTCGACGACCACCACGCGATCATCCCGACCGACGTCGAGCATGAGGTCGAGCGGTTCTCGCCCGACGAGCGCCGCATCTTCGATCTCGTCGCCCGCCGCTTCCTCGCCGTCTTCCATCCGGCGGCGCGCTACCAGCGCACCGAGGTGATCACGAACGTCGAGGAGGAGCGCTTCCGGACCCGCGGCAAGATCACGCTCGAGCCGGGCTGGCGCGGGGTTTACGGGCTCGAGTCCGATCTCGACAAGCAGTCGGGGAAGACTGCCGACGAGGACGCCGGCGACGAGAGCGCCGAGCTGCCGAAGCTCGAGCAGGGCCAGACCGTTCGTTGCGTCGAGGCCGAGTTCGAGGACAAGCAGACGAGGCCGCCGCCGCGGTACACGGAGGCAACACTGCTCTCCGCGATGGAGACCGCCGGGAAGCGCATCGACGACGAGGAGCTGCGCGAGGCGATGAAGGACTCCGGCCTCGGCACGCCGGCGACCCGGGCCGAGACGATCGAGGTCCTGATCCGCCGTGAGTACATCGAGCGTGCCGGCAAGGACCTCCAGCCGACGCCGAAGGGCCTGCAGGTCATCACGATGCTCGAGGAGCACCCGCTGACCTCGCCCGAGCTGACCGGCGAGTGGGAGAAGCGGCTCGCCGACATCGAACACGGCAGCGGCGACCGCAAGGAGTTCATCGACGGCATCGTCGACTTGACGACGCAGACCGTGGAGCAGATCGCCGCGCTCGACAAAGAGAAGCTGCGCCCCGAGCGCGTCGAGCTCGGTCCCTGCCCGCGCTGTGGCGCCGAGACGGGCGAGATCATCAGGGAGAACTCACGCGCCTACGGCTGCACGAGCTGGAAGAGCCGTGAGGAGCCAGGCTGCGGCTACGTGATCTGGAAGCGTGTCGCCGGCCGCACGATCACGCCGGAAATCGCCCGCCAGCTGATCGAAAACGGGCGTACCAACGACGTCATCTCGGGCTTTCGCTCGAGAGCCGGCAAACCTTTCCGCGCCAGGCTCGTCTTGAACGATGAAGGGAAGGTCGAGTTCGACTTTCCTGCGCGTGCCCAAACCAAAGAGCCAGCAGTAGCGGAATAAGGGAGAGGTCGACCGGCGTTGGATGTAACAACCTCGTTAAGGGTGCGTCCTTGACCCTAGTGCGCCGAGGAAATACGTCTTACAGTGCGAAAGATCGAGAGAGCCGCGACATCTAGAGAAGTAGAGGAGAAATTGACGCAGAACCAGATGCACGAGTTGCTCGAATCCGAGCATGCCCGCACGTTCGTCGAGGGCGCCGAGGAGCGCGGCTACGTCGAGCCGGCGGAGATCGAGGCGTTCGCGCTGGAGCACGACCTCGGCGAGGAAGACGCCGAGCAGTTTCAGCGTGAGCTCGAGGCGATCGGCCTCGAGATTCGCCAGCCCGTCGAGGAGACGGACAGCAAGCGGTCGAAGACCGAGGAGAAGGCCCTGGAGGCGCAGCCGCAGGTCCTGGTCGGCTCGGCAGACAGCCTGCAGCTCTTCCTGGCCGACATCGGCCGCCACAAGCTGCTGACCGCGGCGGAAGAGGTCACACTCGCGAAGGCGATCGAGCGCGGCGACGTCACCGCCAAGCGGCGGATGATCGAGTCGAACCTGCGCCTCGTCGTCTCGATCGCGAAGGGTTACCGCGGCCTCGGCGTGCCGTTCCTGGACCTCATCCAGGAGGGAACTCTCGGCCTCAACCGCGCGGTCGAGAAGTTCGACTGGCGCCGCGGCTACAAGTTCTCGACGTACGCGACCTGGTGGATCCGCCAGTCGGTGCAGCGCGCGGTCGCGAACCACGCGCGCACGATCCGGGTGCCGGTCCACGTCGTCGAGCGCCAGCAGAAGCTCGGGCGCGCCGCGCGGCGGCTCGAGGTCGAGCTGGGCCGCGAGGCGACCAAGGCCGAGCTTGCCGAGGCGACCGGGCTGCCTCTCCAGCACGTCGACGAAGCACTCGGGGCCGCTCAGGCGTCGGTCTCGCTGAACCAGACGGTCGGCGCGGACGACGAGGGTGAGCTCGGCGACCTCTTCGCCGACCGCGAGGCGCCCGACCCGTTCGACGAGGCCGAGGAGTCGCTCCGCAAGCAGGGCGTGCGACGCGCGCTCGACGCGCTGCCGGAGCGGGAGCGACGCATCCTGGAGCTGCGCTTCGGCTTCGAGGGCGAGCCGTGGACGCTCGAGGCGATCGGCCACGAGCTCGACCTGACCCGCGAGCGAGTCCGGCAGCTCGAGAGCCAGGCGCTCGCCCGGCTCGCGGCGCTGCGCGACTTGCAGACGGCTGCTGCGTAGAGTCGCGTCCAACCTGACGCCGGTCCGCGCGGAGCCGCGGGGCGACGCCGAACAGGTGACGCAGCTCCTGCCCGGCGAGCCGATCACCGTGGAGGAGCAGCGCGACGCCTGGGCCCGGATCCGGACCGCGTACGGCTATCCGGGCTGGGTTCGAGAGGACGCATTGGTTGATGGGACAGGCACCCTCACGGGTGCGGGTCCCTCCGAAGACACCATTGAGGCTGCTCGGTCGTATCTCGGCGCGCCTTACGAATGGGGCGGGATGACCGAGCGGGGTATCGACTGCTCCGGACTCGTGCACATGGCTTACCGCCGTAGCGGCCTGCTGGTCCCGCGCGATGCCGATCAGCAGGAGGCGGCGGCGGCGCCGATTGGCGAGGCTGACGCTCGACGGGGTGATCTCGTCTGCTTCGGGCAGCCTGGGCACGCCCACCACATCGCGTTTTGGCTCGGCGACGGCCGCATCCTCCACGCGACCGGGCGCGACGGCGTCAACGCTGTCGTCGACGAGCCTCTCCGGAACGTCGAAGCGGGGCCGGTTCGCTTCGCGCGCCTTGCAATTCGCTAACTAAACGGCCGCGCGAGGCGTCCGAACAGTCGAGGGGGAGAGTGGGGCCGACAAGCAAAGCTCATTCCCGAATTGCGCACCGGGCCGCGCTGTCCCATACTCCCCGTGATCCGCGAGGAAGGAGCTTCTTTCATGCGCACTGTCAGTACTAGGCTCGCCTTCGTGCTGGTGGCCATTGCCGCGCTTGCGGCGGTGGGCACGGCCGGTGGCGCGTCGAAGGCGGGAGGGACGTTCGTCATAGCCGGCGCGTCCGACCCGACCTACCTCGACCCGGCGCTCGTCTCGGACGGCGAGTCGTTCCGGGTCACGGAGCAGATCTTCGAAGGCCTCGTCACCCTCAAGCCCGGCTCGACTCTGATCAGGCCCGGATTGGCGACGAAGTGGTTCTCGAAGAACGGAAAGGACTGGACCTTCCTGCTCCGGCGCCACGTCAAGTTCACGGACGGGTCGCCTTTCAATGCGGCGGCCGTGTGTGCCAACTTCAATCGCCAGTACAACTTCCGCGGACCGTTCCAGGATTCGACCGCGAACTACTACTGGCAGGCCGTCTTCTACGGCTACAAGCACAACGACAGCAGCTCGCTCTCGAAGAGCCTCTACAAGGGCTGCACGGCCAAGGGCAAGAACACGGCCGTCATCCATCTGTCGACCAAGTCGTCCTCGTTCCTGTCGGCCCTCGTCATCTCCTCGTTCTCGATGCAGAGCCCGAAGGCGATGAAGAAGTACGGCGCGAACAAGGGCGAGTTGCGAAACGGCACCTTCTATCCGACCGGGACGTACGCGTTCAGCCACCCGACCGGGACCGGGCCGTTCAAGTTCAAGCAGTGGGTCGTCGGCCAGAAGGTCGTGCTCGTGCGGAATGACCACTACTGGGGCAAAAAGCCGAGGATCAGCCGCGTGATCGTTCAGCCGATCTCGAACAACACGGCGCGCGTCCAGGCGCTGCAGAGCGGCGAGGTCAACGGCGCCGACCTGGTCCAGCCGACGGACGTTCCCACGATCAAGAAGAACAAGAACCTGAAGCTGCTGAACCGGCCGTCGTTCAACGTCGCTTACGTGACGATCAACTCGTCACACGCGCCGTTCAACAAGCTGGCGGTCCGGCAGGCGGTTGCGTACGGCCTCGACCGCGCGGGCGTGGTCAAGTCGTTCTACGCCGGCCGTGCTCAGGTCGCGCAGGAGTTCCAGCCGCCGCAGCTGTTCGGCTGGACGAGCAAGGTGCCGAAGTACCCCTACAACCCAGACAAGGCCAAGTCGCTGCTTCGCTCCGCAGGGCTGAGCTTGCCGGTGAACGTGGACTTCTGGTACCCGACGAACGTTTCACGGCCGTACATGCCGAGCCCCGGCTTGAACTTCCAGGCGTTCTCGGCAAGCCTCGAGAAGTCAGGGTTCCACGTGGTTCCGCACAGCGCACCGTGGCGTCCGGACTACGTCAAGCACGTCAACGACGGGACGGCCGGCGATCTGAACCTGATCGGTTGGACGGGTGACTTCGGCGACCCGGACAACTTCCTGGGGACGTTCTTCAAGGTCTACCATCCCCAGTTCGGCTTCCACAACGCCAAGATCTTCAACATCCTCGCGAGAGCATCCGCCGAGACGAACCTGAAGAAGCGGATCGCCCTCTACAAGCAGGCGAACATCATGATCATGAAGTTCCTCCCCGCCGTCCCCTATGCCCATTCTCAGCCGGCTCTCGGCATGCAGAAGAAGGTGAGGGGATACGTTCCGAGCCCGGTGGGCACAGACCCGTTCGCCGGGGTCTACTTCGGCGGTCAATAGGTAAGTAGCGGCGCAGCCGGCGGTCACAGATGCTTCGGTATCTCGTCCGCCGGCTGCTGCTCCTCATCCCGATCCTGTTCGGCGTCTCACTCCTGATCTTCTTCTGGATCAGGGCGCTGCCGGGCGGTCCGGCCGAGTCGCTGTTGGGTGAACGGGCAACGCCGCAGCTCGTCGAGGAGTACCGTCACCGCTACGGGTTGGACAGGCCCGTTTACGTCCAGTACTGGGCGTACCTCAAGACGACGTTGAGCGGCGATCTCGGCGTCAGCATCGCCGACCGGCGGAGGGTGACCTACGACATCCGGCAGCGGTTCCCCGCCACGGTGGAGCTCGCCATCGCCGCGATGGTCTTAGCAATCTCGGTCGGCGTCCCGCTCGGCTTCGTCGCCGCCAAACGCCACGGTGGCTTCTTCGACAACTTCAGTCTGGTCTTCTCGCTGATCGGAATCTCGATCCCGATCTTCTTCCTGGCGATCATCCTCAAGTACATCTTCGCCATCCGCCTCGGGTGGTTACCGAGCGTCGGACGGGAATCCATCACGAGCAACGCCGAGCATCCGACCAACTTCTACATCCTCGATGCGATCATCGAGCGAGACTGGGCCGCGCTCGGCGACACGATCAAGCACCTGATCCTGCCGGCGATCGCGCTCGGCTCGATCCCGCTTGCGATCATCATGCGGA
>Ga0111538_10004237_pt1 | contig 19969 bp, 17 predicted proteins | sample SoiMethybrSBSTD1_FD_79669 | JGI IMG/M metagenome (GOLD analysis project Ga0111538, IMG submission 79669) | Bulk soil microbial communities from a Populus tree surrounding site in Tennessee, USA - Soil MetaG P. TD hybrid SBSTD1 (version 2)... | ecosystem: Environmental > Terrestrial > Soil >...
CGATCGCCGCAAGCTCATTCTTCCCGAGCCCATCAAGACGATCGGCGAACACAACGTGCCGCTCAAGCTGCATCGAGAGGTCACCGTGCCGCTCACGGTGAAGGTGGTCAAGGAAGGCGCGGAAGCGTAAGCGCTACAACAGGTCTCTCGCGTCATCCCACATCTCGCGCACGAGGGTGCCGGCGGCAATCGGTTTCGCCATTGCCGCCGACTGCCCTGCCCACATCTGCATGCGGTGCCGGTCGTTCGCGGCCGCGCCCGCCGATTTCATCGGCGCCGTCAAGGCGCGCTGAATCGGGTACGGCGCCGGGCCCGGCGCATCGGGCAACCCCGCCGCCTCCACGAAGTTCGTCATCACCGCGCGTGCCAGCCGTCCCGTGAGCGCGCGTGTGGTCGTCGTGTCTTCGGGCTCCAGATTCTGCAACGCGTTCGCCCACGCCTCGTGTGTTCCCGCTTCGGGGCAGCGCAGGAAGGCGGTGCCCACGAGGACCGCGGCGGCCCCGAGGGTCAACGCGGCCGCGACCCCCCTTCCATCGCCGATGCCGCCGGCGGCGATGATCGGAACCTCGAGGTGATCGGCCAGGCGCGGAAGCAGCGCGAACAGCCCGACCGCCTGCCGCTCGGCGGCAGCCGGATCGAACGAGCCGCGGTGGCCTCCTGCCTCGAACCCCTGCGCGATGATCGCGTCGGCGCCCGCCGCCTGCGCCTGACGGGCCTCGGCCAGGGTGGTGGCCGTGGCGAACCAGGCGATGCCGCTGTCTTTGAAGCGCTGCACGATCGTGGCGGGCAACAGGCCCATGATGGAGGAAACGACCGGCGGGAGCAGATCGAGGAACGTTTCACAACGGCCCTCGATGTCCGGGGACTGCACGTCACCAGCAGACTCCGGCACCTCGGGTCCCCACGCGGACAGGAATCGCCGCATCCGCTGCTCCTGTTCGCGGTTGCGGACCAGGGGCGGATCGGCCGTCCAGGTATTGAGCTGGAACACCCCGCGGCTGCCGGCGCGGAAGTGCATCACCCACTGGCGAATTTCCTCAGTCGTGTTCGAGAGCGCTGCCATCGCGCCCATGCCGCCGGCGTTGGCAACCTCGATGGACAGGCGGACGGGACATGCGCCCCCCATCGGCGCGAGCAGAATCGGAACATCGAGGCCGTAAGCCGTACAGAACGAGTTGGCTCGATCGAGCGGGCGAGAGCGTTTCGAGTGGTTCATGAAAGAAACTGAACTCCGCGGCTACGGCAGCACGGGCGCGACGTAGGGAAGCGTGTAGTTGAGAATCCACACCAGGATCAGCACGAGGGGCACGTGGACGACGAACTGAAGCATCGAGTAGCCGACGATGTCGCGCGCCTTGAGGCCGAGGATGCCGACGAGCGGCAACATCCAGAAAGGATGAATGAGGTTGGCCAGCGCTTCGGTGGCATTGTAGGTCTGGACGACCCATCCCAGGTGTACCTGGAGCGTCTTGGCGGCCTCCAGCATGTACGGAGCTTCGATCAGCCACTTGCCGCCGGCCGACGGTATGAAGAGTCCCAGGAAGGCGGAGTAGATGCCGATCATCACCGGATAGGTATGCGCCGTGGACACGGCTACGAAGAAGTGTGCAAGCTGGGTGGCGATCCCCGACTCGGTCATCATGCGCACGATGCCGGCGTAGAGCGGATATTGAATCAGCACCCCTCCGACCGGAGCGATCGCCGCCGCTATCGCCTGCACGAACGACCTCGGCCGCCAATGCAGCAGCAGCCCGACGATCAGGAACAGGAACACGTAGTGGTTCAGTTCGAGCACGATCGAGGGGCCGTTGGTGGCGATCTCCCGAATCAGGTAGAGGAAGCCGAGCGTGCACACGACGATCGTGAGCGCCGGGCTGTACTCGAGCCATTCGCCCGGAGTTTGCCGGGGCGTGACGGTTTGTGTGGCCGGTTCGTAAGTGACGCCCATGTCACGCATGCCGCGGGCTTCGCTCTCGCCTGGCGCCGAGTAGTAGCAGATCGTCATGGAGACGAGAATCAGCGCGGCGGCGATGAGCAGGCTTTGCCAGAGCCCGAGCGTCTGGCTGAGCGGGATCACGCCGCTGATTCGTTCGATGGCCTCCGGCAGCGAGGCGGGAGACGCCATGATGAGCGCCGCGGAGGAGGACAGACCGAGCGCCCAGACGCTGCCGACGCCGAGATACGCCGCGGCGCCGATCGCGCGGTAATCCGCGCCGCGCACGCGATGCGCGACTTCGCGCGCCAGCAGGCCGCTGAAAATGAGGCTGAAGCTCCACGACACGAGCGACGCCAGCATCGAGAACAGCCCCACGTACGCGGCCGCCGTCCGGCCGTTACGCGGAAATGACGCGAGGGCTTTGATCACCGCGTAGACCGGCGGGGACGTCGCGACCGCGTAGCCGGTGACCACGATCATCGACATCTGCATCGTGAACACCACGAGATCCCAGAACCCTGCACCGAACCACTGCGCCGTTTGCATGAACGGACTGCCCGTCGCGAGAGCAGCGAGGAAGACAACGGCGACGGCGGCCAGCGCGAGCGCGAATGCGTCTGGAAACCAGCGCTCGAACCAGTCGGAAACGCGCAAGCCTATGCTGGCAAGGGTCGGCGAACCCGGCTTGTTGTCGTTCTGCATTCCTTCCGTGTGCATCTACGCCACCTTGCGTCAGCCTTCGCTTCTACGGGATACTACAGGGTCGTTTCGCCCCGAATCGCCGCTAGTTACGGGTGGCTTCTGACCCGAATTAGCTGGCCGCGTCACCGGCGCGGCCGGATACGATCCGGGGTGGACGCACCACGAATCGTTGTCTCTCGGAAGGGCGCATTTGACTGGTCGGATCGGCTGAGCGCGGCCCGGCGCGACCTGCACATTATGGCAAACCTCGGATACATCGGCCTTGGGGCGATGGGCGGCCGGATGGCCGATCGCCTTCTTCAGAAGGGCCACACGATCACTGGTCACAACCGCACGAAATCGAAAGCGCAGTGGCTCATCGACAAGGGAATGAAGTGGGGCGACACGCCGCGTGAGGTTTCGCAGGCTGCCGATGTGATCTTCGTGATGGTGACCGATTCGGCAGCGCTGCAGGGCGTGGCTGACGGCCCCGACGGCTTCGTGGCCGGCCTCGGAACCGGCAAGACCATCATCGACATGAGCACGGTCAGCCCGGTGGTGAGCCGGGAAACCGTCGCGAAGGTTCGGACGCGCGGCGCGGACATGGTGGACTCGCCCGTCTCCGGCAGCATCAGCACACTCGAGCAAGGCAAGCTGACGATGATGGTCGGCGGGACGGCGGAGACGTTCGAACACGTGAAGCCGCTGCTGCTCGAGATCGGCATGAAGGCGACGCACGTCGGCGACAACGGCCTCGCGCTCTCGATGAAGATCGCGTTGAACCTTGCGATCACGACGCAGATGCTGGCGTTCTCCGAGGGCATCCTGCTCGCGGAAAAGGCCGGGATCGACCGGAAGACCGCCGTCGAGGTCTATACCAGCAGCGTGCTCGCCTCGCCGTTGATCCAGTATCGGGGACCGTTCGTGTTGAACATGCCCGAGGAGGCCTGGTTCGACATGAAGATGATGCAGAAGGACACCACGCTGGCGCTCGATCTCGGCCGGCGTCTCGGTGTGGCGATGCCCACGACGGCCATCGCGAACGAGATGCTGACCGCCGCTCGCGGCCTCGGCCTCGAGAACAAGGACTGTGCCGCCGTGTTCAACGTGATCGCCAAGTTGTCAGGAGTGCCCGTATGAGCACCGTCGCTACCAGCAAGCCCGTCCAGTCGCAGATTCCCACCGACACGCTGCTGCGCTTGTACCGGCAGATGGTGGCCATCCGGCTCTTCGAGGAGCGCGTGAACGACCTCTACACCCGAGCCTTGATGCCGGGCCTGGCGCATCTCTATATCGGCGAGGAAGCCATCGCTGTGGGCGTATGCGAGGCGCTGCGGAGGGACGACTACATCACGAGCACCCATCGAGGCCACGGTCACTGCCTCGCCAAAGGGGCGTCCCCGGATCTCATGTTCGCGGAGCTGCTCGGCAAGGAAGCAGGCTACTGCAAGGGCAAGGGCGGATCGATGCACATTGCCGATCCCGCCACCGGCAACCTTGGCGCCAATGCGATCGTCGGCGGCAGCGCCGGCATCGCCACCGGCGCTGCATACGCATCGAAGTACCTCAAGCTGGATCGCGTGGCCGTGTGTTTCTTCGGTGAAGGGGCGCTCGGTCAAGGCCTGTTGTACGAGGAGATGAATCTCGCCCAGCTCTGGAAGCTGCCGGTCATCTTTGCCTGCGAGAACAACGGCTATAACGAATACACGCACTTTTCGGAATCGACGGCCGGGGACGTGAGCGCCCGTGCCGCCGCGTTCGGAATGGCCAACGAGACGATCGACGGGCAGAACGTCCGCGAGGTTCACAGCGTGGCGTCGAAGTACATCGAGCGGGCGCGGAAGGGCGACGGCCCGGCGTTCCTGCAGTTCAAGACGTACCGGTATCACGGACATCACGTCGGTGACATCGCGCGTGCCTACTACCGCCCGAAGGCGGAGGAGCAGGAGTGGGTGACACAGCGGGACCCGATCACGCTGCACGGCCAGTGGCTGATGGACAACGGCGTGGCGACTCGCGCCGCCCTCGACGCGGTGCAGCAGGAACTGATCGCCGAGATGGATGCCGCGGTCGAGTTCGCCGTCAACGCCCCGTATCCCGATCCCAGCAAGGTAGACGAAGACATCTATGTCTGAACTAGCAACCGCAGTACGGGAACTGTCGTTCGGCGACGCGATCAAGGAAGCGATTGCCGAGGAAATGCGTCGCGATCCGAGGGTCGTGCTCATGGGCGAGGACGTTGCCGAGGCGGGCACGACCTTCAAGGTGCTGACCGGGCTGGTCGATGAGTTCGGCAAGGACCGGATCATCGACACGCCGATATCGGAAGCCGGCTTCACGGGCATCGGCGTGGGCGCCGCCATGACCGGCATGCGGCCGATCGTGGACATCATGTTCGGCGACTTCCTGATGATCATCATGGACCAGGTCGCCAACCAGGCCGCGAAGATCCACTACATGTCCGGCGGCAAGTGGAACGTGCCGCTCGTCATTCGCGCGACGATGGGCGCCACGCGGCGTTCGGCCGCACAGCACTCGCAGTCGTTGCATGCCTGGCCGAGCCACATTCCCGGGCTGAAAGTCGTGGTGCCCTCCACGCCCTACGACGCGAAAGGACTGTTCAAGGCAGCGGTGCGGGATGACAACCCGGTGGTGATTTTCGAGCACAAGATCAGCTACCGGAAAGTCAAGGGTCCGGTGCCGGACGAGGACTACGTCATTCCGCTCGGTGTCGCCGACGTGAAGCGGGAGGGAAGTGACATCACTCTCATCGCGCTGAGCAGCATGGTGCAGGTGGCGCTCGGTGCGGCGAAGATGCTGGAGGAAGTCGGCATCAGCGCCGAAGTCGTCGATCCGCGCACGACGTGGCCGCTCGACGAGAAGACGCTGGTCGAATCGGTCCGCAAGACGTCGCGCTGCATCGTCATCGACGAGGGGTACTTCCGCTACGGCGTCACCGGCGAGCTGGCGTCGATCATTCAAGAGCAGGCGTTCTACGACCTCGACGGCCCGGTGCGCCGGCTCGGCGCGATGCACGTGCCGATTCCGTTCTCGCCGCCCCTGGAGGATGCGACGGTGCCGACCGAACGCCAGGTATTCGATCTGGCGCGGCAGATGGTCAATCGGTAGAGATCCCTGGCCCCTAGCCCGAAGGAGCTGAGAAGTGGCAATCAGAACGTTCGGCACGATGGCGGTGGATTGGGAGCAGCGCATCGACTTCGAGCGCCTGCGCCGGGAGCGGCTCGCGCGCATCAAGGACCTGCTCGCGAAGTCGGAAATGGGCTCGGTGCTCTGCTTCGACATGAACAACGTGCGCTACATCACCGCCACCCATATCGGTACCTGGGCGCAGGACAAGATCAGCCGCTTCACCCTGCTCCCGCAAGGGGACGAGCCTATCCTCTGGGACTTCGGCTCGGCGGCCAAGCATCATCGGCTGAATTGCCCGTGGCTCGGAGAGCGCTCGCGCGCCGGGATTCCGCTGATGCGCGGCGCGATGACGCCGGAGATGGGACGGTCGGAGGACGTGGCGCGAAAAATCCGTATCGAGCTCGAACAGCGCAATCTCCACAAGGAGCCCATCGGCGTGGACGTGGTCGAGCCGCCCGTTCTGTTTGCCCTCCAGAAGGAAGGGCTGAACGTCGTGGACGGCCAGCAGCTCATGTCTGACGCGCGCGAGATCAAGACGCAGGACGAAATCTCGCTGCTCGCCCAGTCTGCCGGCATGGTGGACGCGGCGTATTTCGAGCTGTACCGCGCGATGAAGCCGGGCATGAAAGAAAGCGATGCCGTCGCACTTGTCGCGAAAGTCCTCTACGAGATGGGCTCGGAGTACGTCGAGGGCGTCAACGCGATCTCGGGTGAACGCTGCAGCCCGCATCCGCACGTGTTCTCCGATCGCGTGCTGCGGCCGGGCGATCCGGTCTACTACGACATCCTGCATTCCTACATGGGCTATCGCACCTGCTATTACCGGTGTTTCGCGATCAGCTCCGCCTCGCGCGCGCTGGTGGACGCCTACAAGCGCTGCCGCGATTATCTCGACGCATCCATCGAGCTGATTCGTCCCGGCCGCTCGACCGGGGAAGTAGCCGCCGTGTGGCCGAAGGCGACCGAGTTCGGCTTCCCGGACGAGGAAGCGGCCTTCGCACTGCAGATGGGCCATGGCATCGGCCTCGCCATCTGGGAAAAGCCGATGATCAGCCGCCTGGTGTCGCTCCAGCATCCGCATGAGATCAAGCCGGGCATGGTCTTCGCCCTCGAGACATTCTGGCCGTCCACCGACGGCTGGAGTGCGGCACGCATCGAGGAAGAAATCGTCGTCACCGAGACGGGGCACGAGGTGATCACACGCTTTCCTGCCGAGGAGCTGCTCATTGCGGGAGCACCGTTCGTCACGGTAGGCGGCACGCTGCCGACGCTGCGCGAACCCGAGTCGCCGCCGAACCTGCAGGTCAAGGAGATGATTGCGGCCTCGGCTCGCACCGAGGTGGGAGCTCGCTAATGGCCGTGAGCGTGGTGATGCCTGCGCTCGAGATGGCGCAGGAAACGGGCAAGCTGGTTTCGTGGAAGAAGAAGGAAGGCGAGCAGGTCACCAGGGGCGAGATGCTCCTCGAGGTCGAGACCGACAAGGCCGTCGTCGAGATCGAGGCGTCTGGTGACGGGGTGCTCTCCGGTGTGACGGCGAAGGAAGGCGATGTGATTCCCGTGGGCCAGACGATTGCCTGGCTGCTGAAACCGGGAGAATCGTTGCCCGCAGCCGGCGGAGTGCAGGTACAGAGCGGACGGAAGATGGATTCCGTTCCGGCCGCGGCTGCCGCCGCGGCCACGGCAGCGCCCGCGGCAGAAGCAGGTCCGCCGCCTGCCACGCGCATCTCGCCAAAGGCGCGGCGTCTCGCACGCGAGCACGGCGTCGATATCTCGACGTTGAAGGGATCGGGTCCTGGCGGTGAGATTCTCGCGGATGACATCCTGGGCGCGGCCGCGAAAGCGCCCGCCAGCGCCGCAGGTGGTGCGCCCCCAGCCCCCGCCCCGCCGGCGCCCTCAGTGGCGGCGCCTCCGCAGGTCGCAGCCGATCCAGGCGCGGTGACGTCGATCGGCCGCATCATGGCCGAACGCACGACGCAAAGCTGGACCACCGTCCCGCACTTCTTCCTGGCTCGCGACGTGGACGCCGCCAAGTTCACCAACACGCGCGAACGCCTGGTCCCGGCGATCGAGAAGTCACACGGCGTCAAGGTCACGCACACCGACCTGCTCGTGGCAGCGGTATCGCGTGCGCTTCGGCAGCATCCGCGGATGAACGGCAGTTGGGCGAACAATACCGTGACGCTCAACGCCGACGTCAACGTCGCGCTCGCCATGGCGGTCGAGAACGCGGTCGTCACCGCCGTGATCCGTAATTCGGACAAGCAGCCGCTGGGTGCTATTGCCAAACAACGCAAGGAGCTCGCCGAACGCGCGCGCGCAAACAAACTGCAGCCGGCGGACATCAGCGGCGCCACGTTCACGATCAGCAATCTCGGGATGTTCGGCGTTGACGCGTTCACGGCCATCATCGTGCCGCCTCAGGCCGGCATCCTGGCCGTCGGCGCGATCGCCGATCGCGTCGTCGCCGTGAACGGGATGATTGGCGTCCGGCCGACGATGACGTTGACGCTCTCCTCCGATCACCGAGTGGTGGACGGCGCCAGAGCCGCGCAATTCCTGAACGACGTCGTCCTGGCGCTTGCCGAGCCTGACGGGTGGGCGCAGTAGCGCTCCTGCTGACCATGAATCTCGGACTCAAAGGGCGCAACGCCGTCGTCACCGGAGCGAGCAAGGGTATTGGCAAGGCGATCGCTCGAGGGCTCGCCGACGAAGGGGTCAACCTCGTACTGCTCGCGCGGGGTGCAGAGGACCTCCAGCATTCCGCCGCCGAGATCTGCAAAGCCACGGGCGTGCGCGTTGTCGCCGTTCCCACCGACATGAGGGACATGGCGGGCGTGAAGGCGGCTGCGGAGCGCGCGGCGAGCGAGTTCAAGACGATTCACGTGCTGGTCAACAACGCCGGCGGACCCATCAAGCGCCAGGAGCGGCAGATCACCTGGCCCGACACCGACTGGGTCGATGACGTGAACATCAAGACCATGGGAATGCTGCGGATGGTGCAGGCTCTGCTGCCGATCATGCCTACCGACGGTACGGGGCGAATCGTCAACATCAGCGGCATTGCCGGCTCTAGCGTCCTGTCGTCGGCGCTCACGCACGGATTGAACAACTCGGCGGTGAACCACGTGACCACGTACCTGGCGCAGGACCTATCGGCGTCCCGGATCACCGTCAACTCGGTGATTCCCGGCCTGATCGCCACGGAATGGCGCCAGGGCTGGGCCGAGAACATGGGGCGCCAGCGCGGCCAGACGAAGCAGCAGTTCCTGGACGATACCTGCCGCGACTGGGGCATCGTGTCGCGGCGGTGGGGCACAATGGAGGAAGTATCCGACGTGGTCGTGTTCCTCGCATCGGACCGCGCCAGTTACGTCAACGGCGCGCGCATCACCGTCGACGGCGGCTACACGACCAACGTCAGGAACTCGTAACCGGGACTCGGGACCCGGGGCCGGAACTCGAATTGTCCCAGGTTCGAACAGACAGGCACGCTTTGGGAACGACATCCACCGCCACCCCCACCGGCATCCAACTCACTGACGCGTCGCTCTTCCGGCAATCGTGCTACGTGGACGGCGCCTGGATCGATGCGCAGTCTGGACACACCATTGCCGTGGACAACCCGGCCACCGCGGAGGTGCTGGGCACCGTCCCCAAGCTCGGCGCCGCGGAAACGCGAGCGGCCATCGATGCCGCCGATCGCGCGCTTCCCGCGTGGCGCAAGAAGACGGCGAAAGAGCGGTCGGCCGCGGTCAGACGGTGGTACGAGCTGATGCTGCAGCATGAGGAGGATCTCGCGCGCCTGATGACGACGGAGCAGGGCAAGCCGCTGACCGAGTCGAAGGGCGAAGTGCTGTATGCCGCCTCGTTTCTCGAATGGTTTGCCGAAGAAGCCAAGCGCGTCTACGGCGACACTATTCCCGGCCACCAGGCCGACAAGCGCATCGTCGTCATCAAGCAGCCGATCGGTGTCGTCGCGTGCATTACGCCCTGGAACTTTCCGCTGGCGATGATCACCCGCAAGGCCGGCCCGGCCATCGCGGCCGGCTGCACCGTGGTCCTCAAGCCGGCGTCCCAGACGCCGTTTTCGGCGCTCGCGCTCGCGGAACTGGCCGAACGCGCCGGCATTCCCAAGGGCGTCTTCAACGTCGTCACGGGCGCAGCGTCGGAGATCGGCGGCGAGCTCACGTCGAACCCGATCGTGAAGAAGCTGTCGTTCACCGGATCGACCGAAGTGGGCAAGGTCCTGATGGCGCAGTGCGCGGCCACGGTGAAAAAACTGTCGCTCGAGCTCGGCGGCAATGCGCCGTTCATCGTGTTCGACGATGCCGATCTGGACGCGGCGGTGGAGGGGGCAATCGCGTCGAAGTACCGGAACACCGGGCAAACGTGTGTGTGCGTGAACCGGATTTACGTGCAGGACGGCGTGTACGATGCATTCGCCGCCAAGCTGTCGGCGGCGGTGAAGCAGCTGAAGCCGGCGCCCGGCCTCGAGCCGGGGGCGACGCAAGGGCCCCTCATCGACGACAAGGCTGTTGCCAAGGTCGAGGAGCACATCGCCGACGCGGTCACGAAGGGCGCGCGCGTGGTGCTCGGGGGCAACCGGCACGCGCTCGGCGGCCGCTTCTTCGAACCGACCGTGATCGTGGACGTGACGCCGGCGATGCTGGTGGCACGCGAGGAAACGTTCGGTCCCGTCGCTCCATTGTTCCGCTTCACGTCCGAGGACGAGGCGGTCGCCATGGCGAACGACACCGAGTTCGGCCTTGCGGCCTACTTCTACGGCCGCGACATCGGGCGAGTGTGGCGCGTCGCCGAGGCGCTCGAGTCTGGCATGGTCGGCATCAACACCGGCCTGATCTCCACCGAAGTCGCTCCCTTTGGCGGCGTAAAGGAATCCGGGCTCGGTCGTGAAGGTTCGAAGTACGGGATCGAGGAGTATCTCGAGATCAAATGCCTCTGTCTTGGAGGCATCATCTAGACTGCGTAATCCGTGGGAGATCGCCACGAAATATCGATCCGGCCGGCTTTCCCTGCCGGAGCCGCCGGATCGATTGATTCCAATCGAGCGCGATCTTCGCGGCGTGACGCCGCTCGCCTTCGATGAGGACGCGGCCCTTCAGGCGCTGTGCCTGCCGGCGCTCCATCGCGATCCCTTCGACCGCATGTTGATCTCGCAGGCAATCGCTAGTGGCCTGGCGATCGTCACGCCCGATCCGCTCATCTCGCAGTATCCGGTTCGCGTGAACTGGTGATCAGACCCGGGCGAGCGCTCGGTTGCGGCTGAGCGCGAACCAGACGGCGATCCCGACGGCGGGAAGGATGGCGATCAGCCAGAAGATCTCCTCCCACCGTTGATCGTTCATCCAGTTCGACCAGGGACCGATCGCTCTGAGCAGCACGAAGTTCACCAGCGACCACGAGCCGGAGGCGATGCCGGACATCATCGCCGCCTGTTCTCGGGGGAACGCGTACGATCCAACCTTCAGCGCAACCATCTGGAAGCCGCCGCCGATGAAGGTGGAAAACGAGATCAACGCAGTGGCGAGCGCCACCGAGGTCGTCCACGTCGTGAGGCCGAGCGTGAGCGAGGCGATCGTCAGCAGAAGAAACATTCCGATCGGCCTCGGGTTGTTCGAGGCATATCGATCCGCCGCCCAGCCCCAGAAGAAGTAGCCGATTCCCCACGTGAGCGGCGGGATCCAGACCACCTGGTTGACGTCGGCCTGCGTCAAGGCGAGCCGCTGATTGAGGTACAACGCGACGATCGTCAATATCGGCCCTGGCGATATGGCCGGGAGCGCGTAACTGAAGATGAGGGCCCACACGCGCCGTTCGGAGAAGTTCGGCCACGTCATTTTGCCGGGACGGCGCGTTGCCACGGGCAGGAACGGCGGCCGCGCGATGACGGTCCACAGAATCATCCACGTCAGACCCAGCAAGCCGGTCGCGACGAACGCGACTCGCCAGCCGTAGTAGATGGCGAGCGGGCCGAGCAGGAGCGGCATCATCACGGCGCCGATCGTGCCGCCGCTGAACGACAGCGCAATGCCGCGGGCGCGCATGCTGGCGGGTAGCGATTCGACCGCGGTCCGCAGGCCGCCGGGGAACGTCGCGCCCTCGCCGAAGCCCAGCACGGCGCGAGCGAGCGCGAATCCAGCGAATGTGGCCATGAGGGCGTGCGACATGCTCGCCGCGGTCCAGATGCCGACGGCCAGCAACATGCCCACGCGCAAGCCGACGAAGTCGAGGACCGATCCCCAGATCGGATTGCTCAGCGTATAGGCAAGGAAGAAGAACGACGCCGCGTCGGTGAAGTTCTGCGCCGTCAGCCCGGTGTCGGTGAGGATCGTCGGCGCGAGGATGGCCAGCACCTGGCGATCGACGAACGATAGCCAGGAGCAGAGCGCCATGCCGACGCATGGTACCCACATCTGCCAGCCCGGCGCCGCGATGGCGGCCTCTGCGGTGCGAACGCTCGTCGGTGTGCTCATCGTGTCTCCGCTAGGCCTCGAGAGCCTGGCCGCTGCGATCGGGGAGCGTGAAAATCAGCACGGCTGCCAGCACGAAGAACGCCGACGTGATGCTCAGGGCGGCCCCGATGCCGACGCCGAACGTGGTTGCCAGCGCGCCGATGGTGTACGGCGCGATAGCTCCCGCCATGCGCCCGATGTTATAGCTCGTGCCTTGTCCGGTGGCGCGCACCGCCGCCGGATACAGTTCCGCCACGAAACCGCCGAACATACTGAAATAGCCGTAACCGAAGTAGCCGACGAGCGGCCCCAGGGCGAGCAGCATCGCCGCATTGCCGGCCATCTGGCCGTACACCGGGACGACGATGGCGGCGGCCAGCATGTAGAGCACGAAGGCCTGTCGGCGCCCGATGCGGTCGGCGATGAAGCCGAAGGTGAGGTATCCGACATACGCACCGATCTGAACGGGAATCAGCCACCACAGGGAGGTCACCACTCCCATTCCGGCACCTCCCTGCGCGACCGGGCGGGCGAGAAAAGCCGGCAGCCAGAAGAACACGCCCCAGTTCGCAAACTGCACCGACGCCCCGATGGCGATGATGAGGAGAGTGCGCACGATCAGCGTGCGCCCGAAGATGGCGGCAAACGGATTGCCGCCGTCGCTAGACTGGCGCTTGCGCGTCCACGCCTCCGGCTCGCGGACGTTCCGGCGAATCCACAACGTGAAGAAGGCCGGTATCACGCCGACGAGGAACAGGTACCGCCACGCTTCCTGGCCGAGCGCTGGCAATCCCAGTATGAGCGCTCCTGCGACGGCCGCCAGGAGGTAGCCGATGGCCCATCCCGACTGCATGATGCTGATCGCCTTGTTGCGAAGTGCGGGCGGCCAGGTTTCGCTGACGAGCACCGCCCCGGACGCCCACTCGCCGCCCATGCCGATTCCGAGCACGGCCCGCCAGAACAGGAGTTGAATGACGCTCTGCGAGCTGGCCGCGCCGAGCGACGCCACCGAAAAGATCAGGATGGTGCCCATCAACGCGCGCGTGCGGCCGAACCGGTCCGCCACGTAGCCGAAGATCGTTCCGCCGACTCCCGACATGACGAGCGTCACGGTGCCGAGCAGGCCGGCGGTGTCGTCGCCGAACCCGAAGTAGGCGCGTAACTGCTGCACCGCCACGGTATAGAGCATGAAATCCATGGCGTCGAGCATCCAGCCGAACTTGGCCGCCAGAAGCACGCGCCACTGCTCGCGAGTGACCGTCTGGTACCACGGCACGTCGCGCGCCGGCACCGCGATCGAAGGGTTCGATACCTGTGATTCCATGCCTCGTTCCTGGGCCCTGGAGCCCGGCTTTCATCTCATCGCGAAAGCGCCCGACACCTTCCGATCTCGACTCCCAAGAATACGGCGTTGGCAGCCGGCGCGTTGCGACGAGCGCTGCCGAGGCCGAAGTGCGCGAGCGTAGCAATCCGTCGCAGATGAGGTCAAGCCGCGCAAAACCGCTACAATGCCGTGGTCACTGGCGCGCCACGCGCGCCGACGAGATGCTGCCACGCTGCGAGGGTTGTGCCCGACGTCGAGGCGAGCTCTGGCGGTTGGTCGGGTTACTCGCGAAAGGAGCGCGGAATGTCGGTAGCTGCCGGCGCGAAGGCGCCAGATTTCACCCTTCCCAATCAGGATCGAGAGCCGGTCACCTTGAGCGAGGAGCTCAAGAAGGGTCCGGTGGTGCTGGCTTTCTTCCCGGCTGCGTTCAGCAGCGTCTGCACGACGGAGATGTGCACGTTCAACGACTCGTCATCGGAGTTGAGCAAGGTTGGCGCGACGGTGCTGGGCGTGAGCGTGGACACATTCTTCGCGCTGAAGGCGTGGAGCGACGCCCAGTCGTTGGACTTTTCGCTTCTCTGCGACTTCAACAAGACCGTGATTCGCCAGTACGGTGTCGTCAACCCGGACATGATCGGGTTGAAGGACATCTCGAAGCGGGCGACCTTCGTGATCGATCGCGGCGGGATTGTGCGGCATGCCGAGGTGCTGGAGGACGCACGCAACGAGCCTGACTACGCGAAGGTGAAGCAGGCACTCGCGAGTCTCTGATCTCGTCCTTGGTCCTGCGTCTTCGGTTACGTTCTCGTATTTGAAGGATCTAGAGGGCGGGTCCCGTTCTTCGGACGAGCCTCGCGTCTCTGGCGATGCCGGGCGGGTCGTGTTCGTCGGACCCGCTTCACGTCTCTTCGGTCAGTGCCCAGAAGGGCCGAATCCCGGTACCATCCTCGTCACTCCACGTTTACAGAACCGTCGATGGCCGACACTGCTGTTGCTACAGCGGAACGCTCTCTTCCGCACAACCTCGAAGCCGAACGTTCGGTGCTCGGCGCGATTCTGGTGCACAACGACGCGTTCAACCTGGCGGCGCAGATCATCGACAGCCGCGATTTCTATCGCGACGCACATCGGCGCATCTTCGATCGCATGGTGGCGCTCAGCGAGCGGCACGACGCGATCGACTTCGTCACGCTGAAAGAGGAACTGGCGCGCGCGGGAGAGCTGGACGAAGTGGGCGGGCCTGCCTACGTCGCCGCGCTCGCCGATGGCGTGCCGCGTGCCACCAACGTCGAGTATTACGCCCGCATCGTCAAAGAGAAGGCCACGCTGCGGAACTTGATCGACGCGGCGAACCGGATCCTGAGCAACGCGTACGAGGCAGAGCAGGAATCGGATCTGATTCTCGACGAAGCCGAGAGCGCGATCTTCGCCGTGGCCGACGACCGGCTCAAAGCCGGCTTCGTGGCCATGCGGGACCTGGTGAAGGACAGCTTCCCGAAAATCGAACAGCTCTTCGAGCAGAAGCGGCTGATCACCGGCGTGCCCACCGGCTTCCTCGACGTCGACGAGATGACTCGTGGTCTGCAGGCCGGCGACCTGGTCATCATCGCGGCGCGCCCGTCGATGGGCAAGACGAGCCTCGTGCTGAACATCGCCCAGCACGTGGCCTCCCTTGGAGATCACGTGGTGGGATTCTTCAGCCTCGAAATGTCGAAGGAGTCGCTGTTCCTTCGTCTGCTCACGTCCGAGGCGCAAATCGATGGCCACCGCCTGATGAGCGGCGCGATTGGCGGCAACGACTACCACCGCATTTCGCACGCCCTCGAAAAGCTGAACGCGATGAAGCTGTACATCGACGACACCGCGAACATCGGGGTCCTCGAGATGCGCGCCAAGTCGCGCCGCTTGCAGGCCGAGCACGGGCTCCATCTGCTCGTGATCGATTACATTCAGCTCATGAGCGCTCGCGGCCGGTTCGAGAATCGCACCCTCGAGCTGGCGTCGATCTCACGTTCGCTCAAGGGCTTGGCCAAGGAACTCAACGTTCCGATCGTGGTGCTCTCCCAGCTGAGCCGCGCTCCTGAATCCCGATCCGACCATCGGCCGCAGCTGTCCGACCTTCGCGAATCCGGCGCTCTCGAGCAGGACGCCGACGTCGTCGTCCTGATCTACCGCGATGACGTGTACAACCGCGACCCCAACAGCCCCGACGCGGGCACCGCGGAGTTGATCCTTGCCAAACAGCGCAACGGCCCCACCGGCGTGGTGCGCCTGGCATTCCTGCGGGAACAGACTCGCTTCGCCAATCTCGCGGCAGGCTCGTAGAGCATTGTTGATTTGGTGATCATTGATTGATGATTCGTTGGTGATTGTTGAATGTCGATCGTTGATTGATCCTCATGGTCCTCGGTGTCTTGGTGCCTCCGTGTGTGATCGGCTGCGGGAGGCGTGTCGAAGATCACCGGCTCGGTAATGGTTCGAAGCACCGTCGCCCGCGTTGACCTCGCCGCGTTGAAGAGCAACCTCATTGCGATTCAGCGCTACGTCTCGAGTGAAGCAGCCCGGACTCCACCAGCCATCATCGCGGTCGTCAAGGCGAACGCGTACGGCCACGGCGCACCGCGCGTCGCGCTCGCGCTCGAAGAGGCGGGAGCGACGATGCTGGCGTGCGCGGATATCGAGGAAGGGATCGCGCTCAGGGAGGCGGGCGTGCGTGCCCCGATCCTCGTCTTTGGCGCGCTCAGCGTCAGCGATCTCGACGGGCTCTTCGAATTCTCGTTGACGCCGACGATCTCGACGCCCGGCGCCGCGCGCGCCGTGCAGGCCGCGGCTGCCCGGCGGCGATCGACGCTCGGCTACCATCTCAAGATCGACACGGGCATGAACCGGCTCGGGTTCCGCTACGACAATCTGCGTCGGACGCTGCCGGAACTGCTCGGCAGTCCGAACCTGCGGCTGGCAGCCGTCTACACGCACTTCGCCTCGGCTGACCTGCCCGAGAGTCCCGTGTTCAACGCTCAGCGCGAACGCTTCGAGGAGGCATGGACCGTCGTTCGCGAGCTCGTTCCCCGAACCGACTCCCCATTGTCGAACCCCGAATCCCGAATCTCGAATCCCGAGTCCCGAATCGCGAATCCCGAGTCCCGAATCCCGAATCCCGAACCCCGAACCCCGAATCCCGAATCCCGAATCCCGAGTCCCGAGTCCCGAGTGTTCCGCCACGCGTGCAACAGCGCCGCGCTGCTCCGCGATTCGCGCGCCTGGTACGACGCGGTGCGTCCGGGCCTTTTGTTGTACGGAATCGTTCCGCCGCCGCTGGCGTCCACGATCGGACTGACGCCGGTGATGTCGCTGACGAGCCGCGTGGTCGCGGTGAAGGGGCTGCGGCCGGGGGAAGGTGTCGGCTACGGCTGGCGATACCAGGTGGACGAGCCGCGCTCGGTGGCCGTGGTTCCCGCCGGCTATGCCGACGGACTGGATACGCGGTTGTGCGGGCGCGGTCACGCACTGATTCGCGGCCGCCGTGTACCGATCGTCGGCGCCGTCTCGATGGACATGCTCACCGTTGACGTGACCGACCTGTCCGAAGTGCGCCCCGGCGATGAAGTCGTGCTGCTCGGCCGGCAGGGACACGAGAGCTGGCAACGCATCGACGCACGCGAAATGGCCGCGGCGATCGGGACGATCCCGTGGGAGATCGTCTGCCGCCTCGGAACCAGAATCGAAAGACACTACACTTCATAGAGCGCGTTTCGGCCTGCGCGCGGATCGATCCTGACGCGGTGACATGAAACCATCGAAGGTTCTCTTCGTTTGCCAGGAATGCGGCGCTCAAGCACCGAAGTGGATGGGCCGGTGCACCGAGTGCGGGGCCTGGAACTCGCTCGTCGAGGAGCGGACCGAACCGGCGGGGGCGTCGGCTGGCGGCCACCGCTTCTCGCAGTTTTCCTCATCCTCCACCGCAAGGCTGTACGCAGAAGTTGAAATGTCGCACGGTGTGCGGCTTTCGACCGGCATCGAGGAGTTCGACCGTGTACTCGGTGGAGGCGTCGTCCCGGGCTCGCTGATCCTGCTTGGCGGAGAGCCCGGCATCGGGAAGTCAACGCTGCTGCTGCAGGCGGCCGCTCATTTCGCCAACGAGGTCGGTCCCGTCCTTTACGCATCCGCCGAGGAGTCCGAGCACCAGGTGAAGAGCCGTGGAGGTCGGCTCGGCGTGGGCGACGCGCCGCTCTACCTGCTCTCGGAGACGTGCATCGAACGCATCCTCGAGGAAGTGGCCCGGCTGTCGCCGGCGCTCGTCGTCGTGGACTCGGTGCAGACAGTCTGGTCCGCCAAGTTCCAGTCGGCTCCGGGCAGCATCGGTCAGGTTCGTGAGGCGGCCACGCAGTTCCTGTTTGCCGCCAAGCAACAGAACATTCCGACGGTGCTCGTCGGCCACGTGACGAAGGACGGGTCCCTCGCCGGGCCCAAAGTCCTGGAGCACGTCGTAGACACCGTGCTCTACTTCGAAGGCGAGCGGCACCATTCGCACCGCGTCGTGCGGGCGGTGAAGAACCGGTTTGGCGCCGTGAGCGAACTCGGCGTCTTCGAGATGACGGGCAGCGGGTTGCGGCCGGTGCCGAATCCATCGAAGTTGTTCCTCTCGGAGCGGGCGTCAGGCGCACCGGGTTCCGCGGTCGCGTGCTGCATCGAAGGATCGCGGCCCATCCTCGTCGAAGTGCAGGCGCTTGTCAGCACGAGCACATACGGGAATCCGCGGCGCATGGCCGTCGGTCTCGATCAGAATCGCCTCTCGCTCCTGCTGGCGGTGCTGGAGAAACGAGCGGGCCTCTCGCTCGCAGGCGACGACGTGTATGTGAACATCGCGGGCGGGATGACCATCGACGAGCCGGCCGCGGACCTCAGCGTCGTAGCCGCAGTGGCATCGAGCGTCCGCAACCGGCCGCTGGCCGCGTCGACGGCTCTTTTCGGCGAAGTCGGGTTGAGCGGTGAGATTCGAGGCATTCCGCAGGCGTCATTGCGCGTGAAAGAGGCCGCGCAGATGGGTTTCGATCGGGTCATCCTGCCCGCAGCCAACCTCGACCCGGACGACCGCACGCAGGGCGAGGGGCGCTGCGAACTCGTGGGCGTCCGCACCGTCGGCGAGGCGCTCGACGAGTTGATCGCTTGATTTTCCTGCCGTGCGGCTCTAACGTTCACTCAGTCTGGACGGTTCGGATATCCCTGACCCCCTGGAGTCCGTCATGGCGTGGTTCGTGTTCGCGCGTGTCCTGTTCATCGCCGGCGTCGGCTACTCCGCGTTTCAACTTCGACCCCTCGTTGGTGATTGGCTGTTCAACACCGCCTTCGGCGTCGTTCTCGGGCTGCTGATCGTAGCCCTCGAACTGCGTCTCAAGAACATCTCCGTCACGCACCTGGTCGGCGCGCTGCTTGGCGGAGCCGTGGGTCTTCTCGCCGCGAAGACGATTGGCGCGGCGCTGTACTGGGCGAACCTGAGCGATGGACGCGTCGTGTTCCTGCACAGCGTGATCCTGCTCGCACTGCCGTATCTCGGGCTGGTCATCGGCGGGCGCAAGGCCGAGTGGCTGGAGCCGGAGAATCTGGTCACCGTGTTCCGCTCGGCCGGACCGCGCAAACGCTACAAGGTCCTCGACACGAGCGTGATCATCGACGGCCGCATCGCCGATATCTGCGAGACCGGATTCATGGATGGCACGATCGTCATCCCTCAATTCGTGCTCAAGGAGCTGCAACTCGTCGCCGACTCTTCGGACTCGATGAAGCGCAATCGCGGCAGGCGCGGGCTCGACATCCTGCAGAAGATCCAGAAGATGGCCGGCGTGGACGTCACGATCTCGGACATGGACTTTCCCGACGTGCGCGAAGTGGATCTCAAGCTGATCGAGCTCGCTCGCGCGCTGCAGGGCAAGATCGTCACCAACGATTTCAACCTGAACAAGGTGGCGCAGCTCCGGGGCGTCGAGGTGCTGAACATCAACGAGCTGGCGAACTCGCTCAAGCCGGTCGTCCTTCCCGGGGAGATCATGAAGGTGTTCATCCTCAAGGAGGGGAAGGAGTACAACCAGGGCGTCGCCTATCTCGACGATGGCACGATGGTCGTCGTGGACAACGCACGGAAGATGATCGGCCGGACGATCGACGTAGTCGTCACGAGCGTGCTCCAGACGACGGCGGGCAAGATGATCTTCGGACGCTTCATCGAGTCGGGTGTGCAGTCGGCCTCTACTTCTTCCACCGCGAACGTCGTGTCCACTGACACCGACACGACCCGGCGGCCGCGGCCACAGGTGCCTCCGTCGGCCGCAGCGGCCGGCAAATGACGATGCCCCCTTTCCACTGGTGGCGCACGGTCTTCTTCCTGGTCCCGTCGATTGCGGCGTACAC
>Ga0111538_10004240_pt1 | contig 19964 bp, 17 predicted proteins | sample SoiMethybrSBSTD1_FD_79669 | JGI IMG/M metagenome (GOLD analysis project Ga0111538, IMG submission 79669) | Bulk soil microbial communities from a Populus tree surrounding site in Tennessee, USA - Soil MetaG P. TD hybrid SBSTD1 (version 2)... | ecosystem: Environmental > Terrestrial > Soil >...
CCGCCTCAAGCTGCCGGCGACTGCCTGAGCCTTGCCGCCGCCGGCCAGGCGGCGTGGTGTGCGAGCACCGGGATTCCGCCGAGCGCCACGACCTTCAGCGTCTCGCTGCCCGCGAGCCCTCCGGGACCGCGGCGTCCGTGCGAGCCCATCACGACCAGGTCGCAGCCGCGCGCGCGTGCCTCGCGCACGATCGCCCCCGATGGCGATGCGCCGCGCACGATCGCGCACTCGCACGGCACGCCGGCGAGCATCGCGGCCTCGCGGATGGCATCCAGGTACATCGCGCCGTGGCGCTCGCGCGCCTGGTTGAACTTGGCGCTGAAGTCCCGGTCGCCGTGCGCCCAGCCCTCCAGCCGCGGCACGGCGGACGGCGGAACCACGTGCAGGGCGGTCAGGCGGGCGCCCACGGAGCGAGCCAGCGAGATCGCCGCGGCCGCCGCTTGCTCGGCAACGCGAGAGCCGTCGGTAGGCACGAGGATGTGTCGATACATTCGGCAACCGTAACGCAGCGGCAGCGGCGCCACTTGACCCCGGGCAATGGCGGGCTACGCGCGCCGCCAGGCCTCGACGCTGCGCTCGGTGCCGATCACCTGGGCGATGTCGCCGAGCGTGGTGCCCACGTGCTCCATCAGGTCGTCGAACGCGAGCAGGCCCGCGAGCTCGCCCTTTTCGTCGAGCACCGGGAGCCGCCGCACGCCGCGGTCGCGCATGATCTTCAGCGCCCAGAGCGCGTCGTCGCCCGCGTGGGCCACGGCCGGGGACGGCGTCATGATGTCGCCGGCAGTGAGCGTGGCCGGGTCGAGCCCCATGGCCACCACCTCCATCACGATGTCGCGGTCGGTGACGATGCCCGTGGGCTTGCCCGGGCCGCCGTCGCCGGTCACGACGACGCTGCCCACGTGGCGGGTTCGCATGAGCTTGGAGACCGTGGCGACCGGGGCCGTCGCGGGGGCGGTGGTGACGTTCCTGCTGCACAGGTCGATGACCTTCATGGCGTTCTCCCGTTGGGGTTGACGAAGGCGCGCGTGAACGCGCCGGCGAACTCTTCCAGCTGCGCAGCGTCCAGCCGCTCGATTCCGGCAGCGGTAGCGCGTCCCCCGCCGCCCGGAAAGAGCCGGCAGAAGCCCTCTGCGGTGATGCCGCCGGTCCGCGGCGAGCGCACGCTCGCGGCGTAGCCCCCACCTGGAAGCGGCGCGAGCACGGCATGAGCGCGGTGCGGCTCGCCGAGTGCGTGGCGGTTGGCGAGCGCGCCCAGGGCGCGACGGCTCCACGGCTCGTCGGGCAGCAGGTGGATCTCGGCGCCCACAGTCGAGCGCCACGCCGGAAGCGCCATCGCGCGCTCGAGGTCCGCGCGGCGTTCGCGCGCGATGTGCGCGATCACCGGCTCGCCTTCGATCAGCGCGACGGGGTCCTCGTAACGGCTCACGATGCGGTAGAGCTGCTCGGGCGCGATCACGACCTCGGCCTCGCTCGCGCCGTAGGCGTTGTAGTTGAGGCACTCGCCCAGCTCGCGCAGTCGCTCGAGGCGCCCGGCGTCCAGGTCCAGGCCGAGCGCGAGGCGCGCCGCGGCCGCGGGAAAGTTGTCGCCGAAGGCGCCGACCACGGCCCAGGCGCGAAAGCGGCCGCCCACGTAACGGTCCACCAGCTCGCTCGTGCAGGCCGCGCCCGATGCGTCGAGCGTCGCTTCGAGGCCCGGATGATCCGGCACCTCGCCCGCGTAGTGGTGGTCGAAGTAGCGCACGCGCACGCCGCGCGCGAGGAGGGCCGAGAGCGCCGTGCGGTTGCGGTCGAGCGAGAGGTCGAGCACGGTCACCTCGTCGCCGGGATCGGCGCGTACGCGGCCGAGCAGCGCGATCTCGTGCTTCATGCCCGTCACCAGCACGGCATCGGCGGGCTGCGCGAGGCGCAGCTGTCGCAGCGCGCAGATGCCGTCGGCGTCGCCGTTGAAGACGTCGTGGCGGGTCACGTGGCGGTCCCCATCCGGCGCGCCAGCGCGCGCACGGCACGCTCGCGGGCCCGGGCGTCGCCGGTGTCGATGACGGTGGCGCGCGCGCCCTCCTCGCCGTCCAGAGGCTCGAAGCGGCCCAGCTGCTCCTCGAGCACGGCAATGCCGGCGTCGGAGGCGTCGCCGCCGCGCTCGCGTCGTGCGACCCGCTCGCGCAGCACGCCGGCCGACGCGGTGCACGCGGCGATCTGGAAGGCTGCGCCCGTCTGGCCCGCGAGCACACGGAAGCGGTCGCGGTCGGCGCGCCGCAGGAAGGTCGCGTCCACGATCACGGCGTAGCCCGCCGCGAGCGCCACGCGGGCGAGGGTCTCGAGCCTCTCGTAGGTTTCGCGCCCGGCGGACGCGTTGTAGATCCCGGCGCCCGGCGCCGCGCGCGCTCTCTCGAGCGCCGTCAGGCCGTGCAGGCGCTTGCGCTCGACGTCGGAGCGCAGGCGGATCGCGCCAGTCGCCTCGAGAAGCTCGCCGGAGACCACGGTCTTGCCCGAGCCCGAGAGCCCCTGCATCAGGACCAGCGCCGGCGGAGCACGGAGCGAGAGGCGTTCGCCCGTCGCCAGGTAGGCATCGAAGCCCGCGCGAGCGCCACCGAGCAGCGCGACCTTGGCGCGCACCATCGCGCGATAGACCTCGTAGAAGCGCAGCACCGCGAGCATCGCGTGGTCGCCGCTCGCCTCGAGGTAGCGGTCGAGGAACCGCGCGCGCAGGCCCGCGAGCCCATGGCGCTCGAGGTCCATGGTGAGGAAGGCGACGTCGGCCGCGGTGTCCGTGTTGCGCCACGCCGCCGAGAACTCGATGCAGTCGAACATCAGCGGCTTGCCGTCGACCAGCGCCACGTTGGCGAGGTGCAGGTCGCCATGGCAATCGCGCTCGAACCCGGTCGCGGCGCGCGCGCCGAAGGCGCCGGCGAGCGTCCCGGCCTCGCGCTCGGTCCACGCGCGCAGCGCATCCAGGCGCGCGGCGTGCGCAGGCGCGAGGGCCTGCATCTCGCGGAAGTTGTCGAGGGCCGCGCCGGCCCAGCGCCGGCCGCGGTCGGGCGCCCGCTCGCACCTCGGCGCGGCGGCGTGGAACGACGCCAGGCGCAAGGCGAGCGCGTCGACGTGCTCCCTCGACAGCGTGCCGGCGGTCGCGTGCTCGCAGAGCAGCGCTCCGGCGGGAAAGCGCTTCATGCGCACGGCGTACTCGATCGCCTTCCCCGGCCCCGAGACGCGCGGCCCCGGTGTGATCGGCACCACGTCGAGGTAGAGCTCCGGGGCGAAGCGCGCGTTCAGGCGTAGTTCCTCGAGGCACCAGTGGCGGCGAGCCTCGAGGGTGGAGAAGTCCAGGAACGGCAGGCGCACCGGCTTCTTCACCTTGTAGGCGAATTCGCCCGCGAGCAGCACGTACGAGATATGGGTCTCCCGCATCGTCACCTCGGCGGCCGGGTGCGGATAGCACGCCGGGTCGCGAAGCGCTTCGGCCAGGCGCGCGCTGGACTCGCTCGACGCCCCGAGGGCGCCTTCGCAGGGCAGCGAGGCGATCAGCATCGATTCACGATAGGCGCGTTCGGGAAGGCGCCATTGCCCCACATCAATCACCCGCGGTGCGGTTGCCTGTAGGTTCTCATCCTCCCTCGTTCACAGGTCCCCTATGAGCCGCAAGTCCCGCAGGAACCGCGTTCCGGCACCGCCGCCGCAGGCACCAGGCCCCGCAAATGCCCTGCCTCCGGCCCCGGTGCCCGCAAGGCGCTCGCGCAAGGCGCTCGTCCTCGTCGCCGCCGTGACGCTGCTCGCCCTCGTCGCGGGAATGCTGGCCTACATCGCCGCGGGACCCGCGCCGGCGCAGCGCAGCGAGGCCGCGCTCACGGCGCTCGCGAGCGCCGAGGCTCCCTCGCAGGGCAACGCCCGGGCGCCGGTGCACATCGTCGAGTTCCTCGACCCGGCCTGCGAGACCTGCGCGGTGTTCTACCCCTACGTGAAGCAGATGATGGCGGCCAATCCCGGCCGCATCCGCCTGTCGGTGCGCCACGTCGCCTTCCACCAGGGCGCGGGCGAGGCCGTTCGCGCGCTCGAGGCCGCGCGCGCCCAGGACAAGTACTGGCAAGCCCTCGAGGCGCTGCTCGCCAACCAGGATCGCTGGGTGTCGAACCACCGCGTGCAGCCGGACAGGATCTGGCCGGCGCTCGAGCAGGCCGGGCTCGACCTCGAGCGGCTCCGGCGCAACATGGACGCGCCAGCGGTGGCCGCGCGCGTGGAGCGCGACCTGGCCGACGCCCGCACCTTGCAGGTCACCAAGACGCCCGAGTACTTCGTGAACGGCAGGCAGATGCGCGAGTTCGGTCTCGAGGAGTTGCAGGCCCTCGTGGCCGACGAGCTGCTGCGCGCCCCGAAGGCCGCCGCCCCCGCCTCCTAGGAACATTCCTACCCGCCCGCTCGGCCGACGCGACCGCGTGGGCTGCGGCGAACGCCTAGGGGCGGTTTGATCCGCGGCCGATATCGCCCGCGCCTGGGGCTCGTGAGACTGGGCTCCATCGTGCCATCGCGCACGCAACCTCCCAGGAGCCCGCCATGCATGCCATCGAATCGCTGGTCCCCGGCTTCGACCGCGCCCTGGAGCGCACGCCCGGCGCGTCCCCGGCCTGGCGCGCGCTCGAACGATCCATCGAGGAGGACGCCCTGCCCGACCGCACCTCGGCCCTCGTGCGCCTCGCGGTCGCGCAGCATGCGGGCGGCGAGTACTCGCGCTGGGTGGCCGCGCGACTCGCGGCGAAGCAGGGAATCAGCGCGGAGGACATCTTTCTCGCCACCGCCGGAACCGCGCGCAACCCGCGCGATGCGTTGATGGTGAACGCGGCGGGCACGATCGCCTCGAAAGCCTGCTTTCACGACACCGCGGCATTTCGCGAGCTCAACGAGGTGCTGGGCTCCGACAGCGCGCCTCGCGTGCTCGCGCACGTCGCCCTGGCCCTCCTCGCCTGCGACGTGCTCGACTCCGTCGCGCCGGGACGGCAGGCCACTTCGTCCTCGCGCAGGGGGACCTGGCTATGAGACTGCCCGGTTACGGATTGGGTGGCGGGACGGGGACGAATTGGATACGGGCGAAGACGCGGCCTGGGATTCGCCAGTGGAGGACACGTAGTGGGCGAGTGGCCCTTCCTGCTTCGGCGAGAGGGGCCGCGACCGGCGCCCGTTGAGACCAGCGTACGAGCGTCCGCGCCGCGAAAGTTGACGGCCGTCAACCGGCGTCGAGATCGTGGCCAAAGAATCTTCGCATGTCCTGCGCCCTGATCACCCACCCCGATTGCCGCCGCCACGAGATGGGTGAGGGACATCCCGAGTGCCCCGAGCGGCTCGACGCGATCTCCGATTTCCTGCTGGCGACGCGAGTGATGCCGTACCTCGCCCCGTGCGACGCGCCGCTTGCCACGCGCGAGCAGCTCGCCCGCGCGCACACCGCCGGTTACGTGGCCCAGACGTTCGCGGCGGCCCCCACCGAGGGCTACCTCCGCCTCGATCCGGACACGTCGATGAATCCGTACACGCTCGCCGCCGCGCAACGCGCCGCGGGCGCCGCGATCGCCGGCGCCGAGATGGTCGTTCGCGGCGAGTTCCGCCGCGCCTTCTGCGCGGTGCGCCCGCCGGGCCACCATGCGACGCGCGACCAGGCGATGGGGTTCTGCATCTTCAACAACGTGGCCGTGGGGATCCGGCACGCGTTGAACGTCCTGGGCCTGGAGCGCGTGGCACTCGTCGACTTCGACGTGCACCACGGCAACGGCTCCGAGGACATCCTCGCGGGCGACGAGCGCGTGCTCATGGTCTCCACCTTCCAGAGCGGGCTCTACCCCTTCCTGGGCGACCTGCCGCGTGGGGAGAACATGGTGAACGTGGGCCTGCCCGCCGGCGCCGACGGCGAGGCGCTGCGCCGCGCCTACACCGACGCGTGGCTGCCCGCGCTCGAGCGCTTCCGCCCGCAGCTGCTCTTCATCTCCGCCGGGTTCGACGCGCACCGCGCCGACGACATGGCGAGCCTGCGCTTCGTCGAGAGCGACTACGCCTGGATCACGAACGAGCTGGTGGCGCTTGCGGAACGCCATTGCGAAGGGCGCATCGTCTCCTGCCTGGAGGGCGGCTACAACCTCTTCCACCTCGCCCGCAGCGCCGCCGAGCACGTGCGCGCTCTGGCGGGCATCTGATCGCGGCGAGCCGCGAGGCGTCATCGGCCGCCATGACTCCGCTTGACTCCGGTCAACGGTCTCGCCGATGCCGGGGCTAGGCTCATGAAAGGAGTGCCTCATGCCCATCGCCCACCCCACGCTCGCCACGCCTCCGAACCCGCTCGCCGCGCTCGCCGCCGCGCGCTGGAACTGACATGAAACGCCGGGACTTCCTCCTCACCGCTGCCGCGCTCGCGAGCGCCGCGGGCCTGCCACTGCCGGCGGCCACCGCGCGCCGCCGGTTGCTCATTCCAAGACTCGTCGATGCGCGGGCGCAGGCGCAATCGCTCGCGCTCGAAGCGCGGGCCGGGCAAACCGAGTTCTTCCCCGGTGTCGCGAGCGCGACGCTGGGCTACGACGGCGACTACCTCGGCCCCACGCTGCGCGTCTATTCCGGCGACGACGTCGAGATCGCGGTCGCCAACCGCCTGGGCATGCCCACCACCGTCCACTGGCACGGCCTGCTCGTGCCGGGAGAACTCGACGGCGGCCCGCACCAGCAGATCGCGCCGGGCGCGACGTGGCGTCCGGTGCTGCCGGTCCGCCAGCCCGCGGCGACGCTCTTCTACCACTCGCACATGCATCACGACACCGCGCGGCAGGTGTATTTCGGGCTCGCGGGCATGCTGATCGTGCGGGACGCCGCCGAGCAGCGCCTCGGGCTTCCGTCGGAGTACGGCGTCGACGACCTGCCGCTGGTGCTGCAGGACCGTGCGTTCTCCGCGGGGCGCCTGGTGATGCCCGGCGGGATGATGGCCGCGATGCAGGGCGCGCGCGGCGACACGATCCTCGTGAACGGCACGCCGGACGCATACGCGCGTGTCCCGGCGCGGCGCGTGCGGCTGCGGCTGGTGAATGCCTCCAATGCGCGCGACTACCACCTGCGCTTCGACGACGGGCGCGCATTCCATTGGATCGCGGCCGGCGGCGGCCTGCTGCCCGCGCCCCTGGAGCGCCGTGTGCTGTCGCTCTCGCCCGGGGACCGCGCCGAGATCCTGGTCGACTTCTCCGACGCTCGCGCGGCGACGCTCGTCACCGGCGCCGACGACAACGCGCCGCCCATGGGAATGATGGGAACCTTCGCCTCGCCCGCCGCGGCAGTGCTCGGATTCGAAGTCGCGCCGGACGCGGGTGGCGCCGCGCCGCTTCCCTCCCGCCTCGTCGACGACGATCCCTGGGATGCGGGGCTCGCCACCCGTGTCCGCCGCTTCACGCTCGACATGGGAATGATGGGCGGAATGGGCAGGGGCGGCGGCATGGGCATGCGCGGCGGAATGGGCATGGGCGGCATGGGCGGCGGCGGCATGGACATGTTCTCGGTCAACGGACGTGCTTTCGACGCTCGCCGCGTGGATGAGCGCGTCCGCCTGGGGGACACCGAGATCTGGGAAATATCGGCCAACGCGATGGCGCACCCGTTCCACATCCATGGAGTGCACTTCCGTGTGCTCGCGCGCGGCGCGCGCCCCGCTGGCGCCGACGACGCCGGGATCCGCGACACGGTGCGCGTCGAGGACTCCGTGCGGCTGCTGGTGCGCTTCTTCCAGCCCGCGCTCGCGGCGCCCTTCATGTACCACTGCCACATCCTCGAACACGAGGACCACGGGATGATGGGGCAGTTCAGCGTCGCGTGAGCGGCCTCACCCAGGCGCTCGCCCGCGAGCGCCTCGCCGCGGAAGGCCCCAACGCCATGCCCACCGAGGCTGCGCGCGGCGCGTTTGCCGTCGTGGCCGGGGTCCTGCGCCAGCCCATGTTCCTGCTGCTGATCGGCGCGGCGGCGGTGTACCTGCTGCTGGGCGACATGCGCGAGGCGCTGGTGCTCGCCGCCTCGCTGGTCGTGGTCATCGCGATCACCGTGGTGCAGGAGCGGCGCACCGAGCGCACGCTCGCCGCGCTGCGCGACCTCTCCAGCCCGCGCGCGCTCGTGATCCGCGACGGCCGCGAGGTGCGCATCCCCGGCTGCGAGGTCGTGCGCGGCGACCTGCTCTTGCTGCGCGAGGGAGACCGCGTGCCCGCCGACGCGCGGCTCGCCGAAGCCCACGCCCTCGCCATCGACGAATCGATGCTCACTGGCGAGTCGGTGCCCGTGGAGAAGCACGCCGGAAGCGGCAGTGACGAGTCCGTGGTCTTCTCCGGAACGCTCGCGGTCCGGGGCACCGGAAAGGCGGAGGTCGTCGCGACCGGGGCGCGCACCGAGCTCGGTCGCATCGGCGCGGCCCTCGCCGGCGTCGATCGCGGCCGCACGCTGCTGGAAGCCGAGACGGCGTGGCTCGTGCGCCTGGTCGCGAGCGCTGCGCTCGTCTTGTCCGTGCTCGTGGCCGCGCTCTACTTCGCCTTGCGCGGGAACGCGCTGGCTGCGGTGCTCGCGGGACTCACGCTCGCGATATCGCTGGTCCCCGAGGAGTTCCCGGTGGTGCTCACCATCTTCCTCGCGCTGGGGGCCTGGCGGATCTCGCGCCAGGGCGTGCTCACACGGCGCCTTCCCGCGGTCGAGATGCTGGGCGCGACCACCGTGCTGTGCACCGACAAGACAGGCACGCTCACCGAGAACCGGATGGCGCTCGCGCAGGCCTGGCACGACGGCGCCTGGCACGCGCCGTCCACCGATCGCGGGGCGCACGGCCTGCTCGATGCCGCCGCGCTCGCGTGCGAGCCGCGGCCATTCGACCCGATGGAGCGCGCGCTCCTGCCGGTGGACCACGAGGCACGCGTCGCCGGCGCCATGCTCGAGCAACGCTATCCGCTCGCGCCCGGATTTCTCGCCGTATGCCACGGATGGCGACTCGCGGACGGAAGCAGGATCGCAGCGGTGAAAGGAGCGCCGGAGACGGTGCTCTCGCTCTGCCGCGTCGAGCCGGCGGCGCACGAGCGCCTCACGGCCGCCGCCACGGATGCCGCCGGCCGTGGCCTGCGTGTGCTGGCCGTCGCCCGCTCCGCGCGGCCCGATGCGGCCTGGCCCGCCGACCCGCGCGAGATGTCGTTCGAGTTCCTCGGCTTCGTGGCGCTTGCGGACCCGGTTCGCGCCACCGTGCCCGGCGCCATCGCGCTCTGCCGCACCGCGGGGATCCGCATCGTGATGATCACGGGCGATCACCCGGCGACCGCCCTCGCCATCGCCCGGCAGGCGGGCATCGACGACGCGCGCGCTCTCTCGGGCATCGAGCTCGACGCGATGGACGACGCCTCGCTGGCCCGCGCCGCGGCCTCGACGTCGGTGTACGCCCGCGTGCGCCCGGAGCAGAAGCTGCGAATCGTGCGGGCGCTGCGGGCGGCCGGAGAGGTGGTCGCGATGATCGGGGATGGCGTGAACGACGCGCCCGCCCTCAAGGCCGCCCACATCGGGGTGGCCATGGGTAGGCGCGGCACGGACGTGGCGCGCGAGGCCGCTTCGCTGGTGCTGATCGAGGACGACTTCGGCTCGATCGTGGGCACCGTGCGCCTCGGGCGCCGCATCCACGACAACATCCGCAACGCGATGCGCTACCTGCTCGCGGTGCACGTGCCGCTCGCGGGCATGGCGCTGGTGCCGCTCGCGGCCGGGTGGCCGCTGCTGCTCTTTCCGGTGCACGTGCTCTTCATGGAGTTCGTGATCGACCCGGCGAGCTCGATCGTGTTCGAGGCCGAGCAAGCCGACCCGCGCGTGATGGAGCGGCCGCCGCGCGAGCCGGGCGAGCGGCTGTTCAACGCGCAAAGCCTCGCCATCGGGTTCCTGCTTGGCGCGGGCGTGCTGGTGGCGATGATGGGGCTGTATGCGTGGACGCTGGGTTTCGCCACCGAGGGCGAGGCGCGCGCGACTGCCTTCGCGACGCTGGTCGCCGGCAACCTCGCGCTCATCCTCGCCAGCCGCTCACGCAACCTGACGATGCTGGGCACGCTGCGGCGGTCGAATCCAGCGCTGTGGTGGATCGTCGCGGCCACGCTTGCCGCGCTCGCAGCGACGCTCTACTTGCCCGCCGTGGCGGCGCTCTTCCGCTTCGAGCCGATCGGGCCGGGCCTGCTCGCCGCCGCCGGCGCCGCAGGGTTCGCCTCGGTGCTCTGGTACGACGCGTACAAGGTCGCGCGGCCCCGCAACTGAAGGGCTTTTGATGGGCATCAACGCCACCGCCGGGCCGTGGCGTATCAAGGAGATAGGTTCCCGAAGGAGGCCAGCGATGACGACACGCCCGTTCCTGCTTTCAGCCGCGCTCGCCGCGGCGCTGTGCCTGCCGGCGGCCGCGACTGGCGCCGCGCGCGACGGCCGACAGGTGTACGACGCAACCTGCTCGATGTGCCATGCCACGGGCCGCGAGGGCGCGCCCGCGCTGGGCGACAAGAAGGCGTGGGCGAAACGGGCCGAGCGCGGGCTTTCGGGGCTCACGCAGACGGCGATGACCGGGCTGCGCAAGATGCCCCCGCACGGCGGGCAGCTCGACATCACCGACATCGAGATCAAGCGCGCCATCGCCTACATGGTCAACCAGTCGGGCGGCAAGTGGGTCGAGCCCATCGAACGTCGGGCGCCCGCGCCCACGCGCAGCGGCGAGGCGATCGTGAAGGCGAAGTGCGCCGACTGCCACGCCACCGGCAAGGGCGGCGCGCCACGCATCGGCGACTCGACGGCCTGGGTCGGACGCGCGAAGGACGGCTTCGACAGCCTCGTGCAATCGGCCATTCGCGGACACGGCGGCATGCCCGCGCGTGGCGGCATGGCCGACCTCACCGACCCCGAGATGCGCTCGGCGGTCACCTACATGTTCCAGACCAGCGTCCGCGACGAAAAGGCGCGGTAAGCCGTGAACACCCTCAAGGTTCTCATCCTCCTCGCGGCGCTGCCGGCCTCCGGCGCCGCCGCCGATCCCTCCCCACCTCGCAGCCCCGATGCGATCGTGCGCAATACCTGCATCCTTTGCCACGGTCCCGGAATCGGCGGGGCGCCCAGGTTCGGCGACGCGCGCGCCTGGGAGAAGCGCCGGGCCCGCGGCCTCGACACGCTGGTGCGCACCGCCGCGGATGGCAAGGGCGCGATGCCGCCGCGCGGCGGGATGCCGGACCTGAGCGAGGAGGAGTTGCGCGCCACGGTGGCCTACCTCTCGGGCTTCGCGCCGCGCTGAGGCTGGGGGCGTCGTCCGCACGTCGCAGGCACCGTCAATCAGACGGCTCGGCACCAAGGTGCAGTTGCCGAATTGATGCAAATCAAGCTCTAGTTTCCCTTGCGGTCCATGCTGGATTCATCTGCCATGGGAGGGAAGTGATGCGCGATTCTTCCGGTGTCATAGCCGGTGTCGGCCTCTCCGACCGCACGAGGAAGAGCCGCTGGCCGGCGCGAATGGACCTCGCGCAGAGCCTCACCGGCCTGGTGCTGGGCCTCTTCATGTGGGGCCACATGTTCTTCGTGTCGTCGATCCTGATCTCGAAGGACGCGATGTGGAGCATCACCAAGCTCTTCGAGGGCTACTTCTTCTTCGGCGAGGCGTACCCGGGGCTGGTCTCGATCGTCGTCGCCGGCGTCTTCGGCCTCGTAGTCGTGCATGCGTTCCTGGCGATGCGGAAGTTTCCCGCGAACTTCCGCCAATACCGCGACTTCACCGGCCACCGCAAGCTGCTCGCCCACGGCGACACGACGCTCTGGTGGTTCCAGGCGGTGACCGGCTTCCTGCTCTTCTTCATCGCCGCGGCGCACCTGTACCAGATGATGATGCACCCCGGCGACATCGGCCCTTACGGGTCGGCCGACCGCGTCTGGAGCGGGCGGTGGTGGCCGCTCTACCTCGTGGCGCTCTTCTGCGTCGAATTGCACGGAGGCATCGGGCTCTACCGGCTCGCCGTGAAATGGGGCTGGTTCGTGGGCGCCGACGCCAACGCCGGCCGCAGGCGCCTGTCGATTCTCAAATGGTCGCTCACCGTGTTCTTCACCGTGCTCGGGCTGGCCACGCTCGCCGCGTACATGAAGATCGGATACGACCACCGCGACCGCGTGGGCGAGCGTTACACGCCCGCCTGGGTCCAGCCCGCGACACCCCCGGGGATGCATCGATGAAGATCGTTTACACGGACGTGCTGGTGATCGGCGGCGGGCTCGCGGGACTGAGGCTCGCCATCGGCGCGAAGCGCCGCGGCCACGACGCCATCATCCTCTCGCTGGTGCCTGCCAAGCGCTCGCACAGCAAGGCGGCGCAGGGCGGCATGCAGGCCTCCCTCGGCAACGTGATCAAGGGGCAAGGCGACAACGAGGACGTGCACTTCGAGGACACGGTGCGCGGCTCGGACTGGGGCGCCGACCAGGACGTCGTGCGGATGTTCGTGAACACGGCGCCGAAGGCGGTGCGCGAGCTCGCCGCGTGGGGCGTCCCGTGGAGCCGCATCAGCAAGGGCGACCGCGAGGTCGTCATCAACGGCAAGAAGGTCACGATCACCGAGCGCGACGAGGCCCATGGCCTCATGGCGCAGCGCGACTTCGGCGGCACCAAGAAGTGGCGCACCTGCTACGTCTCGGACGGCACCGGCCACGCGATGATCACCGCGGTCGCCGACCGCGTCGTCGCCGAGTCGATCCCGGTGCACGAGCGCAAGGAAGCGCTGGCCCTGATCCACGACGGCGGGCGCTGCTACGGCGCCGTGGTGCGCGACCTCATCACCGGGGAGATGTCGGCCTACGTGGCGAAGGCCACCGCGATCGCCACCGGCGGCGCGGGCCGCCTCTATCAGGTCACGACAAATGCCGTGATCTGCGAGGGCATCGGTCACGCGATCGCGCTCGAGACCGGCGTGGCGGTGCTGGGCAACATGGAGGCGGTGCAGTTCCACCCCACCCCGGCCTTCCCGGCGGGCATCCTCCTCACCGAGGGCTGCCGCGGAGACGGGGGGCTGCTCAAGGACGTGGACGGCCACCGCTTCATGCCCGACTACGAGCCGGAGAAGAAGGAGCTCGCTTCGCGCGACGTCGTGAGCCGGCGCATGGAGGAGCACATCAGGAAGGGCAAGGGCGCCAAGTCGCACTTCGGCGAGCATCTCTGGCTCGACATCACGCTGCTGGGCGAAGCCCACATCAAGAAGAACCTGCGCGAGGTGTACGACATCTGCCATTACTTCATGGGCCTCGATCCCACGAAGGAAATGGTCCCCGTGCGCCCGGCGCAGCACTACACCATGGGCGGGGTGCGCACCGACTACACCGGCCAGAGCCCGACCCTGAAGGGGCTGTTCTCCGCGGGCGAAGCGGCCTGCTGGGACATGCACGGATTCAACCGGCTGGGCGGCAACTCGGTGGCCGAGACCGTCGTGGCCGGGATGATCGTGGGAGAGTTCATCGCGGACTTCTGCGACAACCGCGAGAACGACGCCAGCATCCCCACGGGCCTGGTGCAGGATTTCGTGGCGCGCGAGAAGGCGAAGCTGCAGGGCCTCGTCGTGGGCCGCGGCAAGGAAGACGCCTCCGCGATCAAGGCGCGCATGCAGGCGATCATGACCGGCAAGGTCGGGATCTTCCGCACCGGCAAGGAGCTGGAAGAGGCCGTGGACGAGCTGCAGAAGCTGCTCGTGCGCAGCCGCAGCATCGGGCTCAAGGCGCACACGCTCGGCGCCAATCCCGAGCTGGTCACCGCCTACCGCGTCCAGAAGATGCTCAAGCTCGCGCTGTGCGTCGCGTACGGCGCGCTCACGCGTACCGAGAGCCGCGGCGCGCATTTCCGCGAGGACTTCCCGCGGCGCGACGACGCAAAGTGGCTGAAGCGCACGCTGGCCACCTGGAAGGGCGAGGACACGCTGCCGCGGCTCGACTACGAGGCGCTCGACGTGAAGCGCATGGAGCTGCCGCCGGGCTGGCGCGGCTACGGCGCGAAGGACTATACCGATCACCCGACCACCGCCGCGCGCCAGGCGGAAGTCGACGCGATCAAGCAGAAGCTACCGGACCGCTTCGAGCGCCAGGAGGCCTTGATGCCGTACCTGCACCTGCTGCCCGAGCCGCTTCGCGGGAAGAACGAGCGGATCGACGAGCGATTCGCGGGGGCCAGGCCAGCAGCGCCCCCGCCGCCGGAAAAGGAAACCGCGGAGTCCGGCTTCGCATGGGAGTCCGAATGAACCAACCGATCACCATCACCCAGATGCGGCCGAAGACGGGGCAGAAGATCCGGCTGCACGTCCTGCGCTACAACCCGGCGGACCCGGCGAGCGTTCCCCACCAGCAGACCTACGAGCTCGAGCAGACCGAGGGGATGACGCTCTTCATCGCGCTCTCCGAGATCCGCGACAAGCTCGACCCGTCGCTGCAATTCGACTTCGTCTGCCGCGCCGGCATCTGCGGCAGCTGCGCCATGGTGATCAACGGTCGCCCGGACCTCGCCTGCCGCACGCTCACGAAGAACGTGGGCCCCGACATCACGCTGGCGCCGCTGCCCTTCTTCGGGCTGATCGGCGACCTGTCGGTGGACACCGGCAAGTGGATGCGCGGCATGAGCGAGCGCCTCGAGACGTGGGTGCACATGAACGGCAAGAAGCTCGACCTCGGCCGCATCGAGGAGCCGATGGAGCCCGAGCTCGCCGAGAAGATCTACGAGCTGGACCGCTGCATCGAATGCGGCTGCTGCGTGGCGGCCTGCGGGACCGCGCGGATGCGCGAGGACTTCGTGGGCGCGGTGGGACTCAACAAGATCGCGCGCTTCCGCCTCGACCCGAGGGACAAGCGCACGGACGGGGATTACTACGAGCTGGTGGGCGACGACGCGGGCGTGTTCGGCTGCATGTCGCTGCTCGCCTGCCACGACGTCTGCCCGAAGGAGCTGCCGCTGCAACAGCAGATCGCCTTCGTGCGCAGGAAGATGGTCGCGATCGGATTCAAGTAGGGCGGCTCGACCGCCCAGGAGGTGCATGGACATGAAAGGCGGCAAGAACCCCCCCAAGGAGGCTTCGAAAGGCTACCGCGTCGAGAAGGACTTCCTCGGGGAGAAAAAGATTCCCGAAGACGCCTACTACGGCGTGCAGACGCTGCGCGGCAAGGAGAACTTCCACATCACCGGCATCCCGATGTCGCTGGAGCCGAACTTCGTGAAGGCGTTCGGCTACGTGAAGAAAGCCGCGGCGCTCGCCAACCGCGACCTCGGGGTCGTGGACAAGAAGGTCGCCAACGCCATCGCCAAGGCGTGCGATCGGCTGATCGCGGGCGACATGCGCGACCAGTTCGTGACCGACTTCATCCAGGGCGGCGCCGGCACCTCGACCAACATGAACGCGAACGAGGTGATCGCCAACCTGGCGCTCGAGATCCTGGGCGAGAAGAAGGGCAACTACGCGGTCGTGAACCCGAACGACCACGTGAACTTCGGCCAGTCCACCAACGACATCTATCCCACCGCATTCCGCCTCGCCCTGGTGCTGCGCCTGGCGAGCTACATGGAGTCGCTCACCAAGCTGCAGAAGGCCTTCTTCAAGAAGGCGAAGGAGTTCGACAAGGTCCTCAAGATGGGCCGCACCCACTTGCAGGACGCGGTGCCGATGTCGATGGGCGCCGAGTTCCACGGCTGGGGTACGACGATCGGCGAAGAGGTGCAGCGCATCGCGGAGGTTCGCCAGCTGCTCCTCGAGATCAACCTGGGAGCCACCGCCATCGGCACCACCGTCACCGCGGCACCCGGCTATCCCGAGCTCGCGACCAAGTACCTCTCCGAGCTCTCCGGGTTCACGTTCATCCTGGGAGACGACCTCGTCGAGGCGACCTCGGACACCGGCGCCTACGTGCTGCTCTCGGGCGTGCTCAAGCGCACGTCGTGCAAGCTCACCAAGATCTGCAACGACCTGCGGCTGCTGGCTTCGGGCCCACGCTGCGGCTTCAACGAGATCAACCTGCCGCAGATGCAGCCGGGCTCCTCGATCATGCCGGGCAAGGTAAATCCGGTGATTCCCGAGGTGGTCAACCAGACCAGCTTCCTCGTGATCGGGCTGGACCTCACGGTGACCCTTGCCGCCTCGGCCGGCCAGCTCCAGCTGAACGTCATGGAGCCGGTAATCACCTTCGCGCTCTTCACCTCGATCGCGACGATGCAGCACGCGATCGACAGCCTGCGCGTGAACTGCGTCGACGGCATCACCGCAAATGCAGACCGCACGCGCGACATGGTGATGAACTCGCTCGGCATCGTCACGGTGCTCAAGCCCTCGCTCGGCTACAAGCAGTGCGCCGACATCGCGAAGGAGGGCTACGAGACCGGCAAGAGCCTGCACCAGATCGTGGTGAAGGAAAGGAAGCTGCTCACGCAGAAGAAATGGGACGAGGTGTTCTCGTTCGAAAACCTGATCAATCCGAAGTTCGAGCAATAGCCAACGGCAGGGGGGCGGCGCCACAAGTGCCTACCCCCCCAACTTCCCCAGGAGGGGAAGCGTCATGACACTCTCGATCGTCCTGCAGTTCGTGGTCGTCCTGGCTGCGATCTGGATGGGCTCGCGCTTCAGCGGCGTGGGCCTCGGTTTGTGGGGCGCGGTCGGCCTCCTCGTCCTGGTGGTCGCCTTCGGGGTCAATCCGACCTCGCCGCCGGTCGACGTGATGCTCATCATCCTGGCGGTGATCATGGCCGCGTCCGTGATGGAGGCGGCGGGCGGCATCGACTTCCTGGTGCGCGTCGCCGAGCGGATCATCCGCGCCAATCCCAAGTACGTGACCATCGTGGCGCCGCTCACCACGTGGACCTTCACATTCGTCGCCGGCACCGGCCACATCGTCTATCCCCTGCTGCCGGTGATCTACGAGACCGCGCACCAGAACGGCATCCGGCCGGAGCGGCCGATGGCGGTGGCGACGATCGCCTCCCAGCAAGCGATCACCGCGAGCCCGGTCGCCGCGGCGACGGCGGCGATGATCGGGCTCTTCTCCGAGAAGGGCCTCACGCAGTGGGGCCTGCCGGAAATCATGATGGTGTGCGTGCCCGCGACACTGGTGGGCGTGGTCGCGGCCGCGATCGTGTCGATGTTCATCGGCAAGGACCTCAAGGACGACCCGGAATACCAGGCGCGCCTCGCGGCCGGCCAGATCCCGGCTCCCGTCTCCGCCGCCAACCGGCCGCCGCTCAAGGCCTCGGCGAAGCTCTCCGCGTTCATCTTCCTCGCCGGCGTGGCGCTCGTGGTCCTGTTCGGCTTCTTCCCGGCGTTGCGCACGCTTCCCGGCGCCAAGAGCGCGCTGGGCATGCCCATCGTGATCGAGATCCTGATGATGTCGGTCGCGGCGGTACTGCTCCTCGTCACCAAGGTCGACGTCAACGACGTCCCCAAGACGCCGACTCTGAGGGCGGGCGTGGTCGCGGTGATCGGCATCTTCGGCCTCGCGTGGCTGGGCGACAGCTTCATCGCGGCGCACAAGGACGTGATCGTGCCGGCGATCGGCGACATGGCCAAGGCGGCTCCGTGGACCTTCGCCTTCGGACTCTTCGGCGCTTCGGTGCTGCTGTACAGCCAGGCCGCGACGACCCGCGCGCTGATGCCCCTGGGCATGGCGCTCGGCATCCCGCCCCAGTTCCTGATCGCGATGTTCCCGTCGGTCAACGGCTACTTCTTCATCCCGACCTACGGCTCGCTCATCGCGGCGATCAACTTCGACCTCTCGGGGACGACGAAGATCGGCAAGTACGTGCTGAACCACTCATTCATGATCCCGGGCATCGTCGCGACCTTCGTTGCGGTGGCGACCGGGCTCCTGCTCGCGAAGGTGATGTTCTGAAGGAGATTCGCGGGCCCGCGGCAAAGGAGCAACAACCATGATGGACATCTTCGCCGCAGTCGTCGTCATCGCAACCTTCTACTTCATCGTCAAGGGAGCGGAGGTCCGACTGGCGCTGCTCGGCGCAGGCGCGGTCCTCGCGCTCGCGGCAATGAAGCCCGCGGCGTGGTTCACGGCCTTCGCGAATTCGATGGCCCAGGCGGGGCTCCTCACGGTCATCCTGCCGGCCATCGGGTTCACGGCGGTCGTGAAGTTCGCGAAGTGCGACCAGCACCTGGTGCGCCTGGCCGTCGGGCCGCTGCTCTCGATGCGCGCGGTGGTCATTCCCGCGGCGGTGCTGGTGACCCTCGCGCTGTCCACCGCGATCACCAGTGCGGCCGGCATCACGGCCGCGGTGGGCGTCGTGCTCATCCCGGCGATGATCGGCCTCGGAATCCACCCCGCCATGGCCGCGGCCGCCGTCATCGCAGGCACGTGGGGCGCATGCTTCAGCCCCGGCTCGCCGCATCCGGCGTTGATCAGCGACATCGCGAAGGTCCCGGTAATCGAGGTGATCATCGCGCACCTGAAGGCCTCGCTGCCCGCGGCGCTCACGATGGCATTCCTGCTCTACCTGGTCGCGCGCGTGACCGGGGAAGATCGCGGCTGGACGCCCGAACGTGCCGGCGCGACGCAGAAGGCCGATTCGGATGCGACCGCCGGCGGGCCTGCCGGCGCGCCCGCCACTGCGCCCGCCGCAGCAGTTGCCGGCGGCAACGGCAACGGCGCCGCGGCCGAACCGATCAACCTCGCGCTCGCGGCGATGCCGATCCTTCCCCTCTTCCTGCTGGTGCTCACGGTGCCACAGCTCGGCCTCACGACCGAATGGTTGCCCAAGGGCATGAGCGTGCTCCAGGCCATGGTGATCGGCACGGTCGTCACCGCGATCGTGGCGCGCCTTTCGCCGGCCAAGGTGGTGAAGGGGTTCTTCGACGGCATGGGAGAAGCCTATTCCGGCGTGATCGGCATCATCATCGCGGCGGGCGTCTTCATCGGCGGGCTGAATGCCATCGGCTCGATCGAACGCATGATCGACATGTTGAAGGACGCGCAATCCGCCGCACCGGTCGTGGCCATGATCGGCACGTTCGGCATTGCCGTGCTGAGCGGTTCCGGCGACGCCGCCGCCATCGCTTTCAACAAGGCCGTTCTGCCGCACGCGGCGCAGCTCGGCATCACGACGGTCGACCTCGGCAACATCGCGTGGCTGGGCGGCGGCCTCGGACGTGCCATGTCGCCCGTCGCGGCGGCCACCGCGATCGCGGCCGGCTACGCCGGCGTCACCGTGTTTGCCATCGCCAAGCGCACCGCGGGCCCGGCCATCGCCGCGGCGATCGTCGTGGTCGTGATTCTCGGATTCCTCGTCTAGGAGACGCCGTGAAGCTGCTGCTGCTCAGCAATGCGAAGCGCGAGGGCATGGCGTACCTCGAGCACGCGACCGGCTATTTCAGGGACTTCTTCGGCGGGTCCGTGCGCGAGATCCTGTTCGTGCCCTTCGCCGGTGTCACGAAGACGCCCGACAAGTACGTCGAGCAGGTCCGACCCGTGTTCGAGTCGATCGGCATCAAGGTGACCGGGATTCACTCGACACAGGATCCGGTCGCCGCCGTGCGCAAAGCGCAAGCCGTGCTGGTGGGCGGGGGCAGCACCTGGAAGCTCCTGCGCGAGCTGCGCCTGCAGGGGCTGCTGCCCGAGATCCGCAACCGCGCGCTTGCCGGAATGCCCTATGCCGGATGGAGCGCGGGCTCCAACATCGCGTGCCCGACGATCATGACCACCAACGACATGCCGATCTGCGATCCGGGCGGCTTCGACGCGCTGGCGCTCGTGCCCTTCCAGATCAATCCGCACTACCTGCACGGCAACCCGCCTGGATTCAAGGGCGAGACGCGCGAGGAGCGCATTGCCGAGTACGGTGTCCTCAATCCACGCCAATGGGTGGCGGGGCTTCGAGAGGGCACCGCCTTCGTCGTGGAAGACGGGTCGATCCGGCTCGTGGGCGAGGCTCAGTGCCGCATCTTCCGGCACGGCGAAGCGCCTCGTGAGCTCGA
>Ga0111538_10004243_pt1 | contig 19962 bp, 15 predicted proteins | sample SoiMethybrSBSTD1_FD_79669 | JGI IMG/M metagenome (GOLD analysis project Ga0111538, IMG submission 79669) | Bulk soil microbial communities from a Populus tree surrounding site in Tennessee, USA - Soil MetaG P. TD hybrid SBSTD1 (version 2)... | ecosystem: Environmental > Terrestrial > Soil >...
CGCCCAGGACGAAAAGATCGTCACGCCGCCCGATTCACGGCTCCTACGCCAGGTCGTGAGGTTCACGCTGCGGCGGGGCGACTGGTTCAACGCCTGGGGTGAGCACATGGCGCACCACATGGAACGGCTGGGCGCGCCGCGCTCGCGGATTGTCGTGCGCTCGCGCGGCGTCGACCTGAGCGTGTTTCATCCGCCGGACCCCGCTCGCCCGAGCTTCCGGCCCGACGCACGTCCGACCATCGTGACGACGCGCGGACTCTATCCGCATTATCGCCACGACGTGCTCGTGGACGCCATGGGGCTCGTGGTCCGGGAGCATCCGGACGCTTTGCTCCTGGTCGTCGGCAAGGGCCCGAGCGAGGGCGAAATCCGCGCAGATGTCCGGCGCCGCGGGCTCGAAAAGAACGTGGAGCTCGTCGGGGGCGTTGAGCATCGGGCAGTGGCTCATTACGTGCAGCGCGCCCACGTCTACACGGCGGTCGTGGAGACCGAGGGCATCTCTTCGTCGCTGATGGAAGCGATGGCCTGCGGCACATTTCCGGTCGTTTTGGATCTCGACGCGAGCCGATTTTTCATAAAGGATGGGGAGAATGGCTTGCTCGTTCCTGCTGCCCGCGCGGACGAGCTCGGCGAGCGGCTGAGCCGCGCGCTGGGCGACGCCGCGCTGAGGGCCAGGGCGGCAGAACAGAACTTGAAAGCCATCCGGCGTGATCACGATTGGGCGCTCAACATGCGAAAGATGGAAGCGGAATACTCCGAAATCGTGCGCACGCGCCGCGAGCGTTTGAGGGCAGGTTCTGATGACGCAAGCCTCTGAGCTTCGACCGTATTTGCGCCGCGCGATCGTGATCGGAGCGCACGTCGCGCTCTGGAGCGCCGCCTACGTGGGTGCCTATCTTCTGCGCTTCGACGGCGCCGTCCCCAAACAAGAAGTCCCCGTCGCGTTTGCCGCCATCGGTGTGCTGCTTCTGCTGCGCATCGCCTCGTTCTGGATGAGCGGCTTGTTCCACGGGATGATGCGCTACGCGGGCATCCACGAGGTGCGCTCGATCATCCGCGCGACCTCGATCTCGTCGATCCTGTTCTTCGGGGCGACCATGATGGTGCACCCGCTGCGCTTGCCGCGCTCGATTTACGTCGGCGAGTGGGTGCTGGCGATCCTGTTCGCTTCGACCCTGCGTCTCTCGTTCCGGCTGATCCGCGAGCGCCAGCACACGCCGAAGAAGTCGGGAGCCCGCCAGGCCCTGTTGCTCGGAGCGGGCGACGCCGGGGAGATGCTGCTCCGGGACCTGGTCCGGCTGCAGCGGCCGGATCTGAAGATCGTAGCAATCCTGGACGACGATCCGGCGAAGCACGACAGCTGGGTGCACGGTGTGCGCGTGGTGGGGGGCATCGACGAGCGAGCGCTGCGCCGCGCCAGCGAGGATTACGACGCAAAACTCGCGATTTTGGCGATGCCGAGCGCGTCGGGCGCCCGCACCCGGGACATCGTTTCCGCGTGCCGCAGCCTCGAGATCGAGACCAAGACGCTGCCCAGCTTGCATCAGATTCTCACCGGTAACGTGAACATCTCGATGCTGCGCGACGTGGCGATCGAGGACCTTTTGCGCCGCGAGCCGGTCGAGCTCGAAAAGCGCTCGATGGGCGTCTTGCTCGAGGGCAAGCGCCTGCTCGTCACCGGCGGTGCCGGCAGCATCGGCAGCGAGCTCGCGCGCCAGGCGCTGGTCTTCAATCCATCGGTGATCGCGCTGCTCGATCACAACGAGAATGCGCTGTTCTTCCTGGAACGCGAGCTGAAAAAAGCGTTTCCGCGCGCCGACGTGCGGACCATCATCGGCGACGTCAAGGACGCGCGGCGCGTGCGTCAGGTGCTTCAGGACGTGCGCCCGCACGTCGTTCTGCACGCGGCGGCGCACAAGCACGTTCCGTTGATGGAGGCGAACCCGGCCGAAGCCATCAAGAACAACGTGTTCGGCACGCGCACGGTCGCGGACCTGGCGCTGGCGTTCGGCGTCGAAACCTTCGTGCTGGTGTCGACGGACAAGGCCGTGAATCCGTCGAGCGTGATGGGGGCAACCAAGCGCATCGCCGAGATGTACGTGCAGTCGCTCTCCGGTGGCCGCACGCAATTCGTTGCCGTCCGCTTCGGCAACGTGCTCGGCAGCGCCGGCAGCGTGGTTCAGGTGTTCCGCGAGCAGATCGCGGGGGGCGGGCCGGTCACGGTCACGCATCCGGACATGCGGCGCTACTTCATGACGATCCCGGAAGCGTGTCAGCTCGTGCTTCAGGCCGGAGCGCTGGCGCGCGGCGGCGAGATCTTCCTGCTCGACATGGGCGAGCCGGTCAGCGTGCTCGAGATGGCGCGTGACATGATCCGCATGAGCGGCCTCGAGCCCGATCGCGACATCTCGATCGAGATCGTCGGCCCGCGCCCGGGCGAGAAGCTGTGCGAAGAGCTGCTGCTCGACGCCGAAGCGCACGAGCGCACCGTGCACCCCAAGATCCTGGTGGGCCGCATCCCGGCCACGCCGCGCGAGCAGCTGGACGAGCACTTCGCCGCTCTGATCCGCGCCATGGACGAATCCAGCCCGAGCGAAGTCCGCCGCGTGCTCGCAGCGATCGTTCCCGAAGCGAAGCTCGAGGAAGTCGAGCGCCCGTCGCGCGACGTGACCGAAGCGCTCGAAGGCCTTCGAGCGATGCAGACATTGGCCTAAAAGGCCCGTTGCCAATCACGGCCAATCACGGCCGGCTCCGATGCGCCCCTCCCGTCGCGCACGCGCTGGGGCCGGCTGAGAGGGTTGTCGGCTCGGCGTGGTATCTCCCGCAGCCTCCGGACCAAACCCCCGAAAAATCGAGAGAGCCCTCTCCCTCACCTTGCCAAATGGTGGCCTGGCAACCGTTGCATGGGCAGTGCGCCAGGAAAGCCGGGGCACTGAGGAGGTGAAGATGGATCACTGAAACAGCGACAGGATCGCGTGGGAGGCAGAGCCCACCCGGCCAACGGTTGGCCACCGAGCCGAGAAGCGAGTCGCGCGGGGAACGCGGGTGACCGCGAACTGCGAAGCGTAGACAGCGAGCGAGTAGGCCGTGCGATCCAGCCTCGAAAGCAACTCAACGTGGGTGCCGACGCGGTTGAAGCCGGTTCCCATGACTTCGCGAACTTGCGCGCCGACCGTCTCTGCTCGAATCGATGCATCTGCAACGGTTGCCTGTGCCACCAATTGGGGAAGGTCGAGCGACCTCTCGCTCGTGCAGATCGTCGCTGCCAGTTCATCGCCGCCGGGTCGTCGCCCCCCGGTCCCATCGCCGCAAGTCGTCGCCGCCGCTCCATCGCCGCCGGTCGTCGCCGCCGGCTTCCCAAGTTGAGCAAGTCGAGCGATCCCACGGTTACTCTCTGGTCGACTGCTCCGGACGAAGCCGGCCACCGAGCGACATTTCGCTGGCGCGGTGGAGAAACGCGGTGGATGTCTTCGGTCGAAGCCCGCCCAGGCGAGCGACGTCTCGCTAGCGGCGATCGATGCCGGCGGTCGGAGGACGCGGGGTTCTCAGTTCGGTGGCGGGTGCGCGTCGCCGTCGCCGCCGCCTGGACCGGGCGAGCTGCCCCTCTCGGGGGCGTCCAGCCGGCCGTAACCTTCGCGCTTGTAGTAGTAGTACTGCTGGTAGCCGTACTCGTGGCGTCCGAGATCGACGGCGTTGAGCACGGCGCCCAGGATCCGCCCGCCGACGTCCTCGAGCGAGCGCAGCGCGAGCTTCGCGAGATCCTTCTTGGTCTGGAAGGCGCGCACCACGAGCACCGTGCCGTCGGCGCGCGTCGAAAGCACCGCAGCGTCGGTCACCAGCACGCTCGGCGGGCTGTCGATCACGATGCGGTCGAACTTGCCGCGGAGATCCTTCAAAAGGTGGCTGAAGGCTTCGCTGTGCAGCAATTCCGCGGGATTCGGCGGCAAGGGCCCACTGCACAGCACCGAAAGGCCGGGCACCGGAGATTCGATGATCGCTTCGTCGAGCGACGAAGGCCGGAGCAGCGCGGTTGTGACGCCCTGGGACGGTGTCATGCCGAAAACCTTGTGAACGCGCGGACGCCGCAGGTCGCAATCCACGAGCACCACGCGCTGGCCGGCTTGCGCCATCGCCACTGCGATGCAGCAGGAGACCATGGTCTTGCCCTCGAACGGACCGGCGCTCGTGACGAGCAGCACCTTGTGCGGCGAATCGGGCGCCATGAACAGGATGTTGGTGCGGATGGCGCGCGCCGCTTCCGCCACGCCGCTGGTCGGCTCGGTATGAACGATCAGCTCAGGCGCGCCGACCATTTCCGGCGGGGGTTGCCGGCGCCGCGACCGCCGGCCCTTGTACGCGCTGCGCCGGCCTGATTCGAGCTCTGGCAAGAGGCCCAGGAACGTGGCGCCGAGCTCCGTCTCGACGTCCTGCGGGGTCTTGATGCTGCGATCGAGAACTTCCCTGCCCACGGCTGCGAGCACGCCGAGCAATAGCCCGGCGAGGCTCCCGAGCGCGATCGTGAGCGGCACTTGGGGGCGAACCGGGTTGGTGGGCACGAGCGGGCGGTCGACCACGCTGATGTTGTTGAACCTGAGCATCCGCGTCAGGTCGCCTTCCTTCGCCCGCTCCAGCACCAGCGCGTAGACCTTCTCGGTGTTGTTCTTGGCGCGCTCGAGCCGGTTGTATTCGATCTCCATCAGGTTCAGATCGAGCGCCTGCTTCTTGGCCCGCTCCAGAAGCCCGCTCAGGCCCGCGATTTCCGTCGACACCGACGCCAGGTCACGCGCGACCGAGCCCTGGACGTTGCGCACTTCGGCGAGCAGCGCCGACTTCGTGGTCGCGATCTTTCCGTCGGCGGCTTTTATATCGGGGTGGTTCTGGCCCCGGCCCTGGCCAATCAAGCTGTCGCGCTCGCGCGTCGACTCGACGTACGCGCGCCGGAGCTCGCGCAAGAGCTCGTTCTCGAGGAGCTCGGTCGCCGGCAAATTCGCCGGATCCGTGGCTTCGATCTCCTGGAGGTGCTTGTAGCGGGACGCGATGTGCTCGCGCATGGAGCGCGCCTTGGTCAGCGCCTCGTTCAGCGCCCGCATCTCCTCGCGCAGCATGTTCGTCTGATCGTTGATCGAGACAGACAGGATGTTCTTCTTCATCTTGAACTGATGAAGATCGAGCTCGCTCGATTCGAGCTCGGTTTTCAGCTTGCCGACCTGACCCTCGAGCCAGTCCACGGCCGAGCCGGTCGATGAGACGACGCTTTCGAGGTTCTGATCGATGTACGTGTCGACGAGCGTCGACAGAATGCGCTGGGCTCGCGCCGGATCCGCGTCTTCGTAGTAGACGGTGGCGAGGCGGCTATCCTTGACCGGATCCACCATCAGCCGCGATTGCAGGATCTTCGCCGCGACCTCGACCGGCGCCTCCTTGGGCGCGGGCTTGGCGCCGGGCGGCAGGTTTTCGAGGAAGCCGGCGTCGCGGTTGAGCCCCATGGCCTGGACCACGCTCGTGGCTACCCGCATCGACGTGATGATCTTGTGCTGCGTGATGTAGTACTCGCGATTGAACCAGATCGAACCGGCGCCCATCTCGACCACGGTCTGGACCTGGTGGCCGAGGGGCTGCGGCGGCTGGGGGTCGAACTGGAGCGTGGTCTTCGCCTGGTAAATCTTCGTTTGTCCGAGGATGTAGAAAGCCACGCCGAGCGACACCACGGCGCCGACCGTGAGCACCAGGAGTAGGCGCTTCCGGGCGGCCTGAAAGACCGCCATCGGAGAAAGTCGGGAGCTCGATTCGCTGGTTGCGAGGCGTCGCGGGGAAGCGTCTTCTTCGGCCATTGGGATTCAATCGGGGCGCAAAATGCGGGCGATAATAACGCCCTCGGACGGCTGGCGCACCTTTGAGATGCTTGGCTTTCGGCGTGCGTTCATTCGGCGGGGGCTCTAGGCCCCTACGCCTTTCGGCAGGGCATCCGGGATGTCCGTGCCGCTCAGCAGTGCAGCGTAGATGCGCTCCCAGTGGCCTGCGCGTGCCTTCGCGTCGAAGTGGCGCTCGGCGTGGTCCCGCGCCGTTCGCCCCAGGCGCCGGCGGAGCTCGTGATCGGAGCACACGCGGCCCAACGCGTCGACGAGCGCGCCAACGTCGTCGAGCGGGACGACCAGTCCGCGCTCACCGGCGAGCAGGTTCGGTACCTCGCCCACCGCCGTCGCCACACACGCCAGGCCGGCGGACATGCCTTCGATGATGGCATTGGGAGAGCCCTCGCTGCCGGCGGTGTGGAGCAGCACGTCCGATTCGAGCAGGTACTCGTCCACGCTCTCGACGTTCCCGACCAGCTCGACATGGTCGTGAGCGCCGAGCTCGGCGATTCGACGCTCGAGCTCGGCTCGCGTCGGGCCGCGTCCGAGAATCGTCAACTTGCAGCTCTTGCCGCCGGCATTCAGACGCGCCACGGCCTCGATCGCCAGGTGCCAGCGCTTCTCCTCGCGCAGGTTGCCGATGCCGATCAAGCGCAAGTGGTCTCGGGGCGCGTGATCGACCGGCTCGGGAAAGCGTCGTAGATCGATGGCGTTCGGGACGACCAGCGTCGTATGGGGTGCCCACGGTCGTTCGAGCGCCACGATGCGCTCGGCCGCCGGTGCGCTGTTGCAGGCGATCACGCCGGGGTAGCGCAGGCAGAGATGCCAGAGCGCCCGCGGCGTGTCCTCCCGCATCCTGTCGAAGCCGGAGCGCACGCCACCGAGCCCGACGGCGCCGCACGATTTTGCCAGCAGATGGGCGTAGAAATTCAGCTGAAAGCTGAAGCAGTGGATCACGCGCGGACGGCGCGTGCGGGCGAATCTGAGCATCTGCAAGAACGCGACGGGGCGTCCATGGCGGCGATCGACCTCGAACAGCTCGACCCCGGGCGTGCGGAACGGCGCGTGATCGGGATTGCCCAGCGTCGGCACCAGGATCGCGACCTTCTGCCCGAGATTCGCCAGGGTCGTCGCGACCAGGGCCACCTGCCGTTCGGTGCCGCCGCGGCCGAACTGCTGGACCAGGAACATCACGTCGATCATCGAGCGGGTCCCTGCAGGACCTCGTCATAGACCCGGCACATCGCGCGAACGTGGGCCGCCAGCGAAAAAGTCGAGCGCGCACGCGCCCGGCCGGCTCGACCCATGGCCTGCCGAAGCTCGGCGCTTTCCGCCAGTCGGCGCAAGCTCTGCGTCATGTCCCGCGAATCGTTCGGATCCGTCAGAAAGCCGGTCTCGCCGTCCGCCACGATCGACAGCGCGCCCCCGCCGCGCGGCGCCACGACGGGTTTGCCGGCGAGCATGGCTTCGACGAACACGCGGCCGAACGACTCTTGCGCCGTGCCGTGCACCAGCACGTCGAGCGAGCCCATGATCGCCCAGGGATCGGGCACGTAGCCGGCGAGCCTGGCCTGCGGGCCCAGCGCTTCGAGCGCGCTCCGAATGCTCCGCGCGTAGTCCGTGTCGGGCACGTTGCCGTAAGCGACGAAACACACGTCCTTTCGATCGGCGAGGAGCGGCGCCACCGCGTCGAGCGCGAAGCGATGGTTCTTCCAGGTCGCGCTCAGGCTGGCGGCCATGCCGATCACGAGGGAAGAAGGCCCGATCCCGAGCCGGGCGCGGAGCTCGGCGCCGGCCAGCGCGGGATCGCGCTCTGGCTCGGGGATACCGTTCGGAATCACCGTGACGGCGTGATCGCCGAGGTGATTCCGGAAGAACGCCGCCGTCTGCTCGCTGTTGGCGACGATGCGGTCGCTGAGCAAGCCGATCACGCGCGCGGTGGCGCGATCGCTCGGCAGGTACCGGAACGACGTGCCACGGCCGATCAGCTCGCGGATGTGCCACACGTGCGGCAGCCCGAGCGCGCGCGCCGCGAGCGCGGGCGTGAGCGTGGTCGACGTATTGGTGTGGATCACTCCGACGTCCCACTGGCGGCAGAAGCGCCGGATCCCGAGTCCGGACCGGACGTGAGCGCCCGAGCGCACGTTGCGCGCGATCCAGTCCTTCACCCGAAATGGGAACGGCTTGTCGAGCCGCTTCCAGAACGGCAGATACACGGCGCCGGTCCGCGGGCAGGCCGCCCGCAACACGTCCGTTCCCTCGCTGAAACCCCGGGGATAGAGCAGACAGCCCTCGTAGCGATCGCCGGGCAGATTGCGCACCAGGTCTGCGGCGCTGCGGTTCGCGCCGCCGACGACGCCGTTCAAGACGACCATCACGCGACCGGCCATCACCGCTACTTGATCGCGATGATCACGCCGCTCGCGATGCTGAGATCGCCTTCGTCGAAGCGGGCCCATTCCGCGTGCAGGTTGCGGAGGTCGAGGCGGCCTTTGTAGTCGACGAGCGGAAAGAAGCGCGTCGTTCGGAAACGCTGCGCGAAAAGCGCCGTGACCTCCGAAGCCCTGAGCAGGTTCACCATGCCGCGCCGGTTGGGCAAGTACTCGGGATTGTCGGCGCGGCTCTGCGAATAGGTGAGCCCGAACGGCGAGCCGATCCGATCGGCCTCGCGGTGCATGCTGAAGTCGACGTAGTGAACGTTGAGCGAGCCCGGTTTGCTCATCGCATGGCACACCTCGAGCGCACGGGGCAGATCCGCGATGTGCTCGAGGCACGACTTGGAGGTGATCACGTCGAAGCGGTCGTCGAGCGCGGGCAGTTTCTCGAGCTTTACATCGAAGACCTTGGTCTCCGAAATCCCGCGCATGAAATGCTCGAAGTCCTGGCGAACGCCCGCGTCGACGATCCGCGTGTGGCTCGCCCAGAGCGGGTAAAGGTAGTCGTCGCGAAATTCGGCCGAGCCGCGGATCTCCGTGTAGTTCGGCTCGACGAGCGCGACCGAGGCGGCTCCCTCGACAATCAGAAACGGCGCCAGACCGAGCACGGGTCCGCAGCCAATTTCGAGCACGTCCTTGCCGGCGAACGTGAGCGGCGTCCCGGCTTCGCGGCACAAGCGGTCGAACAGCGTCAGGTAATAGGGGAGGCGATTCCAGATCGCGTGCTTGGCGTGGGTCCAGACCGGGCGCGGGACGGGTTTGTTCGCCAGCCGGCTCCAGTTCTCGCGCGGGCTCCGGTTCCAGAGGGCGCGCGTGGCACGCGAAAGCACCATCGGCGGAGCTATAACATGCCCGACCGAGCGCCGAGCCGAGCTCGAGCGGACGCGTTTTGAATGCCACGGAGCGCCCGCGCAACGACCCCTTTCACGGGGCCCGGAGCGCCTTGACGGAGCCGGGGAGGCGCGGCCACACTCCTCGGCGCGGATTGCATGGAAAAAGTCAGGCTCAAGGGAGGCTCGCTCAGCGGGACCTACCTGATGAAACCCGCGGGCGCACCGCCCTTCGTTCGCAAAGAGGTCTCGGTCGTCCAGAACCGCGAGTACGGGTTTCAGCGCTGGTACTCGCAGCTGAAGCGCATGCAGCGCTACTCGGTGCTGTTTCCCGGGCTTTTCCCGGAGCTGATCCGTTACGGGATCAACGAGGATCTCGCTTACTTCGACATGGTTTTCGTCCCGGACGCGGTCACGGCGCACGACTTTCTGATCAAATGCGAAGCGGCGCAGGCCGTCGACCGGCTGTTCACGCAGCTGTTGGCGGACATGGGCCGGATGCACGGCACGCGTGTCCCGTCGAGCGCGGAGCCGCACGTCCTCTACGTGCGCGAAGAAGTCGAGCAGAAGCTCGCCGACGCCAAGGCGAGCCCGCGTTTTCGCGAGTTTCTGACGCACGACACGCTCGTGTTCAACGGCGAAGAGGTGCCGTCCTTCGTCAAGCAGCTGGATCAGTACAAGGCGCTGTTCAAGAAGAGTTACCAGAGCTGCGACGAGACCTTTACCCACGGCAACATCACGCTCGAGAACATCCTGTATCAGCCGGCGCAGAATCGCCTCGTCTTCATCGACCCCTACGAAGAAAACGTGATCGATTCGGTTTTTGCCGAGTACTCCCAGCTCTACCAGTCGTGCGACGGCTACTACGAGCTTTACAACGAGCGTCTGCCGGTGGTCGAAGGCAACAAGGTCACGCTCGAGCTCGCGAAGAATGTCGGCCTCGACCGCTTCGACGACCTCCTCACCGCCCACATCGAGCGCCACCACAGCGCGGCCGACATGGTGGTGGTGCGGTTGCTCGAGGTTTCCCAGTTCATTCGCATGCTGCCGTTCAAGATGGTGATCGACGAAGGCAAGATGATCCTGTTTTACGCTTTGGCTTCGAAACTCTTTCATAACCTGAAGGCAATCGCGGCATGACCACGAGTCAGAGTTCAGGGCGCAACGGCGACGGCGCCGGCAGCTGGGTCATCGAGACCGAGCTCCCGGTCAACTTCACGATCCGAAACTCGCCCGGGATTTTCTCGATCGGGAACGAGGACGTGCTCGGGTTCGGTGGGAGGAGCCCCGGACGCCGGCTGATCGCGCTCGATCAGAACCTGCGCGAGCATTACCTGCCGCAGATCATCGAGTATTTTCGGCACTACCAGATCGACTTCAAGATCGTTCCGCTCTCGGTCTCCGAGGAGCGGAAGGACATGGAGCGCCTGATCTTTCTGCTCACGGAAATGGAGCAGTTCGGTCTGGTGCGCCGCGACGAGCCGCTGATCGCCGTCGGCGGCGGCGTGCTGCTCGACATCGCCGGGCTCGCCGCCAACCTGTACCGGCGCGGTATCCCGTACATCCGCGTCCCGACCACGCTGGTCGGCCTGGTCGACGCGAGCGTCGGCGCCAAGACCGGCATCAACTTCGAGGATCGTCGGAACCGGCTCGGCACTTACTATCCGCCGGTCGCCGCGTTTCTCGACAAGTCGTTCTTGAAGACGCTCGCCAGCATCGAGATCAGCTCGGGCCTCGGCGAGATCCTGAAGATGGCGGTGATCAAGGACCGCCCGCTGTTCGACCTGCTGGAGCGCGACGGCAAGCAGCTGCTCGAAACCAAATTCGCGGACGTCGCCTGCGCCGACGAGGTCATCAATCGTGCGACCACGGGGATGAAGGACGAACTCCAGCCGAACCTGTGGGAGAAGAACCTCGAGCGCCTCGTCGACTTCGGACACTCGTTCAGCCCGATCATCGAGATGCGCTCGATCAGCGACAAGAAGCACGAGCCGCTGACCCACGGTCAGGCCGTCGCGCTCGACGTGATGTACTCGTGCGTGATTTCGCAGCAGCGCGGCATGATGAGCCAGGCCGACGTCACGCGCGTGCTCAAGACCGCGCGCCAGATGCAGCTCCCGACCTGCCACGAGCTGTTCACCGAGCCGCTCCACTTGCTCGAGGCGCTGCGCGACACGATGAAGCACAGAAACGGTGCGCAGAACCTGCCGATCCCGCAGAGCATCGGCGATCCCATCTTCGTCAACGATCTCTCCTACGACGAGATCAAGCGCGCCGCTGAAGGCTTCAAGACCATCAACGAAAACCTTTTCGGGAGCGCGAAGTCATGAGCCGGGTCGCGGTGGTCACCGGTGCCAGCCAGGGCGTGGGCCTCGAGATCTGCGCGCGCCTGCTCAACGCCGGCTGGGCCGTGGTCGGGCTGGCGCGGCAGGCGCGCGGCCTTCAGGCGTTGCTCGACAAGAGCCCGAACAGCGCGTCTTTCCAGCCGGTCGACGTGACCCAGGCCGCGACGGTCGCCGCCGCGTTCCGCGCGATAAAGGAGCGCTACGGCTCGATCGATCTGCTCGTCAACAACGCCGCGATCTTCCAGCTGAAGCCCTTCACCGAGTACTCGCTCGGCGACGTCGACGGCATCATCGACACCAATCTCAAGGGCACGATCTTCTGCAGCTTCGAGGCGCTGAAGCTGATGAAGCCCGGCGCGCGGATCGTCAACATCGCGTCGGTGGCGGCGACCCACGGCATCAAGGGCCAAGCCCTGTACTGCGCCAGCAAATATGGCGTTGACGGCTTCGCCGAGGCGCTGAACCAGGAGGTCGTCGAGCGCGGGATCTCGATCACGACGATCTGCCCGGGCGGGATCGATACGCCGCTCTGGAACCCGAAGAACCCGTATCCAGGCGGGGACGTGAAGCAGCTTTTGACCAGCGGCGACGTCGCCGGCCTCGTGGAGTACGTCGCCAATCTACCGGACAGGGTCGTGCTGAAGCGGCTGACCGTGTTTCCCTCCAACGAATGGCACTGAGGACTTCCTCATGATCTTGATTTTGACGATGGCCGGCCTCTATTCGCGCTTCACCGCGGCAGGCTACAAGTTTCCGAAGTACCTCTTGCCGTGGGGCGACAAGCCGATCCTTTCCAAGATTCTGTACGAGCTCAACGGCGACAAGGCGCTCTCGGACATCCTGCTCGTCGGCAACGTCCGGGACGAGGCTTACGTGCCGCACGTGCACGCGATCCTGCGCACCCATCGCATCGATTCGAAGAACCTGGTCTGGATTCGCGACACCAAGGGCCAGGCCGAAACGGCGATGCTCGGGCTCGAGCACCTCGAAAGCGTGAAGCCCGGGTACCGCGGCCCGATCGCATTCCACAACATCGACACCATTCTCTACGAGCGAAAGCTGCAGCAGGCGCGCTCCGTGCTCGCCGAGCACGACGGCTGGATCGACGTGTTTCGCTCCGCGAACCACAACTACAGCTACGTGCTCGCCGACGAGCAGGGGCGGCTCCAGGAAATCGCCGAGAAGATCGTGATCAGTAACCTCGCGACCTCGGGCCTGTACGGCTTCTCGAGCCTCGCGACGTACCGCGACAACTACGACCCGGATCAGGATCAATACGTGACGTCGGTGTACAAGCGCATGATCTCGCGCGGCAAGAGCGTGCTGATTGGCCCGACCCACTCCGAAAACGACACCGTCGTGCTCGGCACGCCAACGGAATACATCAACGCTTCCATCACCGTGGCCGAGGACCATTTCTAGCCAAAGGTCGAACGCAAGCCAATGAAAACCCTGGATCGAGTCAACGAGGTATTCCGAAACGTATTCGAGGATGACGAGCTGGTCGTCGACGCCGGCACCACGGCGTCCGACGTCGAGGGCTGGGATTCGTTGATGCACGTGACGCTGATCGTCGCGCTCGAGAAAGCCTTCAGCGTCAAGTTCAAGAGCAGTGAAGTGGCCGCGCTCGAAAACGTCGGCGAGCTGGTCACGCTGATCGAACGGCGCACGAGCCCATGAAGTCGCGCCTGCATCACGTCGGAATCATCGTTCCCGACGAAGAGCAGCTGAGCGACCTGATGTCGCTGCTCGGCCTCGAGCCCGGGCGCCGGCAATACGTGCCGGAGTACGAGGCCGACTGCTGTTTCTCAGAGGGAGAGGGCGCCGCGATCGAATTCATCGTTCCGCGCCAGGGCAAGCTGGCCGCGTTCAACCGTGGAACCGGCGGATTGCACCACATTGCACTCGAAGTGCCCGACCTGGCGGCCGCGCAGCGCGAGCTTGCCGAAAAAGACGTCAAGCTGCTCGAAACGACTCCGGTGGATGCGGGTGACATTCGCATCAACTTTCTTCCGCCGATCTACAGCCGGGGCGTCATCGTCGAGTTCGTGGAGAAGAAGGCGGCAATGGAGGAACCCGGCAATGGCCAATGAGCTTGCTGAAAACATCGAGCGCGTCCGGCTGACGCATCCGGTCGCGGCGCAGACCTCCGAGGAGCTCCTGCGCAAGGCCAAGAACCTCTTCCAAGGTCAGCTCCAGCATCTGGTCGATCGCCACGGCGCGGCGTTCTGGGATCGCGCCGAGCGGCTCACGGGCTACTCGCAGGCGCTCGGTGGAAAGCCCGCGGAAGCGCTGATCGACTACACGATGGCGTATCTCAAGGAGCAAGTTCAGTTCTTGCAGACCGGGGAGTACTCGAACACGGATTTCGACGTCGTGTTTCGTGACGTCTACGACAATCCCGAGGTGATGGAGGGCTTCTACCTCCACGGATTGATGCTGACGCATGCGTTCTGGCCGATTCACTTCGACATGCATCAGTTCTTCGTCGAAGAGTTTTTGTCGCGCGTTCCGGATCAGGGCACCGGGGCCGAATATGGGTTCGGACACGGCCTTTACCTGGCGGAAGTGCTGTCGCACAAGCCGGGCGCACGGGCCAAAGGCTTCGACATCAGCAAGTACAGCGTGGAGTACGCGAAGAAGCTCCTCAGTCACGCGGGCGTCGATCCCGAGCGCGTCGAATTCGGCTTTGCCGACGTGCGAAAGCGCTTCGACTGCCCGGACGGCGCGTTCGCGTGGGCGATTTTCGCCGAGATCATCGAGCACATTCCGGACCCGAAGTCGGCGCTGCTCGAGCTCCGGCGCTGCATGAAAAAGCGTGCGCCGCTTTTTGCGACGACGGTCATCGACAGCAACGCGATCGACCACCTTTTTCAGTTCAAGGACATAGCGGCGGTACGCGCGATGCTACAAGCGTCGGGTTTTGCGATCGTCGCCGAGCGCGTGTTGCGCGTGAGCGACTATGGAAGCAAGGTGCGCGACCCGTCGGTCGACATCGCCCTCGTTTGTGAAGCGGTATGAGCGACGCCGACCCGATCAAGATCAGCCGCCAATTGTGGCAGTCAGGCGCTCGGCGCGAGGCGCTCGACACCCTGGAGCGAGGATTACGCAGCGGTGCGGAGGGCGCCGACTTCGGGGCAGCGGGCCGTTTCCTCGAGAAGCGCTGGGACGAGATCGGGCTGAAGGCCCCCACGGTCAGGCTGGTGGGACAGTGCACGACGAGCTGGCTCAAGAGCTGTCTGGTCGGTACTGCTTTCGCCGAGCGCATGCCGCTCTCTGTATCGGAAAGCGAGTACGACAGCGTCATCCAGTCGATCGCCGAACAGGGACACGCCGACGGGCCGAACGTCGTCGTGTTCATTCCCTGGCATCAGCGAGTGTTTTCGGCGACGCCGGAACGATCCCCCGAAGTGAGAGTCGCCGACGAGCTCGCGTTCTGGAAGAACGCTTGGGCCCTGGCGCAAGGGCAGGGGATGAAGATCGTGCAGGTCGGCTACGACTGTGAGCTGCCCGGCGCGCTCGGCTACCATCTCAGCGGCGCGGCGGCGGGGCGGCGGCGCTTGATCCGCGAGCTCAACGATCGGCTCCGGGCGGAGCTGCCGTCGAGCGCATTTTTTCTGGATCTCGAGCACGTCGCCGGCGACTTCGGCCGCGAGCGTTTCTACAACTCGCGGCGCTACTTCTGGACGAAACAGCCCTTCAGCGAGGCGGGCTGTGCGCTCCTGGCGCGCCACGTTTTCGCCGCGGTTCGTGCCACGCTGACCGGTCCGAAGAAGGTGCTGGTCGTCGATCTGGACAACACGATCTGGGGCGGTGTGGTCGGCGAGGCCGGGCCACTCGGTATCGAGCTCGGTGAATCGCCCGAAGGCGAAGCTTTCCGCGCGTTCCAGCGCCACGTGAAGCAGCTCGCCGCGCGCGGCATCGTTCTCGGCGTCTGCTCGAAAAACAATCCCGCCGATGCGCGAGAGCCATTCGAGAAGAACCCCGACATGGTGCTCGGGCTTTCCGACTTCGCGGCGTTCGAGGCCTCGTGGGATCGCAAGAGCCTCGCGCTCCAGCGCATTGCCGACCAATTGCGACTGGGGCTCGATTCCTTCGTGTTTTTCGACGACAACCCGGCCGAGCGTGAAGAGGTGCGGGGCAGCCTGCCCGAGGTGAGCGTGGTCGACGTCCCGCCGGACCCGGCTGACTACGTCCGAGCGCTCGAGACCGGCCTCTACTTCGAGTCACTGCGGCTCACCGGCGCGGATCAGGAGCGCGCTCAGCAGTACGCGGCAGAGGCCGAGCGGCGCGAAGCAGAAAAATCCTTTGCTTCGGTCGACGACTACTTGCGGTCGCTGGAGATGATCGGAGACCTGCGTGCGATCGACGAGCCCGACTTGCCGCGGGTCGTCCAGCTGCTGGGCAAAACCAATCAGTTCAACCTGACCACGCGCCGTCACTCTGCGGAGTTCGTGAAAAAAGTGATCTCGCACGAGCGCTCGGTGGCCTTCACACTTCGTCTCCGTGATCGCTTTGGCGATCACGGGCTGGTCAGTGTGGTGCTCGCCGTCGAAGACGCCGAGAATCGCGAAACATTGGTCGTCGATACCTGGCTCATGAGCTGCCGAGTGATCGGGCGCACGCTCGAGGAGCACACTGCCAATATGCTGGCTGAACGAGCGAGGGCGCTGGGGTATCGCGCGATTCGAGGCGAATACGCGCCAACACCGAAAAATGCTCTCGTCGCCGACCTCTTCCCTCGGCTGGGCTACGGCGCTTCGGAAACGATCGGGGACAGTCAGTGGTTCGTGCTGGACCTCGCCGAAGCACGGCCCTTGACGTCATTTGTCGGCCGGCTCTAGTCGCTTGCTCACGGTAGAACGCCGCTAGCCAGCAGCCGTTCGCCGAGAATTTCCGAGAATCGCTGCTTGCCCCCGCGATTCAGGTGGTACGGGTCCCAGAAGCCCGAGTCCGGGATTGCCGTTCGAAAGTCGAGGACGACCACGCGCTCGGGGAAACCCGAGCGGAGTCGAGTCATCCCGATCTCGGGGATGCGCCCGCGGAACGCCGAATGCTCGGGCATCACGATGACGACGGTCTTCGCGCCGAGCGTCTCGATACGCGCGAACAGCCGCTCCGCGGCGCGGACCGGACCCTCGACGTAGTTCGCGGCGTCGAAACGTCCGAGCTCCCCGGAGCGCTCGATGCGCTCGCGAAGCCGGCGCGGATCCTGCTGGCCGCTCAGATTCGTGAAGTTCGATTCCCACGGCTTGGGTTCTACACTGTTCGTCGCCCAGTTCGGCCAGCGCGCGAAGTTTGCGATCGCGGCGCGGGCGGCGCGTGCGCGACGCCCCACGAGCTCGCCGAACAGCGACTGAGTCGCTCCGAGCCAGGTAGCCGATTTTGCCGCCTCGAACACGTCCTTCGGCGATCGCGCACGGATCGCCTTCGCAAGGTCGACCTTCGGGGGCGGCTCTTCAGGGCCGACCGCGAACATGAAAGGGTGCAGCGTGAGGACGACGAGCTTGGGGCGAAGGCTGGTCTTGGCGAGCTCGGCGAAGTGAAAATCGAGGTTATCCATGCCGCTCGAGCCGCCGGAGCCAGCCAGTACCAGCCAGGCGACGCCTCCCGAGTGAGCCTTCAGCACGATCGGGTCGACGTCCTGCTCTGCCGACGAGTGTCCCAGGACGACGCCCCAGCGGCTCGGAAAGCTCGCCGGATCGTGCGCGCGCTGTCGCTCGACCGCAGCTACACGGCCAGCGAAGGTGTCGAACCGGGTCCAATCGATGTACATGGTCGGCACGAGGACGGCTGCGCGGGGTCCAAAGATCGCGGCGCCGGCTCGATCCACCAGAACCAACGCGAGCACCAGCGCCAGGGCGACGATCGCGACGCCGCGATAGCGAGTCAACTCGACCGAAGCCATCCGATCAAAATCCTTGGTACATGAAAAAGGCCCCCGGTTCGCCGGTCCAGTACGAAAGAAGCAGCATCAGGACGACGAGCGCAATCCGTGCGGCAAACCAAGCCGGCGCGATGGTTTCGTTGCTGGTCGAGCTCACGAATCTCCCCAGGGGTAGCCGATGACGGCGAGCGAAAACGCGACGTACTCGAAGGTGAGGAAAGTCGACACGGCGCGCACCCCGGGCCGGCTCATGTACGCTTTGACGCCCTTTCTGCCGAGTCGCCGCTGGAGCCAGGCGCGATAGAGGTTGGTCGCGACGACGCCCACCGCGTGCATCAGACCCCAGCCCAGAAAAGGCCCGCTGAAGCGATGCCAGAGGCCGGCGAACGCGAAGGTGACGAATAGTGCCACGCTCGAAGTAGCTAGCGGATTCATCGTCGGAGCGCCGCGCGTCAGGGCAAGCTGGAGTGGAATGAAGAGATTGCGTCGCAGCCACTGTGACAGCGTGATGTGCCAGCGCTCCCAGAAATCGATCATGTTGCGCGCGAGATACGGGTGATTGAAATTCTCGGGCGTCCGGATACCGAGCAATCCGCCGATACCGACGGCGATGTCGCTGTACGCGCTGAAATCGACGTAGAGCCAGATGAAAAAGAGCTGCGCTTCGACCAAGAAGTACCAACCGTCGGCGCGAAATCCCGTCAGCGCGATCCGCTCGAGCAGAACGGCCACGACGAACTTCTTGAACAATCCGAACGCGATCCTTTCGACGTTGCGCAGCGTTTCACTCGCCGTGGCGCGTTCCGGGACGACCTGGCTGGCGCGGAAATCGTCGTACGACTGGATCGGCCCCGCCGCGAGCATGTGGAAGGGCGTCAGATAGTTGAAAGTGTCGAGGATGTCCGGTGGTTCGTGCCGGCGCTCGGTGACCGCCCGCACCAGCTCGACCGAGCGCAAGAAGACGTACGAGAAGCTGATCAACGCCAAGAATTTCCAGAGCGCCGACCCGGCGGCGACGGGCAGGACGGGAGCGAGCTTGCTGCCCACGAAGAGAGCGCTGGCTGCGGTGATCAAAGCCCCCAACCAAGCCACGGGCCGCCCGTAGCGCACCGAGAGCCGCAGCAGCAGCGTGAAGAGCGCTACCGCGCCGAGAAACACTGCGAGCCAGGACAGATGATCGCCGCCGACCAGCGAGCGGAGCATGACCACATTCACGAGCGCGAACGCGATGCTGCGTGCGCGTAGCGTGCGCAACGGCGTCATCAACAGCACGCCGAGACCGAGCACTAGCCAGAAGCGGGACTCGAAGAGATCGATGGCACCGGTAATCACAGCGAGGTCCAGCCGGCGGCCGCGGAGTATACACAGCAGCGGCGGATGTTCCAGTAGTGCTGTAGCGGGTTTGTCGGCGGGCCTCGATCGCGAGCTGTGCGGGCGTTAGACCAATGGGATGGGGTTGCTCAAGTCCTCGCCGTTCGTCGTCCTGATCGCCGCAGGCATTTCCGGCGCGAGCCGCAACGCGCTTGCCGACCAGCTCGCCAGCGGCGCGCCGACCGACAACTTCGTGCTGAGCGAGTACGTCGCGGGCCTCGCGCGGCCCACGAGCTTCGCGTTCTTGCCGGACGGGCGCATGGTGATCACCGAGAAGTTGGGCGCGGTGATCTTGCGCGCAACCAACGGGACCAAGACGAACATCGGCTCGTTTCCGGTGGACTCGCGGAGCGAGAAGGGTCTGCTCAACGTGGTCGTCGATCCGCAGTTTTCGCAGAATCGGCGGCTCTTCTTCTATTACTCGCGCGCCGACGCCAATGGCGGCACGAACGACGATCGGCATCGCGTGGTGTCGGTAACGCTGGACTCGAACGATCGCTTCGACGCAGCTAACGAACGAATTTTGGTGCGCGGTCTGCGCGGCCCGGACAATCACGACGGCGGCGCGATCGCGATCAGCCCTCGCGACGGCAAGCTCTACATCGGCGTCGGGGACACGGGCTGCAACTCGCGGACCGACGCGGAGCCGCCGTACACGCCGACGAATTACTTTGCGATGTGCCTGACCAACGGCAACGGCAAGATCCTTCGAGTCAATCTCGACGGAACCATCCCGACCGACAACCCGCTCTCGAATGTCACGTCGGTGACGGCTTGCGGCAGTGCTTGCGGCAACGATCCCGGCAGCACGACGGGAGCGCCGCGCAAGGACATCTGGGCCTGGGGTTTTCGCAATCCGTGGCGCTTCTGGTTCGATGCTCGAACCGGGAATCTGTGGGTCGGCGACGTCGGCGAGCAGAGCTACGAAGAGGTCAACGTGATCTTGCCGAGCGGCGCGGGAAAGCACTACGGCTGGCCGTGGCGGGAAGGGGCGAACGGGCACCCCGCGAGTCAGTGTCAGTTGACCCGCGTCGGCACCGGCAATGCGGGAAGCTGCGTGGATCCGACGTACTACTGCAAGCACGCGGGCCAGCCTGCGGCGGTCGACGCCGGCTGCGACTCGATCACCGGCGGGGTGATCGTGGACAGCTGCCAGTGGCCGGAAAGCTTCCGTGGTCGCTACTTCTTCGCGGACAACGCCGACGTGAATCGGAACGTCTATTCGATTCAGGTCAACGGTGC
>Ga0111538_10004244_pt1 | contig 19959 bp, 20 predicted proteins | sample SoiMethybrSBSTD1_FD_79669 | JGI IMG/M metagenome (GOLD analysis project Ga0111538, IMG submission 79669) | Bulk soil microbial communities from a Populus tree surrounding site in Tennessee, USA - Soil MetaG P. TD hybrid SBSTD1 (version 2)... | ecosystem: Environmental > Terrestrial > Soil >...
CGAGGCTTCATAAAAATTCTATAATTATTTTCCCTGTGTATCTTTTGATACCTCCCCGGTAACCCCTCTCTTCTACTTTTGTCTTGTGACCAACAGACAGCAGCATTATAACAGCCTATCGCGGTGGCCGCAAAAGTACCATTTTAAATAATCTACAATGATCATAAAAGAAAACGCCTTACAATTTAAGGTCGCGGATATCGGCGATCAGACCTGGTCCGCCGAAAACATCTCAATTCCCGTCGAGGGAGCATCGTGCTACGAAAATAATCCTGAAAACTGCGAATGTTTTGGACCGCTTTACACTCAAACTCAGGCCATGGAAGCTGCACAAAAGTTTCCCGGTTGGCGTTTACCCACCAAGACCGACGTAGACATACTAATTGCATTTCTAGGAGGAAAGACCGTAGCCGGCAAAGAATTAAAGGTTGGGGGCCCTTGGGGTTTCAATGCCCTATTTGCAGGCTACCGCGATGCCCTAAATGGCAGATATTATCGGATCAATGAGCAAACCGGGTTTTGGACCTCGACGACCGTGGGTGAAGAAAAAGCCTGGAAGTTTTATTTGACTATAGAGCAGGACATTCTAAATTTTCATCCAGTCTCTAAGAATTATGGCGATAGCGTTCGCCTTGTTAAAATAAAATAAAATGAAAATAGACGCGTGCAATCGTATAGGCACCGAGTTGACCAAGCGTCTCATTGCCGGCCACCTTTTTAACCCATAGGATGATACGCTGGAATTACGGCACCGTGTTAAGTTTAAAAAACATTGTTCAACCCAAATTATATAAATTATGTCTCTTAGACTAGGTGATATGGCTCCCGCCTTTACAGCTGAAACCACACATGGCACAATTAATTTTCATGATTGGTTAGGAAATGCGTGGGGAATTTTATTTTCCCATCCTGCTGATTTCACGCCAGTATGTACAACGGAGCTCGGCGCAATGTCAAAGCTAACTGAGGACTTCGAAAAACGCAGCGTGAAGGTAATAGCCATTAGCGCAGATCCGCTTGATTCTCATCACAAGTGGATCCATGATATTAATGAAACGCAAAATACCAGGGTTAACTATCCCTTGATTGCAGATCCCGAATTTAAAGTAGCGAATCTGTATGGCATGGTACATCCAAACGTTACAGACAAATTTACTGTTCGCTCGGTGTTTGTGATTGGACCTGATAAGAAAATAAAACTAATGATTACTTACCCGGCCTCAACCGGGAGAAATTTTGACGAAATATTACGCGTTATAGACAGCCTTCAATTAACTGCTGAATACGATGTGGCGACGCCTGCCAATTGGAAACAGGGTGAAGACGTAATCATCACGACAGCAGTAAAAGATGACGACATCGCTGCAAAATTTCCTAAAGGTCATAAGCGCGTGAAATCCTATCTCAGGACTACTCCCCAACCCAATCTCTAGGACCTGCAGCAAGCTGGTATTTTTGAAAGATATCGATCGTTAACCTCCTTCATAAATACCATGCTGCGTCCAGCTTATCGCTTCTCGCGTTGGTTATTATTTTCCTTCAACAAAACCCTCAGTCTGTTAGCAACGGTCACCAAGGCTGAAATACTCATGAGACAAAAAATTAATTTCTTTCGTAAAGGCGGTACGTCTTGCGCAAGAAATTTGATACACATGATGGTCGTAACAATGCCAAACACGACAACCATAAACAGGGGAATATATTTTTTAAACCCATTATTGGTTTTGAACCGCGCATTTGCAAGAATAATTGACAGTCCCATTGCAGCCGGTATCCAAGGCGTTATTCTGGCAACGCCGAACTGGAGATAGTGTCCCGTAAATCCAATTATGCTGCAGAGTATTAGAATCGCTCCATGATTTCTGATCATCTCAAATGCCTTTTGTTAATAAATTACGCGAAGGGATTTTCGTCTCCCGAAGGCCCGTAAATGGATGGAATAGAAATATTCAAGGTTCTTAAGTAAGTCGATAACTGCCCTCTGTGGTGAACCAAATGATTAAGAACCAACAACCTGGCAAATTGTGTAACCAGCAGTGTAAAAACGATCGACCCATTCCTTGTCAGGTTCCAGGATTTCGTCGCCCAGCTTCCGTCCGGTTTATTCAGAAGTTCCATTGCTTTCGAACGGCTCGCTTTGAAATTGTCTAAAATTTCCTTCTCGTTTTTTGGGGAAGCATGGGTGGTTAACGTTTGAAGACTGGTATTTCCTTCCTCGGCAAAGGTTAAGTAACGTCCTGGTATGCAGGCCACGTGATTGGCCAATTGCCCTAACGTCATGGCTTTAGGATGAGGCTGCCACTCCAGTTTATCGGCAGGCACAAGGAGGAGAAGTTTTTCGGTTGAAACCAATTCATGTTCCAACTCGGAGATTAGATCTTTTGAGTTCATATCAGCTATTGCATTTAAATTTATGCAACAAAGAAAATTCAAGCAGTCGACTCAAAACGGTATCAAATGATACGATGGGATAAAAAAAATCACCGATTTTCCGGCTGTCATTGCCAGCGGGAAGCGAAGGATCCCGTGGCGGTAATGCTTATCTTTCTTCAGGGAGCAATCTACTTATAGAAAATTTCCTTTTGACTTTTGCGCAGGGTCGCTGCAGATTTATAAAACGTTGTAATTAAGGTAGGATAACCCCGAGCATCATATTCATACGAGAAAGACTCCGGTATAAAAGACGGAAACGCACAATTAATGTAATTGGTGCTTTCAGTGAGCTTGTTATTTGCGGATAAGTTGGTGAGTAAGTAATCCGTATATCCCAAATTCTTAAAAGGATTAATCCTATCATCGTAGGTATATTTGGCATCGCTACACAACTGTGAACCACGTGTTGTTTTGTCAGTCACAACATTACCGCCACTCATGTTAAATTCATATTCAAAACTTCCACCATTTGAGTAGGTATAGAAGACTTTGGTAGACTCATGAGCGTCGTCATACACGAAGTTTGCTTCTGATTTTAATCCAGTGGAACCGTTAGTTTCCTTGATTTTGGAGACCCGGCCATCCGGGGAATATTCGTAAGACTGTTCCATGTAAGGGGTAAGTTCGTCAGGTAGATATCCAAGGATTTTGCTGACCTCGTTGCCTGAGTAGGCGAAATCAAGATGTCGCAGTTCATCAAAGGATTTTGAATCGGGATTGTAACTTAATACGCGGCTCTTACTTAGTTTACCGGATGAATTATATTCATAAGTCACTTTGAGACTGGGTTGAAATCCAAGGTCCGGAATGTCATACGAATCCACGTAGTAATCGAGTTTCGGCTCGTGAGTAGTTACTACGTCTTCCGACTGACAACCAAACAAGATAAAAATCAAATAAAGGTAAGAGATATGTTTTTGCATAAATGATAATTCCGTATCGATGATATTCATATCCGTACAATACGGTCTTCAACTTACGAAAGTTGACCGATTTGGAAAAAAAGATGGCGTATAAGCTGGATCTGGGTAAATGCAACATTCTTATCGTGTGAATGCAACATTCTTATGTTCAATCTCCATTTCTGTTCCACAGGGATTGCTAAATCCTTTCATTTAAGCGATACCTTTATTCCATAAATCAAGTAGCAATGTTCAAGAGCTACCTCACGATATTCATACGCATTTTAATGCGGCAAAAGGTCTATAGCTTTATCAATATTTTCGGATTAGCCATTGGTTTCGCAGCTTCGTTGCTCATTGCTCTCTATATCAACGATGAGTTGAGTTATGATAAATTTCACAATGATGCCGACCGGATCTACCGTGTAGGCGTGGGAGTAATGCTTAAAGGCGAACAGTCCGATTTCGCCGTGACCGGGGCACCTGTGGCAGAAGCACTTTATAACGAATCTCCAGGCATTGAGACACACTGTCGTTTCTGGCAAAAAACTGCGACACCAATAGAATATGAGTATCGAAGGATCAGCGACCAAAAACTCATCATGGCCGACTCCAACTTCTTTTCATTTTTCAGCTTCAAAATACTTGAAGGCGATGCTAAGACGGCGTTAACTGGTCCTGATAAAGTGGTATTGTCGGAAGACATGGCCAGGGCAACTTTCGGTACAGAAAAAAAAGATTTCAAGACGCTTATTGGAAAACAAATTCTAATGGGCACCAATAAAACAGCGACGGAAGTAACCGCGATATGCGCCAACCCTCCGGCTAACTCACACTTTCATTTTGATGCCGTGCTCTCGTCAGAAAGTAGTCTTTCACTAAAAAACGATTATAGCTTTACCAGCCTGGATTGTTATGCATTTATCAAATTGAAACCTGATGCGGATTTGGAAAGAATCAGGGGGCAATTGCGCCCATTCTTGCTGAAGTACCTGGTTCCTCAATTTGTCGCGAATATCATTCACATGGATTTTGATGACTGGGAAAAACAGGGTGAGCGTGCCTATTTCTTCCTGACACCCATCACCGACATTCATCTTGATTCACATGCTATCACTGAATTTGAACAGAATGGAGACCGATCATATATATACATGCTTTTCTGTATTGCTTGCTTCATTCTGATTTTGGCTTGTCTCAATTTTATAAACCTTACAACGGCACGCGCCGCTAACCGGGCGAAAGAGGTAGGCATCAGGAAAGCTATTGGAGCAATCCAAGGGAAATTGATTACGCAATTTATGGGCGAGTCATTTATTTACACTTGTCTTGCGTTGCTATTTGGGCTGGTGCTTGTTGTATTCTCTCTTTCATCGTTCAATGAATTGGCCTCAAAGAACTTCTATTTAGAGGATTTATACTCACCTACTTTCATCCTGGGAATTTCGTTAATGGTGGTCGTTATTACCTTGACTTCCGGAACCTACCCAGCTTTCGTATTGTCTTCCTTTGCACCGTTACACGCGTTAAAAGGAAAGAACATTCCAGGTGGAAGCAACGCAACGGCGCGCAGCGCCATGGTGGTTTTCCAATTCGCGGTGTCAGCATGCTTCATCATGGTATCGATCATGGTATTTAGACAAATTGAATTTCTGCAAAATCAGAGCACGGGATTTAATAAGGAAAATGTGGTATGTATTACAAATACCGTCAACCTCGAAAACAATCTGACTGCCTTTAAAAATGAAGTCAAATCTCATGAGTCGTTTATTAATGCTGCCTATAGCAGTCAGATCCCTTCAGAAATAATTACGGCTACCGGTTATAGAAAAAAAGGCATTGAGCAATGGAGCGCCGGGTATGAATATTTTGTGGATGAAGATTACCTCAATACGCTCAATTTGAAGATGGCGGAGGGCCGTTTTTTTTCCAGGGACTTTCCTTCGGATAGTGGCGCAGCGATTATAAATGAATCTGCTGCCAGGTTGTTTGGCATACCTAATCTCGATCAAAAAGAATACGTCGAAGAAGCAGGCGAGCCGAATGCTTTAGAAGTTGTAGGAATTGTAAAGGATTTTAATTTTGAATCTCTCAAATCAGAAATTAAACCCTTGGTGATTTTGTATGGCGGACAATCGCGAGCGTTGATTAGAGTTACCACAGGAAATTTACACGATAAAATTGCTCATTTGGAAAAAATATGGAAAAGACACTCAAGTGCACCGTTTGAGTATTCTTTGTTGGATGAAAAGCTTGACGCGCAATATCAATTGGAGGAAAAGCTAAGCCGGATTGCACTTGTCTTCACCGTACTATCGATAGTTATCGCTTGTCTCGGCCTGCTTGGCCTGATCACCTACATGGCCACGCAGCGTACCAAAGAAATTGGTATACGAAAAGTATTAGGCGCAACGGTCCAGCAAATCGTCGTGCTGCTTTCAAAAGATTTTCTAAGGCTCGTGATCGCTGCTATTGTCATTGCTATCCCTATAAGCTGGTATGGAATAAACCAATGGCTACAAACTTTCGCCTACCGTATTCACTTCAGTTTCGTTGTGGTCGCCTTTGCAGGCGGTGTGGTTATATTAATCGCATTGCTAACGGTGAGCTATCAATCGACAAAGGCGGCAATGGTAAATCCTGTAAAGAGTTTGAAGAGTGAATAGGATGCACAAAATCAAAGTAACAATTCCGTTACAAGAATAACGATGGCAGTGATCATCATGATCCACCCGAATGAGAGGCGTAAATAATAGGCAGGAATTTTTGAGCCAACGAGATTGCCGAGAAACATTCCCAATGAAGCCAGGCCAGTGATCATCACCAGAAATAACCAATTGATTGAATAATTCATGACGTCACCTAAGAAGCCCAGCAATGAATTAAAACCGATTACTAGCAACGTAGTACCTACCGCTATCTTAAATGGCAAGCGACCGAAAATGACAAGCGAAGGAAGGATGAGAAACCCACCCCCTGCCCCGACAAACCCTCCGATTATTCCGGTGGTGAAGCTTACAGGAAGTAAAAATTTCAGCCTTCGTCTACCATCATCGTTGGAAGCCCAACTGTGTTTCAGAAGAATCATGAGTGACGATGCAATTACCAGCATGGCAAAAACACCCAGGATCAAGGCACGCTTTGTCACGACAAGATCATTCGCAAACAATATCTCCTCCGGTATACTGGGTATTATCCATTTCCGGGTGGAGAAGACCGCCACGACTGAACTCATGCTGAAGATAATACCGGCACGCAAGTCAGCCCGTTGTTCCTTGTGCTTTAACAATGCGCCCAACAGGCTTGTCGTCCCCACAATGAATAATGAGTAGGACGAAGCCGTGACGATATCAAGGGAAAAAAGATAAACAAGTATAGGCACTGAAAGTAGTGAACCACCACCGCCGATTAAGGATAGAACAATTCCAATTCCTATCAGTGCTAAATATCCGACAAACTCCATGCTGATTAATTTCTTTTGTTTAATAATGTTCGGGCTGCCGGATCTTCAGATCACCCAGCCCTCATCTGTTGTCATTACTTCTTTGAAATGTTTATTTTTCATTTGCCATTGTTCGTTGATAAATCAATGGGTACGATTAGGGAGATCAAGCCACCACGATACATGCAGCCCTCGGGCCTCTCATTCGAAATTTGCTGCAGTACGGCAACCTGTAACCTTGCAGATATAGTTTTAGTAATCACCCAATCAGGAGATGTTATCGCTAGACTTGCCGATACAAAATGTGAGGCGCTATTGAGGGCATGGCAATACCATGCATAGGCATCCAACTTAAATTTCCCAATCAATATGGTGGCGTTCATCCTGTTTGCAAGGGATGCTTTTGAATGATGTCGAATCAGGTTACCGACAAGCGTGGAATTTTCAAAGGTCAGCCATCTGTTGATCGTAAACCTTGCGACAAGACAAGTCCACGCATCAGAATTATCATCCATGAAAGAATGAGACTGTCTGAAAAAATAGCCGATGTAGGGTGTCAACTTAACTGACTCATTCAGTTGGAAGGATTTGAAAAGACCAACCGTAGTGTAATTGATGGAAGAATGTACATCCGCGAAGTCGACATTTTTACTAATGATTGCGCCGAGCTGTTTGGTTTTGAACAACAAGCCAATTTCCCCGTTGGAATGATGATTGAAATAACTTCCGCTAAAAGGTGAATGACCTGTTGAATGAAATTTAGCAGTTAACAATAGTGAGTAAGGCTGTTCCTTATCAGCCTTACTCACCGGTTGTTGCGCTATGCACTTAAATCCTAACGACAGACAGCATGAAAGCAATAAACGACCGACACTTATCATAAAAAGGTATCTTCCAAATGCCACGTTGGATTTTCAGTGAAAATCAATTACCCTGCGAAAATGTATGCGCAATCGTGTCGTTCGGCGCGTTCCAATGCCCAGATCCCGGCTGGTACCACTTGAATTCCAGGAAGTACACCACTCACCCATTCTTTGCGCACTGCTTCCGGATCGAGTCCCATTTTCTTGGCAACCATTCCACTGTACACTGAGAGGGCGAGATTACAGGCGCAAAACATGGCACCCCTTTCTTGCATCTTTTTTATTCCATCAACTCCGTTTATTGGGAAGTCGCCATCGGTAGCATTGTAGTAAGGATTTCTAGTTGCAGGTTTTTGGGTCCGGTTGTCAGTGACATTAAACACCTCACCTAGTTTGTACTTGCTCCATACGGAATCTTCCAGTGCAAAGGGTATTGCATTGTGACGGAATACGCATACAGCGGTGATATCGCTGTCGGGTGCACCGGTCTGGTTATTCGTCGCATAAAAACCCCACGTCCAGATAATGCCAAAGGCGTTGTTCGGTTCAGCTGCATCAAAAACAACGCGATGATTTCCTTTTATTTTTTTGAACCAGCTTTCTGAATCGTCCGCCCCGGATGTGAACTTCATAGCGTTATCCTTAAAGGTTGCACCCATGGCTGTGAGTCCCGCACCTGCTCCAAGGGCTAGTGTTCCGATAAATTTTCTTCTGCTGTTTTTTCCTAGTGTTTCCATGATGATTTGTTTTTTTTTGGTTAATGATTATTTGAGATAAGTAGATTGTTACCATAGCTGTTTCCAGTGAAGGAACATGGCCCCTTATAAAAGACCAGCCAATGGTAACGAGGTGTTGTAACGAAATACCCCATTTGGGGTCTGTTGCAGTGACTTTAAACTTTTTTTTAAAGCTGTAACTCTAGTTGTATTTGTTAGAACTTATGTTGCACGTATGGATTTTACCCAGTCGCGAGGGTGTGAATCGCAGTTCCCGAGGTCCGTCTTAACAACTTTTTTGAATGAGAGAACCGCGTAATCGGATGAGTCCAGACTTACAAAACCCAGACGCATCAGATAACTACGTTTGCCTTCATGCGTTTGGTTGAAGCAGTTCAACGACATTCCATTTAACTTGACTATATTGATATATCGCTCCGAGCGCGTTGGATAGAAAGGCAATAACGAAATGCTAATGAATTCCTGGAAAATAATTGGTCAAACATGCATCATTGTTTGGCTGATCAGCGGTTGCGCTGGGGCCGAGAAGCCCCAGGACCAGGCAATACATTCCGACCACGCAGAGATTCCGCAGGAAGTTAAGCAGGCAATCGAAAGGGAATTTCCTGGAGCGATACCTTATAGTGTTGCGATCGACACATTGCTTCAGCATTTATTTCGCGTTGGCATTACTACGGAACAGATTTTATGGGGACAGTCGACCTGTGTCGACGATATTACAAACACAAAAGACAAGTTAGTCCATCCGGAAATTAAAGGGCCTTTTACATTCGGCGGTTTAGGAGGAATTCCATTTACCGGCGTCACGGGTCTAGATGCCTTTGCCCATCATGTACCCGATGACGGTACAGCAGTGCTATTCGTCGGACCTCATATTGGATACCAAGCTGACGAAGGATGGGGCAAAATCCTCCGGCACGGACAGCACCACTCCAGTAGTTGTTGCGGAGCGCTGTACGCTGCACTCGCTAAGCTCCAGAAAAACGAAATAAGAACCGAAAGTCCATCCGAGGAAGATTACCAGGAGCAAATCATCGAACAACTGGCGCTCCGGCATCAAAAAGAAATTGTGACAGCGAAAGAACCCCTTGTAGCGCTGACAAAAATTGTTTCCAAAGAAGCTGAACAAAAGATGACTGAGTACGCACAAAAGGTTCACGAAAGACATTTCGCATTCGCCGTCGTTGTTGTTGGCGTTATTATCAATACAGACTTTCAGTTTGACGATTACCTATGGATCGAAAAAATAGCCGTCAAGGACATAAAAAAGAATGTCTGGATCGAAGGGCATAATCCTAATGGCCATCCCTAATTCGCGGTGCAACTGTTAGCCTATTCACGAGTTCGCCCGAACGTTTGAATTCTCAGGATGACGGTTTCATAGGAAGGGCATCAAGATATTCAATCAGCGGCGCTATTGCCTCTGACACATCTTCTTCGTTTATAATGTATTGGGTTGCTTTCTTCTCCACCTCTACCTCGATTGTATATTTGAATCCATCGCGGCGAAGGGATTTGCCGGTCTTGGTCTTTACGTCCGGAAGTTTCTTCAACAGCTTCCGAATATTTTCAGGCAAATCCGTCTCATCAACTTCCTTTGAAGTACTAAGTCCTGCAAAGCCACCCTCCCGCTTAAAGTGAATCATTTTTTTTTTACTAAGTTACAATCCCACGCTTTTAAAAGCACCTGCAATTTTCAAAACTGACCCTTTGCCAACAGACTTTGATTTTTCTGCTTTTGTCGTTGAAGCCACAACCGCTTTTTTGAATGCTTTAAAATCAGCGTTATACTTCAACTGTTTGAGGGCATCGAACCATATTCGGGTGGCTTTTTGTGTAGTGATTTCCATTGAAGCCAGATAAAATATCCGGTTAGGAATTCCACTATTAATATGGACACCAAAGTGGTCGTCGGAGCCGCCGAAGAAGTTATCCATATGGTTGGGTTGGGGATCTCCACTAAATGCAGTACCGGGATCTCTCATGGAGCGAATAGCTATTCCAGGAAAATTGGGACCAACGATGGTATCCCCGATTAACCAATCTGCCGTTTTCGCATCCTGCTTTAGTGCGCTTTGTTTTATGGCAGTGCCAAATACATCAGCGAAGTGCTCATTCAACGCACCCGGTTGCTTTTCATAATCAAGGTTAGCAGTAAATTGTATCACGCCATGTCCTAATTCGTGTCCCATAACATCCAGAGAATTCACAAAAGATAAAAACGAATCACCATCACCGTCGCCGAACGTCATTTCATCCCCATCCCAGAACGCGTTGTTATAATTTTCTCCGTAGTGTACGTTGAAAATCATATCTGACCCATTACCGTCGAATGAGTTGAACTTCAACTTTTTCTTGAAGTAAGTGCGAATGATTCCAGCGTAATCATACGCCGTGTTGACGGATTTGTCCTTCACCTTTGCCCCGCCTTCTTTACGTACCAACTTCAACTGCTGAAAGATTGTGTTGGTACAGTCATAAATGAAACGTTTCACTCTTTTTGTTCCCAGAAATGCGACAGCGGGCATCGCCTCGAGGTCAGATTTGATGGTGCGTCTTTCGCGGAATTGGACATCCAGTTCCTTCACATCCTTATCGCTAAGGAATGGAGGAACAATTTGACAGAACACTGAATTGTTGCACATAAACGTGAGGGTTAGTTTTTATTGAAAATGTAGCTATAGATGGATGGCAAATTTTATCATGGCCGGTACTCTTTGGGCTTTGGTCACCGCAAAAATGATTTAATGCACGTACGAAGTTGATTCCTGGTGGGCTTTTGATCGCGTGGATCTGGTGGGTCGAGGAATCATCACTAAGATAAAAAAATAGTTAATAATGGCAATGCACATCCCTGAAAATAGCGATGCAACGGTATGCCTAAGCCATTATTTCATTTGTGATAAAAAATTTCCTGATCCGTCTTGATTATGATTGAATGCAAATAATCTTGCAATTTAGTAGACTCCAATTTGAAAAGATCCTTAGTTTTTCGACGATACACGTTGTTGATAGATCGCAACTTATCTCCCAAAATGGCAGTTTCTTTTGTTTTCGGTATTTCTTCGGACAGAATTATACGCTCGGTATCCTGCTGGTAATCTTTGTAGTTAATTTCGAGAATGGTATTGATATACGTAATTGTTCGAATGAATGTGCTATCTGGATCCAACCCATAATTCAAAAGTTTGAAGTGAAAAGTTTTCAAATCCTTTTGTAATATCTCGTAGTCGATCTCATTTCTTATCTGGTTTATCTCTTTTGCAAAAAGATCTCGTGTCAGAATATTTTTTTTATTTAAGGCGAAGAGTCGTGCTGCGTCTTTAATTGTAACGTCTGCGCGATCGAAAAAATGAAGATTCAAATCTTTCCAGAAAACGACATTTGAAAAGGCCTGGATGCTTAATTCTTTAATGGCCGCTGATTGCCGCTTCACCTCGATTTGCCTATCCTTATTCCAATTTATTAATAATGCCGTTAGGCTAATCAATATCGATAGGGAAGTAAGGAGCTCGCCCATCGAAATGTCTGATTTTAATTTTATTCTCATATATTTTGATGCGTTAAGGCTTTTTCATTGGGTGAAGAGGGCCGCGGGCCGTAATTTCAAAGGCCCTGCAGCACCAAGTTACAAACCGAAATGAAGTTAACAGGATGTGCATCGAAAAGACTAACTTGTTTTGAAAGGGTCACGATAATTTTTTGGAAATTGTGCCTTACCCAATGACCCTCGTGACCCTCTAGAAATTTTATGAAAATTGTCTTAATTACGCTCTTATACTTTTTCACACTATCCAGTATGGCACAATTGAAACCTGTAAATTCCGGCGTTTACAAATGGGCTGACCACCTTGTCGCGGTGAATGAAGACCGGGAATCGAGAAAAATCCTGGAAGGTTCCTCTACACATCTCGATTATCTTGAAATTCACGCCACCACACAGTTCCCGGGCGCTAAACCCAGTACCGCTCATGCCAATGGTGATATTGAAGAATGTATTATCGTTAAAGAGGGTATGATGAAGGTCACTGTTGAAGAGCGAAGCGCAATTTTGCATACTGGTGGAGTAATTTTGTTAATGCCCGGGCAAAACCATTCCGTGCAGAATGCAGGCGACGGCAACCTCACGTATTATGTCATGCGGTATCGATCGAAAAAGAAAATGGATTTGGGAAGAGGAGACGCGTCCGGTGGAACACTAATGGTAAGCGTAGATTCCTTGACTTTCAGACCCAATAAACGCGGCGGTGTACGACGTTATTTTGACCGGCCTACCGCCATGTGTGAACGATTCGAAATGCACATGACCCAGTTAGACAAAGAAGGTCCAAGTCATGATCCGCATGCGCATGAAGAAACAGAGATTGTTTTGGTTTTATCTGGTAATACCGAGATGACCATCGATGGTAAAGAATATGACGGTACCGCTGGAGATTTCTATTTAATTAATTCACAATTGATGCATGGCGTTAGAAATGCAACTGACAACCCGTGTTCATATTTCATCATGATATGGAAATAGCGGAATGCGCAAAGCAAAACGCAAAAAGGGCTGGCGTGCCTCAAAAAAATTCGTAGGATTGGACTTTGTGTGCCCTAGCTAGTGCTATACTTTCTTCTTTCCAATTTCTTTATACTTTGAGTAAAAAAAAATTAACCATGCTTACACATCTTGCCAAAACAATAATTTCTTCTTTGTTAATGTTGTCCTTGCTATCCTCATGCCAGCAGCAAAAAGAAGTTAACGACCATGCATCCGACTATGTGTCCCTAGTCGAAAATGATTCGTTGAGCAAGCTTGATGTTTTTATTGATGGAAAATATTTTACCTCCTACTTATATGCGGATAGCATTTTGCGAAAACCAGTGCTGTTCCCATTGTACACAGCAAGCGAAGTGAGGGTCACACGGGGATATCCTTTTGCGCCAAACCCCGGAGAGAGAATAGATCATCCCCATCACTATGGATTATGGTTTAATCATGGTGACGTGAATGGCATCGACTTTTGGAACAGCTCAGTGGAGCGAAAAAAAGGCGATCCCCGATATGGAAAAATTAATCATATTAAGTTCGTGAAAATGGAATCGGGAAAAACGGGTACGCTGGAAGTAGAAAAGGAATGGCGAAGTAGCACCGATTCATTAGTGCTGATCGAACGAACTCAATATGTTTTCAGTGGCGATGCAGATAAACGTATCATCACGCATACCACTACCCTTTCTGCACCGGAAGTGGATGTCTTGTTCGAGGACTCCAAGGAGGGCATGTTCGCAATGCGGGTGAGACGTGAGCTGGAGATACCAGCTGATGATTCTACAGTTCTTTTGACCGAAAACCTCACCCCTTCTAGTGAAGTTGTAAATAAGCAAGGTGTTTCTGGACACTACCGTAACAGTAATGGATTGGAAGGTTATCCTGACGTGTGGGGAAAGCGAGCCAAGTGGATGCAGCTGGCTGGTGTCGTCAACAATGACAGTATCTCCATCTGTATGTTTGATTACCCTGAAAATCTCAACCATCCTCCGCATTGGATGGCGCGCGACTATGGATTATATAGTGTAAACCCATTGGGTAGTAAACTGTACACCGAAGGAAAAGAGCAGTTTAATTTTAAACTTGAAAAGGGAAAGTCGGTAACCTTTAAACACCAGGTTGTGATCATCGATGGAATGAATCCCGCACCTGCGAAGATTGAAGCATTGTACAATGAATTTGTCACCAGCATAAAATCCCAGTAAGACTTCAACCCTTCCTTCATAATTCGAAAGTCATTATTCAGGAATATCGAATAAGGAATATCGAATATCCAATGATGATCGGATCAGGTAGCCAAGGGTTGCTGGAAATTGAAAATTTGAGTGTGGGATGTTGGATTCAATTTTCTCTTTCCCGTCTTCTTTTAGCGCAGAGGTGACAGCGGGAACTACCGCAGAGAAATGCAGGAGTATCGGGTGCTCAGCATCCTTTGCGCGAATTTCCTCCGCGGTTTCTGCGCATAAGATTTAGAAATTCGTTTCAAGTTATTTTTGGAAATACCAAGCGTCGTCGCAATTCGTAATTCGGTGTTCGACATTCGATATTTTTACCAGCTAGATATTTATTCTTCGGCCATCTCGCTCGCTAGCGCTTTCAATTCTTTCCACTCTTCCAGGTCTTTTTGTAATCTTTCCTTGTGTCTGTTTTTGAAGAAGCCAAACTTGAAGGCAGCAATAAACATTATCCACGTTATCAATATCATGATGGCAGTATCGATAAGCGCCCCTACAACACCGACGCGTGCTATTTTGTTGGGGAGAAATGAAAAAGGTACCAGAAAGCCGACAGCAAGGAAGCTTAGTCCAAACCATTTTTCAAATCGTTTATTACGATCATAAATTGCCACAATTTCCTTTACATAATGATCAATTGCACTTTTTGCAGAAAGTCTTGCAATGGATCTGGAAATGTGCAGTAGATTAAAAAACGCTATGACCACGCCGATCAACAATAACAAATAAGGTAAATACTGGAGTGCATACTTAAAGTCAAAAGGATTGCCTGCAAGGATACCAAGCAGTGCGATGGTTTCGACGCTCAGCACAACGTAAAACCCGTTGTACAGGCTTTTTATCTTATCAACCGTGGTAATTACACGGGATGAAATGATACGCTCTACCAACGTTTGATTAAAAATAGCTGTATGCTGAATTTTTTTATCCAAACGTTCCCATGATTGTTTTAATACTTCCAGCTCCATATTCCTATCGGTTTGTTATCGTGTTTGATAATTTTATTTTGATTCGGTTAAGTCGTACGCCCACGTTGGTACGTGTCAGGCCGGTGATCTCACTAATCTCTTCGTAATTTTTTTCTTCGAGGTATAAGAGAATGATTGATTTGTCAATCCGATCAAGATTTTCAATTGCTTTAAAAAGTTCTCTTAGCTGATCTTCTTTTTCATTGCTGTCATTCAGGTCAGGAATGTCAATGCCAGTAAGCGAGACCTTTCCGCCCAATCTCTTTTCTTTTCTGAAGTGTGTGATCGCCGTATTGAGGGCGATGCGGTACATCCAGGTGCCTATCGTGGATTCCTGACGAAAGCCTTCCAATGACTTCCATACCTGCAATACAATTTCCTGGAAGAGATCTTTCCTGTCTTCAGGATCATCACAGTACAGGTGACATACTTTATAGATTAGCCCGCGGTGATTATTAAGTATGTCTACAAACTCCTTGCGCATAATTTGTCTGCTCAGAGCTTTAGTATTAAATCATTGGGGGAAATTACAGAAGGCAACGAGAATATTGTTCAGTTCATTAGCTAGCTTGGATAAGCTTGTATTTACGCGCCGCGCAACGTCTGTTTTGGCATTTGAATTAATCCCCGCCCTGTTAAAAATTGAAATCCTTCATCCACTCGGCAAGTCGGTCCGGCCAGCCGGAAACCGCCCCATGATTATCCCCGCGCAATCCGAAGCCGTGTCCAGGTTTGCCATAGATGTGCAGCTCCGCGGGAATACCGGCCTTTTTATATTTCTCAAATAGTTGTGCCATACCGATGGAGATATCATCACGGTCATTGTAACCACACACAATAAATATGGGTGGTGAATCTTTTATGACTTCAAACCTGGCAGAATTCCCAGGATAAATCAAAGCCTGAAAATCAGGTCGACAAGGCTGCCGCTCGATGGTGTCTGATGCAGTTCCATTTCCGTTATCAAACCGCATAGCCGATAATGCTGCAACTTCACCACCTGCCGAAAAACCCATGACTCCAATTTTATGAGGATTGATCTTCCACTCACGGGCCCGGCTTCGCACATAACGTATAGCCCGCTGGATATCCATTAGTGAATGTTCGTCAATGGTATAAGTCGAATTAGGTTCTCGCGCCAGCCGGTACTTGAGAACAAAGGCAGCCACACCTCGTTCCATGAACCAACGCGCAGGATTGTACCCTTCGTGATCAATCCAAAGTTCGCGATGGCCCCCGCCCGGAGCGATAATAATAGCTGCACCGTTAGCTTTATCGGGCTCAGGTAGGTATGGTGTAACGGATGGGGTGTGAATGGATGAGATGACATGCTCCCCTTTTTCCGTAATACGCACGTTTTCTTTAGCAGTTTTACCTTCCGATCCAGGTGCTCCTTTTGGCCAAAGGAGAATTTCCTTAGGATTTTCTAAGGGCAACATCGCCGATAAAAGGATCATTATTATGCCAAGCGGCCAACGCAAAAATACATTTTTCATTTTGTCGCATTTAAGCCCGGTAAGGTAAGTGGAGAACTCGATGCTGTCAAGGATTGTGCGATTATTGGGTTTGAAGATTGGGACCCGTTGAGATCTTTATCATGAAGCAACCCAATAATCCTACAATCCTTTGATCCTGTCAATCCTAATCCTAGTCAGCTTTAAGTCCATCTACCGGATTTAGTTTTATCACCTTTTTGATCTGCGTTGAAATTGTGAATACCAATACGAGAATGAGAATGGCAACCGCTATGACAGCGCCCGAAAAATCCACGGGCATGTGATAAGCAAAGGAAGAATCGAATACAAGCTTTACCAATAAATAACTTAATGGAGCGCCAATGATCAATGCCACACCAAACAAAATCACGTATTGATTGGTGATGACGCTGGTGATATTTTTTACATCGGCTCCCAATACTTTGCGTATGCTAAATTCCTTTATTCTGGCTGCGACGTTGAGTGTTATCAAGCCATACAAGCCAAGGCTTGCCAGGCACACGGCGATGAAGGCGAAGGTGATCCATACCTTTCCATGATTTCCGATCTCCTGGAAATAGTTTCCCCAAACATCTTCCTGAAATCCGCCGTCAAAAGGTACCTCTGGAAAAAGTTGCGCCCATTTTGCCTGGAGCGTTTTGTATGTCTTGATTTCTGATCCACTTCTGACTTTGATGGACAAGTACCTGTAGTCTGTCTTCCCGGCAATATTGAAAATAGTCGGATGTAAAGGCGTGTAAAAATCAGAATGATGAAAATTCTTAACCACGCCAACAACTTCGTATTGCACACCAGCAATTTTAAATTGTTGTCCGATCGGGTGTTCCCACCCCATGTTCTTCACGAGCAATTCATTCGCCACGATAGCCTGCCTATCACTTCCCTCATGGTCTTTGAATACCCTGCCTTTCAATATCGGTATGCCCATGGTTTCAAAATAGTTGGCGTCAACGGCGAATTGATCAACCTCAAATTCGCGATCAGGAAATTGCAAAACAGCTCCGGTATTGCTTTTTCCAAGTTGATCCCTTGAACCTGAAATGGATAACACATCAGGTTCCTGAATCAACAGTGCATGTAGTTCTTCATAGGCAAACTGATCCGGGACAACGGCATACAATACTTGCTGTTGATTGTATCCCCAACTGCGCTTCGCCAGGTAGCTACTATTTTGTGTAAACATCACGGCACTTGTGAGGAAGATGCAAGACAATACCAATTGTATGCCCAGAAATGTCTTAGTCAATGGATTTTTTCTCCCAAACTGCACGGATCCTTTAAAAATACCGACGACGGTAAATTTTGAAATATACAACGATGGGTAAATACCGGATGCGATACTGGTAAAAAGCAAAACGGCAGGCAGGAATATCCAAAGTGTCATATCATTCAGGCGAAAGCCCATACTGAAGTGCCACATGTTTTCAAAGCCAGGAATGAAAACCGTTAATCCCAAGATGAGGCCTACAACCACAGCAAAGAATGTGATCACCATATTCTCAGACAAGAACTGCACAATAACGGTTCCTCTTTTTGCCCCAATTGATTTTCGAACACCAATTTCCTTTAAGCGTTTCGTCGCGGAGACGATGGCGATATTGATATAGTTAAGGCAGGCCAGGGTCAGCATAAATACTCCGATTACCGAAAAGTAAATGACGGTTATATAATCGCTTCGCGTACTCCGCGAGATGTGGTCACGCATGTTTTCTGTTCGCTCATGCAAGGTAGCCAGTGGCTCAAAAGCAAAGGAGGAAATGGCTTGATCCGCTTTCACAGCTTCGTTTTGCAAGTGCTTGTATTTCCCCATTCTCCCCTTGATGGCACTAATGTCATTGGGGTTCTCAACTTGTATCAGTGTTGCGTTAACAAGGTCATGCCAGTCGTGAAAGTTGTAAGCGGGTTCGGAGGTGCGGAGGTTTTCAACGTTGATGAGAAAAGAAAAATCAATCGTACGGGCTTTTGGAAATTCCCTTGCAACGCCCGTTATCTTAAAGACTTTGCCGCTGTCTTTATTGAACTTCACCAGGATGTCCAGGCCCACCGGGTTTTGATCTCCGAAGTACTTGGTAGACATTTTTTCGCTTAGAATAATGCTGTTCACATCAGCGAGCGAACCCGACGTTCCCCATTTTAAAGGGAAGGTGAACATTTCTAAGAATGCAGGATCAACATAACGCACACGTTCATGAAAGACATTGTCCTCATACTTCACCACCACGTTTCTATCTTCGATCCGGCATACACTTTTTATTTGTGGAAAATCTTCTTTCAGCATTTCGCCCAGCGGCCGCGGTGTAGTTCCATATTGCTGCTGGGTTCCTTCCCTGTCGACAAAAGAAGTAGCCAGGTAAACTTCGTTCTTATGCTCATGAAATTGATCCGTGCTATACGTCCACCGTGCAAAGGCGTAAAAGAACACGCATAGACCTATGGCAACGGAAAGTCCAAAAATGTTTATGAATGAGTTTAGCGGGTTCTTCATCAACCCACGCGTGGAGATCTTAAAATAGTTTTTGAACATGTCGTATTGATTTAGATTGTGGAGCGCTTCTAAATTTTTGATTAAGACAGGCCTCAGCAGTTTGAGCATCTCCCACGTGTAAATTCGTTTCGCCTTTTTGAGGGATAACGTTTCGGCATTTTCATGAAAGAGCTCTTCCATATCGCCTTCGATCTCTTCCAGGTATTCTTTCTTGAGAAAAAATCTTAAGAACTTTAATGGCCAACGCGGTGGTTTCGTTTCGTTGCTCATTTTCATATTGTTCTTAGTTCGGGTGCAAGGCGCGGTATGGCATCCCAAAGCCCGGCGCGTATCTCTTTCATCTCAGCAAGCACTCTATGAGCATAAGGAGTCGCGGCATATATACGCTTACGTTTTCCTCCTCGTTTTTGTGTAGCCTCTCCAAACTTTGATGTGAGAAAGCCTTTTTCTTCCATGCGCTTGAGCGCCGACTGTATTGAACCCACACTTAGTTTTTCTTTAAGCCTATCTTCAAGCTCGCGTTTTATCTCTACCCCATAGGCCTCCTGTTGCAAGGCTGCAACAGTAAGGAGTACCAGCTCTTCGAACTCCCCTAACTTTGTCTTCTTCATAAATTGATATTAGTCGCAATTGCAGTAAATATTGCAATATATCTTACGTAATTGCAGTTTATATGTTTCGAAAATCCTGGAGGTCAGTTCAAATGATGCACTGCTTAGGAGAAGGCAGAATGTTATTTGGATTTACCAAATAATATTCTGTTTCGATTTATAAATAATTAAAAATCAGATGTTTGAATTCATAATAATAAAGTAAAATAATAAGATAGAAAAAGACGCACTTCATGCGCCTTGAGTTCAAGAA
>Ga0111538_10004245_pt1 | contig 19949 bp, 18 predicted proteins | sample SoiMethybrSBSTD1_FD_79669 | JGI IMG/M metagenome (GOLD analysis project Ga0111538, IMG submission 79669) | Bulk soil microbial communities from a Populus tree surrounding site in Tennessee, USA - Soil MetaG P. TD hybrid SBSTD1 (version 2)... | ecosystem: Environmental > Terrestrial > Soil >...
CGCCTGGTGATCCCGCCGGACCTGGCCTACGGCAATCAGAGTCGTGGATCGAGCATTCCGGCGAACGCGACACTGGTGTTCGACATCACGATGAACAACGTGCAGTGACCAGATGCTTGGTCCTTGGTACTTGGTACTTAGTGCTTAGTGCCTGGTCCGTCCTATGGTCCATGGTCCTTGGTCCTGTGCGCCCGCGGCCGCACAGGACCAAGAACCACGTTTAGGGTTCTAGCACCTGCTGGCGAAGGATTACCGCCGGGCTCACCACGTCGCCTGGCAGTGCGCGCTGAATGGGCGGCGGAGGTAGCGGCGGCATCACACCCGACACGACGCCCGCGAACATGGTGTTGGCCTTCACCAGCGGCCGCCGTTGAAGCGCGGCGCCGAAGTTCTCGCGCTCTTCATCGCTCAGCACGTTTTTCAATTCGTCGAGCAGCGCCTCGCGATCGGCGCCTGCAGGACGGATGCGATCCTTAAAGCCCTCGAACGCGGCGAGCGCGAGCTTCGTCTGGTCGGGCGGCAACGCGAAGCTGTTAATCAACTGCGCGAGATCTGGTACGAAGAGTCTGACGATGTTGACCTTCGCGCCGTCGGGCCGCGTGATGATCTGGGCGGGCCTGTTGCTTCCCGACATCTGGCGATCGAACGTGACCTTGAATCGCCCCAGCTGCGCGCTCGACATCTGGCCTTCCAGTTCCTTCATCAGCACCGCCGTCGCGTCGGCTTCGAGGCGATCCATGAACGGCCGCACGATCGCCAGCGCCTGCTGATGCGCAATCGGCATCAGCCGCAGATCGTCCAGCGCGTCTTCGACGTGCGTACGCGTTGAGAGGCTGACCTGATCGCCAAACGTATAGCCGCCGCCCCCGCCGTTCCTGAATCCCGGAACCGTCGCGGCGACTGGCGCAGGAGGTGCCGGCCTCGCCATCGCGCGAATCTCATCTCGGTCGAGCGCCTGGTCGCCGCTGGCGTCAGCCGCGAGCAGGTTCTGCATCCGCTCCGGCAGCTCGCTCTTGACGAGGCGTCCGTCGTTGTCGCGATCGAACGTCATCAACCGCGCGATGACGATATCGGGGTTCACGGCAGGGTTGACGGCCGGGCCAAAGATCGCGAGGGGCCCCGGCGGATTGACTGGCCTTACCGTCTGCGCCGACGCCGTCCGCGGCGTCGCCATCGCCGTGAACGCCAGCAGCATCACAAGAAACACAGGGACGCGCCGCATGGTGCACTCCTTCACTTGAACGGATCCGAGAACCTGGGGTCCGAGAGAAACGTCGTGTCGGTCAGTGTCTTCAGGAACGCGACGATCGCGGCCTGTTCCGAGCCGGTGAAATGCAGCGGCTGCACACGGACGTCCTTGTTCGGGTGACTCTTGCCGCCGTTGCTGTAGTGATCGAGCACCGCCTCGAGCGTCGCGAATCGGCCGTCGTGCATGTAGGGTGCGGTGACCTCGACGTTGCGCAGCGATGGCGACTTGAAGCGCCCGATGTCCTGCGGCTTGAGCGTGATGTCACCGACGCCGCCATCGGTGCGCGCGGTGTCCTCGTCGAGTCCGGTGTTGACCGGCTCGGTCATCACGAAGTGCGCGTCCTGATCGGGTAGATGACAGAGCGCGCAGTTGCGCAGGAACAGCGCCTTGCCGCGATTCTCCTCGAGCGTGAAGTTGGGGAAGTCGTCGTGTGACGAACGGACCTGCAGACGGCCATCGTCATATCGGGACTGATACGACACCATCGAGCGCAGGAACTGCGCCAACGCCCGCGCGAGGCGCTCGTTGGTAATTTCGCCATCGTCGAACGCCTGACGAAACAGGTCGGTATACCGCGGCTCAGCGGCGAGGATGCCGGGCAGCTTGACCAGGTCCTGCCCCATCTCGAGCCGGTTCTCAACCGGCAGGAGCACCATCGCCTCGAGGTTGCCGCTGCGCTCATCCCAGAAGAAGCGCGCCCGCGGATGAAACCTGAGGTTGACGAGGTTCATCGCGTGCCGATCCGTCAGCCCGCCCTTGAATCCTTTGCTGAACCGGTTCGGATCGACGAACGCGTGCGACTGCACATGGCAGGACCCGCAGGAGATCGTGCCGTTCGCCGAGAGGCGCGTGTCGTAGAACAGCACCCGTCCGAGCGTTGCGCCGGCATCAGTGATCGGATTGTCGGCCGGGGTGTTGTCGAAGCTTTGTGCCCTGGTCTCCGTGAAGTGACTCGGCAGATCCAGGTAGGCGTACTGATACGGAACGTCAGGCAGGTGGAACGTTCGGTCGGCGGCCGGAATGGCGACCACCGATACCACCCAGATACACACGCCAGTAAAGAGGCACGCCTTCATTGCGTCCGCGCTCTCGCCGCTTTAGACACCGCAGCCAACCAAACGGTTGGGAATTGACTCTAGAGACTGGCATATTCCAGTACCTCCTGGCCCATCAACACGCAGTCGTTCGGGATTCGGGCGTAGATAAGGCGCAAGCGGTACTGACCCTTGTAGATGCGGCCCCATACCTCGAGAACATCGAAGCGCTGCAAACGGTTGGCGGGGTTGCGCATCGACAGAAGGGTTCGAACTGACTTGTCGATCTCGATGCGGTCGTCGCCGCCCACCTGAAAGGCCAGCAGCTTGTGCGCTTGCTCGCGTGCGGCCGGGGCACAGCGGTGCGCGGTTTGCGCCCAGGCCGGCGTCGATCCGGCCCCGGTCACGATCCCCAGTCCGATAGCCACGCAGACAGCGACAACAGCCCTGGTCAACGACATGAAGTGAGTCTACCGCTCAGAGCCACACGGCTTTCGTGAGTCGCAGCCACTCCATCCGATCGGCGAGACCGATGAGCCCGCCGTTGATCGCGCGCGTCACACGGTGCACGTTGTCCTGATCGGCGAGCGCATTGCAGCCTTTCGCCGCCCATTCGGCGGCAGCGACGGCCAGAGACCACTGCGGGGTGAATACTTCATCCGGCGCAATCACGAAATCCGGCGCCGCTGGATTCTGCGTACGGAGCGAGGTGGTGGCGTCGCGATAGCTGTCCTTGCCCGTGAGCTGCAGAAGACCGCGTCCGCGATATTTGAATCCATCGCCCGGCTGATCGTTGCCCATCCGTCCGCCGTACACCTCGTTGCCGAGCTTCTCCTCGTTGTGCGCAAACAACGCCGTATCGAGCGGGCCCTTCGGCTTGAATCGCGACGGCCACACCTGCGGTAAACGTTGCGGGCTGTAATTCAAGCTCTCGATGTGCACGGATAGCCCGGTGGACTCGTGCAGCACCTGCGCCATGAAGTGCGCCACGCGCAACGGCGAGGCGGAGATCCCTGACTCCTCGAGCAGCGGCGGACCGTTCTCAAATGCTTGGCGATAGCTGGACCGGGCATTCGGTGCCAGATGCCGAAGGTGATCGAGGGTGATGGGTGTGGACATGAACGTCCCTCGTCCTTGGTTCTTCGTTCTTGGTCCGTCCCTGGTCCATGGTCCTTGGTCCTCAGCGGAAAATGGACCAGGGACTCAGGACGGACCAAGTACCAAGAACCAAGAACTAAGGACGTTCTTGTCGTCGAACGTACCGCGCGAGCGCACGGTACGCGCGGCGCATCTCGTCGTACGTGTAGTTGGCGTTCCGTCCACTTGGATTAGGAAGTACAAACACGGCGGCGTTACTAAGATGCTCTCTTTGCAGCCCGAGCGCGACTGCAGCTCGGCGGTTCGGAAACAGGGCGCGGAACACGGTAACGCCAACGAGCGCGACGACCTCGGGCCGATACCGCTGGATCTTGCGCCGGAGTCTGGCGGACCCGGCCACGTACTCGTCACGCGTCAGCGTATCGATCCCCGGCGTCGGCCGTGGGATGACGTTGGTGATTCCATAGCCCCACTCCGGCAGCCGCCCGTCATCCACATAGGTGACCGGTTCGGCCACGAGACGCGCGTCGTAGAGCAGCTTCCAAAAACGATTGGAGAAGCCCGCGAAGTGATGGCCCGTCAGCGACGAGCGCACGCCGGGGTTGATGCCGACGAACAGTACGCGCACGCCGGGACGAATCCGGTCGCGCAGCGGCGGCAGCGGCGCCGCTGGCTCAGCGCTTTGGCTTCGCGTTTTCGAGGTGGATCCGGTCGCGTTCGTTTTCGCAGAACGATTCGAAGATGTCGGCATCGGCGAGCAGCGTGTGCGCGACCTTGATCGTAACCGGCTTGGTGAACATCGTCGGATCGGTGAACGTGACTTCCATGTCCATATGTCCGAAGTCGATTCTCCGGAACCGCTCGGTGATGCGAAGGTCTTCGCTGTGCCGGTGTCCGAGGATGTCCAGAGGCACCTTATCGTTGAAGCCCGCGGTGTCGACGACGAACACGTCGCGCTCCCAGCGGCCGGCCGAGTAGCCGAGAAACGCGGGGAAGTTCACCTCCGTCGGCAGCACACGGCCGTCGGCGAAGATCTGCCGGAACATGTTGCCGGCCTCGTAGAGCACCATCGTCATCCGCGGTGCCTGGACGATCTTGATGGGCTCCGACAGCAGGCCCGCGAGCGGGAACGACGGCGGCTCGGCGCACACGCGCGCCGGATCTCTCTGCGTGAGGCTTTGGAGGAACAATTTTCCACCGAGCGGGGTCAGCGGTTGCTCGTTGGGCTTGAAGTCCACGAGCAGACTGACGGCGTACTTGTGGACGGTGTCGAGCTCCATGCCCGGCACGCTCGTCGCGATCTCGGCATCAATGAGTGGACCGAACAGTCGCTTGAACTCGGCAATCGTCGTGGTCTCGTGCATCCACACGCCGGAAAGATCCGGCTTGCCGTCAGCCGTGCGCGGCGCTGGCGCTGAGAGGTTCGGCTTGCCGTCAGCAGTACGCGGCACGCCCGGCGTGGAAAAGTTGAGCCACTGCGCCTGAGCTGTCACGGAGAACATGACCAGCCAGATGAACAGCCACCGGTGCCGCATCGAAAAACCTTCCTCACGTCAGTAACGACGCGGGGTTACATTGTGAACAGGACTCGACCCTATGATGTCACGCCTGTTGCCACCGGGCCCTCGCGGCATACCGATCCTCGGCATGCTGCCCGCGGTCAGACGCGATCCGACCGGCGTCTTCATGCGCGCCGCCCGCCGCTTCGGCGACGTGGCGTACTTCAAGATCGGCCCGCGTCGCGGGTATCTCCTGACCAACCCCAGCGATATCCGCCATGTCCTGCAGGACAACGCCCGCAACTATCACAAGAGCCCGCTCTATCAGAAGCTGCGGATGTCGATCGGCAACGGCCTGTTGACGAGCGAAGACGAGTTCTGGCTGCGGCAGCGCCGCATCGCGCAGCCGGCCTTCCATCGGCAGCGCGTCGCCGAGCTCGCCGGAGTGATGGCGAAGGCCGCCCGCGAAACGGCGGACGAGTGGCAGTCGATCGCGTCGGACGGACGTCCTGTGGACATCTCCGAGGAAATGATGCGCTTCACGCGCACCGTGGTGCTGCGTGCGCTGCTCGGGGGCGATCTCGGTCCATTCGCCTCGAAGATCGATCAGGCGTGGGTGGTCATCAACGAGCAGGTCGGGAACAGCTTCTGGTCGCTGGGCATCGCCGAGCGGTTTCAACGCGCAAAGGCGCGGCAGTTCGACGCGGCGCGGATCGTCCTCAGGCAGGCCGTTGAGTACGTGATCAACGAACGCCGGCGCCGTCCGACTGACAGTGCCGACCTGTTGTCCATGCTGATGGGCGCACGTGACGAAGAGACCGGTGAGCGCATGACCGACGAGCAGCTGCGCGTCGAGGTCACCACGTTTCTGCTCGCCGGGCAGGAGACGACGTCGCTCGCGTTGACGTGGACGTGGTTCCTTCTCTCCCAGCACCCGTCGGCACGGCAGCGCCTCGAGCACGAGATCGACACGGTACTCGGCGACCGCCCACCGGAATACTCCGACCTCGCACAGCTGCCGTACTCGCGCATGGTGGTCGACGAAGCGATGCGTCTGTATCCACCGGCGTGGGGCTTCTCACGTCAAGCACTCGACGACGACACGCTCGGCGGCTTTCACCTGCCGCGTGGCTGGCTCGCATTCGTCGTTCCGTACGTCCTGCATCGGCTTCCGCAGTACTGGAAGGATCCCGAGGCATTCGAGCCGGAACGGTTCTCACCCGAGCAGAGCGCCGATCGTCCGAAGTTTGTCTACGTACCGTTCGGCGCCGGACCGCGCCAGTGCATCGGGAATCAGTTCGCGCTCATCGAAGCACAGTTGAGCGTGGCGACGCTCGCGCAGCGCTATCGTCTGCAGCTCGTACCAGGACACCGTGTCGAGCCGTGGCCGCTCATCACGCTGCGGCCGCGGCACGGGATGCCCATGATCATTGAAACGCGGCAGGTCAAAGGGCAAAGGGCAAATGTCAAAAGCGAAGTCATAGGTGAAGGTGTGGGTCAAAGGTCTCAGTCAAACGTCTAGGCTCGTCACTTGTCGCGTTGAGCGTTCTTTTGCTCGGCGAGCGTGGTGTTGTAGCTCTTCTCCATGTTGTCCACCCATGCTTTGTAGCCCGCCGAATCGATGTATGGGTTGGATCCGCTCCCGAGCCTTTTGTATTTGCCGGCCAGATCGAAGAACCAGCTGTGCGCTCCGAGAAAGACGTCAGCCGACACCGACTTGAATGTCTTGATACTCCGAGCGAAGTCCTCAGCGATCTCGGGATAGTTCTTGTTGTTGACCAGCTGTGCATTCTCCTGAAGACCGCCACAGGCAATCAGCACGTTATAGGTCCGGCCAGCGTCGGCAATCCTCGTCGTCCAGGTCGTGCAGCCGCGCGTGTGCCCGGGTGTGAGGTGCGCCGTCAGCGTGGTGCCACCGAGCGACACCTGCTCACCGTCTTTCAAGACACGGTCGGCAGAGTACGCCTTGCCGCTTGGCGTCTTCATCGCCTTGAGTGCGGGCACGTCCTGCTCCATGGCCATGACCGTTGCACCGCCGGAGAGCTCCTTCAGCATGGCGTCGGCCTGCTGGTGATCCGGGTGCGCGTGACTGCCCAGAACGATCTTGATGTCGGTGAGCTTGAAGCCAAGCTTCTCAATCGACGCACGCAGCAAGGGCACGGTGTCCTCGTAGTTCGTGTTGATCAGGATGTGACCTTGCGGCGTCGTGAAGAGATAGGAATTCAGCGTGACGGTCCCGACGTAGTGGAGGTTCCCGATGATCGTGTGCGCGGGGAACGCCACCTTGTCCTGAGTCCGATCCTGTTGCGTTTGCGTCTGGACCAGCGCTGACGTCGCCGCAAGGCTGGCGAGAAGCGCCATGGCGCAACGTGTCCTGAAAGCAGCCATAAGACCTCCGTGGAGTTTCGGCGCTTACCGAGTGCCGGTCGATGCTGCAGAGCCACCGATAGTAACGTAGACCGCCTCGCCTCTAATCACACGGCAGCCAAGGTACGGGATGCCGATGTTCATTGAAGCGCGTCAGGTCAAAGGGCAATTGGCAAAAGTCAAAGGCGAGGTCGTAGGCGAAGGTGTAAGTCAACCGTACAAGTCGAAGGTTTAGGCTCGCGACCTGCAACCTTTGACCTGCACCTAGCCCTGCGTACTTCGCCTTTGCTTTTTGACCTTTGCCCTTTGACCTTCGGCGGCTCAGCGCGTCCCCGCCATCGTCGCGTAAGCGGCCGCGATGTGGGCCTCGCGGATCGTGTCCCACCGCTCGAATCCCTTGTAGGCGTCGAGCGTGAGCGTCTTCTGGATCTCGGCGAGGCTGCGGCCCGCGGCGATGCCGGCGGCGACACCTTTCGAGATGTCCAGCAGGTACTGTAGCGACTGCGTCGCATCCTTCTTCGTGCCCGACAACGCGTGGCCGGTGAGCGCATGCTCGTAATCGAGCGCGTTGATCGTCGTCAGCGCATCAATCCACGAGCCGACCGTGGGTGCGAGTCCACCCGGCAGGCGCTTCACTTGCAGGATGTCGGCGCTGAACACCGCGCGCTCGTCGGGAAAGTGGAGCACCGAGCTGTCGTCGGCGTGGGCCACGCCCAGATACGTCATCGTCACGCGCTTTCCACCGAGCGTCACGGTATGGCGATCCATGTAGGTGACCGTCGGCGGATACACGTCGCTCACCGAACCGCGCGCGATCTCCGCACCGCTGAGGACGTCATCGCGGTTGTAATCGAACATCGCGAAGCGCTCGCCGTACTGGCCCGCCGCCTCGCCGCGCTCGACGAGGCCGTTTTTGTTGGCGTCGATCTTCACGGCGTCGGCCGGCAGCGCGGGACTCCCCGCCGGCGGCGCGAGCGCCGTCAACATATTGCGATGGCCGACGAACTCCGCGGTGTCGGCAAAGACCACACCTCCGGACGCATGGTCCCAGTCGCGATGCGTGTAGAGCACGTAGCGAACCGGCACCTTGAAGCGCGTCGCGAACTCCGCCTTCAGATAGCGCGCGAAGTCGCGGTTGATCGGGTCGCTCATGATGATGCCCTCCGGCGTCACCAGGAACACGGTGTAGTGGTTGTTGTTCTGGGCGCGATACAGCTGCCCCGTCACGTTGACGATGCCGCGCTGCGGCGCCTGTTGTGCAGACGCGGCCGGCTGGGCCGAGGCGCTGGAGGCGAGGACCAGTGAGCACAGCACGAGGACGACACGAGTGACAAGTCGCATGGTGACTCTCCGTTGCAGGTTCCTATACGTTCGACCCACACGTTTCACTTACTCTCGGCTATAAGATCCGCTTCATGACCCGCTCTCTCCTCGCCGCCGCCCTGGCGCTGTCCGTCGGCTTCGGATTGACCGCGACGGCCCAGACGCCGCGTCAGCCAGCGATTTCGCAGGACGACCTTCGCACCTGGCTCACCTACATCGCGTCCGACGAACTGCAAGGACGCCTCGTCTACACCGAAGGCCTTGGGCTAGCCGGGGCGTACATTGCCGACCATCTGAAGGAATGGAGCGTAAAGCCCGGCGGCGATCGCGGCAGCTACTTCCAGGAGGTGCGGGTGCTCGGCGTGCGCACCCGCAGCAATTCCAGCGTCACCGTCACGGTCAACGGCCAGACACGCACGTTCAAGGACGGCGACGGCGTCACCTTCCCGCGCAACCAGGGTGCGAAGCAGACTGTCAGCGGCGACGCGGCGTTCGCCGGCTACGGCGTCACGTTTTTGCCGCTCGGGCAAGACGACTACGCGCAGCGCAACGTCAGCGGCACGGTCGCGATCTTTCTCGGACGCACCGGCCCGAAGGGATTTACCACCACACACAATCGCATCCTCAGCGCTCGTGGACGCGTCGCCATCGACGGCCAGCACGCCGTCGCGACGATCACGCAGGCGACACCGAACCTCCAGGCACCCACGAACGTTCCGGCGTCGCAGCGTGTGGACTTTCAAACCGCGCAGCGGCTCGACGCGCGAGTCCCGCCGCAGATCACCGCGAGCGACGACTTCTTCACCTTTCTCTTCAGTGCCTCGGGCACCGACTACGCGACGCTCCGCACCGCCGCCGAGAAACAGGAACCGCTGCCCAATGTCGCGTTGTCCGGCATCTCGATCACCATCAACGTGGACGCGGCCTACGACGTCATCCAGACTCGCCTCACCCGCAACGTCGTCGGCGTGATCGAGGGCAGCGATTCCTCACTCAGGGACACCTACGTCCTGCTCGGCGCGCACTATGACCACATCGGTTACGAGCAGTTCGCCTTTGGCGATCGCCGCAACGCGATCGCCAGCTGCGCCGGCCAGACGCGCCCGACGCCGCGGCCCGGCGACATCATCAACAACGGCGCCGACGACGACGGCTCGGGCACGGTGACGCTGATGGCGCTGGCCAAGGCGTTCTCGCGCGGCCCGCGCATGAAGCGCTCGCTGCTCATGGTGTGGCATACCTCTGAGGAAGGCGGACTGACCGGCTCGCGGTTCATGGCCGATCACCCGATCGTGCCGCTCGAGAAAGTCTCGGCGCAGCTGAACATCGATATGGTCGGACGGAATAACTGCGACGAGGCTAGCAAGGCGAACACGGTGTACGTCGTCGGAGCCGATCGCATCAGCACCGAACTGCACAACGTAAACGAGGACGCCAACGCGGCGCTGCCGTCGCCGCTGACGCTCGACTACGACCTGAACGATCCGTCAGACCTGGAATCGATCTACACACGCAGCGATCACTACAGCTACGCCTCGAAGGGGGTGCCGATCATCTTCTTCACCACCGGCCTGCATCGTGACTATCACTACGTCACCGACGAAGTGGACAAGATCGAGTTTCCGAAGATGGCGAAAATTGCCGCGCTGGTCTACGGGACCGCCGCACGTGTGGCGAATCTCGATCACCAACCGGCCCGCGACAACCTCGGCCCACGCGTCGGGAAAGGTCAGAGCGGACGAATCGAAGCGGCGTCTACGCGTACATCGGCCGACCGTTCGTCAGCGCCAGCCAGCCGCGAACCACGCGATAGATGAACCAGATCGCCACGAGCCCGAGAGGAAACCACACGAAGATCAGACCCAGGCCGAGGGTCGCGAGCACGAAAAGACCGCACAGCACGACTGACAGCAGGCCGAACCAGAACGTCCGGATCTGCCAGCGGAAGTGCGTCTCGAGCCACGTCCCCTGCACGTCGCCGCGCTTCACGTAGTTGACGATCACGGCGATGATGGACGGCCATCCAAACAAGAACGCGCCAACGACGGTCGCGGTGCCGATGATGCCGATGACCAGGCTCAGCGCGTGGAGTGCGTAGATCAGTTGCGTGACTCCGTATTGCGGATGCGATTGAGGCGGCGCGACGGACATTACGGCTTCTTCTGGGTGTCGAGGAAATCGAAGATCTCCGACGCGTAGGTGAGATAGGCGACCAGATGCGTGCCGCCGGGGACGGTGGCGTAGACGGTGTTCACACCGGCAGCCTTCGCCGCGTCGGCCATCTTCTTTGACGCCTCGATCGGATTGGTGGTGTCCTGATCACCGTGGATCACCATCAGCCCCACCTTGGCCTTGAGGCGATCGAACGGATACGACGCGTACTCGATCGGTCCTGAGCTGATGACGAGCGCGGCGAAGCGATCGGGATACTTCGCGCCGAGGTGGAGCGCGCCCGATCCCGAGGGATTCTGACCGTGCAGGAACACCCGCGCGGGGTCCACGCCGTACTCCTTGCTGACGAGATCGATGACGTTCATCACGTCCTGCTCAGCTCGTTCGTTCTCCTGCGGCGTCCACCCGTCCGCCGGCACGGCAGCGTTCGGCCGCGCGATGCGATACGCGCTGCCATAGTACGGCTGACGCAGCGGTCGATATCCCATCGGCGTGACGACGAGATACCCGCGCTTTTCCGCCTGGGCAACCAGGCTGTTCGGCTCACGATACGAATTGTCCACGCTGGTACCGGCACGCAGCGTCACGAGCAGCGGGAGTTTCGCGCCGGGCTTCCAGCGGGACGGTACGAACAGGCGGTAGGGAATCGATTCGCCAGTTCCTGGAAAGTCGTAGACACGATACTGCTCACCAGTGTGCTGATACAGCGGCGCTCGGGGATTCGGCTCGAGCGGAGCGGGCGCGGCGTTCTGCGCCTGGGCTGCGGAAGTCAACAGCGCGATCAAAGCGGTGAGAGCAGCGACGCGCATGACTCTGGTCACAATCATGCGGCCATTCTATGGCGTACGCCGTCGCCATTCCTATGGCGCACACGCCATTCTTATAGCGCACACGCCATCCTATGGCGCCCACGCCATTCTTATGGCGCCCACGCCATTCTTATGGCGCACTCAGCACATGGTGTATCGGCCGTCGCGGGTCCGTCTCAGGAGATTTTCTCGGACCAGGTAGTCGAGCACGACCCGGCACGTAACCTCGCGCAATCCGAAGAGACGTCGAGCTTCGCCCAGGGAGAGCCGTTCGCCGAGCGTTTCCTTGAACGTCCCCAGGACGACTGACACGAGTTGCGACCGCTCCGGCTCGCCGCTCGCCCCGCGTGGCATGCGTCGGCGATCGCCGGGGACCAGAGTCGCCACCGGTCTACGCTGCCAGTTAGTCGGACGCATTAGCGCAACATGCCACGCGGTTTGGGCAAGAGCTATGGGGGAAAACCCCAATTACCCCGGCCGACCGCGTGGCGTCGTGGTTCCCGTCAGATATGCGCGGGCCGTCGTAGCAAGCGATAGATAAACAGCAGTACGACAGCCCCCAGGGTCGCCATCAGAAAACCTGCCGGCTCGCCAGGGCCGTAAAAGCCGAGCGTCCGGCCGAGAAAACCGCCGACCACCGCGCCAACGATACCGAGGATCGTGGTGACGATGAAACCGCCTGGATCACGGCCCGGCATCAGCAGCTTGGCAATGATCCCGACGACGAGACCGAACAGAATCCAACCGAGTACACCCAACATGCCAACCCTCCGCCCGCCGAGAGTGCAACAGTGCGGCCACGTTGTTTCAGTCGTTCAGCACAGGTGCATGTACATGGTGGCGCTCAGCTGGACGATGGCGTCGGCCCGACGTTTCGCTCGAGCTCTTCTTATTGGCAGGCTCTTGTTCTCTATACTACGAGGTTCGAGGAGCAGGAGGCGCCTATGCTGACCGACACGGATCCACCCGGCGCACGCTCCGAACCAGGCGCGGCTCCCAAGCTGCTGGTGGTCGGGCTTGGCGCATCGGCCGGTGGGATCCAGGCGCTGCGCACGTTCTTCTCGCATGTCCCTGCCGACAGCGGATCAGCCTACGTCGTCATCCTCCACCTCTCGCCCGATCACGACAGCAAGCTGGCGGAAGTTCTGCAGACCAGCACCTCGATCCCTGTGACGCAAGTGACGCACCCGGTGCCCATCGATCCGAATCATGTGTACGTCGTGCCGCCGAACCGGCGGCTCGAGATCAACGACGGCATGCTGACGCTTTCGGAGATGACGCAGCGCGAGCATCGCCGGTCGCCGGTGGACATCTTCTTCCGCGCCCTCGCCGACGCATACGGGACGCGGTCGGTGTGCGCGATTCTCTCGGGAACGGGCCCCAACGGATCCGCCGGCCTCAAGCGCGTGAAAGAGTACGGCGGCCTGGTGCTGGCGCAGTCGCCGGACGAAGCGGCGTACGACGACATGCCGAACAACGCGATCGCGACCGGACTGGTGGACATCGTCGTGCGCGCCGCCGAGATGCCGGCACGGATCGCGGAGTTCTACGGCCGTCTACGGACCCACGTCGCGCCGGCGCCGGGGATGGACGTGACCGACGAGGCGGATGCGCTCCGCGAGGTCATGACGTTGCTGCGCGTCCGGACCGGTCATGATTTCGCCAACTACAAGTCGGGCACGCTGCTGCGCCGCCTGCAGCGCCGCCTGAACGTCGTCGGCCTGTCCACGGTGAGCGAATACGCGCGGCTGGTCCGCGATGAGCCGGCCGAGGCGGTGTTGCTGATGAAGGATCTGCTGATCAGCGTCACTCACTTCTTTCGCGATCCAGACGCCTTCACACTGCTCGAGGAGCGGGTGATTCCGCGGCTGTTCAAGGACAAGCGAGCCGACGACCAGATCCGGGTGTGGGTGCCCGCCTGCGCGACCGGTGAGGAAGCCTACTCGGTCGCGATGCTGCTGGCCGAGCACGCCGACAGCGTGAGCGAGCGGCCGCATATCCAGGTGTTTGGCACCGATCTCGATGAACACGCGATCGCGGTAGCGCGCGACGGCCATTACTCGGAAGCCGCTGTCGTGGACGTGCCCGAGAAGCGTCTCGAACGGTTCTTTCACAAGGACAGCACCGGCTACCGGATCCGGCGCGAACTGCGCGAGCTGATGCTGTTCGCCCATCACAACGTCATCAAGGATCCGCCTTTCTCGCACCTCGATCTGATCTCGTGCCGGAATCTGCTGATCTATGTGAATCGCACCGCACAGGAGCGGATTCTCGAGACCTTCCATTTCGCGCTGCGTCCGTCAGCGCTGCTGATGCTCGGCCCGTCGGAGTCGCCCGACGGCTCCGCCGATCTCTTCGCGCCGTACGATCGCGCGGCGCATCTCTACCAGAGCCGCCCGGGCGCGAGCCGGCGGGCGCTGCTCGACGCGCCGACCCTCGTGCCGGCGCGGACCCCGCACACGCGCCTCGAGCCCCGTCCGGTCGAGCGATTCGCGTCGATCGACACCCATCATCGCCTGCTTGAGGAATACGCGCCGCCGTCGCTGGTCGTCACCGAGGACAACACCATCGTGCACGTGTCGCCGCGAGCTGCCAAATATCTCCAGATCGCGGCCGGCGAGCCGTCGCGCGATCTGTTGAAACTGGTCCGGCCGGAGCTGCGCGTCGAGCTGCGGGCGGCGCTGTTTCAGGCCGCGAAGAATCGCGCCGCTGTCGAGATCAGCAACATCGAGGTCATGCTGGACGGCGAGTCGTCGAAGGTCAATCTGATCGTCCGGCCGGTGCTGCGCGAAAACGATCCAGCGCGCGGATTCTTTCTCGTCCTCTTCGCGGATAGCGATTCACAGGACGATGCAGTGCGGACGATCAGACCGATCGACGCGTCCGAGCCGATCGCCCAGCAGCTCGAGGAGGAACTGTCGCGCGTCAAGACGCAGCTGCGCACGACCATCGAACAGTACGAGGCCCAGGTCGAGGAAGCGCAGGCGTCCGCCGAAGAACACCAGGCGATGAACGAGGAACTGCGCTCCTCGGCCGAGGAGCTGGAGACCAGCAAGGAGGAGATCCAGTCGGTCAACGAAGAACTGACCACAGTCAACCAGGAGCTAAAGGTCAAGGTCGAGGAGCTGCGCCTCAGCAACAACGACCTTCAGAATCTGATCAACTCAACCGATTTTGCCACCATCTTCCTCGACCGCTCGCTGCGACTGAACCTGACCACGCCGCGCGCACAAGACCTCTTCAATCTGCTCCCCACCGATATCGGACGGCCGCTGTCGGACATCACCAGCCGGCTGACCTATACCAACCTCGACGCCGATCTCCGTCAGGTCCTCGACACGCTGCAGCCGATCGAGCACGAGGTGATGACCCACGACGGGCGCTGGTTTCTGATGTCGATCCGCCCGTATCGCACCACCGACGATCGCATCGACGGCGTCGTGCTGATGTTCCAGGACATCACGAGCAGACGGCACGCACAGCGCGACGTCGTGCAGAGCGAAGAACGGCTGCGGCTGCTGATCGACAGTGCCACCGACTATGCCATCTTCACGCTCACGCCCGCCGGGATGATCGAGTCGTGGAACACCGGTGCGCAGCGGATGTTCGGATACAGCGCCGACGACATCGTCGGCCGCGACGTGGACGAGCTGTTCACGCCGACGGATCGCGCCCTCGGAACGCCGTGGCTCGAGCTCGATCGTGCGCGGCGCGAGGGACAGGTGAAGGACGAGCGCTTCTACGTCCGTCATGACGGCAAGCAGTTCTTCGCCAGCGGCCTGACCACCCGCCTTGGTGACGGTACGGGTATCGGCTTCGCGAAAATCGCTCGCGACCTCACGTCCCAGCGGCAAGCGGCGGACAACCTGCGCCAGGCGAAGGACGACCTCGATTACCAGGTCGCAGAGCGGACGCGAGCCCTGCAATCGGCAGTCGAGGAACAACTGCTCGCGCAGGACCATGTCGTCAGCCTGCTCAGGAAAGTCGTGACCGCGCAGGAGGACGAACGCGGCCGCATCGCCCGCAACCTGCACGACCAGCTCGGGCAGCGCCTGACGGCGCTTCGCCTGTCGCTCGAGCGAGTGCAGGAGGGGCTTGGCAAGAACAATGGTGAGGGCCGCGAAGAGGTCGAGCGCGCGCTCAATCTAACGCACATGATCGACGAGGACGTCGGCTTCCTGTCCTGGGAACTGCGGCCGGCGGTGCTCGATCACCTCGGGCTCGGTGTCGCCCTGCCGCGCTACGCGCGCGAATGGTCGGATCACTACGGAATCGAAGTCCAATGCAAGTGCGACTCGTTCCAGACCGGACGGTTGACGGCCGAAGCCGTGGTCGCCCTGTACCGAATCACCCAGGAGGCACTGACCAACGTCGCCAAACACGCACACGCGAGCCGAGTCGACGTCCTGCTCGAGAGCCGCGACGACTCGGTGGTACTGGTGGTCGAGGACGACGGCGTGGGCTTCGACCGTTCGGACGGCTCGGTCGATCGAGGCGTTGGCCTGCTCGGCATGCGCGAGCGTGCGGCGCTGATTGGGGCACAGTTCGAGATCGAATCGAAGCCCGGGGAAGGGACCTCGATTTTCGTTCGCTATCCTGGCAAGAACAGTGTGCGGAGTGAATGATGAATCCCATTCGTGTGCTGCTCGTCGAGGATCACGAAACGGTGCGGGAGGGTTTGCGCCTTCTGCTCGACTCGCAATCGGACATGGAGGTGGTTGCCGAAGCCTGCGACGGCCGCGCCGCGGTGGAGTACAACGAGCGCTTTCACCCGCACGTCGTCGTCATGGACCTGTCGATGCCGGACATGAACGGACTGCAGGCGACACAGGCGATCAAGCAAAGTCATCCTGAGACCGCCATCGTGGCGCTCACTCGTCACGACGATGCTCCGTTCGTGGACGAATTGAAGAAAGCCGGCGCCTCGGCGTACGTCTTGAAGCAGAGCCCGTCGCGCGAGCTGCTCGTCGCCGTGCGCGTCGCCGCGGTCGGCGGAACGTATCTCGATGCGCAGCTGCGGGCGCGGGACGCACGGTCCGCAGATCAGGCCATCCGCGGCCGGGGTGCACCGTCGGTGAGCGATCGCGAAAAGCAGGTCCTGCGCATGATGGCCGTCGGTCACAGCAACAAGGAGATCGCGGAGGAACTCAGCATTGCGATCAAAACGGTTGAGGTGCACAAAGCCAACGCCATGCGGAAGCTAGGACTGCGCGGGCGGATCGACGTCGTGCGCTACGCGATCCTGCACGGATGGCTGCAGGAGCCCTGATAAACCACTGACGGACGTCCCAAGGCCAAAGCACTAAGGACTGCGTTGTAAGAGCGGCCGCAGCGCTCTCACGTCGTTCGCCGATTCGATGCTGAGCAGCGCGTCGATCAACTTGCGCGCCGTCGCCGCACCCAGCACCGGCGCAATCAGATCGCGTGCCTTGTCTACGACCTCGGTGCGCGTCATCGGGTTGCGGACGGTCCCTCGTACCGCTTCGACGCGATCGGAAAGCGTCGTTCCATCATTCAACGTGATCTCGACGACGGCCACGCGGGCCGGGAGCAGCGTGCTGAGCGACGCATCCGGGACGTAGGTGACCTTGCTCCGCTGACGAAGCACGGACGCGTCCTGCATACGCGGCTTGTCGTGGGCCGCATGAAACGACGCCGTCTTGTCGATCAGCATCACCGCGACCATGTGCTGCAGGCAGATGTCAGGAATGTCGCGGTTGTCCACGACCGCCCCGACGCTGGGCGCCAGGCGCACATGAACGGACTTCACGTCGCCGGCGTCGAACGGACGACGTTGTCGGATGTTGTCGATGGCGTCGAGCGGGGCCTGAATCGGTGTGCCAACCGTCCACTTCTTGATGTCGGTGTTCACCACTTCGAAGCGCTCGCCCAGGCGATCGATCAACACCGCGGGATTCGCGGCAGGCGCGTTCACCCGAAAGAAGTTGTCGTCGCCCGACAGCACGTCATCCACACCGTTCCAGCCAGCACGGACGAGCAGCGCCGCGGTCACACCGTTACGGGCGGGCATACCGCCGAAGACAAAGCCTTTCTCGATGTGATCGGTGTCGCGGCCCCACACCGCATAGCCGCCGGCCTGCTGTGAGGCGTAGTCGATCAACCAGCGCATCTGCTGCACGGTGAGTCCGGCGATGCTGCCGGCCGCTGCCGCGGATCCAAAGGTCCCGGCAAACGCGTGCGTGCTGCGGCGGCTTTCGTCTCTGAATGTCACGCCCCCGAGCGCCATCGTCATGCGTGGGCCGACGTCGTAGCCAAGCGTGACCGCGCGGAGATACCGCTCACCGCTGACACCCAGATCTTCTCCGAGCGCAAACGCCGCGGGCACAATCGACGCACCTGGGTGTGACTGCGATGGACCGTGCGAATCGTCGGTTTCGTCAGCGTGTGCGAGGACGCCGTTGACGAGCGCGGCGTCCATCGGTCCGGTCAACACGTTCGAGCCGACGACCGTCGCGACCGCACGGCCGGCTTGCGCGCGGGCCAATGCCAACGCGGCTCGGCCCGGCGGGAGCTCCGAGCCGGAGATCATGGCCGCGAACGTATCGAGGATGTGATGCTTGGCCTTCTCGACGACGTCTGCCGGCAGCGCGCGATCCCTGGCCGCAGCCATGTAGGCGCTGAGCGCGGACATCACGGGCCCGACGCTCTGCGCGTGTATCGCCGCCCTGGGGAGAACCGCCGAGCACAACGCGAACGCACCGCGAGTCAGCGCCGATCGGCGAGTGATTGGTCGCATGGCGATTCTCGAGCCCAAAGGGTACCTCACCTTTGACCTTTGACCTTTGCCCTTTGACCTTGTCTTTTGCCCTTTGACCTTCGTTCCGATCATCCTGTAGAGTCCGCGCCATGAAACGTGCACTCTCACTCGCGCTGGTCGTGTTCTCCGCCGCTGGCGCCGCGATCGTGGCGGCACAGAGCAACGGCACCAAGCCTGCCGGCTCGACGACCCTCGACTCGGGTCGGGGTAAGCAGGCGCCGATCTTCGAAGTCGATCCGCTCTGGCCGAAGCCGCTGCCCAACCACTGGGTGATGGGCTCGACGATCGGCCTCTCGGTGGACGACCAGGATCACGTGTGGGTGATCCATCGTCCCGGGTCGGTCGAGGACAACTTCAAGGCCGCTGAGACGAACCCACCGATTGGCGTCTGCTGCAAGGTCGCGCCGCCGGTGCTCGAGTTCGATCAGGCCGGTAACCTCGTGTCGTCGTGGGGCGGCCCCGGAACGGGCTACGAGTGGCCGGTCAGCAACCACGGCATCACCGTCGATCACAAGGGCAACGTCTGGATCGGCGGCAACGACAACACCGATACACAGATTCTCAAGTTCACGAAGGCCGGCAAGTTCCTGCTGCAGATCGGCAAGCACGGCGTGCACAACGGCAGCAACGACGTCGAGAACCTGTGGCGCGCGGCCAAGATCTTCCACGAGCCCGAGGCCAACGAGATCTACGTCGCCGACGGCTATGGCAACCGCCGCGTGATCGTCTTCGACGCCGACAGCGGCAAGTACAAGCGGCACTGGGGCGCGTACGGCACCAAGCCCGACGACACCAAGGTCCCTGAGTACGATCCGAAGGCACCAGTGTCGAAGCACTTCAATACGGTGCACTGCGCGAACGTCTCGAAGGACGGGTTCGTGTATGTGTGCGACCGTGTCAACGATCGCGTGCAGGTGTTTCGCAAGGACGGCACGTTCGTGAAGGAAGCGTTCTTCGAGAAGGACACGCTGCGCTCGGGATCGGTGTGGGACATGACGCTCTCACGCGACCCGCAGCAGACCTACATCTACATGGCCAACGGCGTGAACGAGCACATCAACGTCGTGCTGCGCAGCACGCTCGAAGTGCTCACCACCTTCGGCGACGGCGGACGGCAGCCGGGACAGTTCTTCGGTGTCCACAATCTCGATACCGATTCGAAGGGCAATCTCTACGCGACCGAGACGTATACCGGCGCGCGTGTGCAGCGGTTCATGTATAAAGGCACCGGTCCCGTCACCAAGAAGGTGCAGGGACCGCCTTGGCCTCGTAAGTAGCTCCCGTAGGGCGGGTCTTGTTCTCTAGACCCGCCGTGAGGATGGCATGAAAAGCATTCTGATCGGCGTGAGCGGCGCTGTGCTTGCCGTCGCCGGGCTCATCGCGCAAGCCAAGATCAACCCGACCGACCCGCAGCCGACCTGCAACATGTGTCCCGGGTACTACATCCCGCTGAGCGAACTGCAGGCCTACACGAAGAAGGCTCTCGCGGAGAACCTACTCGATCAGCAGGTGCGTGACATCGAGATCGGCAAGGCCCACATCGGCATCGGGATGGTGCATCGTGGGAAGCTGGACAAACCCGCGCCCGACTCCGTCGCCGAACACGATCAGGTCAGCGAG
>Ga0111538_10004246_pt1 | contig 19948 bp, 17 predicted proteins | sample SoiMethybrSBSTD1_FD_79669 | JGI IMG/M metagenome (GOLD analysis project Ga0111538, IMG submission 79669) | Bulk soil microbial communities from a Populus tree surrounding site in Tennessee, USA - Soil MetaG P. TD hybrid SBSTD1 (version 2)... | ecosystem: Environmental > Terrestrial > Soil >...
AGAGTACGGAGACGGGCGGCCGAGGTTCCGTACGGTGTCACCTCTGACTTCGCCCCCAGGTCCCCAAGCCGGGCGTAAATCCCGGGGGGCTATGTTATGGTTTGCCCGGGTCCCCTCCCAATGCCCGCCCACTTCTATCTGCTGCTCACGCTGGGGTTATACGCCGTGGGCGCCGTCCAGGTGGCCCTCGAGATCCTCACCCGGAAGCGCCTGCTGAGCCGGGGGGCGGTGGCCGCCGCGGTCGCCGGTTTCGCCCTCCACACGGCCGGGATCTCCCAGCGCTGGAGTGAGGCCGGACACTTTCCGGCGGTGGGCGTCCACGACGCCGTGTCCCTCCTGGCCTGGCTGATCGTCCTGGCCTACCTCATGGCCTTCGTGCGCCGGGGACCCGACGCCCTGGGCTTCGTGGCCTATCCGGCCGCCTTCGTGCTGGTGCTGGTGGCCTGCCTGGTGCCGCCCGCCGCCGATACCGACCCGCTGCTCAACAGCTTCTTCTTCCCGGTCCACGTGACGCTGGCCTTCCTCGGCTACGCGGCTCTCTTCGTGGCCTTCGCCATGGGCCTCCTGTACCTGGTGCAGGAGCAGGAGCTGAAGTCGCGCTCGCCGCGCGCGTTCTACTACCGCATCCCCAGCCTGGAGAGCTGCGACACCATCAGCGGGCACAGCGTGATGGTGGGCTTCGGCTTCCTGACCCTGGCCATCATCACCGGCCTGCTGTGGAGCCACTACGCGCGCGGGCGCTACTGGTCGTGGGACCTGAAGGAGCTGACCGCCCTCCTGGCCTGGAGCATCTACGTGGGACTGCTGGTCACCCGCTGGCGCACCGGCTGGGGCGGCCGGCGGGCCGCGCTCATGGGCATCGTGGGCTTCGCGGCCGTGGCCCTCCTCTTCGTCTGGACGACCGTGCTCTCGGATGTGACCGGTGCCGCCCGCTGAACCCCCGCGCCGGCGCGCCACCGACGAGCCGCAGGGCGAGCTGCACATCGTGGGCGTCAGCCACCGCACGGCGGCGCTGCCCGTGCGCGAGGCCCTGGCCTTCCCGCGCGAGGCGCGCGACGGGGCCCTGCACCAGCTCTGCGACCTCTCGGGCGCGGGCGAGGCCATGATCCTCTCCACCTGCAACCGGGTGGAGATCTACGCCCGCTGCCAGGGGCCGGACGCGGGCCAGGCGCTGGAGTCGTTCCTCTGCGTCTTCCACGGCCGCGCGCCGGAGTCGCTGGCCCAGGCCATCTACCGCCTCCGCGGGGCCGACGCCGTGCACCACGCCTTCCGCGTGGCCTCCAGCCTCGACTCCATGGTGATCGGCGAGACGCAGATCCTGGGCCAGGTGAAGGAGGCCTACGAGGCGGCGGAGGCGGCGGGCACGCTCGGCTCCATGCTGGGCGCGCTGCGCAACCGCTCCATCGCCGCCGCCCGCAAGGCCCGCACCGAGACGGGCATCGGCGCCGGCGCGGTGTCGGTGGCCTACGTGGCCGTGGAGCTGGCCCGCAAGATCTTCGGCCAGCTCACGGGCAAGAACGTGGTCATGGTGGGCGCGGGCAAGATGAGCGAGCTGGCCGCGCGCCACCTGGTGAGCGGCGGCGCCGCGGCCACGGTGGTGGCCGGCCGCACCATGGAGCGGGCCACGGAGCTGGCCGCCTCCCTGGGCGGGCGCGTGCTGCCGCTGGAGCAGCTGCGCGACGCCCTGTCGGTGGCCGACATCGTGATCAGCGGCACCGGCGCTCCCGGCCTGGTCATCCGCACCGCCGACGTGGAGGCGGCGCGCGTGCGCCGGCAGCGCCCGCTGTTCCTGATCGACATCGCGGTGCCGCGCGACATCGAGGACACGGTCACGCGCCTGCCCGGCGTCTTCCTCTACGACCTCGACAACCTGCGCTCGGTGGCCGAGGCCAACCTGCGCGAGCGGCGCAAGCAGGCGGCGGCGGCCGAGACGCTGGTGGAGAAGGAGGCGCGCGACTTCATCGACTGGGAGAAGTCGCGCGACGTGGTGCCGCTGCTGGTCGAGCTGCGCAAGCGCGGGGACGAGATCCGCAAGGCCGAGCTGGCCAAGGTGCGCTCGCGCCTGGGCCCGCTCAGCGCCGAGCAGGAGCAGGCGCTGGAGGCGGCCACCAGCGCCATCGTCAACAAGCTGCTGCACCCGCCCACCGTCCAGCTCAAGGAGGCCAGCCGCAGCGGCCACGCCAGCGAGCAGATCAGCTTCATCCGGAAGTTGTTCGGCCTGTGAAGGTCCGCATCGGCTCGCGCGGCAGCCTGCTGGCCCTGTGGCAGGCGCACCACGTGCGCGACCGGCTCCTGGAGCTGGGCCACGAGGTGGAGGTGAAGGTCATCACCACCACCGGCGACCGCCTGCAGGACCGGCGGCTCGAGTCGGTGGGCGGCAAGGGCGCCTTCCTCAAGGAGATCGAGGAGGCCATGCTGGCCGGCGAGATCGACCTGGCCGTGCACAGCCTGAAGGACGTGCCCACCGGGCTTCCTGAAGGACTTGGTCTCGTGGCGGTGCTGGAGCGGGCCGATCCGCGCGACGCCTGGATCGCGCGGGACGGACAGCCGCTGGAGGGAATCCCGCGGGGCGCGCGCGTGGGCACCACCAGCCTCCGCCGCCGCGCGCAGCTGCTGGCCCGCCGGCCCGACCTGGCGGTGGAGGACCTGCGCGGCAACGTGGACACCCGGCTGCGCAAGCTGAAGGAGGGCGCCTTCGACGCCATCCTGCTGGCCATGGCCGGCCTCACGCGGCTGGGCCGCGCGGGCGAGGTCACGCAGCCGCTCGACGCGCACACGTTCCTGCCCGCGCCGGGGCAGGGCGTGATCGCGCTGGAGTGCCGCCGGGCCGACCTCGAGACGGCGCGCGCGGTGCAGCCGCTGCACCACGAGGCCACGCAGCGGGCGGTGACGGCCGAGCGCGGCTTCCTGGCCGCGCTGGGCGGCGGCTGCAACGTGCCCCTGGGCGCACACGCCTCCGAAGACGCGGGCGCGCTGCGCCTGTGCGCGTTCGTGTCCGACGTGGAGGGCCGACGCTTCCTGCGCTGCGAGTCGCGCGGCGGCGACGCGGCCGCGCTGGGCCGCGTGGTGGCCGACGACCTCCTGGGCCAGGGCGCGGCCGCGCTGCTGCGCGGCTGAGCCGGCCGGCGATGGCCCCGCGCGTGCTGGTCACCCGTCAGCCCGAGCAGGCGGGCGAGCTGCGCGAGGGGCTGCTGGCGGCGGGCTTCACCGTGGTCGAGGTGCCGCTGATCGAGACCGCACCTCCCGCCGACCCGGCGCCGCTCGACGCCGCTCTGCGCGCGCTCGCCGGCTACGACTGGGTCGTGTTCACCAGCGCCAACGCGGTGGCGGCGGTGGCCGACCGCCTGGCCGCGCTGGGCGCCGACTGGCCGAGGGCGGCGCGCGTGGCCTGCGTGGGCCCGTCCACCGCCGCCGCCATCGCCCTTCGCCTGGGCCCGTCCGCGACACTTCTGCAGCCGGCGGAGGACCACCGCGCCGAGGGGCTGCTGCAGGCCTTCGCCGCGGTGTCCCTGTCCGGCGCGCGCGTGCTGCTGCCCTCCTCCGACCGCGCGCGCGACCTGCTGCCCCGTGGCCTGCGCGAGCGGGGGGCCACGGTGGAGACGCCCGTGGCCTACCGGACGCTCCCGGCCCGCGACCTGGGGGCCCGCCTGGCCCGGGCCTTCGAGGAGGGGGCCGACCTGGTCACGCTCGCATCCCCTTCAGCCGTCGAAGCTTTCGTAGGCGGGCGGCCGGCCGGAGAAGCGGGGCCCCCGGTGGCCGTCATCGGCCCCGTCACCGAGGAGGCCGCGCGCGCGGCCGGCCTGACCGTGGCCGTGGTGGCGGCGCCCTCGACGGCGGCCGGACTCGTGCGCGCAATCCGCGCCCATTTCTTGACAGGCCGCGCGTAAACTATGTAAAATTCAACACTTGGTCCTCTCACGCGTGCTCCGCAAGGGGCTCCCGTCGTCGGGACAATCCTGAAAAATCTGGAGGTTGTACAAACCAAGCATGCCGGAGACTGAAAAGACGGAGCGTTCCATCGCTCCCATTGGCGGACCCAAACCGGTGGCCGAGGCCGCTACCGAGGCCGTCGAAGCCTCGCAGCCCGCGCCCCTGATGAACGACGAGGAGTACGAGCGGCTCCTCGACATGTACGACGTCAGCTTCAAGAACTTCGCCGAGGGCGAGGTGGTGCGGGGCGTCGTGCTGCAGGTCTCGGACACCGAGGTCATCGTCGACGTCGGGTACAAGTCCGAGGGCATCATCCCGGTGGACGAGTTCCGCGACGAGGGCGGCCAGATCAGCGTGAAGCCGGGCGACGTGGTCGACGTGCTCCTGGAGAAGACGGAGGACAAGGAAGGTTACGTCGTCCTCTCCAAGGAAAAGGCCGAGAAGATGAAGGTCTGGGACGAGGTCGAGCGCGCCTACCAGGAGCGCCGCGTCGTCACCGGACGGGTCATCGAGCGCGTGAAGGGCGGGCTGGCGGTGGACATCGGCGTGCGGGCCTTCCTCCCCGGCAGCCAGGTGGACATCCGCCCCGTGCGCAACCTGGACAGCCTCAAGGGCCAGGAGCTGCGCATGCGCGTCATCAAGGTCAACAAGAAGCGCGGCAACATCGTGCTCTCGCGCAAGGCGGTCCTCGAAGAGGAGAACGCCGAGCGCAAGCGCGACACGCTGGACACCCTGGAAGAGGGCAAGGTGCTGATGGGCACGGTGAAGAACATCACCGACTACGGCGCCTTCGTCGACCTGGGCGGCATCGACGGCCTGCTGCACATCACGGACATCTCCTGGGGCCGCATCAACCACCCCAGCGAGGTGCTCAACGTGGGCGACGAGATCAAGGTCACGGTGCTGAAGTTCGACCGCGACACCGAGCGCGTCTCCCTGGGCTACAAGCAGCTCAAGGCCGACCCCTGGACCACCGCCACCATCAAGTACCCGGTGGGAGCGCGGGTCAAGGGCAAGGTGGTCAGCCTCACCGACTACGGCGCCTTCGTGGAGCTGGAGGAGGGCGTCGAGGGCCTGATCCACGTCTCCGAGATGTCCTGGTCCAAGAAGATCAAGCACCCCTCCAAGATCCTGGCCGTGGGCCAGGAGGTGGAGTGCGTGGTCCTCGGCATCGACCAGGAGGCCCACCGCATCAGCCTGGGCCTCAAGCAGGTGGAGACGAACCCCTGGCAGGAGCTCACCGACAAGTACCCCGTCGGCTCGCGCCTCAAGGGCAAGGTCCGCAACCTGACCGAGTTCGGCGCGTTCGTGGAAGTGGAGGAGGGCATCGACGGCCTGATCCACATCTCGGACCTCTCGTGGACCAAGCGCATCAAGCACCCCTCGGAGGTGCTGAAGAAGGGCGACACCGTGGAAGCGGTGGTGCTCAACATCGACGCCGAGAACCAGCGCCTCTCGCTGGGCCTCAAGCAGCTGGCCACCGACATCTGGGACGAGTTCTTCGCCCACCACAAGGTCAACGACACCGTCGAGGGCAAGATCGTCCGCCTCACCAACTTCGGCGCCTTCGTCGAGCTGGCCGAGGGCATCGAGGGCCTGGTCCACGTGTCGGAGCTGGACGAGAAGCGCGTGGACCGTCCGGAGGAGCACTTCCGGGCCGGTGAGAGCTACCCCATGAAGATCATCAAGATCAACGAGGGGGAGAAGAAGATCGGCCTGTCCATCCGAGCCGTCAAGCAGGACGAGGTCCGCAGCGACCTCGAGACCTACCGCGCCTCCAGCACCCCCGAGCGCTCGACCACGGCCATGGGCGAGGCGCTGCGGGCCGCCCGCGAGCGGCAGGAGCAGGAGAGCGAAGAGTAGTTCCCAACCACTCCCTGGGGAGGGCAGCCCGCGGGCCATCCGCGGGCTGCCGGTCCCGATTGCGAGGCGTCGCGATGACGAAGGCCGAGCTCGTCGAGACCGTGTCCAAAGTTTCCGAGCTGACCCGCAAGCACTCCGAAGTGATCGTCGAGGCCGTGTTCACGTCCATCCGTGACGCCCTGCAGAAGGGCGACAAGATCGAGCTCCGCGGCTTTGGCAGCTTCCGCATCCGGCGCCGCCGCAGCCGCACCGGGCGCAACCCCAAGACCGGGGTGGGCGTCCACGTGCCGGCCAAGCGGGTGCCGCACTTCAAGCCCGGCAAGGAGCTGCGCGAGCTGATCAACCGGCGGTAATGCGCTCCGCCGGCCTCTATCTCAAGGACCCGGGCAGCAGCCGCTTCCTGGGCGGCGGCCTGGCCGAGGCCGAGGCCCTGCTCGGCTCGCCCCTGCCCACGCTGCCGCCCACCGAGCGCGACGGCGACCGCGACGTCTTCCACGTGCGCTTCCACCCCCACCTGCGCACGCTGCTGCAGCGCTTCCTGGGCGGCCTCCTGCGCGAGATCGGCGCCGAGCCCGGCCTGGCCCCCGGCCGCAAGGGCGACGCGGCCAAGGAGCAGGCGGAGTACGAGGCGGTGCTGGGCCGCGTGCTCACCTCGGTGCGCTGCAACGACCGCCGCATGGGCCTGCCCAGCCTGTTCTGGCTGGCCCACACCCGCGACGTGGCCGAGTGCCTGCGCGAGATGGAGACCCGGTCGCCGGCGGTGCGCAAGCTCAAGTATTCGCTGCACCCGCTGCTCTCGTCCTTCTACCGCCGCCTGGACGACGCCGCCCGCCGCCAGCCGGAGGGCGACCTGGCCGTGCCCGCGGTCGGCAACGGGGCCAGCCTCTCCGACAGCCTCATCGACGACGGCTTCGCCTTCACCGAGCTGTCCATCTCCGACCTCGACTTCAACCAGTACCTGGCCCACAACAAGCGCTACCGCCTGTCGGGCGACCTCTTCTTCGAGATCTACACCATCCTGGTGCGCGAGACCGAGCGGAGGCTGCGCGAGGGCGACCGCGGCCTGCTGAGCCGGGTCTCCCGCCACCTGCCCGGGCTGAGCCGCGAGCAGTGCCAGACCCAGTCGGGCGTGGTCAAGGTGATGATGAACGCCGAGGTGCTCACCTACCTGCTGGGCGACGCCTGGACGGTGGGGCCGCGCCTCACCGCCTCCCCGCGCCTCAAGGCCGAGACGGAGCGCCGGCGGCCCAGCGAGGTGGTGGACGTGTTCCTGGACCTGCTGGTGGGGGTGAAGCGCTTCGAGGTCATCTCGCACGTGCGCGACCGGGTGCGCCTGCTGCGCCCCTTCGACGAGCACCGCGAGCTGGAGGAGAAGGAGCGCCGCGGCCTGCGCGTCTACGAGTTCGGCGACTCGGCCCAGGTCATCAACAACGCCGTCAACGCCACCATCTTCTTCCTCGACCTGCGCGGCTTCACCAAGACCTCCGAGGGCCAGATCTCGGAGCGCGACCTCACCCGCGAGCTGTACGCCGTCTTCGACGCCTTCATCCCCCACGTGCGCCGCTTCGGGGGCACGGTGGACAAGTTCCTGGGCGACGGGATCATGGTCACCTACGGCACCGAACACGCCGACCCCTTGAACCCGCTGCACGCCCTGCGCACGGCCGTGCTCTGCCAGGAGACGCTGCGCCGCCTGCGCGAGGCCGGCCAGACGTACTTCAAGATGGGCATCGCCGTGCACTACGGGCGCGTGCACCTGGCCCGCTTCATCGCCGACGAACACGAGGTGCAGACGACGGTCATCGGCCGCACGGTGAACCTGGCCGGCCGCCTCTCCTCGGCCTCCCGCCGCCCGGTGGGGGAGGACGAGCTGGTGCAGGAATGGAAGGCGCCGGACGGGGAGCCGCTGGTCGAGCCCGAGTCCGAGTTCCCGGTCGTGCTCGACCCGGACGGCACCCTGGTGAACGAGGGCATCGCCATCAGCCGCGACACGCTGCTGCAGCTGGAGGCCCATCTGCCCCTCGTGCACACCGAGGGCGCGCTGGGCCAGGACTTCGAGTACTTCGACGAGCAGATCGGCCGCCGCCTCACCATCCGCTACGCGGGCGACGCCAAGTTCAAGGGCGTCTCCTCCAGCTTCCCCGTGTATTCGGTGGACTTCGAAGGCTGATGCGGCAACAGCCAGCGCATTTGTTCGTTGCAGCGAGCCGTCGGGCATAATGAACATCATCTTTGCGCCCTGGAGGAGGGCCTACGTGACGGAAGGGGCGCGGGCGGCCGATTGCGTGATGTGCGACGCCTTGGCGCGCGCGGGCAGCGACGACAGCCTGGTGGTGCACGTGGCGCCTCTCAACTTCGTGGTCATGAACCTCTACCCCTACAACTCCGGGCACGTGATGGTGGCCCCGCGGCGGCACGTGGGGTCGCTGCAGGCGGCCACGCCCGAGGAGCTGGCCGAGATGATGGGGCTGGCCCGGCGCCTGGAGGAGGTGGCCAAAGACGTCTACCACCCCGACGGGGCCAACCTGGGCATGAACCTGGGCCGGCCGGCGGGCGCGGGGGTGGCCGACCACATCCATCTCCACTTCGTGCCCCGCTGGTCGGGCGACACGAACTTCATGACGGTGGCCGGCGACACGCGCGTGATCCCCGAGGACCCGCGCGAGGCCTGCCGGCGGCTGCGCCCGTACTTCGCGTGAGGCCGCGCCTGCGCTCCGCTGCCCTGGGGATGGCCCTGGCCGGGCTGGCGGCTGCGCTCCCGGCCCAGGAGCGCCCCCAGCCCACGCCCACCCCGGCCCCCGGCTCGGCGGGAGTGGTCACCAGCCTGACCGTCTTCGCCGGCACCACCGAGGGCCTGTACCGCTCGCGCGACTGGGGCAGCACGTGGCAGGCCGCGGTGGGCAGCAACGGGAAGACCTACGGCCTCGACGGGGTGGGGGCGGTGCGCGACGTGGTGCCGCTGGGCCCGCTGGTGTTCCTGGGCGGCAACGGCGGCGTGTACCTGTCCGACGACTTCGGCGAGACCTGGCGCCGCGCCGAGACCGGCGCCCCCGTGGTGCGCGTGATGCCCTCGCGCTTCCCGTTCTCCGACCTGACCGTCTTCGCCGCCACCACCAGCGGGCTGCTCAAGTCCACGGACGGCGGGCGTACGTTCGGGCCCACGCCCCTGGCCAGGATGAGCGTGTCGCGCATCGAGTGGCCGGGACCGGCGCTGGTGGTGGCCACCAGCCGCGGCGTCTTCGTGTCGTCCGACGCGGGCACCACGTTCACCGCCTCCGAGGCCGGCCTGCCCGAGGGCGACGTGCGGGCCCTGGCCGTGTCGTCCTACTTCGCGTCCGACCCCGTGATGTTCGCGGGGGTGGGGGCCTCGGGCGTGCACCGCTCGTCGGACGGCGGCAAGACCTGGACCAAGGCCGGCCTGCAGGGGCAGAACGTGACCGACCTGGCCTGGCTGGGGCCGTTCCTCTACGCGGTGAGCGAGTCCGGCCTGTACCGCAGCGAGGACCTGGGCCGCAACTGGGAGCAGCTCACGAAGAAGCTGGCCGCCCCGCCCACCCGCGTGCTCTTCCCGCTCATGCCGGACTCGGGCAGCGAGATCTTCCTGGGCACGGTGGGAGGCATGTACCGCTCGCCGGACGGCGGCCTCAACTGGACGCCCGGCGGGCTCGACGGCCTGGCCGTCCTCTGCCTGGGCACCTTCCCCGCGCCGGAGGCGCGCAAGAGATGAAGTTCGCCAAGGCGCACGGGCTGGGCAACGACTTCATCCTGGTGCCGGAGGAGCTGGCCCCGGCCGACGTGGCGGCCTGGGCCCGCCGGCTCTGCGAGCGCCACGAGGGCATCGGCGGCGACGGCGTGCTGCTCTACGGCCTGGGCCACGACGGCGACGGCGCGGCCAACGCGCGCATGCGCCTCATCAACGCCGACGGCAGCGACGGGGAGGTGTCGGGCAACGGCGTGCGCTGCCTCTCCGCCTATCTCGTGCACCGGGGCGTGCTGCCCGGTTCCCACGTGGTGCACACGCCGGTCGGTCCGCGGCCGGTGCGGGCGGAGCTGGTGGGAGGGCGGCGCTACCGCGCGCACACCGACCTGGGCCCGGCCCGCATCAGCAGCAGCGAGATCCCGGTGGCCCTGCCCGCGGCCCTGGAGTCGGTGGTCGACCTGCCGGTGGACGTGGCCGGGGGCATGCTGAAGGTGACGGCCACCTCGCTCGGCAACCCGCACTGCGCCGTGTTCATGGAGCAGCCGCCGGACGACGCCGCGCTGGCCGCCCTGGGCTCACGCCTGGAGCGCCACCCGCTCTTCCCCCGCCGCACCAACGTGGAGTTCGTCACCGTGCTCTCCCCCCACGCGCTGCGCGTGCGCTTCTGGGAGCGCGGCGTGGGCTACACGCGGGCCTCCGGCACCAGCGCCGCCAGCGCGGCCGTGGCCGCCATCCTCAAGGGCGTGGCCACGTCGCCGGTGCGCGTGGTCTGCGACGGCGGCGAGCTGCAGGTGGAGTGGCCGGAAGGCGGCACCGTGCGCCAGACGGGCGAGGTCGAGATCCTCTTCGAAGGCGACTGGCTCGACACCTAGGCCGCCGGCGGCCGCTGCTTCATAAAAAGCTTTACAAAAGTTTCGGCCTGGCGTATACGGACGGTACACAGGAGGCCGGAATGACCAGGCGCTTTCTCCCTCTCGGCTGGGTCGTGCTGGTGGTGGCGGGCATCCTGGCCTTTTCGTCCGGGCAGGACACGCAGGCCCAGGCCACGTGGACGCTCGTCTGGAGCGACGACTTCAACGGGCCCGCCAACACCGGGGTCAACACCGGCAACTGGCTGTACGACCTGGGCACCAGCTACCCGGGCGGGGCGGCCAACTGGGGCACGGGCGAGGTGGAGACCATGACCAACAGCACGGCCAACGTCTCCCTCGACGGGGCCGGGCACCTGCGCATCACCCCCCTGCGCGACGCGGCCGGCCGCTGGACCTCGGGGCGCATCGAGACCCAGCGCACGGACTTCCGCCCGCCGGCGGGCGGGATGCTGGCCGTGGAGGCCTCGCTCCAGCAGCCCAACGTGAGCGGGGCGGCCGCGGCCGGCTACTGGCCGGCCTTCTGGATGCTGGGCGCGCCCTTCCGCGGCGTCTACACGAACTGGCCCATCGTGGGCGAGATCGACATCATGGAGGACATCAACGGCCGCAGCTCCGTGTTCGCGGCGCTGCACTGCGGGGTGAGCCCGGGCGGGCCCTGCAACGAGACGGTGGGCATCGGGAGCGGCGAGCGCCTCTGCGCCGGCTGCCAGACCGGCTTCCACACCTACCGGATGGAGCTCGACATGAGCGTCCAGCCCAACCAGATCCGCTGGTTCCTCGACGGCACCAACTACTTCACCGTGAACTCGAACCAGGTCGACGCCACCACCTGGAACAACGCCACCAACCACGGCTTCTTCGTGATCCTGAACGTGGCCATGGGCGGCGGCTTCCCGGCCGCCTTCGGCGGCGGGCCCTTCGCCGGCACGGCCCCCGGCGCGCCCATGGTGGTCGACTACGTCCGCGTCTTCACGCGCGGGGGATCGGCCACGCCGCCTCCGACTCCGACCCCGACGCCGCCCCCGGGCAACCTGGCCCTCAACAAGCCGGCCACGGGCAGCGCGTCGTGCAACGCCAACGAGGGCCCGGCCAAGGCGGTCAACGGGAGCGTGTCGGGGGGCAACAGCGACAAGTGGTGCTCGGCCGCGGCCACGAAGTTCCTGCAGGTGGACCTGGGCGCCACCTTCGGCGTCAACCGCCTCATCGTGCGCCACGCGGGGGCGGGGGGCGAAAGCACGAGCTTCAACACGCGCGCCTTCAACCTCCAGGTGAGCACGAACGGGACCGCCTTCACGACCGTGGCCAGCGCCACCGCCAACACGGCCAGCGTCACCACGCACGACTTCGCCGCCACCCCGGCCCGCTTCGTGCGGCTGAACGTGACCACGCCCACGCAGACGGCCGACGCGGCGGCCCGCATCTACGAGCTCGAGGCCTACGGAGGACCGGCGCCCTCGCCGACGCCCACACCCACGCCGACGCCGTCACCCACCGGCGACTTCGCGCAGGGCGTGGACAACCTCAACACGACGCAGGTCCGGGCCTGGTTCCAGCCCAACGGCTGGACGGCCGGCTACGTGATCATCCACTACGTGCGCCCCGGCCTGCCCCAGCAGAACGTGAACCTGGCCTTCAACGCGGGCAGCGGCCGCTGGGAGCTGGTGATCACGGGCCTGACCGCCGGGCAGACGCTCCAGTACTCCTTCACCTACCAGAGGGGAGGCCTGCAGTCCGACACCGGCGGCTTCTCGTTCACGAAGCCGTAGGGGCGCGCCGCGGCTAGCGCCGGCGCTTGCCGCGGCTGCGCTGGCGGTTCTCGGCCAGCCACTTGGCCTGGGCCTGGCGGTAGGCCGTGGTGAGGTCGCTGCAGCGCGACTTCAGCTCGGTGGCGCCGGTCTCGGCCTGCAGCGGGTCCGTCTGCACCGCGGCCTCCAGGCGCGCGAGGCTGTCGCGCGCCTCCTGCGCCTGGGGCGCCAGCTCGAGGAAGGCCTCCTCCGGGACCTTGGCCTCGGCCGCCTCCTGGGCGATGACGTCGAGCTCGTCCAGCACCGCCCGCACCTCGGCCACCGCCACCTGGGCCCGGCCCTTGGCCAGGGTCCGGGAGGCGGCCATGGCCTGCACGGCCGAGCGGGCGCGCTCGCCGGCCTTGGCGGCCGAGGCCACGGCCGCGCGGTAGTCTTCCTCGGTGACCTGCTGGCGGGCGGCGGCCAGCGCCTGCTCGGCCTCCTTCATGCGGTCCGGTGCGTACTTGTCGGCGCCCTGCTGGCGGGCGGCGTCGAGCTGGGCCTGGGCGGCGTCGAGCTCCCGAGTGGGCGGCTTTTCGGCGCAGCCCGCGGCGAGCAGGGCCAGGCCGACGACGGCCAGCCGGAGCCGCATCACTGTGCCGTGGCCGGCGCGCTCAGCGGCGCCTCCTGCGTGCGCAGCGGCGGCCAGGCGGCCACGTAGACCGCGGCCAGGAGAAGGCCGAGGTCGCCCGGGATCTTGAGCCACGCCCAGCGGCCGTCGCTGTCGGTGGCGGTCACGGTGAAGCACCCGCAGTTCGCGATGTCGATGCCGTGGGCCACCGCCCAGAGGAGGGCGACCACGAACATGGCCAGCATGGCGGCCGTCAGCGCCGCCGCCTCGCGGCGCCACACGCCGGCGATCAGCAGCACGCCGCACACGACCTCCAGCCAGGGCAGGACCACGGCCAGCAGGTTCGGGGGCAGGAAGCCGAGCGAGGCAGAGGGCCCGGCCAGCTGGAAGTGGTAGACCGCCTTGGCGAAGGCGCGCGGGTCGCCGATCTTCTCGTAGCTCGCGTACACGAACACGGCGCCCAGGGCGACCGACACCGCCCAGTAGACCGCCGGGTGCCGCAGCCACTTCAAGGGTTGGGTCCGGTGGCGGTGGGGTAGCCGGCGTCCGTCCAGGCCGGCCAGCCCTCGGCCAGGATCACCGCCGCCACGCCGCGCTCGCGCAGCATGCGCACCACCTCGTGGCTGGCGTCGCAGCCGTAGCCGGCGCAGTAGACGACGATGTCGAAGCGCTGGCGCAGCGTGGGCTCCAGGTGCGCGAAGGCGGTCGTGAAGTCTTCGAGGGGGAGCGGCAGCGCGCCCGGGATGTGGCCCATCTTGTAGAAGTCGAGCGGCCGCGCGTCGAGGAAGAGCGCGCCCTTGGCCAGCAGGTCCTTGGCCTCGGCGGCCGGGATCTCCTTCAGCTTCTCGCCAGGCTTGATGAGCGCGTTGGCGCGCAGGGTCATGCCGCGCCCGCTCCACGCGTTCCAGCCCAGGCCGGCCAGGAAGGCGACGGACACAATTGTCGCCAACCTCCAAATGCGTAGGCCCTTCGTCTGATCGCCCATTCGGGCACCCTAGCACAAAGAGAGCGGGCGCCCAATGTGTGATAACGTTCGGCCCTGCGAAGCCGCGAGACCACTGCGGTGGGCGGCCGGCGACGCGAATCCCTGGCATGCCGCTCCTCTCCTCGGACGCGTTGGTGTTGCGCACCTACACCCTGGGAGAAACGAGCAAGATCGTGGTGCTGCTCACGCGTGAGCGCGGCAAGCTGCGTGCGGTGGCCAAGGGCGCGCGGGGCCGCCGCAGCCGCTACCAGTCGGCGCTCGAGCCGCTGAGCGAGGTGAGGGTGACTCTGTACGGGCGGCAGGCGACCGAGCTGTTCCGGCTGGGCCAGTGCGAGCTGGTGCGCTCGGCCTTCCCGGCCAGCCAGCACGGCCTCGACACCGCCCTCTCCCTCTCCTACTTCGCGGAGCTGATCGACGCCTTCTGCCCCGACGGCGAGGCGGAGGACGCGGTCTACCGCCTGGCCACGGCCGTGCTGGCCGCGGCCGGCGAGGGCCGCCCGCCGGCCCTGCTCGCGCGCTACCTCGAGGCCTGGCTGCTGCGCCTGGGCGGGCTCTACCCGCCGCTCGACCGCTGCTCCGGCTGCGGCGGCGCGCTGGCCGACACCGGGGAGCTGCGCTACCACGCGCCCGCGCACGGCTTCGTGTGTGCGTCGTGCGGCCCCGCCTCGGGCCCCATCCTGCACGCGGACGTGCGCACGCTGCTGCTGGAGCTGTTCCGCAAGCCGCCGGCGGCGGTGGGGGACGGCAGCCCGGCGCTGGCCGAGCTGGAGGCCTTCCAGCAGGAGCTGATCGGGCGCCACATCGAGCGCCCGCTGCGTTCGCGGCGGGTGATGCTCGACGTGGCGTCGGGAGCGGCCCTGGCCGCCGAGGGAGGGCCGGTGAAGCGGGCATGAGCGAGCGCGTGGCCACGCTGCAGGGCGTGATCGATTCCCTGCAGCGCTACTGGGCGGACAGGGGCTGCCTCATCCACCAGCCTTGGGACTCCGAGGTGGGCGCCGGCACCATGCACCCGGAGACGTTCCTGCGCGTGCTGGGGCCGAAGCCCTGGAAGGTGGCCTACGTGCAGCCCTCGCGGCGGCCGGCCGACGGCCGCTACGGCGAGAACCCCAACCGCCTCTACAAACACATGCAGCTCCAGGTGATCCTGAAGCCCATCCCACCCGACGTGCAGGACCAGTACCTGGACAGCCTGAAGGCCCTGGGCATCGACCCCGCGGCCCACGACGTGCGCTTCGAGGAGGACAACTGGGAGTCACCCACGCTGGGCGCGTGGGGCATCGGCTGGCAGGTGCTGCTGGACGGGCAGGAGATCACGCAGTTCACCTACTTCCAGCAGGCGGGCGGCGTGGACCTGGCGCCGGTCTCGGCCGAGATCACGTACGGCCTGGAGCGCATCTCGATGTACCTGCAGGACGTGGACGACGTCTACGACCTGCGCTGGTCGGCGGACCGGCTCTACGGCGAGGTGCGGCACGAGGAGGAGTACCAGCTCTCGCGCTACTCGTTCGAGCTGGCCGACGTGGAGCTGCACCGGCGCCTGTTCGAGAGCTACCTGAAGGAAGGCTGGCGCACGCTCGAGCACGAAGGCGGGCGCACCGTGCTGGCCGCCTACGACTGGTGCCTGAAGAGCTCGCACGCCTTCAACGTGCTCGACGCCCGCGGCGCCATCTCGGTGAGCCAGCGGGCGGGCATGATCCTCAACATCCGCAAGCTGGCCTGCGCCGTGGCCGAGCGCTACGTGGCCGGGCTGGACGGCGTGCGCGGCGACGCCGAGACGGCCTCCGCGGAGACGCGCAATGCCTGAGCTCCTGCTCGAGATCGGCTGCGAGGAGCTGCCCGCGCCCTGGCTGGCCGGGCTGGCCGCGCAGCTCAAGCAGAAGTTCACGGAGGCGGCCGCACGCGAGCGCCTCGATCCGCAGGATGTGCGCGTGGCCTGGACGCCGCGCCGGCTGGTGATCGGAGCGCAGCTGGTGGCCCGCCAGGAGGACCGCGAGGAGCAGCTCTGGGGGCCGGCCCTGAAGGTGGCCCAGAAGGACGGCGCCTGGACGCCGGCCGCGCTCGGCTTCGCGAAGAAGAGCGGCGTGGAGGCCGGGGCGCTGCAGCAGGGCCAGAAGGAGGGCGGGCCGGAGACGTACCTGTTCGCGGTGAAGAAGACGCCGGGCCGGGCCACGCGCGAGGTGCTGCCCGCGATCGTGGCGCAGGCGCTCCGCGGGCTGGCCTTCCCCAAGCGCATGAGCTGGGACGCCTGGCTCGACGACGGCAAGGGCCTGTTCCCGTTCGGCCGCCCCATCCGCTGGCTGGTGCTGCTGTTCGAGGGGACGGTGGTGCCGTTCACCATCTTCAGCGCCCAGGGCGGCCAGCAGGGAGCGCCCCTGGTCACGTCCGGCGCCGCCACCTGGGGGCACCGCTTCCTGCCCCGGGGCCAGACCGGGCGGGCCATCCCGGTGGCGTCGTTCCGCGAGCTGCGCGACCGCCTGCGCGACCACGCGGTGCTCCTCGATCCCGAGGAGCGGACCCGCCGCATCGAGGAGGGGCTGCGCGCGGTGAGCGCGGCCGGGACCCTGCACGACGAAGACGGGCTGGCCGCCGAGTGGCGCGACCTGGTCGAGTACCCGACGGTGGTGGGCGGCACCATCCCGGCCGAGTTCCACGGCCTGCCGGTGGAGGTGCTGCAGACCGTGCTGGTGCACCACCAGAAGTACGTGCCCATCGGCGGGCGGGGCACGGTGGAGCGCTTCGCCGCCATCGTGAACACGGACGAGAGCAACGCGGCCGGCATCGTGCGCGGCATGGAGCGGGTGGTGGTGGCCCGCCTGCGCGACGCCGCGTTCTTCTTCGCCGAGGACCGCAAGCGCACGCTGGCCGAGCGGGCGGCCGACCTGGCCGGGGTGACGTTCCACCAGAAGCTCGGCACCTATCTCGACAAGTCGGAGCGCATGGTGAAGCTGGTGGGGGCCCTGGCGGAGCAGGGCGCCCTGGCCGCGGCCGACCGGGCCGACGCGCAGGCCGCGGCCCGCCTGGCCAAGGCCGACCTGACCACGCTCATGGTGCGCGAGTTCGCCGAGCTGCAGGGCACGATGGGCGGCATCTACCTGCGCGCCGAAGGCGCGGACGCGGCGGTGGCCGAGGCCGTGCGCTGGCACTACCACCCGCTGTCGGTGGAGGAGGACGCCGCCCCGGCGGGCAAGGTGGGCGGCCGGGCGGGGGCGGTGTTCGCGGCCGTGTCGCTGGCCGACAAGCTCGATACCCTGGCCGGCTACTTCGGCATCGGCGAGGCGCCCACCGGCAGCCGCGACCCCTTCGGCCTGCGCCGCGCCGGCCAGGGCGCGGTGCGCGTGCTGCTCGACTTCTGGCCGGCCGAGGGCGTGGCCCGGCCGAGCCTGAAGGCGCTGGTGGCGCAGGCGCTGGCCGCCTTCACGCCCGCGCGCCCCGCCTCCGAGGTGCAGGCGGAGCTGGAGGCCTTCCTGCTCGACCGCCTCGACTACGTGCTGGCCACGCGCTTCCCCAAGGAGGAGGTCGAGGCCGTGCTGGCCACTCCGGGCGTGGACGCGCTGGACGACCCGTTCGACGCTCTGGTGCGCGTGCGGGCGCTGCACGGCGTGCGCGGCGAGGCGGCGGAGGACTTCGCCCACCTGGCCACCGCCTTCAAGCGGGCCAAGAACATCCTGCAGAACCAGCCGGCCACCGAGGCCGTGCAACCGGCGCTCTTCCAGGCCGAGGCAGAGCGGTCGCTGCACGCCGCCGTGTCGGGTCTCTCCACGACCGACGGCGGCTACGAGGCCCGCCTGCGCGCGCTGGCGTCCCTGAGCGCGCCCGTCGACCGTTTCTTCACCGACGTCATGGTCATGGCGGACGACCCGCGCGTGCGGGCCAACCGCCTGGGGCTCCTGCAGGGAGCCCTCTCGCTCTTCTACCGCATCGCGGACATTTCCAGGCTGGGAGGATCGGCGTGACCCAATACGTGTACTTCTTCGGCGGCGGCAAGGCCGACGGCAACAAGGACATGAAGGACCTGCTGGGCGGCAAGGGCGCCGGCCTGGCCGAGATGACGAACGCCGCCTTGCCGGTGCCGCCGGGCTTCACCGTGTCCACCCAGGCCTGCAACCTCTTCTACGAGAAGAAGGACGGCGGCCTGCCGGACGCGGTGGAGAAGGAGATCGAGACCCAGCTGCAGCGCCTGGAGGCGCTGATGGGCAAGAAGCTGGGCGACCCGGCCGACCCGCTGCTCGTGTCCGTGCGCAGCGGGGCCAAGTTCTCGATGCCGGGCATGATGGACACCATCCTCAACCTGGGCCTCAACGACGCGTCCGTGAAGGGCCTGGCCGCCACCACCGGCAACACCCGCTTCGCCCACGACTCCTACCGCCGCTTCATCCAGATGTACGGCAACGTGGTCCTGGGCATCGACAAGGACCGCTTCGAGCACGAGCTGGTGGCGGTGAAGAAGCAGAAGAAGGCCACCTCCGACCTCGACCTCGACGAGAAGGCGCTGGCCGAGGTCATCGAGCGCTTCAAGGCCGTGGTGCGCAAGGAGACCGGACGGGACTTCCCCCAGGACCCGCGCCAGCAGCTCCAGGGCGCCCGCGACGCCGTGTTCCGCTCCTGGATGAACCCCCGCGCCATCACCTACCGCAAGCTCAACGACATCCCGGCCGACCTGGGCACCGCCGTCAACGTGCAGGCCATGGTCTTCGGCAACAAGGGCGACACCTCGGCCACCGGCGTGGGCTTCACCCGCAACCCGTCTTCGGGAGTGAAGGAGTTCTACGGCGAGTTCCTGCAGAACGCGCAGGGCGAAGACGTGGTGGCCGGCATCCGCACGCCCCACCCCATCGCGGAGCTGGAGAAGGTGATGCCGGCGGCCTACGCGCAGCTGCGCGAGATCACCTCGCGGCTGGAGCGCCACTACAAGGACGTGCAGGACTTCGAGTTCACCATCGAGAACAACACGCTCTACATGCTGCAGACGCGCAACGGCAAGCGCACGGGCCTGGCCGCCGTGCACCTGGCCGTGGACATGGTGGAGGAGGGCCTCATCACGCCGGCCGAGGCCGTGGGCCGCGTGGAGCCGCAGGCCCTCGACCAGCTCCTGCACCCCGTGTTCGAGCCCAGGGAGCGGGCCAAGGCGGCGGTGGCGGCCAAGGGCCTGCCCGCCTCGCCCGGCGCCGCCACCGGGGCCGTGGTCTTCACCGCCGACGATGCGGTGGCCTGGACGGCCAAGGGCAAGCGCGTGGTGCTGGTGCGCATGGAGACGGTGCCCGACGACATCCACGGCATGAACATCGCGCAGGGCATCCTCACCGCCACCGGCGGCATGACCAGCCACGCGGCCGTGGTCGGCCGGCAGATGGGCAAGCCGTGCGTGGTGGGCTGCGGCGCGCTCGACATCAGCGCCAAGGCCAAGACGCTGCGCATCGGGGCGACGGTGGTCCGGGAGGGCGACCCCATCTCCATCGACGGCACCACCGGCGAGGTGATCCTGAAGGAGCTGCCGACCAGCCCCTCCGAGGTGCTGCAGGTGGTGAACGGCACCCGCAAGGCGTCGGCCTCGCCCCTCTTCGGCAAGTTCGAGAAGCTCCTCGGCTGGGCCGACGACGTGCGCAAGCTGGGCGTGCGCGCCAACGCCGACGTGCCCCGTGACGCCAAGGTGGCCTACGCCTTCGGCGCCCGCGGCATCGGCCTCTGCCGCACCGAGCACATGTTCTTCGCCGAGGACCGCCTGGCCCTGGTGGTGCAGATGATCCTGTCCGCCGCCCGCGGGCAGCGCGGCCTCGACACCGTGAAGAAGCTGCAGGAGCGGCTGGCCGACGCGCGCGGCAGCCAGGCGTCCGAGATCAAGAAGGAGCTGGCCCGGGCCAAGGCGGAGCACGGGAAGGCCATCGCCGACTACACGGGCGCGCTCAAGAAGCTGCTGCCGCTGCAGCGGGCCGACTTCGCCGGCCTCTTCCGCGAGATGAAGGGCCATCCGGTCACCATCCGCACCCTCGACCCGCCGCTGCACGAGTTCCTGCCCAAGCGCGAGGACCTGATGGTCAAGGTGGCCGTCCTGAAGACGGCCAAGAGCCCCAACAAGGCCGCCGTCTCCAAGGCCGAGAAGCTGCTGCGCGCGGTGGAGGAGCTGCACGAGTTCAACCCCATGCTCGGCCACCGCGGCTGCCGCCTGGGCATCACCTACCCGGAGATCACGCGCATGCAGGCCCGGGCCATCTTCGAGGCCGCGGTGCAGGTGGCCCGGAAGGGCAC